>WOR8_10000200_pt1 | contig 65421 bp, 57 predicted proteins | sample DeeMarSeWOR38_10_FD_19890 | JGI IMG/M metagenome (IMG submission 19890)
AAACAGTTCAACAACGTTGCCATTTCAACTTCAATGGTTCCGGCGCCAATAATCAAAACTGAGTAGGGCACCTCCTGCATATCGAGAATTTCGTCGGTTGTGATCAGGGCATCTTCCAAGCCTTTAAATTCAGGTGCTTGCGTGCGTCCTCCGGTAGCAATGATGAAGTTCTGGGCCGGCCATAATCGGCCGTCAACATCGATTTCACCAGGGTTTTTAAAGGCTGCATGGCCTTTCACGACCTCCACGCCGTTGTTGGCCAAAAGACCTTCCATACCCAGCCGAATTTTTTCGCAGCAGCTATTTTTGTGCTCTAGAATGGCTGCAAAATCGACATTTTTGATGGCCGCGTTAATCCCGACGGCCTCCGCTTGTTTAATTCGGCGCAGTGTTTCGGCGATCTTGAGCCATGCTTTGGTTGGGATACAGCCCTGATTCACACAAATTCCACCTATTTGGGCTTCTTCGACAAGTGCCACGTTAGCACCCAGCTGAGCGGAACGAATAGCGGCCGCGTACCCTCCGGCGCCTCCTCCGACAACAATCACATCATGCATAGTTTACCTCCGCTTTAGGCGCTTGCAAAGCATTTTTTTGGGGGGGACATTATGTCCCCTTTTTTTATAGTTGACTATTTTGTATTGATGATTGACGATTAAATTCATTTCATCAATTCTGATTGCGGTTCATCGGGTTGGATCATCCGAGCAGGGTTTGCGGGTTCTCCAAACAATGTTTGATTTGGTTGATGAACTGAGATGCAAGCTCACCATTGACTGCTCGATGATCAGCGGATAGGGTCATGTTCATCATGTCGCGAATCTTCATGGCATTGTCCTCGGAGATAACCAGTTGCTTTCGGATCGATGCGACCGCGAGAATCGCGCTTTCCGGCGGATTGATGATTGCTATAAAATTGTCGACATTCAGCATGCCCATATTTGATACGGTGAACATGCCGGGTGTCAACGATGCTTGCTTACCGGCCTTGGCCAGGTTCGCAATCTCTTTCGTTTTTTTAGCTATTGCTTTGAGTGAAAGTGTATCTACCTCGGGTAACACCGGTACCAAGAGGCCTTCTTCCACCGATACAGCAATTCCGATGTTGATGTCCTCCATATACACAATGCTTTCTTCATCAACTTTGCAATTTACTTGAGGAAATTGTCCCAGGGCTATCGCCGCCGCTTTAACAACCATATCATTCATCGAAATCTTGCCGTTTTTCCTGGCCTTGCTGTTCAATTCCCCCCGCAGCTTGACGGCATCGGTCACATCAACGGCTATCGTCACATAGAAATGCGGAATCGTCTGTTTGCTCTGCTGCAGACGGTGGGCGATGACTTTGCGCATCCTGCTCATCGGGACGGCCTTCCCGCGCACATCGATAGCCGCGGCGGGCACTGTTGGGGGTTCATGTTTAGTTGGCGCAGCAGCGGTCGGTTCTGGGGCAACTGCGATTTTTTTGATATATGCCAGCACATCTTTTTCGGTTATTCGGCCTTTGGGACCGGCGCCCTCAACCTGCGTGATATCGACCCCTTTCTGGTCGGCGAGTTTCTTGGCCCGGCCGGAAGCCTTAATCTTTTCTTTTTTAGTCTTGCTTTTAGCCGCTACTTTCTTTTTTAGCGCGGCGACGTCAATACCGCTTGCTTCTTTTTCCGGTTCTTTCTCACCGGTTTTGATGTCCTCCAAATCGACGCTTTCACCGGCCTCACCTACAAACGCAATGGTGGAAAACACCTGGGCGATTTTACCTGCGGGGACAATGATCTTGAGCAGAACACCCTCAATCGGTGACTCGACTTCAAAAACCGCTTTTTCGGTTTCAACCTCACAAATAACCTCACCTTTTTTGACCTGATCTCCTTCGGCTTTCAGCCAGCGGACAACCTTGCCTTCCGTTATATCCTGCCCTCCTTGGGGCATGATTATCTTTTCGGCCATGATAATCCTTTTAGCTTCCCATTATTATATGCTTAGTTTTAACGTGATTCCAACTACACCCTTTAAACCAACTCCAAAACACCTTCGATGATTTCCTCCACTGTCGGGACACACACCTTTTCCAGGAGCAGATTGTAGGGGATGGTCGTGTTTTTGCCGCAAATGCGTTTCACCGGCGCATCCAGATCATCATAGGCTTCCTCCATGATGATGGCGGCAATGTCTCCACCAATACCGCCACGCTTCACAGCCTCGTGCACGATGATTGCCCGTCCGGTTTTTTTAACCGATTTCAGAATGGCTTCTTTGTCCAACGGCGTCAGGGACCTCAAATCGAGCACCTCGACGCTAATGCCTTCTTTCTCCAGGGCTTCAGCAGCTTCAAGACATTTCAGGGTCATATACGAATACGTGATCAGGGTAATGTCATCCCCTGAGCGTTTGATGTCTGCCTGGCCCAGCGGGACAATGTAGTCTTCTTCCGGTACCTCACCCTTTGTCATATACAGCTGCTTGTGCTCGATGAAAATGACCGGATCGTCATCCCGTATGGCTGCTTTCAGCAACCCTTTCGCATCATAGGGAGCGGAAGGCATTACCAGTTTCAATCCCGGAACGTGGTAAAATAGGGCCTCAAGGGACTGAGAGTGCTGACCTGCAAGACCATTACCGGCACCGCCCTGAGTTTCCAGGACCATCGGGACTTTGCCCTGTCCGCCGGACATGAATTCATATTTAGCCGCCTGGTTAATGATCTGATCCATAGCTAAGCATGTAAAATCAACAAAAAGCATTTGAACGATCGGGCGAGTGCCAGCAAGTGCGGCGCCCACTCCTGCACCTGTTATTGTTGCCTCTGATAGCGGTGTGTCGATCACCCTTCCAGCTCCGAATTCATTTAATAGTCCTTCTGTTACCTTGTAAGAACCCCCTCGCTGGGCGATGCCTTCACCCATGACAAATACTAGCGGGTCTCTTCTCATTTCTTCAGCAATGGCCCTGTTCAATGCTTCACGATACATTATTTCAGCCATGATTCTTCTCCTGAATTTATGGATTGTGTCTCAATCTGCCAAACTTGCCAGAAATTCCTCGACCGAGGGTTCCGGACTGTTTTTGGCAAACTCAACGGCCTCCTCGATTTCGGCGTCCACCTGCTTCTCAATCTTATTTGCATTCGTTTTGGTTAGTTTTTCACGCAGGAGGTGAAGTGGATCCCGTGCTTTCCATTCCGCCAAGACATCCTGGTCCATGTATAATCCAGGATCGTTCACATGATGACCTCCGTGGCGATAGGTGTTCGCTTCGATCAAGGTGGGGCCTTCACCGTTGAGCGCCCGTTTTGCGGCTTTTTTTGTTTCCAGATACACCTGCACGGCATCATTGCCATCCACACATATTCCCGGCATACCATACGCCGGGCCGATATTGGACAGTTCACAGGTTCCCGCTGAAAATTCAACCGGCGTGCTGACCGCGTAATGATTATTTTCCAGCATAAAAATAACCGGCAAATCAAATACCGAAGCAAAATTTAGCGATTCGCCGAAGACCCCGTTGTTTGAGGCGCCGTCGCTGAAAAAAACGACGACCACCTGTTTGGTTCCTTTGATCTTGATTCCCATGCCGGCACCACACCCAATCGGGATGCCGGCACCGACGATTCCGTTGGCTCCCAAATTGTTGTCCAATTTGCTGGAGATGTGCATGGAACCGCCACGCCCCTTGCAATATCCGGTTGCTTTACCCATAATTTCTGCCATCATGAGTTTGAGATCTGCTCCCTTACTGATGCAATGTCCGTGGCCGCGATGGGTGCTGACGATAAAATCATTCTTGCCCAGGGCAGCACAGGCGCCCGCAGCAATTGCCTCCTCGCCAAGGTAAGGGTGCAGATAACCACGTATGAATCCTTGTCGATAAAGCTCAATGCTTTTGAGCTCAAACTGCCGGGTCGCATAAATGCTGCGGTACATCAGCAACAAGATCTTTTTTTCAATCGGCGGCAACGTAGTCTTTTTGGTTGTGTTTTTCTTCACAGCTGCCTTTTTTGCCATTTTTCCCTCCCTATTGAAAAGAGTTGAAATTCCGCCCAGGTGCTGTTTTCAAACTTCGTCTGAGTAATATCATTTTGGTTATCGAATTCACTCTATAGCATATACAACAACCTGTATAAAGAATATGTCTACGCGACATCACATCTTGTCACTCAAGGCTGAATCGTCAAGTTTCATAATTTTAGTTGCTTATACAATATACTTTGATTAATTCGTACAATATGACTAAGTTGTTTCATTGGTAAATAAAAAAGTATTTTAAAGCTGAAAATTTCAAAAAGTTCTAATTTACGATCACTTCGTTATCATTAGCTTTATAAGCCGTATTTAGGAGTAGGGGACATCACTGAGTGCGGCTAACTCTTTCGCAATTTTGGCGTTTTAGGAGATCATGCTAATTGAAACTTAGCTGCGTCTCCATAAAAATCAATTGTTGATCGAAATAAAATTATCCTTTAAAAAGAGTTAGCCGCTAAATGGCATTAATAATTATGCTAATATACTTAATTATTGAGCTTCATTAGACCAATAAATTTGCAGCCATCCACTTGAAAGAAAAAATTGTCGGATCGATTTTTTAAAGATTTGATACTAGAGAGGAATTGTGATCAAAGAATTTTTACATATAGGTATCAGCGTCAAAGATTTGGAGGAGTCTGTCAAGTTTTACACCGAAGTGATGCAAATGGACTTAGATTATCGAACAAAAAATAAGGGGGACATTATCAGTCGCATTGTAGATGTCGAGGATGCAGACCTTGATGTGGCTGTTGTGATAAAAAGCAATTTGAGAATAGAATTGCTGGATTATAAAAACACCGAAAAGAAGAAGAATACCGCTTATCCGGCTCAGGATCAGCCCGGCTTGGTTCACATTTCCTTTCTTGTCGACGATGTTGATAAAGAATATGCAAGGATCAAATCACCAGGGAGAATGGACCCAAGATAACCTATTTCAAAGGCCCCGATAATGTCGTAATTGAAATTTTCGAGAAAACATGAATCTATACCCAGCGTCATAGTAAATTGCGTATTCACGATTTGAATCCTTGGTATTAAACCAACTTATAGTGTTGACCATGTGGACGCTGTGTATGTATACGAAAGGATTTATGTCGTTCTGTATAAATAGAGCTAAAATTGTCCTTGTCGCGATTGCAAAATCTGCAAGAATATTGGTTACCGTCGGCTAACCCCATTCCGGGGCAGGACTATCAAATCCGGCATGAGGGAACTGTTATCTCTAAGGACCCTTTAAGCATAAACCAATCAAAACGGGATGCCTAAAATGAACGCTGATCAGGTATACGTCATTGGCGTCGATGGCGGTACAGAATCTATTCGGGTTGGACTTTTTGATTTAAACGGGAATTTAAAAGCGTCACGTCACCATCCGTATCAGACCTATTTCACCCAATCCGGATGGGCTGAACAGGATCCTGAGGAATGGTGGCAGTCATTATGTGTCGCAACTAATACCCTGCTCAGCGAGATCCAAATTCCACCTGCCAGCATCAAAGGACTTGCTTTGGATGCGACCTGTTGTACCGTTGTCTTCCTCGATCAGCAGATGAAGCCTCTCAGAAAGGCGCTCTTATGGATGGATGTTCGGGCAAGTCAGGAAGCAAAATTTATCGCTGAAAGCGGGCATCCGGCACTCAAGTACAACGGCTACGGTAATGTGTCGGCGGAATGGATGCCCTGTAAGGCATTGTGGGTTAAACGGCATGAACCGGATATCTATCGAAATTCACATGCGATTTGTGAGTATCTTGATTACATGAACTACCGCTTAACCGGCGAGTATGTCGGTAGCATTAACAATACGTCAATTCGCTGGTATTATGATGATGAAGAGGAAGGATATCCAAGCAGCTTTTATGAAACCATTGAGCTCGAGGATCTAATTCCCAAATTTCCACAGAACGTTCTGGACATGGGGAAGCCCATTGGTCAATTGACACCATCGGCCGCGAACGAATTAGGTTTACAGGAAGGTACGTTTGTTGCCCAAGGGGGGGCAGATGCACTTGTCGGAATGATTGGGCTGAATGTCATTCAACCCGGGCGGATTGCGTTCATCACAGGTTCCTCACATCTGCATTTAGGCATGTCCAAACTTGCATTTCACCGGAAAGGAATCTTTGGCACCTACCCAAATTCCGTCATACGCGGATTGCACACTGTTGAGGGGGGCCAAATTTCAACCGGATCCATAATTCAATGGTTTAAAAGGCAGCTTCTGAAAGGTTACGAAAAGGAGGCAGAGGATTCAAAGGTTTCTCTATATGACCTCATGGGCCAACGAGCAGAGAAAATACCATTGGGGTCTGATGGTTTGATTCTGCTTGATTCTTTTCAGGGAAACCGGACCCCCCTGGTTGATCCCAATTTAAGAGGAGCCATCTGGGGACTTTCATTGAGCCACAAGCCCGAGCACATTTTCAGGGCCATTATGGAAGGTATCGCCTACGGTACCGAATTTATTTTTCGTAAATTCAGAGAGGCAGGATATGAAGCATCTGAAATTTTTGCGTGCGGGGGGGCAACCCGCAGCCGATTGTGGATGCAGATTCATTCCGATGTCAGCGGCGTACCCATCCAGATCCCGGAAGTTCAAGACGCGCCCCTGTTAGGTTCGGCGATTCTGGCTGCAGTTGCCTCGGAGTTGTATCCCTCTATTGATGATGCTGCTCACCAAATGGTCAGAATCAAAGATCGGATTGAACCCATAGCTGAGAATCATAAGGCCTATGAATTTTTTGTGGACCAGTATATTGAAACCTATGCGCAACTTTCGAATTTAATGCACAGGATGACGGCTAAAATTGCAGCAGCTGATAAAAGTTAACTAACCTTTGTATTGGTCTCATACTGAAATTTAAACTTCGGTTTCCTATCAACATACTTTTCATCAATTATCGTTAGCGCTTAGACTCGACCACCAGACCACCGCAACTTCGCTTTCAACACATCAAAATACTGCTGTCCCGGCAATGTGATCATGTGGAGCGGATGGGAACCCCTCTGAACGATGATGGTGTCCGCATCGGTGATGTCCACCCCCTCTTGCCCGTCAAATGTCAGCATAATATCGGAGGCACCTTCCTCAAACTTGAGCGTGATCCGGATCGAATCCGGGACAATCACGGGCCGATTGGTCAGCGTAAACGGGCAAATCGGCGTAATGATAATTCCAGGGACATCGGGATGGACGACTGGGCCGCCGGCAGCCAGAGAGTACGCCGTGGAGCCGGTAGGAGTCGAAATTATAAGGCCATCGGCCCGATAGGTAGTCAGGTAATGGCCGTTGGTATAGGTTTCGATATTCGCCAATCTGGCCAGGGCGCCTCTGTTAATCACGATGTCATTGAGCACGGTTGCACGGGCAAATTCTTTTTGCTGACGCTCGATCCGGACCTCGAGGCGCATACGGCGGTTGATTTTATATTCGTTGTTGATTATTTTTTCAGCCGCTGAAAACAAGTTCTCTTCTGCTGTTTCCGCCAGGAAGCCTATCTCCCCAAACTTTATGCCTAAAAGCGGTATGCCGAGATCACCAATCCAACGGGCTGCACTCAAAAATGTACCGTCACCCCCCAATACGAACAGGCAAGACAGGTCCTGGGGTGCCGAGACGAGGTTTTTGGTCGGTGAAAAAATTCCCGGAGGTGAGCTTACTTTGCGGACCACTTCGATGCGTTGTTTTGTTAACCAGGCCTCAAATTCATCGGCTTTTTGACAGGCCCTGGGGTCTTTTTTTACAAACAGTCCAATTTTTTGCAAAATGGTTATCCATTCCTTTTTATTTTAAAAAAATTTTGTATTTTCCGACTTTCGTGTTTTCGTGATAAAAAATCTTTTCATAAAATACAAAAAATCAACACGTAAGCCTCTAAAGTGACATCAACGCCTGGGCTTTCCGCTTCAGCTCATGCGACGGCGGATCCCCGCGGCCGGGATTCTTCACTGTATTATTCATACAGCCAACATGTGTGAACGGCAAGTAAATTTTATCGCGTCTCAGAAATCCCATAGGAAACGAACCTGTTATGTAAATTGGAGCTTGACTGCCTGTTATTATTTATTATAAAAGCTCTGATTAAGGCATTTGAGCTCACTACTATCTAATTTTTTAAAGGAGGTTAATTATGAAAAACACGCGCACATTTTTGTTCATGAGTCTCGTTTTTGGTCTGGCATTGGTCTTCGGTATAACCACCGGCGCTGTGGCCGAAAACATCAGGATCGGCGTAGCTTCGCCTTTCACAGGCGATCTGGCGGCTTACGGCGACAATATCAAAGCCGGCGTCAACCTCAAGCTCAAAGAGATCAACGACGCTGGCGGAATCAATGGCCAGATGGTTGAGCTTGTCTGGGGGGATGATCTCTGCGCCCCTAAAGATGCGGGCACCGTCGCCTCCAAATTCGCGGCAGACAAAAGCATCGTGGCCGTCATCGGTCACCTGTGCTCTTCAGCCACGCTGGCGGCAATGCCGATCTACGTCAGGGCTGGGATGCCCGCCATATCCCCCACTTCGACGAACCCGACCATTGGTGACGTCGGTAAAGGCTGGTTTTTCCGCAATTGCTACACGGACGACTTTCAGGGCAAATACCTGGCGTCATATGTGGTGCCCAAATTGCTGGGTAAAAATTCGGTGGCCATCTTTTATGAGAACAACGACTATGCCATTGGTCTCAAAGATTCTTTCATGGCCGGCGCCAAATCCGGTGGTGTCACGGTGACCGGTGCTGAGGCGTACGTTGCCAAAACCACCGACTTCACACCACAGTTGACCAAGCTTTTGAGCGATAAGCCTGAAACGATCTTCCTGTGCGGCTACCACCCGGAAGGCGCTCTGATCGCCGGCCAGGCCCGTAAGCTGGGCTTCAACGGTCCGCTCTTTGGTGCCGACGGTATTGACAATGAAGACTATATCAAAATCGGCGGCAAGGCAACCGACAACACTTACCTCACGGTTCCTTTCCTGGCATCGTCGGCAGGCCCGGAGGGGCAGGATTTTGCCAAACGGTTCTCGGATGCCTATGGTCGCGATGTGGACTGGATGAGCGCCAATGCCTATGACTGCCTGGGTATCCTGGCCCAGGTCATTGCCAGTGCGGGTCCCGACCGTAAAAAAATCCGCGACGGATTGGCCGCCATCAATTCAGAGGCCAATGGGTATAAGGGTATCACCGGTCTGACCTACTTTGATGCAAAAGGTGATTGTGCCAAACCTGCCTTTGTTAAAATGGTCAAAGACGGCAAGTTCGTAGCGGCCGAGTAGCTGCTCACCTAATTAGAGATAGCATCAAAGACGCCGGAGTTTCCGGGTTCCGGCGTCTTTGCGCGCCTTAAGGGGGAGCCCTTGTTTCTGCAGCAGCTTGTCAATGGCCTTGTCATCGGCGGCATTTACGCGATGATTGCCGTGGGTTATACCATGATCTACGGTGTTATCCAGCTGATTAATTTTGCCCACGGCGAAATCTACATGCTGGGTGCCTTTTTCGCCGTTACTTTTATCAGCGTCCTGGGACTCCCTTTTTATGCGGCGTTTCCGCTTGCCATGGCCTGTTGCGCCGTCTGCGGCGTGTTACTGGATATTTTCGCTTATCGACCGTTGAGGCAGTCACCGCGACTGGCCGCGCTGATCACGGCGATTGGAATGTCGATTTTCCTTCAAAACCTGGCCATGGTCATCTGGGGTTCCAGACCCAGGCCCTTCCCGCACGGGGCCCTCCCCGCCTATTTCGAGAAAACGGCCATCAGCTTTGCCGGTGTCAATCTCTCCTGGTTTCATCTCTTTATCTTCGGCTTGACGATCGGTATGATGGTCGGGCTCAATCTGATCATCAAAAAGACCCGCTGGGGCAAAGCGATGAGAGCCGTAGCCCAAAACAAAACCATGGCCTCCCTTGCCGGAATTAACGTCAACCGCGTCATCTCCTACACGTTTCTCCTGGCTGGAGCTTTAGGGGGGGCCGCCGGCATTATGGTGGGCGCCTACTACAATTCGCTTTACCCAACTATGGGTTACGTCGCCGGAGTCAAGGCGTTTGCCGCCGCGGTCTTAGGCGGCATTGGTTCGGTACCCGGTGCCATGTTAGGGGGGGTTGTGCTCGGTGTGGCCGAGGCTTTTGGGGCAGGCTATTTGAGTTCGCTCTATCGGGACGGTATTTCGTACGCCGTCATGATCATTGTTATTATCCTGATACCTGCCGGTTTGTTCGGAAGGGTACTCAAGGAAACCAAAAAGAGTATGTGAGATGGGTAAATTTGGACCACAGAATCTGACCCGTGGTGTTAAGATACGAATCGGCCTGTTGATTTTTGCCTTGATCCTGCCGTTTCTTCCCTTTGTAACCGACTACTTGCTGCATATTGTCATCCTCATTTTTCTATACATGATTTTGGCCTTAGGGTTAAATATCGTGCCTGGCTTCAATGGACTTCTGGATTTGGGCTATGTCGGGTTCTACGGCATAGGAGCTTACACTTCGGGTCTTCTTACCTATCATTTTGGTCTTTCATATTGGATAATTATCCCCCTGGCCTTTATCAATGGAGCCATTTGGGGCATCCTATTGGGAGCCCCAACGCTCAGACTAACCGGGGACTACTTTGCCATTGTAACCTTCGGCTTTTCAGAACTGGTCGTCCTCTTTCTGACCAACGAGATCTGGCTCACCCGGGGTCCACTGGGACTGCCGGGGATTGATGTGGTGTCAATCGATCTCACACTCTTTGGCGGCCCTAAATGGGAATTCGTGGGCGAGTTGCCTTACTATTATCTTGCCATCGCTATGGTTCTGGCGACCGTCTTCGTTATGTACCGCATCCAGGACTCCCGCTTGGGAAGAGCCTGGTTTGCCATTCGTGATGACGAGGTAGCCGCTGTCTCCTGCGGCATCAATTTGTTGGCCTACAAGGTCATCGCTTTTGCCATCAGTGCCGCCTTCGGCGCTGTGGGCGGCAGCTTTTTTGCCAGGTGGGTGACCTTCCTGTCGCCGGACATGTTCAAATTTTGGGAATCTTTTCTAATTTTGTGTATGATCGTGCTCGGCGGCATGGGCAACATATGGGGGGTTATGATCGGAGCCGTGATACTGGTTTCAATGAGCGAGATCCTTCGCGAACTGCTGCCTCTGTTAGGTCTACCGGTGGAGGTCCGTTTCCTGGCCTTTGGTCTGATTATGGTTCTCATGATGCGCTATCGCCCGGCCGGTATGTTGCCTATCGCGGCAGTAGCCGCTCAGATGCGAGCCGGCCGCACAAAAAGAAAGAAAGCTAAACCGGCGGTGGGGCTAACGAAATGACCCCGATATTAGAAATAGACAAGTTACATAAAAGTTTTGGAGGCCTGAAAGCTCTCCAAGATATCAGCTTCAACATCGACCAGGGCGAGATCATCGGTCTTATCGGACCCAATGGCGCAGGCAAGACGACACTCTTTAACTGCGTTGCCGGCATTGAAAAGCCAACTGCAGGACAAATTATATTTACCCACGGGAAGCGCACCATCTCCATTGGCGGTAAGAAACCGGAAGCGGTCACAAGCCTGGGAATCGCACGAACCTTTCAAAATATCCGGCTATTTGACAACCTGACGGTGATCGATAATGTCAAGATCGGCCGCCATTGCCGCACCAAGTCACTCTTTTTCGGTGCGGTAATCCGAAACAAATTCCAGCAGGCCGAAGAGAAGGCGATTACCGAAAGCGCCGAGCAGTTCCTCGAGTTCGTCGGGCTCAAAGGCCGCGGCCAGGAAATTGCCAGATCCATGCCTTACGGCGACCAGCGCCGTCTGGAGATTGCCAGGGCGTTGGCGACCGAACCCAGTCTGCTCATGCTCGACGAGCCGGCCGCCGGAATGAACCCCCAGGAATCCCGTGCTCTCATGAACCTGATTCACCGCATCAGGGACAACGGTATAACGGTTTTGTTGATTGAACACGATATGAAAGTGGTTATGGGCGTGTGCGAACGGGTTGTGGTCATTAACCACGGCGAATGGCTGGCCGAGGGAAAACCCCAGGACGTTCAAAACAATCCGAAAGTGATTGAGGCCTATTTGGGAACGGGAGCCGCCAATGCTGCTTGAGCTGGACAACGTCAAAACCTATTACGGGAATATTCGTGCCCTGAAAGGGATTTCCATCGAGATCGATGAGGGTGAGATCGTCTGCCTCATCGGAGGCAACGGCGCCGGCAAATCCACTACACTGATGACGATCAGCGGCATTTTGACCCCTAATGAGGGAGACGTCATCTATCAGGGGCAGTCCATCGTCTCTGTACGCCCCGACAATATCGTCCAGATGGGTATCTGCCAGGTGCCCGAAGGGCGTATGATTTTCCCCGTTCTGACTGTCATGGAGAATCTAGATTTGGGTGCCTACCTGAGAAAGGACAGAGGCGGTATAAAGGAGGACTTGGATCGGGTGTTCACCCTTTTTCCGGTCCTACGCGAGCGCAGCAAGCAGCATGGAGGCACTCTCTCGGGCGGAGAACAGCAAATGCTGGCCATTGGCCGGGCTCTGATGGCCCGTCCCAAACTTCTCCTGCTTGACGAGCCTTCTCTCGGTCTGGCGCCTATTTTAGTGGACTCCATCTTTGAAATTATTCGTCAGATCAATAACCAAGGTACCACAATACTGCTTGTCGAGCAAAATGCACAACTGGCCTTGCAGTTTTCCAATCGCGGATATGTCATTGAAACCGGCGAGATCGCTCTCGCCGACGCCTCAGCGGAACTGTTAAAAAACGAGCAAGTAAAAAAAGCATACTTAGGCGAGTAAATAGAAAGAATTTAGTTACCCTTGTGATCCATAAATCTTGAGCCAAAAAACAAGGGGTAATTATGAAAAGGGCCATAATTTTTACAAGCGTATTGATGTATTCGTTGGCGTTTATTTCCGGCGCTTTAGCCCAGGAAATAAAGATTGGAACCCTCCTTGCCCACACAGGCTCATTAAAGGAATGGGGACCACACATTCAGAATGGAGCCGTGCTGGCTGCAACGCAGTTGGATACGGCCGGTAGTAAGTTTACCCTAATTCATGAGGATAGCAAAACCTCGGCTGTTCCAGCTACCAACGCAGCCAAAAAGCTGGTGGAAGTCGACAAGGTGATCGCTATTATCGGCGCGTTGGCGAGCAGTTCGACCCAATCCGTGGCCGAGTATGTGACCTGCCCCAACAACGTGATTTTGATCTCACCGGCATCAACATCACCCTTGCTCACCATCCTGCCGGCGGATCACGGTAAAGATTTCCTGTTTCGAACCTGCCCATCCGATGTCCTTCAAGGTATCATAGCCGGTAAACTGGCAGCCGATTTCAACAAAACAGCCTCTGTCCTTTACGTGAACAATCCCTATGGTCAGGGCCTGGTAGTGCAATTCAAGAAATCCTTTGAAAAAAGACGAGGCAAGCTGCTGGCCATGGTTCCCCATGGTGAAAAACCCGCCGAGTCTTACAAACATGAATTAAATAGGGCCCTCTCAGGAAACCCCGATATACTGTGTGCCTTCAGTTATCCGGAACATGCGAAGGTATATCTTAAAGAGGCCATCGAGCTCTTCCAATACAGAAACTTTCTGTTCTGCGATGGAACCAAATCAGAGGATATCGTTAAGGCCCTTGGTGCTGACAATGTTGAGGGTCAGATGGGGACCGCACCCGGATCAGCCGAGGGTGAAGCCTATATGATATTCAAAGCCGCCTATGAAAAAGAATTTGGCAGATTCCCGCCCTTGCCCTTTATCACCAATGCGTATGACGGTATGGCCGTCATCGGTCTAGCTGTCTATGCGGCCAAGGCCAAAGGTCTCGAATTGACATCCATGAATATCAGAGATAATTTGCGAGCTGTTGCCAATCCGCCAGGAGAAATTATCAAACCGGGTGAATTTATGAAGGCTGTTGATTTATTGAGCCTGGGCAAGAAAATTAACTATGAAGGTGCAGCCGGATCCGTGGATTTCGACCAACATGGAGATGTCGTCACACCCATTGAAGTGTGGAAATACTCAAAAGGCAGTATCGAGACGGTCAAGCTAGAGTACGAAATTCCGGTTGAAGAGGATATAACCCGTCAAAAACCTGGAATGATAAAAAATACTTTACCATAAAAATAAAAAACCCGCCGTAATATATCTGCCTAAAGTATCCCGGTTTCTGCTGTGCTTTGTCTTCCCCATCTGAATCACAGAAAAGAAAATCAGATTGATTGAACTATTCGATGGATATTTGGTCTTGATTTTTCAAATCATAGATTAGTAAAGATAAAAGGGGTGACTAAGACTTTTTTAAAATTTCAAAAAAGGGAGGACATTGCCATGAAAGCATCAATTTATTTTGTATTCGCAATTACCATTGTCGCAGTCTGCTTTTTAATGAACGCACCGGTGGTTTTTGGAGAGCAAAAAATCGGGGTAATTGTGGTTGATATGCAGGGTGATTTTACCACCTGGAAAAATGGCTCACTCGCGGTTGAGGGAACAGACAAGAACTTCGTTGACAAGGTCCAAAAAACAACTCAGGAACTGAGCGCCAAAGGATATCCAATTTTTGCGACTCAAGATTGGCATCCGGCGGACCATGTGTCCTTTTACACGAATCATTCAGGGAAAAAACCCTTTGAAGCCATCAAAATCGAAGATAGAACCCAAGTGCTTTGGCCGCCTCATTGTGTTCAAGATACTGAAAATGCGAAGATTTTGATTGACAATAGCCTTTTCTTAGCCGTCGTAAAAAAAGGTCAAGATAAGCAATACGATAGCTATTCCGGGTTTCAGGACGATGGCGGTGCCAATACAGAAATGAACGAGATCCTGCAGAAAAACGGTATCAAAGAGCTGATTGTTTATGGTATCGCCACCGATTACTGTGTGAGGGCAACCGCGATAGACGCGGCGGATGCCGGATACAAGGTTACCGTCATCGAAAGTTTGAGTAAGGGAGTCGCACCTGACACCACAGCCAAAGCTTTGGAGGAAATGAAAGCGAAAGGCATCACGGTAAAGCAGGAATTGGAAATGTAGGCCGATTATTCTCAGACAGATAAATCGGATTATATGGATAAAGGGCAGGGCCGCAGTTCACCCTGCCTTTTAATCCCGATATTTTCTGGAATTTTTCCACCGTGAGATGGCCTCCTAAACGACTGTAGCTAATGCAAAAACACTCCTACCTTCGATCCTGGGGAATATCATGATGATATAAAACAGCTTATATTTAGTTTTTGATGTTTGGTGTTTGACATTTATCTATATGACTTTCCAAACACGAAACACCAAACACTAAACAACTAAAAACCAATTCAAGGAGAACAATATGGCCGTATTACCTGAAGTGCAAAAACATTATGGAAAGCTAAAGTTATACATCAATGGCAAATGGGTGGAATCTGAATCCAATACGGTGTATGAAGACGTCAACCCCGCCAGCGGTGAGGTAATCGCGGAATTTCCTTCGGCCACGGACAACGAAATTGAACACGCGATTCAATCGGCACAATCCGCACTTGGTAAATGGCGGGAGGTTCCGCTGCGGGATAAGGCACGCTACTTATTTGACTTGCGTGGTAAATTCGAAGAGCATGTCGATCGTCTGTGTCGCGTATTGGTTCAAGATCACGGCCGCACCATCGGTGAGGCCCGCGGTACCCTTCGCAGATGTATTGAAAATATTGAATCTGCCTGTTCGGCATTGTTGTTGTTAACCAAGGGTGAATTTGTAACGGATTTGGCCAAAGGGCTGGATCAGGCGTTATATTGGGAACCCCGGGGTGTATTTTTGATCATCACGCCCAACAATATTCCAATGCACGCCTGGTCGTCTTTTGTGCCCTATGCGGTTGCAAGCGGATGCCCGGTGGTGGTGAGTCCCAGCAAAAATGACCCGGTATGTTTGGACGCCATTTTCAGGGTCACAGATGAGGTTGCAGAGTTTCCGCCGGGACTGGTCAATCTTGTCTACGGCGGAAGCGACGTTAATCAAAAGATATTGTCGCATCCCCTGGTCAAAGGAGTTGGATTTATCGGCTCTACGGCTGTGGGTAAGCAGCTATTTGAACTGGCCGGAAAGCTGGGAAAAGAAGCATCTATTAACGGTAACGGTAAAAACCATGTTGTCATTATGCCGGATTGTAACGTCGATGCCGTCGTGGATGGATTGCTGCGCGGCTGTTACGGGATGACCGGACAACGCTGCCTGGGGACGGACAACCTCCTTTTTGTCGGCAATGCCTATGATGCCGTCAAAGAAAAATTTATTGACGCTTCAGCTAACATGAAGCTGGGTTACGGACTCGATGAGACCACGGAACTCGGTCCCATGGTTTCGCAAAGCAGCCGGCAAAAGGTTATCAATTTTATCGAAAAGGGAATCAGTGAAGGTGCCCGCGTTGTTGTTGACGGTCGCGGGGTAACGGTTGAGGGTGGTGAAAACGGGTTTTTTATTGGCCCGACTGTCCTGGATGACGTAAATCCGGAAATGTATGTGGCGCGGATTGAAGCCTTTGGCCCGGTGGCCAATTTGATGCGTCCGCGTGATTTAGACGAAGCCCTGGATTGGATCAATAACCGGGATGATTACGGGCATTCGGCGTGCATATTTACCCGCGATGGTCATATTGCCCGTAGATTTATGAAAGAGGCGGATGTTGGGAACATCGGCATCAACGTACCGGTTCCCCAGCCTTTTGCTTTTTTCCCCCTGGGATCAAAAAATGAATCCGCTTTTGGCGTCGCAAAGTCGAGAATCGATTCCCTGCGTTTGTTTCTGGATCAGAAAACCGTGACGGAGAGATGGGCCTGATCCGGAACCAAATTGAAAATTGAAAATTGTCTATTGAATATTGGAGGCATTCTATCATTTTGTTTTCAGGTTGTTGACGAGTTGACTGACATTATTGTCATCTTCAGAAAGACAGCAGCATAAAATGCAAAAAAGACGTTATTCCTTAATTATTCAGTCATCAATCATCAATCTTCAATTTTTTTAAAGGGAGGTCAACATGAGTGACGACAAACCTCAGGTTCGTAAAATTTACACCGTTGTGGAAGAAACCTGCGCCGATGGAACTGTCCGGCTCGACACTCCGACCCGCAAAGCTGCCGCTGCGGCAGTGTTTACCAATCCATTTGCCGGGAAATATCAGGACGATCTCAGCCTGCTCATTCAGTGGAGTGAGGAGCTCGGGGAGATGCTAACCAAAAAGGCGGTAGCCGCCTTGGGTATCGAGCCAGAGAAAGCGCACAGCTACGGCAAAGGCGCTATTGTCGGCACCAGGGGTGAGTTGGAGCACTGTGCGGCTATTATGCACCCGGCACTGGGCAAACCGATGCGCGCCAATGTCGGCGGCGGTAAGGCGCTGATTCCGTCGGCGAAAAAACTGGGGTATCCGGGCGTAGCCATCGATGTGCCGCTGCATTTCAAAGACGCCGCCTTTGTACGGTCGCATTTCGATGCCATGGAGGTGCGCGTCCCGGATGCCCCCAGGGACGACGAATTAATTTTGATCGTAGCCGTCACCGACTCCGGTCGACCGGTTGCCAGGGTTGGTGGTTTGAAACTTGAAGACGTAAAAGGCGAAGACGGACTACGATAATGCAATCCAATACGATTCCGATACGCTTTACCATCAACGGTGAAACCAAAGCGATTGAAATTCCCGGAGGAATGTCGGCATTAGAACTCATCAGGGAATTGCTTGGCTTAAAGGGAACTAAGGAAGGTTGCGGTATCGGCGAATGCGGCGCTTGTACGATCGTCATCGACGGTCAGGCGGTAAATGCCTGCCTGATGTTTGCGGCTCAATTAGATGGCCGTGACGTTTTAACGGTGGAGGGCTTATCCCAGGGCAAGGATTTGCATCCGATTCAAAAATCGTTTGCCAAGCACCACGCCGTGCAGTGCGGATTTTGCACGCCCGGTATTTTGATGAGCACGCACGCCCTGTTGACGGACCATCCGCAACCCGATCGCCATCAAATCGTCAAGGCTCTTTCCGGAAACCTCTGCCGGTGTACCGGATATCAGAGCATTATCAACGGCGTTGAAGATGCCGTCGAAAGGTACCAAAAAGCTAAGAACACGCAGGAGGAATAAAGATATAGCCAGTTAAACTCGCTAAAAATGTTTTTGCATTATTTACGTGGAAATTCCAAATCGATCTGAACAATGGAAAATGTATGGTTGATGTCGATTACATACGACCGCAGAATCTGAAAGAGGCGCTTGATTTTTTAGGTGACAATGGACCAGATACGTCCATTTTGGCCGGCGGAACCGATGTGATGATCGACATGCGCTCCGGAGAGTTGCAATGCCGGTATTTGCTGGATGTGAGCCGATTATCCGAAATGCGGGCAATAGACATAAAAGACGGAGAATTGCGTATCGGCGCGGGCGTAACGATTTCCGAAATTGGCGCATCCGAACTCATCGGGCGTTTTGCCCCTGCGCTCCAAATTGCAGCCGACAAATTCGCCAGCAGGCAGATTCGTAATGTTGCGACTATCGGCGGCAATGTTGCTCATTGTTCCCCGTGCGGTGATACCGTTCCACCGTTGCTCGTCCACGACGCCCGGGCTGTGGTCGTCAATCATGAGGGCCCTCGGATTGTGACAATCGAAGAAATGGCCGGCGGTCCGTATCATTGTACGTTACATCCGAGTGAACTCATCACCCATTTCATCCTGAAGCCCAAAGCTGATGATGTTCAGTTTTCGGATTTTCAGAAAATCGGTCGCAGAAAAGAGCTTGCCATTGCCCGCATGAGCATGGCGGTAATGGCTCGACAAGAAAATGACAAATCCATAACATCTCTGCGTTTTGCATTAGGGGCCTGTACCCCGACTCCCAAACGGTTTGAAATGATTGAGAAACGTCTCCTCGACAAAATTCCTAATGAGAGGTTGCTGTGGGAGACCGGTCGTCTTTTAGCGGAGCAGATGCTGAATATCACCGGTCGCAGGCCCTCGGCCGTGTATAAGGAACCGGCTATACAGGGGCTGTTTGTGCGGTTGATGTATCCGTTGATTTGAAATAGTGAATCGGTAGAAAGCCAGGAAGCCGGGACGCTGAAAAGCTTTTTAAACTCTTGACCGCCTAGCTTTCCAGCCTGACCACCTTAGAATCTTAAGTTTAATTTCTTTGCATTTTATGAAAAAAATCTTCATCACGAAAACACGAAATTTAGAAAGCACCCCGGTTAAACAAAAGGGGTTTAACTGGGCAGGCGAAATCTAACCTGTCTTTTTTTCGTGTTTTTGTCCTTTCGTGCTTTCGTGATTGTTCTTTCTTTCTTGGTTCCGGCTTGTCCGGGTTATGCATTTCCATGTGTGATTAACTATGAATGCGGACCTTAAAATTATTGGGCAGTCCATACCCAAAATCGGTGTGAGCGAGCGTCTGCGCGGTGAGCCGATCTTCAGTGCAGACATCGATTTCGACGATGCGCTTGTGCTCAAGGTTCTGCGCAGTAATAAAGCGCATGCGAGATTGATTCACATCGACATCGACGAGGCACTCAAGGTTGAAGGGGTCGTCGGAATTTTTACCGCCCGGGATATTCCCGGCAAGAATCTGATCGGCATTATCAATAAAGACCAACCGTTGCTGGCCACCGAAAAGGTGCGATCCGTCGGTGAGCCCGTCGCCCTGATTGCGGCTGAGAGCGACATTGCGGCGCTTGAAGCGCTGAAGTTAATTCATGTAACCTACGAGGATTTGCCGGCGGTGTTCTCGCCGGAAGAGGCGCTAAAGCCCGATGCGCCTAAAATCCACGAGAAAGGCAATTTGCTGTTTACGCGCAAAATTAAAAAAGGAGATATTGAGGACGCATTTAAGCGCTGTGAGGTGGTAATCGAAAAAACGTATCATACAACTTGGATCGAGCACAGCTATCTGGAGCCGGACGCCGGTGCCGGTTATGTGGATGAAGACGGAACACTGGTCATTTACGCTTCGACCCAAAATCCTCACTACGACCATAAAGAAGTCACCGGTCTTTTGGGGCTCGATGATGAACGGGTCCGTATTGTCCAGGCCGGAACGGGTGGTGGATTCGGATCCAAACTGGATCTGAATGTTCAGGGATTTATCGGGCTGGCTATGCTGCACCTGCAACGGCCGGCAAAGATGGTGTATTCCAGAGAGGAATCATTTCTTGCCACCGCCAAACGGCACCCGTTGGAAATGACTATAAGGACCGGAGCCGATCGCAACGGACGACTTCTGGCCACGCACGTTAGGATAACCGGTGATACCGGCGCTTACGGCTCCTATGGGATCGCGGTGGCATCACGTGCGGCCGTGCATGCGACGGGCCCCTATGAAGTTGAAAATGTTGTGGTGGAAAGCCGATGCGTGTATACCAACAACCCTTTTTGTGGAGCCATGCGAGGTTTCGGTACCCCGCAGATCGCTATTGCCCACGAGTCCCAAATGGATCTGCTGGCGGAGACGTTGGGGATGGATCCTCTCGAACTGAGGTTGGTTAATGCCTTAAAATCCGGATCTGAAACCGCCACTGGTCAGAAGCTAATAGCCAGCGTTGGGATCCGTGATTGTCTGGAGGCGTTAAAACCACATTACGAGTGGGCCAGGAATAGCTGGTGCACCGATGAAAGCGAGCACTATAAAAAAAGAGGCATTGGGATAGGCAGCATGTGGTACGGAATTGGCAATACCGGGGTTCAAAATCCATCGACAGCCAAAATTAAAATCGATTTGGGAGGCAGGATCACATTGTACACCGGCTGTGCCGAGATCGGTCAGGGTTCCACAACCATTCTGGCGCAGATCGCGGCCGCAACTCTAGGAATACAACCGGAAGATATCCGTCTTTTTGTCGCCGACACCCGTTGCACCACCAATGCCGGAGCCACCTCAGCCAGCCGCCAAACGTACATTTCGGGTAACGCGGTCAAAGAAGCAGCCGAAAAGCTCGCTGATGTCCTGCTTACGGAAGCCGTCAATAAATTGAAGGTATCCAAATCGAAGCTGGTTTTCGAGAATGGCTACGTAAGGGATATCGCCCATCCGGACAACAGAGTTGAATTTTCTGCGCTGGCACGGCGCGCCAACCAAAAAGGTATCCCCTTAAAATGGCAGGGCTTCTTTGACCCGCAAACCGTTCCGATGGATCCGGAAACCGGGCAAGGCGTCCCATACGCCACGTATGCCTTTGCCAGTCAGCTGGTGTTGTTAACTGTTGATACCCTGACCGGCGAGGTCAGTGTGGATAAAGTCTTTGCTGCCCATGATGTCGGCAAAGCCATTCATCCTGAAAACGTTAAGGGGCAGATCTGCGGTGGGATCGCCATGGGAATTGGGTTTGCCTTGATGGAGGAATTCACGCCAGGGCAGACGTTGTCAATGAAAGACTATCACATTCCCACCTGCGCCGACGTTCCCGAAATCGTCCCCATTATTGTGGAGTCTCCTGAGCCGACGGGACCGTTTGGGGCCAAGGGAGTGGGCGAGCCGGCATTGATTCCAACCGCGCCGGCCATCTTAAATGCCCTGGCGGATGCCCTCGGAAAACGAATCTATAGTCTACCGGCCAACCTGGAAAGAGTTTTGGAGGCCAGCATTAAATCAGGCCATTTTAATCCAAACCCGGACCCGCAAAGGATTGGCTAATGACTATTGAATATTGATTATTTAAGGATGAAAACCATTAAATTAACTATAGTTGCTAAAATTCTATATCGTAGGGGGGGCAATGCCCACCCTGCATCGGCCGTATCAATCTAATATAACAAGAGACGGAAGCAAAAATAAATATGACAAAGTGGCATTAATAGACAATAGTTTATCAAAAAGATTGAGCGAAGCGAATTCAACAATTCGTCAATCGTCATTAGTCATTCCAAAGAGAGGTGCAAAATGTCTAAGGTTCTTCTGAAAAATATCGGGACCATTGTCAGCGGTGATATTTCGAATCCCGTTCTTAGCGGTGACGCAATTTTAATCGAAAAGGGCAAGATAAAAAAAATCGGCCGAGAATCGGAATTGGCTGCTGCAGGGGTAGATAAAACCATTGACTGTGCGGGGACTACCGTAACACCCGGTCTCTTTGACTCGCATTGCCACGTTGTTTTAGGCGACTACACCCCAAGACAGAAACAGACCGGATTTCTGGAAAGCGAAGTTCACGGGGGGGTGACAACCTTTATCTCGGCCGGTGAGGTACATCTGGCGGGACGGCCGAAAGATCCTGCCGGTACCAAAGCCCTGGCAATTCTGGCTGCCAAATCCTTTGCCAATTTCCGTCCGGGGGGGGGCAAAGTTGTGGGCGGTGCGCTTATTTTGGAAAAAGGGCTCACCAAAGCGGACTTTGAAGAAATGGCAAGAGAGGGCGTGCGTACCGTCGGTGAAATCGGACTGGGAACCATCAAAAATCCGGAGGATGCCATACCCATGGTCAAATGGGCCAAAGAATGCGGCATGACCGTCATGATGCATGCCGGCGGCACGTCCATTCCGGGCAGCAGCACGGTGACGGCCGAAATGGTTATACGAACAGCTCCGGACATTGTATCGCATATAAACGGGGGACCAACGGCCATTGCGCTGGATGAGGTCAGACGCTTGGTAACCGAAACTAATTTTGCCTTGGAGATGGTGCATTGCGGCAATCCGAAAGTGATGGTGGAGGCGGCCGGTCTATGCGTCGAGCATCAAGCGCTCGATCGCATTATCATCGGCAATGACGCGCCTTCCGGCACCGGAGTCGTACCGCTGGGGGTGCTCAGAGTCATTGCCCATTTGGCGAGTCTGTCGGCGATCAAACCTGAAGAAGCGCTGTGCATGGCGACAGGCAATACGGCACGGGTTCACAAACTGCCGCGGGGATTGATTTCCGTAGGATTGGAAGCGGATGTGGTGATTATGGATGCGCCTATGGGTTCAGTAGGAGAGGACGCATTAGCGGCGATTGAGGCCGGTGATGTGCCGGGGGTTGCCATGGTGCTGGTGGACGGCGAAATCGTTGTGACCAAGAGCCGTAACACGCCACCGCCGGTGAGAAAGCCGCAGATGGTCTAACGACTGTCCGTTGTCTGTTGTTCGTGGTCCGTTTTTATTGACAACGGACAACGCACAACTGACCACATACACCGAATGATTAGTATCTAAACTGATCGGTTCAAGGTTCCGGGTTCAGAGTTCAGAGATTGTAAGTGATGGAAGCTGAGCACTATATTGATCAAGGTCATGTATTTTCAGATTTCACCCATTGGGTGAAAAGGCGTCGTAAACCCATTTAAGCCGGACTCCTTGATAGAAGCTGGTTAATCGTATTTCCAACCCGGAACGCTGAACCCAGAACCGCTCAACCTAGGTAGTAGTTAAAATTTGGATTATTACTCAAATCCAATAAATTTCTGAAAATGAAAGTAGATACCAACATGTGTATCGGCTGCGGGTTTTGTGTTAGAGATTGCCCGGTTGACGCCGTTAAACTTGTCAAAAAGAAAGCTGTCATCAACGATCACTGGTGCACAAACTGCGGTGTATGTCAGCGGGTGTGTGCGGAGCAAGCGGTCATTGCCGATCAAACCATGCCCCACGGTGCTATTGAATGCGATGCCTGTCCGATAAAATGCTGGATTAACGTTGGGCATATCGGTGCCTGTCATCGGTATCGCAATCAGGACGGAGAGTTGTTAAGAATCACCCGCCTGCATTCCTTTGATGATGTAGCTCAGACGGTCGGCCCTGTCCCCAAAGATGTCATTCGTACTCCGGTGGTGACGGCGATAGGGTCCGGTACGACTTATCCGGACTGCAAACCTGCACCCTGCATTTTAAAACAACGCCGCCAAGGCATCGATGTGGTTACAGTCGTCACAGAGGTGCCGTTAAGTTACAGTTCGATTATTGTCAAGGTGGACACGGATATACCGATTGGCAAGGAAGGCGATGCCATTCTGGTCGGCAAACGTGAGGTCGGCATGGTGGAAACCGAGCAGTATGGTTCGAAAATGTTGCACATCGGCGGTGTCAACCGACTGACTGCTGAGAACGGGTTTGTGGTGGCCCGCACCATCACGGACATTGCCAACCGCAAAGCGGTCAAACTTAAGATAAAAAGCGGCAGCCGGATTACCGTGCAGGTCGGTCATCCCCCGATTATCGACGGCAAAGAAGCAACCAAGATGCGTGTCGGCTGCGGCAGTGCCACCATGGGACTTTTCGCGCCCCTTCTGGTTAAAGCGGCGGATGAGGTTATTATTTTAGATTCCCACATCACCGGCCAGATGAGCCGGCATGTGGCCGGCCAATATGCCGGAGCCAAGCCCTCAGGCGTTCGTCTAAAGTTCAATGAAAGCACACCGGGGCGCTATTTCGGCGACCACGGTGACGGCTGGGGCGGGACATCTATCAGCAATCCGGTCGACATCATCGACTCCATTGATATGAACATCGCCCGCAAGGAGATGACGATTTTGATCACCGAAACCACCGGTCAAAACGGGGTCATGTTCAAACTGCGAACAGACGGCGGGCTTGATGAAATTCGGCTGACTGCTCGGGCCAAAGCCGCACTTGAAGCCATATCCAATAGCTGTGAGCCATCACGGGTGTCGGCCGTCTATACCGCCGGTGCCGGCGGCAGTGCGCGGGCCGGCGTGACCAAGTATCCGATCAAATTAACCCAAGCGGTGCATGCGGCCAAAGCGCATTTGACGGTCGGGGGCTCACCGGGGTTTGTTTTGCCGGGCGGGGGGATCACATTTATGGTGGATGTCGAACGGGTTAAAGAAGGATCGTTTTACTGGACCCCCACTCCGGCAACGATATGCCCCCTGGAGTACACCATGGAACTTGAGGACTATAAAAAAATGGGCGGTCATGTGGAGGCCATGAAACCTTTCAAAGCCAGGAAGCCGTAATAGGGTTTGGGTTCAAGCTTGCAGGGTTCCGGGTTAAAAGGTTCCGGGGGTTCAGGGTTGAGAGGTTCTAAATTCGTTATTCGATATTCTGCTGCTCTGCGGTTTGATGTTGCTGGGTTTTACGGTCGGGTTTTCGTGGGTAAACAGCATGTCCTATGAACACTATATCGGTGTGATTGATGAAAAGTCGGTCTTGGCCGAATGCGGTCCGATGCGGTTGGTAATTTGCGCCTTGAAGAAGGATCAACCGCAGTTGAACATGGCCCTGAAAGCAGCGGAAAAATCATTCACTTACTTGCAACGGATCGCCAAACACCGGACGTTGCTCTGCCGGCCGCCAAATGCGGTAAGGGTTCCGCCGTTAGACGCGCTCGCTCTTCAAATGGTGAAAAGTGTCAGGCGTATTGGTGACGATGATCTGACGCCCATGGCGGCGGTGGCCGGAACCATCGCCGACGCCGTTGCCGACTGGCTTTTTGAGCGTGGAATGACCAAGGTTGTCGTGGACAACGGGGGGGATGTTTCCATCCGATTGACAGGGGACGAAACGGCGTGTGTCGGGATCCGACCGTCGGTTATCAGTCAGTACATATCACATATTGTGCGGCTGAATGCTGAACGGCGGGCATGGGGTATTACGACCAGCGGATTTGGCGGGCGTAGCTTAACCCGGGGAATTGCATCGGCTGTGACGGCCCTGGCTGAAAACGCCTCGGTTGCAGATGCGGCCTCGACGGCAATCGCCAACGCCTGCTTTGTGGAAAACGAAAACATACGGCAGATGCCGGCCGAAGAGGTAGATCCACACACGGATCTCGGGGGCATCCCGGTGACGGTGCGTATCGGTGAACTCTCGTGGATCGATCTGAAGACCGCTTTGGACAGGGCACTGTATCGGGCAAAGGAGCTTGTCGCCCGCGGTGTTATTTTCGGGGCATTCATTTGCCAAGAGAAAAATTTTGTGATGACATCGTCGTTAAAGGCATTTGTCAGCAGATTTAACACCCGGCTGAATTTGTTAGGAGAAGAGCCGCCGGGGCGTTCTTAATCTGCCCCCAAGCGCTTATCTGCTTTAAGGCGACGGCAGCCGCCGCCCGGACAAATGCCTTGACAGGCATCGGGTTTTTTTGATTTAAAACGAGTTTATCGGCAGTCAGATAACGATTTAACAACAATCAAAGGAGGCGCACCATGAAAAAAAAGATTCACTTTGTTACGGGTTTGCTGATCCTCATCTTGGCGGTGGCTTTTTTGCTGCCGGCGGAGACAACCGCCCAGTCCGAATCAACCTTGCACATCAAGTTCAGTACCTGGCATCCCCCCATGAGCCGGGAAGTTAAAACGGTTTGGATACCCATGCTGGAGGAACTCAAAAAGCGGAGCGACGGCCGGATTACTTACGAGATGTTTGCCGGCGGCGCTCTGGGCAAAGGGCCCGAGCATTATGACATCGTTGCCAAAGGCTTGTCGGACATGGGGTATTTCACCGCCACCTGGACTCCGGGGCGGTTTCCGGTCAGCGATGTTCTCTCCCTGGCAGCCTCGATAGACGGCAAGGACGTAAGCACCGACATCGGTAACGCCCTTTACGAGAAACAGCTCAAAAATGAGTTTCCGGGTGTTAAAATGATCGAGTTGAACGGCTGTATCCAATCGTTTCTATGGACCACCAAGCCGATCCGCACCCTCGATGATGTCAAAGGCCTGCGGATTCGCTCCCCCGGCGGCCATCAGACCAACTACATAAAAGCACTGGGTGCGGAGCCGGTGTTCATGCCTCTCGGCGATGTGTATCTCTCCATGCAGACCGGTACTATTGATGGGCTTGTGACCTGCCCGCCGCTGGTGCTGGCCTTCAAACTCTTCGAGGTCGCCAAGCAGGGAACTCTGGCTACTTTCGGCTGCGTCACCGAGGGCGTCATTATGAACCAAAAAAGCTGGGACAACACTCCGGATGATCTCAAGCCGATCATCATGGAAGTGTGCCACAATCCTTTTCGCACCACGGGCGGTTTGACCCGCAATGTATACAAAACCATGATGAAAGAAATCGCCGATAAAGGCGTGCAACTTTACCAGATGCCCCAGGAGCAGCAGGCGCAATGGTTCAAACTCTTCCAGGAAGAGACGAAGAAGTGGGTAGCTGAACTCGAAGCCAAAGGTCTTCCTGCCAAGCAAGCCGTTTTGATGTACAATGAAGAGGCTCACAACCACGATGTTTTCACCGCGGCTTTCCCTGAAGAATGGGGAAAATAAGCGCTACGTTGCGTAGGAAATTGGGCAGTGGCAACCAAGGAGACCTTCAAATTCTGGATTCAGCGCCTCAATCGTTGGGTTTGCTATGGGGGCATGTTGATGATCATTCCGCTGATGCTGCTGACCTCTGCTGATGTCATCGGCCGGGCTGCCTGGGCCCGGCCGATACCCGGCATCGTCGAACTTTCCAGCTATATGCTGGATGTCTTCATTCTTCTTGGTTTAGCATATACCCAGCAGGTAAAAGGACATGTGTGCGTTTCCATGCTGACCCATCGCATGCCACAGCGCGCGCAGATATTTTTAGAAATTTTCGTGACACTGCTGAGCCTGTTTATCATGGTTCTGCTGGCCTGGCAGGGGTGGGTCGTGGGGATGGAGGAAACCGCCGTTTCCGACATGCTGAGGATACCGCAGCGGCCTTTCAAGCTTCTGGTCGGCGTAGCTGCCTTCCTGCTATGCCTGGAGCTTGTAGTCGACCTGATGACGGCCTGGTCGGCAGTTAGAAGGGGTGCCTAATGGATCCGGTTCTCTCCGGCATCATCGGCACCCTGCTTGTATTTCTTCTGCTGTCACTGGGTATGCCGATCGCTTTCTCGATGATGCTGGTCGGTTTTGTGGGCATCTCATTTCTGGCATCTGTCGAGGCCGCGTTGCCGGTGCTTGCGCGAACCGTCTACGAAACATCCTCGCACTATCCTTACACCGTCATCCCATTATTCGTGGTCATGGGGGGATTCGCCGGCAGCTCCGGCATGACGCGCCAGTTGTATGCTGCTTTCGATAAATGGCTCCGGATAATGCCCGGCGGATTGGGGATTGCAACCATTGCGGCATGCGCCGGGTTTGCCGGGGTTTCCGGGTCTTCCGTCGCCACCGCAGCGGCCATGGGAACGATCGCCATTCCGGAAATGAACCGCTTCCACTACAGCTCCAAATTAGCGGCGGGTACGGTTGCCGCGGGTGGTACACTTGGATTTCTGATACCTCCGAGTATCGGTTTTGTGGTTTACGGTATGCTGACCGAACAGTCCATCGGGAAGCTGCTAATTGCCGGTGTTGTTCCAGGGCTTCTATTGGCGCTGGCATATATCAGCGTCATCGTATCGTGGGTTAAGATAAACCCCAAGGTCGCTCCCAGCAGACCTGTGGCCGTGAGTTGGAAAGATAAGTTCATTTCCCTGGTGCCTGTGTGGGAGCCGCTGATGATCTTCTTAATTGTGATGGGTGGGATCTATTTCGGCTTTTTCACGCCGACGGAGGCAGGGGGTGTTGGGGCGACGGTGCTTTTTTTAGTGGCGCTAGTTAAACGAAAGCTGAATTGGACAGTTTTCAAAGTCGCCCTGTTGGAATCTGTCAGCATATCCGTGATGGTTCTGTTTCTCGTCGCCGGCGCAAACATCTTCAGTACGTTTCTGGCTCTCTCCACGATACCCATCAAGGTGTCCATTTGGGTGGTCTCGTTGGAGGTTTCCCGCTACATGATTCTGGCAATTGTCATCTTAATTTATCTTTTCTTGGGTTGTTTCCTCGATGCCATTTCGATGATGGTTCTGACGATGCCGGTTATTTTTCCAGTGATCATCAATCTCGGCTTTGACCCCATCTGGTTCGGTGTCATAGCGGTCTTGATGATGGAAGCCGGGCTGCTCACTCCCCCCATGGGTCTGAATGTGTTCACCGTGGCGGGCGTTGCTAAAGACGTTCCTTTAGAGTCGATTTACCGCGGAATTCTGCCCTTTCTGATCTCAATATTTCTGGTCGTTTTGTTTATTATCGTCTTCCCGAAAACGGCAACCTTTCTACCGAATATGATGTTGCGCTAGATTCAGCACACTCGACGACGATGTCCAGATGTCGTCTAAATCTCATCGCTGATGCCGTCATCGTCGCGATATCTATAAAATTTTTGCTCAAGCAGGTGATTGTCGGCAAATTCGACTGCTTCGGAAAACTCCCATCAGGATCGGCCGCCACGCATGCGCTTTCGCCCTGGCTATAATTTAACCAACTCAAGCCGGGGGTTGGGGATGCATTTCCTGCCGACTTTGCCGCAAGGACGGTTCTCCAAAAGTACGATATCGGCCGTAAAGGCATAGACGCCGCCCATGAGGTAGCTGCCGACTCCATATGCGTCAAGGGGTACCTGCAACTTTTCAAACTCGGTAATCTTGTCCGGGCTGAAACCTCCCGAAACGATAATTTTTACGTGGTTGAAGCCATGACTGTCCAGAGTTTCACGAGTCATTTCTACCAGCTTCGGGATAACGCCCACGGGTTTGAAGTTCTGCATGACAGGGATGATGGACTTATCCACCAGAGTTTCGGCCGTGTCCAATCTGACGCCCCAAAGCCTGTCTCCCAGGGCTTCACAGCATTTTAAAGACGTTCCGACACAGTCATTGTCGAAATCCACCAGGGCGACCAGGTCGACTTCGGGGTAAGATTGGCCGAAAAGGCTTACCGCCCGGACCGTGTCCCCTCCAACGGCGGCAATCAGTGCATGCGGCACCGTGCCGGATGCTTTGGCGCCCCACCATTCGGCCTGCGCATCAGTGGACACTCCCGTGGCGCCGCCGATATGTGCCGCGTACCCGTCGCCCCCTTGAACTGCCCAATGATCGAAACGGGCTGGAAAATAAAGAACAATTTTGCCGTTGGCGGCTTCGACCACGGCGCGCACGTTGCTGGCTATTTTAGTGCGCCGGGCGAGAATGCCGAGGTAAACCGTTTCCAAATGAGCAAAAAGGCTGGCGTCCCCGGTGATGTGCATGACGGTTTCCCAGGGCGTAATGCGTTCGCCGTCATGCAGGGTTTCAACTTTCAATTGCTCGAATCCGCTTTCCCAGAGATCATCCAGCTGCTGGGATACGTCTAATTTTTGTTCGATAATCCGTAAATAGGCTTTGTGGTTGCTGAGGAAATGTTGGCGGGCTTTACGTTTGAGCTCGATCAGTTGATCAAACAGCTTGTAGGCCAAAGCGTAATCCGAGTATTTGCCGGCTGCCAATTTGAGAACGGCGATGGCCTCGTCAACCCCGCACAACACGGCGTCCTTTTTTTGGAATACCTGCATCGTGACTTCAGGATGTAGATTGTGATTTTCAAGAGTGATCTTTTCTCGCCAGAAGTAGATGTCGCTGAGGTATCCGCGGCGCAATTCCTGCACGGGTAGATCAAACACATGAGGCTCAAGATGTTCTCGCATGTCGGATTTCCTTTTTATTATAAGTTCAGAGTTCACCGTTCAATGTTAACATCTTGACTAGAACTTATTCGCAGGAGACCAATTATTTTATAAAAATTCGAATGCCGGCGCTGTGGCGTCCGGCATGCCCATACACATTCTAACCTTCTGAACGGTTTCACTATTTCAACGCGAGTATGGCTAAAACCGACTGGTATGTCAAGATCGAAGAGGTAACTTGTAACCTGATTTTGCTTGACAAATAATGTTTAGCTAACTATATTAGCTAAATAAATCGGTGCTCGAAAGATGGAGGTTGCAATGGACACCCTTCAGGTAAATATCCATGAAGCCAAGACCCAATTGTCTAAATTGATTCAGGCTGCTATCAACGGCAAGCAGGTCATTATTGCCCGGGGCAATAAGCCCGTAGTCCGACTGGAGGTGTTGCCGGAAGCCCGAAGCCACAGAATAATAGGCAACGCAAAAGGATTAATCCTGTCCATGGCCGATGATTTCGATGAGCCCCTTGACGATTTCAAGCAATACATGGAATGAAAGTGCTGCTGGACACGCATGCTTTTCTCTGGTCAATCGCTGGCGACGACCGACTCAGCAAAACTGCCGGAAAAATCTTTTTAAATCCAGATAACAGTTTATTTTTCAGTGCCGCCAGTTTTTGGGAGATCTGTATAAAAATAAGTTTGGGAAAGCTTTCTCTGAAGAGCGGATGGTTTAAAACGATTGAAGAGGAATTGAGGGTCAACGCTATCCAGTGGCTCTCTGTTGAAATGCCGCATTGCGTAGAATTGACAAAACTGCCTTTTCATCACCGGGATCCTTTTGACCGCATGCTGATCGCCCAGGCCAGGGTCGAAGATCTGCAACTGATGAGCCGTGACGACCGTCTTTCGGCTTACGACATCAAACGCATCTGGTGATAATAACATGCAGATAGGAATTAAATTGATGCGCTGTAATGGATGGACTTTTCTATCGTTGAATCCGCTCTATCGAGCCTCGCGCAGCGACTATCCTGAATTGAGCAGCACCTTTTTCCCTTAACAACTATTAACTAATATCGATTAACCAGCTACAACGACAGCACTCGCTCCCCAAGGTTGCCATATCTATGGTAGTTATTGCAGATACTCTGCTGTTGATAATATTGCAAGAGCTCGATGCGTCCATCCATCACCACCGGAGTTCGGGCAATATATACGCCGATTTCTGCGGCTGCCTTATACACGGCTTCAGGAACCCTCTGCGGCGCAGCATATCTAATCCTGCTGATTGTTGGCAGGCTGTTGATTATATCGTCGTCCCGTTCACTAAACACCGGATCTCTACCGATGATACGCTGACCTTCCACCCCATAAAGAAAACGGGTGACGGGGTTGCTTAATCCGATTGGTATGCTTACCAAGAGTCTACACCCAGAAATTTTTACTGCCGCAATCCTGGCCAGAGTTTCAAATAAGCTGTCATCCGGATGCACGCGAACCGCCACTCGGCCGACCGGCAGATAGCGTAATACATTATCTTGACCGCGCAGATGAAAATAATCGATTTCACGCGCAAATTCGTGTTCAACGTAGTAGATATAGCTTTTGATGGCACGGATCGTTTTTTTAAGATCGGATGCGAAGGTTTCATGCGCGCCCCAGTCCACTTTTTGCTGCCAGTGCTGTGCTAACTTAAGCATGGGATGAGGGCGTTGAATCGAACCCGCTGCCGGCATCCCGTTTTCCGCGTGGTCCATAAATTGTGCCACATACTTCGGGCCGCCCGTTTTGATGCCTGCGCCCAGCGCTGATTTTCCCATCCCACCAAACGGCTGGCGTAAGGTGACGGCCCCGGTGGTCCCCCGATTGATATACAGGTTTCCGGCTTTTATGCGCTTCGACCAATAATCTTGTTCACGCTGGTCCAGGCTTTCTATCCCGGATGTCAGACCATAACCGGTTTGATTGACCAACTCGACGGCGTGCGGGAGATCTTTGGCCCGCATGACACCCAGCAGCGGTCCGAAGAATTCCGTCAGGTGGGTAATACTGCCCGGCGTAACATCCCACTTTATTCCCGGTGTCCACATATGAGGATTATTACCGACGTTCACCGGCTTTAAAGCCCAGGATTCGCCGGGTTCGAGATCAGACAGGGCTGTTTTCAAATCACCCTGAGGCGGGCGGATCAGGGGACCCATTTTATTGGAAAAATCCCACACAGATCCGGTATTCAGGCTTTTGGCGGCATCCACCAATTGCTTTTTAAACTCTGGGTCGTCATACACCTCATGTTCCAAGATGAGCAGAGAGGTCGCCGAGCATTTCTGACCGCAATTGCCAAAGGCCGAATAAATAACGTTGCTAATCGCCTGATCCCGATCGGACATATCGGTCACAATCGTCGCATTTTTACCTCCGGTTTCCGCGGCCAGATAGATGTCAGGTCGTTGCTGCAGAATAGCGAGGCCGGTCTCAGTCCCGCCGGTGAGAATAACGAAATCGACATCTGGATGATTGGTCAGCTTTTTTGCTGTAGTGGAACCGGAACAGGGTAGAAACTGCAACGCATTCTGAGACACGCCGGCTCTCCAGAAACAACGGCATAGTTCCCAGGCTACCAAAACCGCATCGGATGAGGGTTTGAAAATCACGGTATTACCGGCAGCAAGGGACGCCACAATCCCTCCGCACGGAATGGCGATTGGAAAGTTCCAGGGAGAGATCACGACACCGACGCCTTTGCCGCGGCTGCGGATGTGGTCGATAGTAAAAAAATCTTGGGCCGAAAAGGGATAGTATTCGGCGAAGTCCACAGCCTCGGAGACTTCCACATCGGCTTCGGCAAATATTTTGCCCGTATTGGCGGCCGCAGCTCCGATTAAATCCCCTCGGGCTCGGCGCAGTTCGTTGGCCACGTTGGAAAGAATCCCGTGACGCTGCCTGTGCGTTGCTCGGCGCCAGCCATCGGGATCGGCCTTAGCCACCGCGACAGCCCTGTCCATGTCTTCTGCATTTGCCAAAGCAAAGCGTGCAATAGAAAACTGTTGATGGAATAGGGATGGATCTTGAATTGCGCGCGTTTCCCGGCCATTGAAGATTTCTTCTCCGGCTATAACCAACGGAATGTTCAGCGGTGTGTCCTCAGGGCTCTTTTTCCATTTTTTTCGAATGTCTTCCGCCCATTTTCGATTGGCGGCCAGGGACCAATCGGTATTCGGTTCATTTTTAAATTCTGCATCGAAGAAGGTGCCCGATTTCTTGGAGAAACTTTCTGTGAGTCTATTTTGAAGCCGGTGCGGCACCGTTGCAGCCTGTTCCTTTTGTTTGATCGACGCCGAGAAATGATTGGTTAAAAATTGCCATGCGCGGTCATCGGTCTTAAGCTGGTTAATATGACGCAGAAAATTCATGGGACCGGTGTTTTCGTCCAAACGACGGATCAAATAGGCAATGGCGTAAATGAACTGCTCTTTGTTAGCCATCGGCGCATACACAACCAGCTTTTGACCGGTCTCTTGGATGGTTCGGCGGACGTGATTGGCCATACCCTCAATCATTTCAAACGAAAATTTGTCAGTGACGTTGTTCTCCCGGGCCACCAGGTAAGCATAGGCAATATCAAAAAGATTGTGTGTAGCGATACCCAAACGCACGGCATGGATGTTTGCGGGCTGCATACCGAAATCAACCATGCGTTTCCAATTGGCATCCACATCCAGCTTGTTGTCGTAAGGCGCCAGGGGCCAGTCAAACAAAGCCGATTCTATCTTTTCCATTTCCATGTTGGCGCCTTTGACAATTCGAATTTTAATCGGACTGCCGCCGTCGGACACCCGTCTACGGGCCCATTTGGAGATATCCTGAAGCATGGTATAGGAATCCGGTAGGTAGGCCTGTAGGGCCATTCCGGCAGAATAATTTTTGAATTCCTCCTGATCCAAGGTCCGAATGAAGGCCTCGTATGTTATTGACAGGTCACGGTATGATTCCATGTCAAGGTTGACAAACTTTTTAACACGGGTTCCGTCTTGCTTCGCAAATTCATTTTGGGCAGCCGTTCGGTAGATTTCCGACAGACGTTCTTTGAGAATATCAATGGTTTGGTCAAAGGCCAACGGTTGGATTTGAGAATAGATCGTTGAGATCTTGACAGAAATATATTCGACATCCGGATTTCTGAGATCGCTCAAATACATATTCAAACGCGCGATGGCATCCTCCTCACCCAGCACGGCTTCACCGATGTGATTGATGTTGGTGCAGATCCCCTGGTGCTTGCGCTTTTGCAAGAATTTCTCTAAGACTTCCCTCTCACCCGGTATGATTATAAAATTGCTGTCCTGACGCATTTTTTCTATCACCCTTGGAACTGTAAATTCGGGGAAAAAGCGTCCTACGTGGATGAAAAGAACCATTAGGAATTTTTCCAAGGGTGAGAAAAATTCTGGGATACCATAATGATTCAGCAGATGATGAATTTGATCGGCTACGCGGCGACTGTTGGCCGATCGAAAACTCTGATCAATTAATTTTGTCAGAATGACTTTATCCTTAGGTTTGGCAAGCAGGCGTGCCAATTTTTTGTGACGCGCCCTCTCATGAGGATGCTGTAACTGATTGGCTCTATTTTGCCATTTAGTTGCCAGTTTAATGGCTTCTTTCGTGATCTTGTCGGTGTTGTCCATAGCTTTTCGATTACGTTTTTCTGTTAATTAACACGGCAATTAAATAAACCCTTTCGCGGCTGGAAACCCGCTCCCACGGGCCCAAAGAATTTTCGGTTGACACGTATTTGCCATGGCGAAGTAAATACCTTTGTCGTTTTTGAGTTGCCGGGGAAATAACATCTAAAATTGGGTATTTACCCCTCAAACGTAATGCAGGTATCAGAATTTGTCACGATTGAATAGGCAGTTGGTTTATGATTCTATGTGGAAACGAATATCTCCTTGACACACGCGCTCGTTCTTTTTATTCTGGTCTGCTCTGCCGGAATACTGCACAGGCCTGCCGGCCAAGTTAAAAAAAGATATCAGGAAGAGCTCAGAAATGAATAAAACGTACGATGCCATTGTCATCGGTGCCGGTATTATCGGCGCTGCAATTGGTTTCGAACTGGCTAAAAAAGGCTACCGGACCTTAAATGTGGATAAACAACCGGCGGCAGGATATGGGTCAACCGGCAATTCCTGCGCCGTTGTTCGTCTGCATTATTCCACATGGGATGGGACGGCCATGGCCTGGGAAAGCCTGCATCACTGGAGAGATTGGAAAAAATATCTCAACACCACAGATGAAAGCGGTCTGAGCCGCTATATTAACACCGGATGCCTGGTTATCACATCTGAGCACTATGATGTCAGTTCCTATTTTCGGTACTTCAAAGATCTGGGTATTGAATTCGAGATATGGGATCCGGAAAAGTTGACGCGAAACATTCCGATTTTTACGGATGATTCTGTATGGCCGCCGTGTCTTCCAAATGATGAAAAATTCTGGAGTGAACCCGTAGGAAAAATTACAGGTGCTGTTTTTTACTCGGATTCGGGGTATATCAACGACCCCCAGCTTGCAACCCATAATCTTCAGCGGGCGGCTGAGGCAAATGGCGGAGAATTCATCTTCGAGCAGGAAGTGGAGAAGATTCGCCGATCGGAAAATCAGGTGGTCGGGGTAGCCCTTCGAAGTGGTGAACAAATAGATGCGCCCATCGTCGTCAACGTGGCAGGACCCCACTCTTTCCTGGTCAACCGTCTGGCCGGAGTTCAAGACCTTATGAAAATTAAAACGCGGGCACTTCGGCGTGAGGTGCACTTCGTGCCGTCACCGCAAGGATTCGATTTTGAAAGTGGCGGGTATATATGTGCTGACGAGGAAGTCGGTTGCTATTGTCGTCCGGAAGTCGGAAACACCATCCTGATCGGCAGTCTGGACCCGGAATGTGAACCGAAAGTGTGGATTGACAATCCTGATAGCTATAATCAGGCGGTGACCATCGAGCGCTGGAAAGCGCAGGTGTATAATTTTGCCAAACGCGTTCCATCGCTTGAAATCCCCCAACATCCGGTGGGGATTGTCGATTTATACGATGTATCGGATGATTGGATTCCGATCTACGATAAAACAGAGCTGAATGGGTACTATATCGCCATCGGTACCAGCGGCAACCAGTTTAAAATGGCACCGCTGGTCGGACAATTGATGGCAAAACTGATAGATGCCTGTGAAAACGGTCATGATAATGATAAGGAACCGGTTCAAATTGAAGGCCATTACACAGGCGTCAGACTGAGTGCCGGATTCTATTCCCGCTTGAGAGAATTCCACTCGGAAAGCAGCTACACGGTTACAGGTTGATATGAGACCGAATTGATCTTGACAAAAATCCAAAGATAATTTAATAAGTCTAAATCGAATAGGCGATTAATAATAAAATGAATTTAAATCATTAAATAAACGAAAGGGGGAAGACATGCAAATTAGACTTACCTATATTGTCATCGGATTAATGTTGGCCACGTTGTTGATGCCGGGAATGGTTGCTGCAAAAACATATAAAATTGGTGTGACGGTTATCGTTTCACACCCGGCTCTGGAAGCGGATCAGAAAGGTTTCGAAAAAGCTCTGGAAGAAGCCGGTATCCAGGCGGAGTACGATTATCAGAATGCCCAGGGTGAAATGCCCAATGCCCAGGCCATCGCCCAGAAGTTTGCCGCGGGTGGCTATGACTTGGTGCATGCCATCGCTACCCCGACCTCTCAAGCGGCGTGTAAAGTTGTTAAAAACATCCCCGTCGTCTACTCTTCTGTGACCGATCCGGTGGATGCCGGCCTGGTGAAAACCATGGAAGCCGCCGGCGGAAACGTTACAGGGGTTTCAGATGCCTGGCCGATTGACCGGCAGATCGACATGTATCACAACATGCTGCCGAAAGCGAAAAAATGGGGAACCATCTATAACGCCGGTGATGCCAACTCTGTGAAAAGCATCAGCTGGACCAAAGAAGCCATGAAAAAACGCGGGCTTGAATTCGTAGAGGTCACGATTTCAAACTCCAGCGAAGTTTACACCGCGGCTCAGTCGCTGGTGGGACGGGTGGATGCGATTTACATTACATCGGACAATATGGTTGCTTCGGCCTTTGGTTCGGTTGCCAAGGTCTGCGACGGGGACAAGTTACCGTTGTTTGTCGGTAACACCGATCAGGTGCCCCAGGGCGCGATTGCCGCGCTTGGCTTTGATTATTTTGCCGTCGGACATGCTGCGGGTAAAAAAGCCGTTCAGATTTTGAAAGATGGTAAAAAAGCCGGCGATATCCCATCCGGCCTGGCAGAAGACCTCACTCTTTTTGTGAACCTCAAAGCTGCCGAAAAACAAGGTGTCGCAATTCCGCAAAAATATGTTGATGAGGCCGATAAGGTCTTTAAATAGACGATGATCTATCCAGTGTGCCCGTAGCTGTTCAACCGGCTGCGGGCACACGTCTATTTATGAAAATAGGAGTCCATGGTAATTTTCAGCATTTTACCGATTAGTTTGCAGCAGGGCTTGGCCTATGCGCTCGTTGCCCTGGGAATAGCGTTGACTTTCCGGGTACTTGCATTCCCCGATTTGACGGTTGACGGCAGCTTTCCGCTGGGGGGCGCCGTCGTGGCTCGTTTGATCGTTGGCGGAGTCGATCCAACATTGGCTGTTATCGGTGCTGCAGCAGCCGGCTTTATCGCCGGTTGTCTGACCGGTATTCTGAATACGCGTCTTAAAATCAACAGCCTGCTGGCCGGTATTCTGATGATGACTATTCTGTATTCAGTCAATTTACGAATAATGGGACGGGCCAATATTCAATTGCTGGATAGTACCACCGTGCTTACATTCATGGAAAACATGGATGTGGCGCGCTACATACCGATTATTATTTTCTTTTTCATCCTAACCGTGATCATAAAGGTCCTGGTAGACTTGTTTCTGCATACGGAATACGGCATGGCGATGCGGGCCACCGGTGACAATGAAACCATGATTCGTTCCCTGGGTGTTAATACGGATAATGCCACGGTATTCGGGCTGGGCATATCCAATGCGCTGGTTGCCTTGTCTGGAGCCTTGGTGGCGCAGGATCAGGGATTCTCGGATGTCGGTATGGGGATCGGCATGATCGTAGCTGGACTGGCTTCGATTATCATCGGTGAAGCCTTGATCAAGCCCAGAACCGTTTTCCGTCTGACGCTGGCCGCGATTGTCGGATCGCTGTTTTACCGTTTTATCATATCCCTGGGACTGCGGCTTGGTCTTGCTCCAACCGATCTAAAAATGGCAACCGGCTTGATGGTTATTCTCGCCCTGGGTATTCCGGCCTTTAAAAAAGCGAGGGAAGGTAAAATTCATTTAAGGGGAGTGTAAGGTTGGCTGAGAGTATCATCACATTATCGGGCATTACCAAAATCTTCAACAAAGGTACGCAGGACGAGAAGCGAGCCCTGGACGGAATTGATCTTGAAATTGCCCCCGGCGATTTTATAACCGTGATCGGCTCCAACGGTGCCGGAAAAACAACGTTGCTGAATATCATCGCTGGAACCTACCAGCCGGATGATGGCCGAATCATGATCGATAATCAGGATGTCACCAAAGCTCCCGATTACAGGATGGCCGGATATGTTGCCCGCGTTTTTCAAGACCCCACCCAGGGTACGGCTGCAAAAATGACTATTGAAGAAAATCTGAGTTTGTCAGAACTCAGAGGCAAGCGGCGGGGGTTGAAATGGGGGGTTACTCGATCCCGTCGCAAACGATACAGTGAGGTCCTGAAAATTTTGGATTTGGGGCTCGAAAATCGTCTCAAACAAGATGTCGGACTACTCTCCGGAGGTCAGCGACAGTCTCTAACGCTTCTCATGGCCACTCTTTCCCTACCCCGGTTGCTTCTGCTGGATGAGCACACGGCGGCTCTGGATCCCAGGACGGCTGATAAAGTTTCCGAGTTGACCGAAATGATGGTCGCGGAACACAACCTAACCACCATGATGGTCACCCATAACATGAACCAGGCATTGCATTACGGCAACCGGATGATCATGCTGCACCAGGGTCGTGTTCAAATGGATGTCAGCGGTGAAGAAAAGCAAAAGCTGACGGTCCGTGAAGTCATCGACAAGTTCGGCAAAACGCTAAAAGATGAAACTCTTTTAACCTGCGAAGCAGATCTGCCCTGAAATACACCCCCTGTTTATTCCTTCTCGTCCTGGGCATTTGAGTCTTCCTTCTGACTGCTTAAATCCCGCTCCAGCTCGTCATCCTCCTCTGAATCGGTTTCGTCACTGTCTTCGTCAGCATCCTCCAACTCATACTGGAATTTCCTGATCAGCGATGAACGAGATTGTTTGGGATAGGATTCCCTCTCGCCAGGATTTGCTTTGCCATAAACGAGGATATTTATATTTTTCTCTGATTCGTAGATGATAACGTGGTTCAGACCTGCAAGGATGCGATTCAATCCCTTATTGAGAGGCATGCTTCGAATCGAAGCGTTAACCGAATAATCCTTCCATTGACTGCTTACATTGAATGTGTAGCCTGTATCCCGACCAATGATAGTTAACACCTCACCAAGGGGTTGGTCCTGAACCTCTAAAGATATGTAGGGTTCTTCTGTGAGTTCCTGCCCTCGCGCCTGACCGATAAGATTTACCTCGATGGTGAGGAATAGTACCATTATTACAACTAAATAGTGCCAAAACCGCTTAATATTTCCTGGTTGCGTTGAATCGGGATGTGTTTTCATGGCGGTTCATCAGTTTTTCTTTTAGATTGAAGATCCCATCGACAAGACGGCAATACAGTATATCCGATAGACCATATTACCTCATTAAGACTACAGAAGTAAATATCAAAAGGAAGCGGAAATGAGTTTTGTAGGATATCAGCCACTCAAAATCAAAAGCCTCATACACCAAGACGTATGAGGCTTTGTTTAGGGGAAAAACGAGTCAGACTCGAATAAAAGAGTCAAATAGACCCATCTAAACTATGCACGCAAACATCTACTTATGCGTGCCTGGGCCGTAACCGGTGCCGTCTTGAGGTCCTTCGCCAGCGTTGCCGGTACCGTCACCGGGTCCGTATTTTGATTGAGTCTGTGTCTGAGATGACTCGCTGTACTGGTGCTGGTGTCGATGTTGATGCTGATGTTGGTGCTGGTTGTGCTGCGCTTCACTCACGCCGGTTCCGGGGCCTGGACCAATAGAGACTGCCGGTCCATGACCGCCCTGGGAGCCATCACCGCCACCATTACTCCCGGAACCGCCGACACCACCCCCATTGCCGCCACCGTTGCCACCTGAGCCCCCGCCATTACCACCGGAACCTCCGCCATTGCCACCACCTGAGCCACCGCCGGAACCCCCTCGCGCGAGCATAACCTGATCGTTGAGCACGTCAACCGACATGGTCTGGCCGGAAGACGCATGGCTTTGCTTATTCGTTAAGATGGATTGGTCAACATCCCAATGAGAAGGTGTTACCGCCCAAGCCGATGTCAGCATCAGGCCTAATACGATCAATGGCAATAAGAATTTAATGAATTGTTTCGACATTATCTCTCCTCCTTGTGTAATAGATTTTTGTTGGAAAAAATGTGATTCTAATCTGGCTTAAAATTTTTTTTCGCAATCTAGCTATTTGCTCTCGGTAAGGTTTTGTTTACGTTTTTGCACCATAAACGACCCAGGTTGGAAAAGGTTACATATTTTCTTTTTAGATGATAATTCCCGATGAAAAAAGCGGAACCGTCATTGACTCCGCTTTTTGAAAGGGTAATGAGGTGAAAAATCGGGGAGTTTTTAAATCAAACTCCTAAAGAATAGATAATGGCATAGAATTTGTCAGCGGTGACCGCCGGAACCACCCCCACCGCCGGGACCGGAACCTCCTGAACCGCCTTCACCACCGGAACCTCCTGAACCGCTGCCGCCGCCGGATCCAGAGCCGCCCGAACCACTTCCGGGACCCCCGGTGCCACCCGAACTCCCTGGCCCCCCACTTCCGTGTCCTCCCGCTGATCCGGGGCTTCTGCCTTGATCCATCCGGCCGTGGCCAGAGCCTAAAAAGCTTTTCCCCTGCTGAATGGCCTTTCCATAGCTGGCCGCTGCTCTTTGGGGAGAGGTTAATCGAGAATCGTGTATAAAGGACGAGCGCATATTTTGCATCTGCATGGCATTGAACTGATGATGTAGAGCCTGGTTGACCACGGATACGGTTTGTGATGCGGAAACAGCCAATCGGGACATATCCCTGGCCAATTTAAAGGTTTCTATGGCCAAAGCGTTTCTCTGGTCGGCCTTCATCCCACGAGAGCTTTCCTGAAGTCCCTGCATGATGGTTTCAATATCTTTTTCGTTCAATCCTGCGGCCAGACCGGAAGCTATGATATGCCCCATCTGATTTATTTTAGTTTTTTGGCTCGTGAGCTTTACAGCCTGCTGGTGCGCAAATGCATAACGGGTTTGAACCTTTTCCATGGCCCTGATGATTCTACCCGCCTGAACGTTCTTGGACATACCCTCAAACGCTTTGTTGATGATGGGGTCCGGCGGTAACCCCTGCTGGTGAGCATTCAGCAATATCTGTTGAGCACTCTTTATCTGCTGATTTTTAAATCCGTTTTGAACCATGGCACGGGTAACGACAATCACTCGGTTAGCTTGTAAGCCGGATTGAATTAACTCCCGTGTACTCTGAATAACCTCATCCGTGGTGATGTCGGAAAGCGCCTCCTTCACCTCATCGGCGGAGGCGGATGCAGCCATAATGATCAGAAACGTTATGATGCATAACTTCTTCATTTTTTTGCTCGGCGGCTCGCCCTATTACGCATGACGAATGTCAAGGTTAAGGGGTTATGGTTTTGGAACAAAGATGCAATTTTCGGAGCCGAAATCGTCGGCCTCCCTGTATTCACAGGCGGGAAGATACACCGATCCGTCAACCAGAAAAAAATATCTGAATTCACGCTGTGCAGGGACGGCGATTTCCCATCTGTCGGTTTTCATTTTATTGACTTTTTGTAACCTGTATTCATCAAGAGAGCTAGCAAAATAGACGTGCTGGGCTTTAGGCAATTCAAGATAGAGGATCACCTTTTCATCCGGTGCCTTGTAAACATGCCCTGCGCAGCTCATGGTCCACAGAAATGCGGCTATTAATGCCAACCATATTTTCATACCCTTGTATTTAAATCTAAAATTGAATTTTCGCCACCAAAATCATCTTCCTCACGCGTTAAAATCGTTGGGTCAGGTATTCGTTCGCCGTCTTCAAGAATATAGCTGTAACGATGCTCACCCTCTTGAAGATCCACTACAATTTCCCAGTAACCACTGGTACCCATTTTTTTCATAGGAATGGTGTTCCAGCTGATGAAACTGCCGGTAATCTCGACCTTTTCGACATCGGGTTGATAAATGACGAATCGATATGGAATAGGTGAAACTATCTTTTCCGGCTGTGTGAAAAAGAAGATGATCAAGGCTGTCGCCAGCCCGGACATAAACACGGCTACAGGTCGCCAAAACTGCAGATTTAGCTTAGGTCGAGTTTTAATCTCGAGATCGGGAATTCGATCGACCACCGGGGAACGAATTATTTTTTCCTGCTGAAGGAGATTCAGAGTTTCTTTTTTTACAGCTGTATCGGAGTGCACGGTTTCAACAAACTCTATTTTTTCGTCGAGATCCAATTCGTCATCGATGAACATACTTATCATGGTGTCCTTCATATCTCAGACCCTTCCTCAATGATTTCTTTGAGCTTCTTACGGGCACGATGAACCCTGACTTTTACGTTCTGTACGCTGGTATTGGTAATGTCGGCTATCTCACGGTAAGACATATCACAGCTGACGACGAGGGCTAAAACGTCTCTGTCTATCTCGCCCAGTTGCTGCATAGCTGATAATACTCGCCTGTATTCGTCGCGGACCAGCAAATGATGCTCCGGATTCCCGCTCGAAAATTCATTTTCATCCAGGAGCGGGGTGTTTCGATTCGATTTTCGTTGATAATCGAATAGCGCATTGCGGGCAATTTTAAAAAGGAGTGGAGCGCTCTGTTTACGTTTTCCGTATCGGTCTAGATACCGGGTGAAACTTTCCTGCATGATGTCACCGGAAAGATAGTAATCACCCGTGATGCGCATCAGGTAAGCAAAGAGCATGTTTTTGTATCTATTATAAAATAGCCTATATTTTGCCACTCCAGCTTTATAACGCAGAACCTCTGGAAAAGTTACACATTTTTTGATTTCTTGGGAAAAAAACTATGGTTCAAACGTCATAAAATGAAGAGATGTGCGGCACGTAGGATGTCATTAACCGTTGTACCGTAAATTTGCTTGGTATGACATCGTCTGAGATACATGAGACCAATATGACGTCTTGATAAAGGTGGATCGTTTAGAAATACGAGTTGTGTTAATTGTCACACATTTTCCAGGCCGGAGAGGGGATTGAGATAGACACTATATTCAATTTGAATTTATAATCCACTGCTATTGGGCTGACCCATTCGCAACGGCCCTCCCCGGGCGGTTTCCCATAAGATGCAATTGGTTCCGGAACCGGGTACGGTAAAAATGTCCAGGCCATGATCAAAAGTTTGAACGACGATTTCAAGTTGACCGTCACCGTCGAGGTCACCAACAGCGGGAGCAGCCGGCGCACCGTTGCCGTTTCCGTTGTAGCCGGGGTTGGGAAGCGGGATGTCATGCAGGAGGGATCCGTCAGCTCCCAGAATTACGAGGTAACCTGAATCTGAGACATCCGGATCACCATACGTTGTGAACAGCACCTCCGGGGAACCGTCGCGGTTTAAATCGGCGGCCGTTACCTCTGACGCATACATAATCGCCTTGCCGTGGGTATAGTTGAACCACCAGAGCTCTTCGGCATCAGCCGTAAATAGGTGGACAAAGCCGTCATTGAGAGAAACGACGATCTCCGGTCGGTCGTCACCCTGGATGTTGACCGTCGTCGGAGCCGGAACTCCATTGGGTGGATACCAGCCATCGACCGTTATCGGCGTCCCTCCTCTTGGCAGGATTTCCCATCCGGCTTTGCGCATGGCTGATCTGCCCCCGTCTCCATGCGATCCTTCCAAAACCATGATTCCGTAAGCCTGAGTCTCGTAAGGCACATTAAATTCGATGTTGGGAATACCCACCACCTCGTTTTTATTGTCTAAATCCAAATCGGCAATATTGGGGGGGGATGCCGTCCACTGGAGCCATTCCTGCCTGGAGGGATGAGGCCACTCACCAACATGGGTATGATAATGGTCTTCTTCCACCTGTGGATCGGCCCAGCGAATAAACTGTCCCCAGGTCATCCGCATGTTGAGATATTCAGAGGAACGATTGGTGAAATATGAGGAGGCGTTGATCGCAACGCCATTGGGATCAAATGCCTGAATGTGATGGTTGTCGTAGGTGATGATAATTTCGAGGTCATTGTCGTCATCGATATTACCGATTCCGACGTTTAGCCCATAGCATCCGAATCCGTGATGGCCTTGTCCGTTTCTATCCGCATCTCCCCCTTCACCAGAGAGATTGTTGTATCTCGGCCATGCCGGATAGCTTAAACCAGCAGGTTGAAAGGGTGAACCATCAGGAGAAAACACAAACACCTGAGCGCCACCATCTTCAGTGCTTTGTGTTTGGGTCGTGGTGGCGACGACTTCTATGAAACCGTCACCATTTAGATCTGCCGCCGCCAGTCCCCTGACCTCTGGTGATTCACCGGCGGTTGTGGTATCTGCCGGCCAGCCGGCTTTTAGCTTAAATTGAAGGTCCTTCCACTCGTAGGCATACACCTCGTTGCTGTTTCCGTAAACCAATTCGGGGATGCCGTCGCCCTCCAGATCGACCACAACATGGGGAGCATAGATGCGTCCACTGCCGCCGTCAACTCGATCGAGTAGGGTGCCATCGCTGTCGTAAACATACACTGAATAGTATGCGGCGATCAGCTCCTTACGGCCATCATCGTCTAAATCCACGATCAAAGGGGATGCGTACCAACTTGTCTGTCCGGGCAAATTCATTACAAACTGCGGTTTTTGAACCTCACCAGAGGATTCTCCTGAATTGCAGACGGGATTGCGTTCACCACCGGTAGCGCTGCCGGATGACGAAGAGTCGGTTGTTTGATCAGAATTATCGGATTTTCCTGAGGATGAGCTGCTATCCCAGCAGCTATAAAAAAACGTGCTCAGCAATGCTGAGAAAAGACACACAAAGAAATAGTTTTTTTTCATAGGATTGACCTTAACCTTATGGTTTGTGTTATGTCGCAGCTAAGAGAAGAGCGAATACGCCCGGTCACCATAAGGTATCCTAGCAAATAATGTGCACAAGACTATTTTTTATATATTCTCGATAGGTTATGTAAATATCGAGATGTTATTAACGCTGGGAATATTTACCCTTTTATGCAATGCGTGTTTACTTTTGGATAAATGTCAATCCCGGTAAATGAACCTGTACACCTGATTCAGCAATTCGGTGAAATTTATACCAGGTGTCAATTAAACGTTACACGGGCTAAATACGTGTCTCGGAATTTTGCTTGCCTCGTCACTAGTGTTTTGATATCTCCCTGAAGTCGGCAGGCTATTTATTCGCCGCCGCCTGAATATCCTGCGGTTTGCTGCTGGCAGCTTCATCATAAAGCGGAATCCCAAATGTCGATGAGTTTAAGCTAAACGTGATGGGAGGACCCATGCGACAAACCTTTCATATCGGAAAGACCTATAAAGAAGATCCCAAAGACACTCAAACCGTCGCTCATAAACTCTTGCTGCGAGCCGGTTATATCCAGCAGATTGCAGCAGGCGTGTACGTGTTTATGCCGCTGCTATTGCGGACTTTGCGTAAACTATCTCAAATTATTCGCAGTGAAATGAATGCCGGCGGTTTTGTAGAACTCCTATTACCGACGCTTCAACCCAAAAGCCTGTGGATCGAATCCGGCAGATGGAATGACGATAACGAGATAGGACGCAGTATATTTGTTGTTAGAGACCACAGAGGCGGTTCCTTCTGTCTGGCGCAAGCGCATGAGGAGGTAATAACCGATATTATTCGAAAGGAAGTACATTCCTACAAGCACCTTCCCAAAAAGGTGTATCAGATCCAAACAACATTTAGCGATGACACTCGTCCCCGTTCGGGATTGATACACGCCAGGGAGTCCATGGTCACTGACGCTTACAGCTACCATGCAAATGAGGCGGACCTCGATGCTTGCTATCAAGCCGTGCTGGACGCCTATCATCGTATTTGCACATGTGTTGATCTGGATTTTCGCTGTGTTGAAGGGGACAACAGCGCAAACGGTGGCATTTCCCGTCATGAATTCATTGTTTTAACTGAAACCGGTGAAGACACCATTGTCTACTGCGACACGTGTAATTATGCGGCTAACCAAAAGATAGCCGAGTCGTCGCTGGCAGTATTTCCCCAGGACACAAAAGAAAAAGCCAGAGAGGCGGTATACGGACCGGGACTCATCGGTGTTGAACCTTTGGCTGAATTTTTAAATCTTCCAGTCTGGAAAACGACAAAAACACTTTTGTTTCAAGCGGACAGCAAGGTAGTTGCTGTTATGGTTCGCGGAGATTGCGATGTTAACGCTTTGAAAGTCAAAAAATTTTTAAAATGCAATGAACTCTCATTGGCATCTCCTGAAGTTATCACGGAGCTTACCGGTGCCAAGGTGGGCTATGCTGGTCCGATTGATCTTCCACCGGAGATTGACGTCATTGCCGATCATTTTACGAAGGAAAGGGTCAACTTCGAGTGCGGAGCCAATAAAACGGACTACCATTATATCAATGTGAATTTTGAGCGCGATCTACCATTGCCTGTTTTTGGTGATTTCAAGCTGGCGAAACAAGATCATTTCTGTCCCCGGTGCAAAAACGGAACGCTAAAAGAAGCTCAGGGAATTGACGTAGGGCACGTCATGAAGCTCGGAGCAGAATATTCGAAGAAAATGAACGCTACCTACCAGGCCGCAGATGGAAAATATCTACCGATGTTAATGGGAAGCCATCAGTTTAGCATCAGCCGACTGGCTGCTGCCGTCGTCGAGCAACATAACGACCCTTCAGGTATTATTTGGCCTGCCCGAATCGCACCGTTTCAGGTACATTTAATCGGGCTTAATCTTGAGACGGACGATGTCAGAACCGAGGCTGAACGGATCTACTCAACGCTTCGGCAGGAAAACATTGAGGTCTTATTTGATGATAGAAACGTTCGAGCCGGAGAAAAGTTTGGTGATGCAGATCTCTTCGGGATTCCGATTCGACTGACGATCAGCAAGCGAACCTGCAAGGCGCAGGGAATCGAACTGAAGTTGCGCAATAACCCCGACAGCCAACACGTTTCTTATGACGATGCGTTAAAGAAAATACACACGTTTTACAAGATACCTGTTGGGTCCGGCGCATCCATGTACTAGATTTTTTGTCCAAGAATGAAGCCCCCTTTGTCGGGGAGCGGCAAACTTCACAAACGCCAACGGGCCGATGAATCGCATTCTGTGGATTTGCTTCGGTCTTCTTGAAAGGGAAAGTGAATTTCACGGATTGGCGTTTTTTCCTACGACATATCAATTACCTTTCCCAGGTTTTTCTCTTCAGCCTCTGCGAGAACCGCTGCGGCAGCCACGGCATCCTGAACAGCAACGCCGACAGTTTTAAAGAACGTAATTTCTTCTTGCGAGCGGCGGCCGGGTTTATCCCCGTTGATGATCTCCCCAATTTCAGCATCGATGGTAGCTTTGGGAATAATTAAATCTCCGGCCTCTTCCAGACAGGCCTCGCGGGAGTCGACCACAATCGTAGAGCGCTGTACGGTTATGGCATCAATTTCCTGACTGTCAGGAGTAAACGAACCCATGCCGGTTATATGGGTACCCGCTTTGAGGTCATTGCCGTCGAATACCGGAGTTGAAGACGTCGTGGCCGCAATTACAATATCTGCACTCTGGACGGCTTCCTTCGGGCTCGAAACGATAATGACTGCGGGCGGATTCGGCCAGGTGCCCACCTCTGCAGCAAGTTTTTGGGCGTTGCTTTCAGAAATGTCATAAAGATATACCTTTTGGATGTCGCGAACTGCCAGAACTGCTTGCAACTGGGTTCTTGCTTGCACGCCGGCACCAAAAAGTGCGACTGAATGAGAATCTTCGCGAGACAGCAGTTGAGCGGCCAATCCTCCCGCCGCCCCAGTACGAATGGCAGTCAAACTGGTGCCTTCCATAATCGCCAACGGTATACCCGTCAGCGGACTGAGAGCGATCACCGTTGCTGAAATCGTCGGCAGGTTCAACTTGGGATTGTCCGGGTAAATGGAGACGATTTTAACAGCCATATTTCGGCTATCGTGAAGGTGAACCGGCATCAGCAAGGTTATTCCGTTCTCTGAATCCATCCGCCCCCTGAGCGGTACGGTGGTTTTTCCGGCTGAATATTCACCAAAAGCGTGTTTCATGGCCTCAATTGCTTTTGGCATGGGCAATGCGTCTCTGACTTCATTGGCTGTAAGAATTCGGATGTTCATACCATCTCCTTTTAGTAGCTCTGCGCTCGTAACGGTTTTTGATTAGACACCGGCAAGTGTTTTAAAGGGTACCGGTTTGACGGGTATCCGTGGTGTAAAACATTCGCGCTCACCGGTTTTTCCTGACAGATGCCACAACAACTCGTTGATTACCTGTCCACAGAATCTTCCCTGGCAATGTCCCATTCCCAAACGGGTTCTTCTCTTGATGTCATTGATGTCCACGGCACCGTTGGAGACTGCTGTTTTGATATCTGCACATGTCACGTCTTCACAGCGGCAGATGGTGGTATCGTCTGAAATGCTATCCAATAAACCGGATCGTGGTGCGGAGATCATGTCAATTGCTTTCCCAAATCGGATCGCCCGCTTCAATTTCTTTTGAAGCGTCCGTGTTTTCCCCGCAGCCTGGTCTCTTTGAATTCCTCCAAGTTGTGCACAGGCTTCAATACCTGCGCGTCTGCCTTCATCAATAGCGGCCTGATACCCCTTAATTTGAATTTCGTCGCCGGCAACAAAGACTCCAGGAATGGTGGTTTCCATGCGATCATTGCGAATCACGCGCCAATAGCCCAATTGATCATCGTAAACATGTCGGCAACCACATTGCTGAGTCAGTTCATTGGATGGTATCAAGCCATATCCAACGGCGACTACATCAGCTTCAATTTCTTTTTCGATCCCCTGAACCGGTTTCCAGTTTGCATCAACTTGGGTGACAATAGCCTTGTTTACCTTCTTATCCCCCATGGCACGGGAAACGACGCATGAGCTGAAAACCGGTATGCCTTTTGCCCTGATCTTCAGGAGGTAATTCAATCCCTGCCAGAGCCGAACCAATCCTGCACCAGTCAGAAGCTGAACGCCTTTGCCGACAACATCCTTTATCGAAGCCGCTTCCACAATCGCACGTATAGAGGCTCCGGCTTTGATTAAATTTTGGGCAAGTACGAGCTGCAGGGGACCGCTTCCGGCAATCAGAAACTTTTGGCCTGGAATTATCTTTTTCTTTATTAAGGAATTCAATCCGCCTACGCTAAAAACACCCGGCAGTGTCCACCCCGGAAATGGAATGATACGTTCCATGGCCCCGGCTGCAATGATTAGCTTCTGGCCGCAAATGCGCTTCTGCGGCCGGATGGATTTGTTTTCGGTGTGAAGGTCTACATTTTTTTGCTCGTCAATGTGCCAGACTTCAGTGCGAAGATAGACGGTGATCTTATCCTCTATCTGTTTAAATTCGTTTAGAAGCTGAAATCCAATGCGTGCTTCGATGGTATCGGTATGCTCAATCTTCAGATTGCCTTCTCCGGGCGTTAAGACCTTTCCCCCCAGACTCCGGTTTTCGTCAATGAGGACGACGGATACTCCCCTGCGGGCTGCCTCAATCGCCGCGGCTATACCGGCGGGACCGCCGCCGATTATGATCAGTTCAACTTCTTTCATTATCGATTTTTATGTCAGCGTCTTTCTGGGTGTTAACTTTGCATCCCGCAGTGACCGGTGTCATACAGGTACGCACATTCGGGATTCCATTGACGATCATGCGACATTCATAGCATATACCCATATTGCAATAGACTCCGCGGGGTGCATTCTTCCGCGTCCGGCGAAAGGTGTGAATACCGTTGGCCAACAATGCTTCTGCAATGGTTTGTCCCTTAAATGCCGTAATTATGTGACCGTCGACGTCTAGATCAATTTTATCTGGATTATTCATTTGTTTCTGCTGTTGCAAATCGATTCAACCGAAGCGGTTCCACCGACACCTCGGTGGGTTCGTTGCAAATCATCTGTGTGATCAGTTTAGCGGTGATTAACGAAAGACCGATACCGTCTCCTTCGTGTCCGGCGGCGACATAAAAACCCGGTATATCTGTTTCGGATATAATCGGGACGTGATCGGGTGTGTAGGGTCGCAGTCCGGCATAACTTCGGATAATACGGATATCTCTGATAACAGGAAAGAATCGAATGGCCCTCTGTGCGATGGCACGCATGACGTTTAGATCGGATGATGTATCCGCACCCACAAACTGTCGGCTGCTTCCGATGAGAAAGTTTTGAGCGTCGGTGGGCTCGAAAACCAGGGCCACCCCATATTTTTCCATTTCCGGTGTCGTACGGCGAGTGTAACTACCCGTTCCGAATTTAGCCATCATATAGCCAAATTCCATTACTTTGCGCCTCGCGACCGTGGTGGTCCGCTCAGCAACCAGCAGCTGTCCCTGCCGGGGTTTAATCGGTATGTCCAGTCCGACCATTTTGCCGATTTGCGGTGCCCATACCCCGGCTGCATTGACTACGCGAGACGTATGAATAGTTCCATTGTCGGTGATCACACACTCGATCTGCCCTCTGGTGTCGAGCTTTATGTCTGTTACAGTCGAGTGGGTGAGGATTGTGCCACCGTGTGTTTTCACTCCCTGACAAAGTCCCTGGGCCAGGGACATGGGACATAACGAACCGTCACAATCGGTCTCCATGCCGCCGACAACATCGGCTGCCAGATAGGGTTCGTCCTCATGGACCTCATACTGATCCAGGATTCTAACCGGCAGCCCCTCGGCTGCCAATTGAGAACAGACTGTTTTAGCAGCCTCCATTTCCTCTTCGTTTTCAATGGCCAAAAGGCTTCCCGTTCGTTTCCATTTAATGTCATAATCCAATTCCTGTGCAATCTCCGGAAAAAGATCTTGGCTCAATTTTGTCAGTCGGCAATCATAGCCGGGATTTTTATCAGATACCAGAACATCACCTTCACATTTGCCGGAGGTTCCGGCGGCAATGCCATTTTTCTCGACTAAACAGACCGTAACAGGTTTGCGGGTCAAAAAGTAAGCTATAGCGGTTCCGATAACGCCACCACCGATGACCACCACATCTGCATTCATAGTGTTTTATTCTCCCAACCGGTCTTTCAAAAAAATACTACCTAAGAAAAATCGACGGATAAATCAATAAGAAAGCGTCACATCCCTGAAAAAGGATTTCCGTTGTCGTTATGATTCAAGTGAGGCTGTGCCAATCGATTTTTTTAACCTCGCTCATTTTTGTCCTAAAATATCATTATGAATATCGATGGGTTAAAAAAATTTAGATTAACAGAAAATAGGTTTTTTGCTTGACAAATTTGAGTGACATGGATAACGCTATAGCTCCAATCGTTAATAACGCCAACAGCCTGGCTATTTTGATATCCTCTGCCATTGAGTGTGGATAATTGCTATAGAGACCAAAGCCTGAATTCTTGGAGTTTACTCAAACCAAAAAGGCAAAATCGAGAAAGGAGGTGAATTCGCACAATTTTTTGGGCATCAATTGGTATATCAGGTATTCGTGCATAAATGGTTTATCCCTATTTGGATGGGAAAGGAGGGAACAAAAATGAGAAAATTTGCTCTGACAGTTTTAATTGCGCTGCTTTGCGGTGTTATCGGTCTTAGCGTTGCCAGCGCCGAAACATTCAAAATCGGTATCCTGTGTCCGATTACGGGAACGCAGGCGGTTATGTCCGAAGATCTCATAACCGGTTTTAAATTGGCCCAAGAGGAAATCAATGCGGCCGGCGGAATACTGGGCCGCGAGGTTGAACTGATCATCGAAGATACGGAAACCCGCCCCGCTCCCGGTATGGATGCTGCCCGAAAACTTATCGAAGTCGATAAAGTCAAAATTATATCCGGCGGCTTCTCCAGCGGTGTCGCATTGCCGATCGCCAAGTACTGCCAGGAAAGAGGCATCCTGGCCGTTTTCCAACCGCCAACCTCGCCGCTTTTCCGCGACGTAGGCGACATGATTTTCCTGACGAATGTGTTGGATAACTACAAAGGCAAGGTAATTGCTGATTTTGCCGTCGCCGATTCTGGCAAGCAGAAATACGGCTTGATGTTCATGAACAATGCCTTCGGTAAAGCGTTACATGATGAGACCGTGAAAAATTTGAAGGCCCAGGGAGCGGAAATTGTAACCGATGTACTCTATGAATTAAACAAGGTTGATTACAAGGCAGAGATCCAACGCCTATTCGCGAAAAAACCCGAGGCCGTCATCGCCACATTTTATGCTAAAGAGGGCATGGTTACCGCCAAGCAAGCCTATGAGATGGGGATGCTCGATGTCAATCAAGTGCCCTGGTATGTGCCAGAAATGACGTCCAGTTTTGCTACAGCCATGCAGGAAATTCCCGAGGTCGTGGAAGGTATCAAAGGTCTCAACCCTTTAGACCCAGGCGGACTGTATGTGGAAAAATTCAAAAAGAAAATGGGACGTGATCCCATCACCGCTTATGCGGCTATGAACTACGATGCCCTGATCTTGATTGCGATAGCCGCCAATTTTGCCCAGTCGGATGATCCCAAAAAGATTCGGGACAATTTGTGGAAGGTTGATGATTGGTACCGGGGCCAGTCCACCGGGGGCGACAAGCGCTTTGACGAAGACGGTATGCAGGGTTTCGGCCAATATCAGAAGGTAATTATTAAAGGTGGAAAACCCGTAAACTATGAGTAAGGCATGATGCGTATTCGATGATGCAAAAGGGGATATAGTAACTGATGCGACGGCCCCTCCGGATCTATCCCCAGTCGGTGGGGCCGCATACGTTCTCTTGGAACGACATCGTTTCAGATTCCGGCGTGAGTTCTGAGCAGCGAACGCACCTGGATGACATAAAAAATGGAAATCTCTCAAATTATCATAAATAGTCTGGTCCGGGGCGCCGAACTGAGCCTGTTGGCTATCGGTCTTACCATGGTATTCGATATATTGAAGTTCGCCAATTTTGCTCATCCGGATTATGCGATTTTGGGAGCATTCTTTGCCTATCTGTTTAATCGCGTTATGGGTGTCAACCTGCTGCTGGCGGTGATTCTGGCTGCTTTGTTAACCGGCATTGTTGGAATTTTGATCGACCAGGCGATTTTCAAGCGGTTACGGATGATCGGAGCCAAACCGGTAACCCTGATGATTGCTTCCATGGGTACTGCCATTGCCCTGCGAAATCTGATGCGATTAATATGGACCAGCCACACCAAAACCTATGCCATACCGATTCGAAAACCTCTGGAAATTCTGGGAGCAAGAACAACTCCGCTGCAGATATGGATCATCATTGCCGGTGTGCTGTCCATGATCGCGTTTCACCTCTTGTTGCATCGCACGACGTTTGGTAAAGCTCTGCGCGCTATTTCCGACAATAGTGAACTGGCGAGTGCGTGCGCCATTGATTCCGAAAAAATGATCAGGTGGATGTGGTTCGTAGCCAGTGCATACGGTGTTTTGGGGGGGTGCATGATTGCCATGGAGCACCTCTTGTATCCCCGATTGGGGTTTAATATTATCATTCCGGTTTTTTGTGCCACCATATTAGGAGGGATCGGCAATCCTTACGGGGCAATGGTTGGCGCCCTTATTCTGGCATTTGCCGAGAATATTGTGCTGGCTTTTGATTTCAGTCTTCTGTTTAATTTGGGGGGGATGTTTGACATCAAATCGCTTTACGTCAATACCGGCTACAAACCGGCCATTAGTTTTGCGATCTTAATTGTCGTTTTGCTCTTTAAGCCTACGGGAATTTTGGGAAAGAAATAGAATGACGATCGTTAATTTTATCATATATCTCATGACCATGATGGGCATATACAGCCTGCTGGCCATGAGCCTGAACTTTCAAGTGGGAGTGACCGGCTTAATTAATTTCGGACAGGTTGCATTTTTCTGTATCGGTTCCTACACCTCTGCACTTCTGGTCGTAAAAGCGGGAATGCCGATATTTGTCGGCTTCCTGGGTGCCATGGCGTTGAGCGGCATCATGGGCTATGTGATGAGCATTCCCACCAAGTCGCTAAAAACCGATTACTGGGCTATTGCAACTTTGGCCAGCGGGGAAATTATTCGACTGATCGCGCTCAATGAGGACTGGTTGACAGCCGGCCCTTTTGGAGTCATGGGTATTCCCCAAATTTTAAAAGGGATCATTTCCAAGGATGCGTACCCTTTTTTCTACCTGCTTTTTGTTGTTGCCTGTATTGGTGTTGTATATTTTCTGCTTAATCTGCTGACAAACTCTCCCTTCGGAAGGAATCTAAAAGCCGTTCGCGATGAAGAAGAGTTGTGTCTGAGCCTGGGGAAAAACATCCAGAATTTAAAGCTCAAATCTATGGTTGTGGCCGGTATGGTAGCGGGTTTAGCCGGCGCTCTTTTTACGTTTTACATCGCTTACATTTCACCTGAAAACTTCAGACCTATCGAAACCTTTCTCATGTGGGCCATGATTATCGTAGGCGGCAGAGGCAACCACGCCGGTGCAATTGTTGGTGCCGTCGTCATCCAATTGTTCAATGTCTCCACCAGATTTCTGGCAGGCTATGTTCCTTTGAGTACGGAGTCCATGGGGTCCTTGAGAATGTTCATCATTGGGCTTTTAATTATCGTGTTCCTCCTGTATCGACCGGAGGGCCTGATCAAAGAAAAGAAAAAGATCTACAAGTGAACGCCCTGTCATCAGAGAGAGAGTTTAATGCTAAGCATTAATAATCTGCGTAAACATTTTGGGAGCGTGAAAGCGTTGGACGATGTGTCACTTGAGGTCGGAGCTGATACGATTGTGGGATTGATCGGGCCGAACGGCTCCGGAAAGACCACCCTATTCAATGTGGTATCGGGATTTTATGAAAAAGATGGCGGTGAAATCTATTTCAACGGCGAGCGAATTGACGGTCTTCCTCCAAACAAAATCGCAAAAAAAGGGCTTTGCCGAACATTTCAGGTAAGCAAAGCTCCCGAAAAATTAACCGTTTTGGAAAACATGCTGCTGGCAGCCAAGCACCAGATCGGCGAAGGTCCTTTCAGTGCCCTGTTCTTGCGCGGGCGGGTCAGGAAAGCTGAAGAGGCAAATTTGGACAGGGCCTTGGAATTGCTTGATATGTTGCAACTTTCGAAACTAAAGAACGACTACGCCGGTGATCTGTCGGGCGGTCAAAAAAAGCTGCTCTCGCTAGGCAGGATTTTTATGTTGGAACCGGATATGATCCTGCTGGATGAACCTACGGCCGGTGTCAATCCGACGTTGAGGGTTCAACTTATGGAAGCCATCCAGAAGCTGCAAAAAATGGAAAAAAAGTCCTTCTTTATCATCGAGCACAGTATGAAAGTCATCAGTGGTATTTGTGACCGTGTGTATGTGTTGAACTTTGGACAAAAAATTGCTGAAGGAACGCCGGAAGAAATTCAGAAGAACGAACAGGTATTGGAAGCGTATTTAGGTGGGGCATAGCCACTCGATTTAAAATCAAATCGCGTTATTTGGGATCCGTATTGAAAGGATTGGATATCGGATAGCAACTAAACGTCGATGAAGCGATAACGCTCAACTGGGATGGGAGATTTTTCAGGTATGCCGTTGTTGGAGGTACATGACATCGTTTCCGGATATGGACGCACAGACGTTCTGCATGGCGCTTCGATCGTCGTCGAACGGGATGAAATCGTCACCATCATCGGACCCAATGGTGCCGGGAAATCAACGTTGTTTAAAACCATCATGGGCTATCTGATGCCGCGATCCGGCAAGATCTTTTTTTCTGAAGAAGATGTCACCAATCTGAAACCCAACCAAAAGGTGGTAAGGGGAATCGCTTATGTTCCGCAGCTGGATAATACATTCCCGTCGCTCACCATTCGGGAGAATTTGGAAATGGGCGGTTACTCAAAAGACAGCCAAACTTTAGAACGCGGGATTGATCTCGCATACCGTAATTTTCCAATTCTAAGTGACAGGAGAAATCAACGGGCGCGCACCCTTAGCGGCGGACAAAGACAAATGTTGGCCATGAGCATGGCACTCATGACCGAACCGGCGCTTTTATTGTTGGACGAGCCTTCGGCCGGACTCTCCCCGAAAGTTGCTGATGAAGTATTTGATCAGATTAAACGTCTGCATGAGAAAGGAATCGGAATTCTTATCATTGAGCAAGATGCCTATAGGTCACTGGATATTTCCGATAGAGGATATGTACTGGCCATGGGGCAAAACCATTTTGACGGATCGGCGGATACGATCTTAAATGATCCCCATATAAAAGAGGCGTTTTTGGGGGGATAAAGGATGCGGTGCGCCCTCGCATTTAGACCAAACTTGGACGGGCCGATACCCCCATGGGTTTTATCTTTCAGGTTTGAAACTACATGTGACATTCGACATTCGAATTCCAAATAGATCAACATAACATCGGAACCGTGTTGGATGGATTTTAAATCCACTTGTGTCTAAGGCATTGAAATATTATGAATTTCAAAAAAATCATAACCGCCATTGATACGCACACCGAAGGAAATCCGGAGCGGGTGGTTACAGGCGGGATCCCACCCATACCCGGGCAAACCATGCTTGAGAAATCATGGTATGCGCGTGAAAACCTGGATTATCTTCGCACCATGCTGGTGCATGAACCGCGCGGTCATAGCAACATGTATGCGGCCTTGCTGGTTCCGCCGACCATAGCGGAAGCCGATGTCGGGGTGCTTTACTTGGAACCGGGTGGGTATGTGACCATGTGCGGTCATGGAACCATCGCTATCTGTACTGTTTTGATAGAGACCGGAATCATTGAAGCCCGGGAGCCTGAGACGCAGATTGTGCTGGATACGCCGGCCGGCCTCGTGAGGGCCCGGGTGAATTTGAGAGATGGCAGAGCTGAATGTGTGACTATCCGCAACGTACCCTCGTTTCTCTACAGGAAGGATCTCGAGCTGGATGTTCCCGATGTTGGCAGTGTGACGTTGGATATTGCCTACGGAGGTAATTTCTACGCCATTGCAGATGCTGAGCGGCTGGGTCTGGCGGTTATTCCCGAGAACGCAAATATACTCATCTCGGTGGGGACAAAAATATGGCAGACAGTGAATGACCAGGTTGAGATCCATCATCCCCTAGAGCCGGAGATAGATTGTGTCAACTATGTTGAGTTCTCTGCCCCGGCGACGCATCCGAAGGCAACCAAGAAGAATGCCGTGGTGGTACCTCCGGCAGGCATGGATCGGTCGCCTTGTGGAACGGGCACCTCTGCCAAGATGGCGGCACTCTTTGCCAAAGGGAAGCTTAACCTGAATGAGGAATTTGTTCACGAGAGCATCATCGGAACTCTGTTTTACGGTCAGCTTATCGAGGAAACACGGGTTGGGGAATATGCGGCCGTCGTGCCAACCATCCGAGGCAGTGCCTATATCACCGGTATTCACCAATTTGTAGTTGATCCGAATGACCCCTTTCCCGATGGCTTTCACCTTGGGAAAATAGAGAAGATGTATGGCTTTGGCTTTAGAACTTAAAATGAACCTGGAGTGAGGAGGCTACATTGAAAGCGCTTAAAGGGATCTGTGCCGCCGTGTGCACACCGTTTACGGAAGATGGCGAAAAACTAGATGAAACCGCATTAAAACGTCACATCGACTCCATGTTGGAAGCCGGAATTCACATTATTTTGGTGTGTGGCGGCACCGGGGAATTCGCTTATTTGAGGCCGGAAGAAAGAAAACGAATTGCCGAAGTTGCTGCCAAACATATCAATGGTCGAGCCGGTTTTATGGTTCAAACTTCGGCCATCAATACTGCTGATGGAATTGAATACGCCAGGCATGCTGAGGATGTGGGTGCGGATTGTCTCCTGGTTTTACCGCCGTATTTTGAAGGGCCTGATAATGAAGGGGTTTATTATCACTATGAAAAGATCGCGGAGGCCGTCAAGGTGCACATCATGGCCTACAATATACCGGTGCACTCGGGTATCGATATTACCCCGGAATTATTTAAACGTCTGATGCAGATTGACAATATCCAGTATATCAAGGACAGCACTGCGGATCTCATCCGCATCCAACAATTGCTTGCCATCGGCGCCAAGGTATTCAATGGCGCTGATCCGATTGCATTTTTCAGCCTGGTGGCCGGATGCCCCGGGTGTGTCTGGGGTGCGCCGAATGCCATGCCCAAGGAAGCTGTCGATCTTTTTAACCTCGTGTCTTCGGGGAAACTGGCTGAAGCATCGGATTTATGGAAACGCATGTTCCCTGCCAACATCTTCTTCTGGAACCATGTATACAATGCTGCCGTCAAAGCGGCTACGAACCTGTCCGGCCGAAAGGTAGGCCCCTGCCGCAAACCGGTTCAGCCCTTAACGGACTCTGAAATGAATGAACTGCGACGGGCTCTAAAACCTTTAGGCCTATGAGCCCATATTTCAGTTAAAGCATAACTCATATGAAACTAGGAGCTCGATGTCTCCATTTAGATCAATTCTGCCGTTTCGTTGGCTAAGCTCGACTAAACAGCGAACTGCAGAATTTCGAAGTGTTGTTTCGTTTTTCTCAGTCCTAAAATAGACGGAATGCATTCCTTCGACATTCGGTGTTCATGATTCGATATTCACTTTTTATACTTGCATGGGAACCAACAAGACCAAAGTATATTTTTTTTAAACGATCAAGAGGTCATTACGATGAGGGCCAAACACGTATTTTTATCGATCGACACTCACACCGGCGGGCAACCCACGCGAACCATTACCGGTGGCATCCCATACATTCCGGGAGATACCATCGTCGAAAAAATGTCGTATTTAAAAAACAAAATGGACTGGATTCGAACCTCTCTGATGTTTGAGCCCAGGGGTAGCGACATCATGTCCGGTGTTGTCTTGACGGAAGCCTGTCATCCCGAGGCTGACATCGGGGTAATTTTTATAGAAACGACGGGCTATTTACCGATGTGCGGGCATGATACCATCGGTGTTTGTACCGCTTTGGTCGAAACCGGTATGGTCACGGTGGAGGAACCGATAACCAAAATCGTTTTGGATACCCCCGCCGGGCTGACCTTTATTCGGGTGGATGTTGAAAATGGCCGAGCGACAGGGGTTACCTTTAAGAACATACCTTCATTTGTCATGGCTGAAAACGCCGAGATCGATGTCGCCGGACTCGGTAAGCTAAACGTGGATGTGGCCTATGGTGGCAATGTGTATGCTATTTTGCCGGCTGTATCGGTTGGTTTAGAAATTCGTCCGGATAATGCGCGCCAGGTCATTGACTTGGGGAGAAGAATCAAAGCCGCCGTTAATTCACAGGTCGAGATACAGCATCCCGAAAAAGACTTCATTAATGAATGCACGCATGTTGAATTTTACGGACCCGCCAAAAACCCAATAGCAGATCTGCAAAACGCGGTATTTTTTTTCGAAGGCGGAATTGATCGATCGCCCTGCGGCACAGGAACGTCTGCCAAACTTGCCGTTTTGCGCCGCAAGGGTCAGTTAGAGCTCAATCAGGAGTTTGTTCACGAGAGTATCATCGGGAGCATCTTCAGGGCCAGGATTGTCGAGGAGACCCGGGTCGGCCCCTATGCGGCGGTTGTCCCGGAGGTGACGGGAAGTGCGTATATTATGGGAATGAACCAACTAATCCTAGATCCGGATGATCCCCATCGAAACGGTTTTCTTTTGAGTTAACAATTCGATGTGAGGGAAGAAATTGAAATGAAGAGATTAAGAGGGGTGTTTACGGTGATGGTAACACCTTTCACTTCAGATGAGCAGCTGGATGAAAAGGGATTGCGGGAAAATATCGATTGGTATGTTGAGGAAGGGATCCATGGCGTTATCTGTCTGGGTAGTACCGGTGAATTTGCGAGTTTGTCAATTAATGAACGAAAACGTGTCATTGATCTTAGCGTGGAACAAGTAAACGGCAGGACCCCTGTAATAGCCGGGACCGCTTCCAACTCCACCCGTGAAACAATTGAACTAACGGCATATGCCAAGGATGCCGGGGCCGATGCGGCCATCATTGTGGCGCCCTTCTACGGCTTACCTACCCAAGAAGATCTATTTGCACATTACAAAGCCATTTCAGAAAATGTCTCCATCCCGATTATGGTCTACAATAATCCTCTTTATTCAGGCGTGGATATGCTGCCCCCTCTCATTGAAAAGCTTTCGGGTCTTGAAAACATCCTGTACCTGAAAGAAAGCAGCGGAGACATAAAAAGGGTGCACGAAATTATGCGGCGCTGCGGGGACAACATCGATATATGGTGTGGATGGGATGATTTGGTCTATGAATTTTTCGTCCTCGGTTGCCGCGGGTGGGTAGCCCCCATCGCAAACGTTATGCCTAAGTCCACGGTCGAGCTCCTCGCGCTGGTCGAGGCTAAAGATTATGAAAAAGCCAAAGAACTTTTTTTCAAGATGCTTCCGCTGCTGAGTTACCTGGAAGAAGGGCAGCTCTTGGCAAAAGTAAAAGCGGCGATGAACATGATCGGCAAGGCGGGCGGAAGACCCCGCCGTCCTTTTCTCCCTATCACTGAAAAGCAAAAGGGTGAATTGCACAGAATGCTAAGCGAGTTTGGGCTGGTGTAAAAATGTACTCAGACCGTCACCCATCCGCGAATCGGCTTACCTTCAAAGCGTATTCCAAGAGACGTCACCGGGTCTTTGCAAATAACTTATTAAAAGCTTGGAGAAAAGAGAGAAGATGGTCTACCGTTCCAAAAAACAGGGGCTGTTTTCAGGAAGTGACGCTGCCCACCGCCGTGCCATTTACAAGGGCTGCGGTTACGATGACAGTGATCTTTCACGGCCATTGATCGGTGTGGTGAACACCTGCAACGATGCAGCCCTGGGGCATGTGCATTTGGATAAATTAGCCGAACACGTCAAGGCGGGAATTTGGCAGGCGGGAGGAACACCTTTTGAGTTCGGCACCATCTCTACCTGTGGCGAAATTTCTATCGGCACCCCTCATTTGCGGTATGAGATGGTTATTCGCGATGTCATTGCGTCTTCGATCGAGATCATGGCCAATGTAGAATTATTTGACGGCTTGGTTCTGCTGGCCTCTTGCGACAGCATCATTCCCGGGGTTATCATCGGCGCGCTTCGGACCGGTCTGCCGAGTATTTTTCTTTCCGGCGGACCACAGCTTCCGGGAAGATTTGAAAATCGACCGGTGGTGATGTCCGAACTCGGGCAAGAAGTATTCGGTGCCCCGCATCGGGACAAGAAAACACAGGAGAGATTGAAGGCTTTTGAGGATCACGTTTGCGCTGGTCCCGGTGCATGTTCGCTTATGGGGACGGCTAACACCATGCAAATAATTGCAGAAGCCATCGGATTGGCGCTGCCCGGGTCATCTACCGTTCCCGCCGTTTATGCAGAAAAACTAAGATTTGCTAAAAAGACCGGCAGAAGAATTGTGGAAATGGTAGAAAACGATTTGACACTTTCGCAGATCATCACCAAGGCGAGTCTCTTAAACGGCATTATGGTCGAGCTGGCTATTGCGGGCTCCACTAATGCGGTAATGCATGTGATCAGCTTTGCCCGCGAGATGGGAATTGATATTGGTCTTGACGACTTCGATCGGCTTTCCAGAACGGTCCCGGTTATATCCAGGGTAATTCCTACCGGACGTGCCACGGTTGTTGATCTTCATAATGCCGGTGGGGTGCCTGCCATAATGGGAGAACTCTCATCCTTGCTGGATATGAGTGCGCGAACGGTCACCGGTAAGACGGTGGAAGAGATTATACGAGATGTCCGTTCAACCGATACAGCTGTGCTCACAAACATCGATGATCCGGTTTTCCACAATGGTGGCATCGCTATACTGAAAGGCAGCTTGGCACCATCCGGTGCCGTATGCCGCATCACGACGATTCCGGTCAATCGGATGACCCACAGAGGGCCGGCCCGGGTATTTCATTCGGATGAAGATGCCTACCAAGCGGTGAGAACCGGAATAATTAACGCGGGTGACGTCATTATCATTCGTTACGAAGGCCCTGTGGGTGCTCCCGGCATGCGGGAGATGATGATGACCACGGATGCATTGGTGGGCATGGGGAAGGCTGACGATGTTTTTGTGGTTACCGACGGCCGCTTTTCCGGTTTTACCGAAGGATCCGCCATCGGTCATGTTGCCCCTGAAGCAGCAGTTGGAGGTCCCATTGCGGTTGTCGAAGAAAGCGATCCCGTGGTGATTGACATACCTTCGAGAAAACTGGATCTGGATATTTCACAAGAGGAAATTTCCCGACGGCTTAACCTTTGGTCTGCGCCGCCGGCAAAAGCGACGCGAGGAATTCTTGCTATCTACGCCAAGACAGCTCTTCAGGCGCACGAAGGTGCCATGATTGACGACAGTCCAAAAAATTCGGATCGTTAGTGTCTCATGGCAACGATGGGTTGTTGATGAAGATCACGTTTTCGGTGGCATTGACGGTTACATTCTGACCTGTTTGCAGCATTTGGAATGTTTTTTCATCAAGGCAGATTACGGGGATCTCTTTGCCGTAAAAGTGTTTGCAGACGATGGGCCCGGTGGCCAGGATGGGTTCGGTTCTTACGTTAACAATTGCCGCCGGTGCTTTGTTGATTCTGGCCAATTCCAGTATGATCAATGAACCGGTACTTGATCCCTTGCCAAAAGGAAACACCAATACCCGACCCGCCACGCTTTGGTTAAACAACTCATGCCGGGGATCATTGACAAGGCCGGTTGCCGGATCCACTCCACCCCAAAAACTGATAGATTGTGAGGTCTTCAGGACCTTGCCCTCTCCAATCCCTGGGACCACGCAGCACCCTTTTAATTTTTTCTCCAAGGTGGTTCCCTCCTGCAGATTTTTCCATGAACCGCCGTTTCAACGCAGTCTTCAATAGCGCCAAACGCCGCATCCAGACCCCTCTGGGAAAAACAATAGTTGGCAAACTTGGCAGAATCGGTCATGGCAGCATGAACGTGCCAGGTCTCTTGGGGATACTGCAATGGACATCCGTCGGTAAACACCATAATACCCGCATCGGAGAGATGCTTTAATATGCCATTGTTTTTTATCCACGCATATACCGATCGGTTGGTAAAGACCCAGAATGTAATTGAGCTGTGAACCTTTTGGTCTTTGATCAGTTTTTCAAGCCGGATAAACTCTGCGGGCGAGTAATGGGGGCACCCGGTGACAATCAGATCAAGCAGATCATTTTTGACTGTCCAGAGTCGATCCTCCGCATTCGTTATCATTTGCGGAGTTATGTTGAGGATCGTTTCGGGTTTGCTGCCCTGAAGGCACATGTTCAGGTTCTGCGCCTCAGGGGTAATCCCTACCATATGAAACAGACCCACCGCTCCGGAAGAAGCTGCGGCAGCGCAAAATGCTTTTAAGTTGTCAACGTTAACATGGTGCGGAATTCCATCAATGGCAGCTACCTGATCTCCAGCCATTTCTCCGAATAGATATCCCAGAAGCGGATAAACGGCCTGGTTTTCAAACATCCGATTTGAGAAATCCGTTAATTGAATCAGTGTGTTCGCCTTGCGATTGTCAGTAAGATGAAGACCGAATTTCGGAACCTTGCCGATGATTGCCGCGCATATATCCATGAGATCTGCGTAACGGTTGGTTCTGGCGCCGATGACTGAGTTGGCGAAGGCAATGGCGTTTGACTCTCCCCAGGCAATCTGCTCTCCGAATCGGGGAATTATTCCATTTTGATAGGGTGCACAGGTCCACGTCGGGATCGCCCGCATTTTCAGATAGGCTGTTTCCAGGCGGGTGTGTTTTGACAGAATTTTCGGCGGCACACGGTATTCTTTCCATCGCTGGAGGTCGATGGAACTGGGATTAAGGGAGGTTGGCACAGCGACTTCGCCGCCCAATTCGGCAATTTTCTCGGCAAACTCCAATCCGGCATCCACCATGTAAAGTGTCGCATCGATATGTACCTGCGACACCGGCATTAGTTCTTCAGCACCAAAAAGTGCTCCCAGTTCGACCAATACCGATAGTGCGATTCGCGCGGCTTCTCCTTGTTTGCCGTCAAGAATGCTTTTCTCTTCATCTGTCAGACGCATGGAATTCATCCTTTTCGCTGCATAACACATTTAGAAATTATACTAAACCTTCTTCCGTCAAGGGCTGGTGTGTCAAAATTCTCTCGGGCGTAAAACTAGATAGATCAAGAGATGGTGGATGTTCCAAAATAAGTTCCGACAGGTAACGGCCCACGGCGGGTGCCTGCTGCAGTCCGTGACCGGAAAACCCATTGGCCAAAAAGAAACCTTTGACGTCCGGCCATTCACCGATAATGGCGTTCCCGTCTAAGGTGTTGACGGCATAGAGCCCCGCCCAGCCTCTAACCAGCTTGAGTCTGTCAAAAGCAGGCACAAAATCCGCCAGCTCCGGCCAAAGAATTTCCATAAAACGTTTATCATCCCATGTGAAATCGTAGCCGACGGTATCTTCATCCATTGATTTGCCCAGTAAAATGAGACCGCCGGTTTCCGTTCGAAAGTACATGCCTGACGGCAGCACAGTCAACGGCAGGGGATTCAGCGGTTTTACAGCGGTGTCCAGGGCAAAGACCTGGCGTTTGAC
>WOR8_10000257_pt1 | contig 65325 bp, 66 predicted proteins | sample DeeMarSeWOR38_10_FD_19890 | JGI IMG/M metagenome (IMG submission 19890)
ACCAGAGGCGCATGCGCCAGCGGCTGCCTTCGGCAACGCGCCGTTTGCGCATCTTGGCGTGCAGCGTCGCGCGCTTGTCGGCCAGCCATTCGTCGCGGCCGATCTTGACGTTTTCGCCGCGTGCCTTGCGACGGACCTCCTCGGCCTGCCGGAAAGCGCAGAACTCCTCGTAGAGGCTGATCTCGTCGCGCAGTTCTCCGAGCACGATCTCGGCGTAGATCGCGTCGTCGAGAAATCCGAGGCCCGGAATGTGGTCGGGGATGAGGTCCTCGGGGTCGCAGAGGTACGCCAGGGCGCTGAGTACATGGCGGCGCTCATCCTCTGACAGGTTCCACTCTTCGTCGTTGATCATGTCGATGACCAGGCTCAGCTTGGACATGCGCGCGGAGATGAACTCGGGCAGTTCGGTCTCCTGCGTCTGGCGCAGCAGCTCGCGCGCCGCCTGCTCGATGTGTTTCGCGGCGATATCGTCCTCGACGGTCGTCCGTGCCTTGTCCACGATCGCCTGGAAACGCGCGAGGTCGTCGTCGCTGAGTGTAAAAGTGATGTCGAGAGGCATGCCGGGAATCCTTGTTTGCAGCGCTTATCCTAAGCCGCCGCGGCCGAATATCAAAACACGTCGGTGCAGGAAATATACAGAGCAAATCAGGCAGTTGTTGCGAAGCCGCGAGAACGCGCTGCGGGGAACTGTGAACTGCCGCACAAAATACTCTGAGAACTGCTTCAAAAGCTGCGAAACAGTTCCGGGAATCGAGGCGTTAGCCCCAGTAGCATTTGCCCCGGTACCGTTGAACCCGGGTGCTTCACCATGAACCTGGACATCACATTGTCCATCCTGCTGATTTTCAGTGCCGCGTGCTACGTGCTGATGGGCATCAGCATGATCACGGCCAGGCGCGAAGTCGGAAGCGTGCCGATAGGCGTGCTCTTCGTGGTTATCAGCTTCTGGGTCATGGGCGGCGCGGTGGAGCTGATGTCGGAATCCTTTACCGTGTTTTCGATCGGCCGCACCGGTCATTTCATCGGTACAGCATTGTTGCCGCTGGCGGCCTTCGTCTGTTTTCGCGAGTACGCGGGCGCCGCGACGCGGCTGCGGACGATCGTCCTGTTGTTGATCATTCCTGCCGTCTCCATATCGCTTGCGGCAACCAACCAGGGCCACCAGTTAATGTGGTACCTGCCGGCGGTCAATGAAGCCGGTGATTTCCTGACGCGCCCGGAGAGGTGGGGCCCCTGGTTCCTGTTCGTGCACGCGCCCTACAGCTACGCGCTTATCGGCGCGGCGATGTTCACCCTGGTGGTGCACAGCTCGGCGGTGGCGCCGGCTCACCGCCGTGGCCTGTTCCTGCTCGTCGCGGCCTGCGTCGGGCCGCTGATCGCGACGCTCGCCTACGACTTCGGCGTCGGCTCCAACTTGGTCTCGTTCGTGCCCTTTGTATTTGCCGCGATGTTGCCGATCTATATCTGGTTGATCGTCGGAGAGGGCATCGTGGAATTCACGCCGCTTGCCTACGAAACGGTATTCCAGAACATGCAGGACCCGGTCATCGTGATCGACGAGCAGCGGCGGATCATCGGGCTGAACCATTGCGCCGAGAAGATGCTCGCGGTCTCGGAAGAACAGGCGCTGCGCACCCCGCTGGAAGAAATATTCAATGACGGTGCTACCGTGGTGTTCGAGGCGCTGGAGACCCACAAGCCGCAGAAGATGATGACGTCCACAGGGCGCTTCCTGCACGTCCAGGTTTCCCCGATCCAGTCGGAACGGAGTTCGGTCCGCGGCGGACGCGTGTTGATGTTCCGCGATGTCAGCGATGTCGAAAAGGCGCAGAGCGAAGTACGCAAGAGCGAGAAGCTGTTGCGTACATTGATCGACCATTCGGTAAACGGGGTGATTCGCTTCCGCTGGGTGCAAAACGAGGACTCCGGCGGCAAGGACCTGCGCTGCATCTTCGCCAATGCCGCGGCGGGGCGCTTTCTCAACGCCGAGCCCGACGATCTCGTCGATCTCAGGGCATCGGAGATAACGCGTCTGGCGATGACCGGCATGGATTCCCACACTCAGAACAACGTGTTGGACCAGCTGCGGGAGTCCTGTGAGAGCGGTGAGAGCATGGAGGTCGAGCTGCTGCAGGCTAACGTCAGTGGCCCGCGTTTCCTGCGCCTGATCTGCCAGCCGGTCGGCGACGACATCGCGGCGACATTCATCGACGTCACCGACACCAAGGCGAAGGAGCGGCAGATGGAGTCGATCGCGTGGTCGGATCCTCTTACGGGGGTGCTCAACCGGCGCGGATTCGAACGCGACGCCGCGCAACGCCTGACGGACAGCGCGGACGATGCGACCGGTGCGTTGCTGTTTATCGACCTCAACGATTTCAAGGAAATCAACGACCGCTACGGGCACGTGGTCGGCGATCAGCTGTTGACGATCGCCGCGCAGCGCCTGCGCAAGGCCCTGCGATCCCAGGACATCATCGGTCGCCCGGGCGGTGACGAGTTCGTCGCCCTGGTTCCGGATGTCTCGGCGGCCGTCGCCGACAAGCTGGCCCAACGGCTGGCCAAGGCGCTGGAAGCGCCGTACAACATCGGCACCGAGACCATGAGCTGCGCGGCGAGCATCGGGTTGGCCCTGTATCCGAGCAATGCCAACACCCTCACTGGTCTGCTGCGCGAGGCCGACCAGGCGATGTACCGGGCCAAGGCGCGCACGCGCGGAGCGTCCGAGCTGCGCCACGACGATCTCCTCGAGAAAGCAATCTGACCCCGCGACATGATTAAATAAAGCGCTCTCGCCCCCGGACAAAGAGCGCAATGCAAGCAACCGCCCCTTTATCGATGCCTGGCGACGACTACGTCATCCGGCTCGAGAACCTCAACCGCCGTTACCGCATGGGCGCGGAGCACATCGATGCGCTGGGCAGCGTCGATCTGACGGTCGAGCGCGGCGACTACCTCGCGATCATGGGGCCATCGGGCTCGGGCAAGTCGACGCTGATGAACATCATCGGCTGTCTCGACACGCCAACCGGCGGCGCCTACTGGCTGAACGGCAAGTCGGTCTCCGCAATGAACGAGCGGCAGCTGGCGCGGGTGAGGAATACCGAGATCGGCTTCGTGTTCCAGACGTTCAACCTGCTGCCGAGAATGACGGCGCTGGCCAACGTCGAGGTACCGCTGATCTATGCCGGAGTGAAACGTCGCGAGCGCGAGCGGCGGGCCAGGGAAGCGCTGCAGACGGTGGGCCTCGGCGACCGCATGTTGCACACGCCGTCCGAGATGTCCGGCGGCCAGAGGCAAAGAGTTGCAGTCGCCCGCGCACTCGTAACCCGGCCGAGCATATTGCTGGCGGACGAACCTACCGGCAATCTCGATTCCAGCACCGGGCGCGAGATCATGACGCTGTTCGACCGGCTGCACTCCGAGGGAAATACGCTCATAGTCGTGACACATGAGCCGCACGTCGCCCGGCATGCGCGCCGCGTTATCCACCTGGCCGATGGAAACATCGTCAAGGACGAACAGCAGGGAGCGAAATCTTGAGACATTACTTGCCGCTATTTCTCGCCATCGGGCTTGCGGCGTGTACCGAGCAGCCGGCAGACGAGCCGATGTACGAGACGGCGAAGGCGGACAGGCGCACGATCGAGGTCAGTGTGAGTTCTTCCGGCATCGTCGAGCCGCTCGCAACGGTCGAAGTGAAATCGAAGGCATCGGGCGAAGTCCTCGAGGTGATGGTCGAGGTCGGTGACCACGTTGAGAGGGACACGTTGCTGGTGCGCATCGATCCGCGCACGGTGCGCAACGACCTCGCCCAGCGCGAAGCCGAGTTGAAAGCCGCGCTGTCCCGGCGCGAGATCGCGCGATCGCAAATGACCCGGGCGGAGGCACTGGTCGCGAAGGGCACGTTCACACAGCTCGATCTCGAGCAGGCCGCGCTCGACCTGGCGAATGCCGAGGCCGACGTCGTTGCTGGCCAGGTAAGCGTCGAGAACGCGCGCATCGCGGTGGACGACACGGACGTACGCGCACCGATCACCGGCACGGTCATCCAGAAACCGGTGGAGCGTGGGCAGGTCATCTCGTCGCCGACGCGCGACGTCTCGGGCGGCAGCTCGCTGATGCAGATGGCCGACCTGAGCGAAGTGCAGGTCCGCGCGCTCATCGATGAAACGGACATCGGCAAGATTCGGCCCGGCATGAAAGCGACCGTTGCCGTTGCCGCCTACCCGAACCAGCCTTTCCCGGGCGAGGTCGTCAAGATCGAACCTCAGGCGGTCGTGGATCAGAACGTCACCATGTTCGCGGTGCTCGTTTCGATCGACAATCGCGACGGCCTGTTGCTGCCGGGCATGAACGCGGAGGTCGAGGTCTCGATCGCGCGCAGCGAAGACGTGGTGACGATCCCGGTGATGGCGCTGCGTACGAATCGCGACATCAAGGCGACGGCGGCCATACTCGGCGTCGAAGAGACCGATCTGCGTGCGTTGCTCAAGAAGTCCGGCGGCGCCGGCCAGCCCGCCGGCGACGCGAGCCGGGGCGGCGGCAATGACTACCGCTTCGGCGGCAACTTCTGGGTCGTCATGAATGCCGATCCGCAAACGGGCCCGGAGGTTCGCAAGATCCGCACAGGCATTACGGATCTCGATCGCGTGGAGATCATCGACGGGCTCGCCGAGTCCGACTCGGTACTGGTGCTGCCGTCCACCCATCTTTTCGAGACGCAGCAGGACCTCCAGGACTGGCTGAATCGCCGTATCGGTGTCCCGGGTATCCAGCGTCGCTGATCGTTCATGCTGATCTCCGAGACATTCCGCATCGCGCTGTCGTCGATACGCAGCAACCTGTTTCGTGCCACGCTGACGATGCTGGGCATCATCATCGGTGTCGGCGCGGTGATAACCATGGTCGCGCTGGGCACCGGCGCACAGCGCGCCATTGACGAACAGATGGCCGCTCTCGGGGGCGACATCCTCGCAATCGAATCCTCGTTCTGGTTCAGCCGTGGTGTGGCGCGCGACCAGATGACGTTGACCACCGGCGACGCTGCCGCGCTGACGGTCGGCACGAGCCATCTCGACGAAGTGGTGCCGGAAATAAACGGACGGTTCCAGGTGAAATACGGCAACCGCAATATCAATAGCGGGGTGATCGGGATGACGCCGAACTACCTCGATGTGCACGGCTTCGAAGTGGCGGCCGGTCGCATGTTCACGGTCGCGGACGACTCCGCCCGCAGGCGGGTTGCCGTGCTCGCCGCGGATGTGCCCGGCATGCTCGACACGGACGCCTCGGGCATCATCGGACGCAATATCTCGATCGGTACCGTGCCGTTCGAGGTTATCGGCGTGCTCGCGGCGAAGGGCTCTATGGGCTGGCGCAATCCCGACGACGACGTCTGGATACCGATTAGTACTGCGCAGTTCCGGGTGACGGGCAACGACATCGTGCAGCGCATCAGCGTGCTCGTCGAAGAATCCTCGTCGGTCGAACAGGCCATGCTGGAAATCGAGCGCGTACTGCGCCGCGAGCACGGCATCCTGCCGGGCAAGGACAACGACTTCGCAATGGTGAATCGCAAGCAGTTCGCCGAGTCGCGCCAGGAGGCGACACAGATCTTCACGTTCCTGCTCGCGGGCATCGCCGGGGTGAGCCTGGTGGTCGGCGGCATCGGCATCATGAACATCATGCTCGTCACGGTGACCGAACGCACCCGGGAAATCGGTATCCGCAAGGCACTCGGCGCCACGCGCGGCAACATCCTGCTGCAGTTCCTCGTCGAGTCCACGACGCTGTGTCTGCTGGGGGGCGCACTCGGTCTCGTCGTCGGCTCGACCGCGGCGACTCTCCTGAACAGGCTCGCCGGCTGGCAGACGGTTGTGACCGCGGAATCGGCAATGATGGCGTTCGGCTTCAGCGCCGCTGTCGGCATCGTCTTCGGCATCTGGCCGGCACGGCGCGCATCGCAGCTCGACCCGATCGACGCGCTGCGACACGAATAGCCGCCAAGCGAATCGAGTCGATGCTTTTGACGATCGCGGGCCCGCAATCCACTGTTTGTCGAGAGACGATTCCCGGTTGACCGATACTCGCCTGTCGGCCGCGATCTGTGGCAGTCTTGCGGCTCTGGCACCAGCAGCGAAGTGACCGCCGACCGATGAGCGAGCAGCCGACAAGCAGCCTGGCCCGACTATTCCGCGGGGCGACGCGCATCGAACCCGACGAGGTGCGCGCTGCGCTGCTGTCTTTCTCGTTCCTGTTCCTCCTGATGCTCGCCTACAACATGCTCAAGCCGGTGCGGGACGCCCTGGCGCCGGAGTGGAGTGATGTCGAGCTGGCCTCGTTGTGGACAATCAACTTCATCTTCAGCGCGATCGCGGTAAGCATCTACGGTTACGCGGTATCGCGCGGCAAGCTGCAGAGGGTCATTCCCGGCGTTTACGCTTTCTTCGCCGCCAGCTTCGTCGCATTTTACGCGGGCGCCAGCAGCATGCAGGACGGTGTCCTGATCAACAAGGCGTTCTACGTCTGGCTCAGCCTTTTCTCGCTGTTTCATGTTTCGGTGTTCTGGAGCCTGATGTCGGACATCTTCAGCCGGCGGCAGGCGCCGCGGCTGTTCGGTTTCATCGCCAGCGGGGCGAGCATAGGAACTATCGCCGGATCAGCGGTGGCACTGGTGCTCGCGCAGACGTTCGGCGCGCTGAACCTGATGCTGGTTGCCGCCGCGATTCTCGTCGCCATCGTGCCGATGGTCGCGATCCTGCGCCGGGCCGCTCAGCCGGGTCACACCCCGACTGCGGAGGAGCAGGCGCTGAGCGGCAATCCCTTCGCGGGCTTCCGCGAATTTGTTCGCAACCCGTACCTGCTCGGCATTGGCGTGTTCATATTCCTGTACACGTTCATCGGCTCTTTCGCCTATTTCGAGCTGAAGAACCTCATGGCCGGCAACGACCGCGACACGAACACTGCGATCTGGGCGGGCATCAACCTCGCGGTCAACAGCATAACGATCGTAACCGCGTGGTTCGTGACGAGCCGGCTCACCGGCAGCCTCGGGGTGGGCAGGACGCTTGCCCTGGTGCCGGTACTCGTTGCCTTGGCGCTGCTGGTCGTGTTCGTCAACCCGGTGCTTGCCGTCATGATCGCCGGCTGGATCGTACTGAAGGCCGGCAACTACTCGATCACGCGGCCGGGACGCGAAATGCTCTACACCAACGTCAGCCGCGAAGACCGCTTCAAAACCAAGCAGGTCATCGATATCGTCGTTTACCGCGGCGGCGACGTGCTGTCAGGGTGGGCGTTCGCGTTCCTAACGACCACAATCGGCCTCGGCATGGCCCCCGTCGCGGCTATCGGCACGGTTATTGCGCTCATCTGGGCGGTTGTCGGCCTTACGTTGGGGCGCCGCTATGACGCGGCGGTCGCCAGCGAGATTCGAGGCGCATCGCCTGATCCCTCGGCCCCGGTTGATGAGCGCAAATAACGGATTTCATTAACGTTACGGAAGGCGAGGAACTCGGATGGCACTCGCAAACACGCAGTTCGAATACGGTGCGGTGGCCAGGTGGCTGCACTGGCTGGTCGCAATTGGCATCCTGGCGCTCATTATCCTCGGGCTGTTCCAGTCCGACATGGACAGCGGCCCGCAACGTGCCGCTATACGCGAGGTGCACGGTTCCATCGCGCTGCTCGTGCTCGCGCTGATGGTCTTGCGGCTCGCGTGGCGCTTGGTGAGTGTTAGTCCTGCGCACCCGCCCGGTATCCCGGGCTGGCAGCGCACCAGCGCGGCGCTGGTGCACGGCGCGATCTATATCGCGGTATTCGTGCAGCTGGTGTCTGGTGCGCTCGCGGTCGCGACGGGCGGCAAGCCGCTGCCGTTCTTCGGGCTGTTCTCGATCCCGCTGCCGGTCGCCAAAGACCGTGACAACCACGAACTCTGGGAAGAGGTGCACGAAGCCGGTTGGATGCTGCTCGCTGCGCTGGTGGCCGTGCACGTGGTCGCTGCGCTTTACCATCACTTCATCCTTAAAAACGACGTGCTGAAGCGCATGACCGTCGGCGTGGCGGCGAAGGAGGTCCTGGATGGCTGAAGCTTACATCTGTGACGCGGTGCGGACACCGATCGGCCGGTATGCCGGCGCCCTCTCGTCCGTGCGCGCGGACGACCTCGGGGCCATCCCGGTCGCGGCCTTGCTCGAGCGACAGGCGCAGCTCGATCCGGCGGCCGTCGATGATGTCGTCTACGGCTGTGCCAACCAGGCCGGCGAGGACAATCGCAACGTCGCGCGCATGTCGGCGCTGCTCGCAGGTCTGCCCGCGACCGTGCCCGCCGCGACGGTGAACCGCCTGTGCGGTTCGGGCATGAACGCGATCGGCAATACCGCGGACGCGATCCGCGCCGGGGGTATCGAAATCGCAGTCGCCGGCGGCGTCGAGTCGATGTCGCGAGCGCCTTTCGTTATGGCGAAGCAGACGGCCCCATTCGGCCGCAACGCGGAGATCTACGATACGACGCTCGGCTGGCGCTTTGTGAACCGCAGGCTCGAGGAGCAATACGGCACCGATTCGATGGCGGAGACCGCGGAAAACGTGGCGGACGAGTTCGGCGTGTCGCGCGGCGACCAGGATGCATTCGCGCTGCGCAGCCAGCAAAGGGCGGAGGCCGCCATCGCGTCGGGCGTGTTCGACGTGGAGATCGTGCCGGTAACCGTGCCGCAGCGCCGCGGTGAGCCGGTCGTCGTGGACACGGACGAGCACCCGCGCGCGGGATCCACCCTCGAGGGACTGGCGAAACTGCAGCCCATCGTGCGCGAGGGCGGCACCGTCACCGCGGGGAATGCGTCCGGCATCAACGACGGCGCCTGCGCGCTGCTGCTGGCATCCGAGGCTGCCGCCGGACGACACGGGCTGGAACCGCTCGCCCGCGTCGTCGCCTGGGCTGCGGTGGGTGTCGAACCTCGCATCATGGGTATCGGGCCGGCGCCCGCGTCGCAGAAGGTGCTGGCGCTCGCCGGGCTGGATATTGCGGCGATGGACGTGATCGAACTCAATGAAGCCTTTGCGGCGCAGGGCCTCGCTACCTTGCGGCACCTCGGCATCGACGACGACGCCGAACACGTGAATCCGAATGGCGGCGCTATCGCGCTCGGTCACCCGCTCGGGATGTCCGGCGCGCGTCTCGTGACGACGGCGGCCTACGAACTGCGACGCAGGAACGGGCGCTACGCGCTGTGCACGATGTGCATCGGCGTGGGGCAGGGCATCGCGATGGTCATCGAAAGGGCATGAGCAGGAAAGCGCCACCCAGTTACGAAACGCAATCGCTGCGCGATCTCGAAGAGGTCATTCGCGGCCGGCGCACGATCAACCTGTATCTGCAGACGCCGGTGCCCGGGCAGCTCGTGCGTGAAGCGATCGAGGCGGCCACCTGGGCGCCCAATCACCATGTGACCGAGCCCTGGCGCTTCTATCGCCTGGGCCGCGACACCGTCGAGCGCTGCCTCGATCTCTGTTACGACATTGTTGCGGCGAAGAAGGGCACGGAGGCGGCGGCATTCAAGCGCGAGCAATGGTCCGAGAAGCCGGGCTGGCTGGTGGTGACCTGCAGGCGCTCGGGCGACGAACTTCGGCAGCGGGAAGACTATGCTGCGTGCGCGGCCGCCATCCAGAATTTCATGCTCTACCTGTGGAAGGCCGGCGTCGGCAGCAAGTGGACGACAGGCGATATCACGCGCGATGAGCGCTTCCTCGACATCCTCGGCATCGACCCGGACGGCGAGTTCGTCGTCGGCCTGCTGTGGTACGGCTATCCGAAAATTACGCCGGAGCAAAAACGCATGAATCTGGACGACGTCCTGACCGAACTGCCTTAGTCCTTCCCGAAACCTGCGCCGGGCCGGAATGGCCGACGGCAATTTCGCTTATAATCCGCCCGATGCCGTCATTCCTCTCAGAACTCCGCCGCCGCAACGTGCTGCGCGTCGCCGCAGCTTATGCGCTAGTCGCCTGGATCATCATCGAGGCCGGGTCCGTCCTGCTGCCGACCTTTGGCGCGTCGGAGGGCGTGTTCCAGGTCTACGTGATCGTTGTCATGATCGGGTTCTTCGTTGCCGTCGTGTTGGCGTGGATCTTCGAGATTACGCCCGAAGGCGTCAGGCTGGACCGCGACACCGATCGAAGCGAGCGCGCGGATCCGCGCATCAAGTCCACGATGAACTTCGTGATCATCGGTCTCCTGGCCGTCGCGCTCGGCGTGTCCATCACCTTCAATGTCACCGGAATTCGCGGCGGCACGGAGGAGGTGCAGTCCCCTGTCGCGGAGAAGCCGGCGATCGCGGTGCTGCCGTTCACGAGTCTCAGTAGCGAGCCGGACAACGCGCTGTTCGCCGACGGCATTCATGGCGATATCCTCACCCAGTTGGCGAGCATAGGGTCCTGCAAGGTAATCTCGCGCGCGTCGGTCATGGAGTACCGGAACACCACGAAAAACGTGCGCCAGATCGGCGAGGAACTGTCCGTGAACTCGGTGCTGCAGGGTTCCGTGCAGCGCGTCGGCGATAACGTGCGCATCAACGTGCAGCTGGTCGACGCGACCAATGACGTGAATATCTGGGCGCAAAGCTACGATCGGCAGCTGACCGCGCACAACATTTTCGACATCCAAAGCGATATTTCGTCGGCGATTGCCGTCGCGCTGGAAACGACGCTGACGCCGGCTGAACAGGTCAGGATCGCGACACGACCGACTGCGGACCTGCGGGCTTACAGCGCCTATGTCTCGGGAAGGGACAACCTGTATCTGCGACGGCTTGAGCCGCTGCGACGCGCGCGCGCGAGTTTCGAACAGGCGATTGCGTACGACCCGAACTACGCGGCCGCCTACGCAGGGCTTGCCGAAAGCGTGCTTTTGCTGGAGAACAATCACCAGGACTTGCCGCAGGATGAAGCGTTCGAGATTGCACGGCAGAACCTGGACAAGGCGCTCGAACTGGACCCGGACCTCGCGGATGCCTATGCCGTCAAAGGACTGCTCGAGAGCAAGGCCTGGCAGCAGACACGGATAGGCAACGGGAACATAAAGGCCGAGGCGGCATTTCGCCGCGCCATCGAACTGAACCCGAATCATGCCAGCGCCTACATGTGGTTTGCCTCGCTCCGTGATGGGGAAGAACGCGACGACGAGGCCATCGAGTTGTTTCAGCGGTCGATGGAGCTCGACCCCTTGGGTCGCGTCCCCTACACGAATCTGCCGAGCCTTTATGCGCAGCGCGGCAAGAACAACGAGGCAATTCGACTGTGGCTCGAGGCGATGCAGATTCATCCCGAATGGCCGACACCGAGTCAGTTCCTGGCCCAGCACCTGGCGGGCCTCGGACGTCTTGACGAAGCCATGGCGTGGATAGAACGGTCGGTTGAGATGAGCTCGGACCAGACACCCGAAATGTTCAATGTCCGTTTGTTCGTGGCGTTCGGCGACTTTGACAGAGCAGCGGAACTTGTAAAGACACTGCCCGAAGGTCATCCATTCGCAGAATACATAGACGGGGTCTTACTGCTCCTCGAGGCAGATTTCCGGGGTGCGCTGGACTTGTTCTCCGCAAAAATCGAGAGCGCAGAGTTCAGCGAAGCCAACCAGTTCCCCGCGGGAGCGGCAGCGCAGCTTGCGATAATGCTGGGCGACTTCAAACGAGCGCGGCAATTCGTGTTTATCGACGAGCCGATACTCCGGGAGGACGCGGAACTGCAGATCGACAAGTTCACCATTCCGTCGATCATCCGGCTTGCCTATATTAGCCAGCGCGAAGGGGACAGAGCCTACGCGCAGAAGCTGCTACTGGCCGCGCTCCCGGTCGTCCGGGAGCAGCCCCGGCTCGGCTGGTTCGGGCAGGGCATCCAGGAGGTCCGGATCCTCGCGCTGCTGGGCCGCAAGGAAGACGCGCTGGGCCTGCTTCGCGAATTAGTCGACGATGGATTTCGGGAGGCCGTACTGAGCGACCTCTGGTCGCTTGCCCAGGATCCCTTCCTCGTGATGCTCAGGGACGACCAGCGATTCGAAGTAATGGTGGATGAAGTAAACCGGTCGATAGCCGAAATGTACGAACGTGTCCTGCAGGCTGAGCGCACGGGTGACTGGGAAAGCTTGCGCGCCAGGGCTCAAATCATCTGAGGCGCTGGTCGCGCGCCGGTTCTTCCGGGTGGTGCACGATCGGGCCGCCGCAGATCAGCGGCCGCAGCAGGAAAATCAGCAGCATGACCAGCCCGGCGCAGCCGATGATCAGGATCGCGTTGCGCAGGGTGCCGTCGTAGATCGATGCGCCCAGTATTGCGCCCGACGCGCCAACGACGTTCTGGATTGTGCCGATGATGGAGGACGCGACGCCCGCGATCCGTGGCAGGGGGTCCAGCGCGAGCACCATCGCATTCGACAGCACGATCGGTACCGCGAAAAAGAACAGGCACACACAGCCCCATACCCACGCGAATGGCGCGGCGTTCATCCACGCCGCGAGCAGCAGCTGCACCGAGGCCAGCGCCATGAGCGAGATGCCGATGCGGATGAGCGGCACGAGTTCGAGGCGGTTCACGAGTGACCGGTTGATCATTGAGCCGGCCAGTATCGACAGGCCCGCGCAGGCGAACACGAGGCCATATGCCTGCACCGAGAATCCATAGATCTCCACGGCCAGCGCTGCGGAAACCGCGATCACGGACATGAAGCCGGCCGGGGGCACCACGATCAGCAACAGGCCGAAGATGCTCTGCCGGTGGCGGAAGAACTCGCTGAAACTGCGCTGCAGTTGCCTGAGCGGGTGCCCGTCGGCGTTCGCCGTATGTGTCTCCACGAGGTTGCCGCGAATGCCGATGAGCATGAGCGCTCCGCCCGCGGCGATGGCGATGAACGGCGCCCGCCAGTCCCATTGTGCGACCATCAGGGCACCGATAGTGGGTGCGACGACCGGCGCGACCGTGAAGATCATCGTCATCAGGGACATGAGCCGCGCCGCGCTCTTGCCGCTCGCGATGTCGCGCACGATGGCTCGCGACAGCACGACGGCCGACGCGCCGCCGATGCCCTGCACGAAGCGCGCGGCCAGCATCAGTTCGATGGTCTGGGCGAGCGCCGCCGCGGTGGCGGCAACTGTGAACAGGCTCATCCCGACATACAGTACGGGCATCCTGCCGAGACGGTCCGAGAACAGGCCTGCCGGGATCTGGCCACAGGCCATCCCGAGCATGAACGCGCCGACGATGAGTTGGCCCCTCGGCAGGTCCGTCGCGAGCGCCCGAACCATGTCGGGTATGGCGGGCAGGCTCAGGTCGACGGTGAGCGCCGCGGTCGCGGTGAGCAGACCGAGCGTGAGCACGAAACTCCGCCGGGCAACAAGAGTCGGGTTCATGGCACGGGCGCGTTAGCGGTTACGGACTGACGGAACGTCCGGCGACCAGCATCTCCGCCAGCGGATGCTCGCCGAGCCAGTACGCCAGTTCCCGCGGATGATCGAAATCCCAGATGGCGAGGTCCGCGCGCTTGCCGGCCTCGAGGGTGCCCCGATCGTGACCGAGACCCAGCGCGCGGGCGGCCTCGCGCGTCACGCCGGCGAGGCACTCTTCCGGCGTCATGCCGAAGAGGCGGGAGGCAAGACCCATGGCGAGGTGAATGGATCCCAGCGGCGAGGTGCCTGGATTGCAGTCGCTCGCGACCGCGATCGGTACGCCGCTGTCGCGCAACGCTCCGACCGGGGGCGGCTGCGTCTCGCCGAGGGTCAGGTAGGCGCCCGGCAGCAGCACGGCAGCCGTGCCCGATGCGGCCAGTGCCCGGACACCCTCCTGCGACGTGTATTCGAGATGATCCGCCGACAATGCGCCGAACCGCGCCGCGAGTTTTGCGCCACCACTGTCGCTGAGCTGGTCGGCGTGCAGTTTGACTCTCAGGCCCAGTTCCTGCGCGCGGCTGAACAGCCTTTCGACCTGCCCTTCATCGAACGCGATGGATTCGCAATAGGCATCCACGGCATCGGCGAGGCCCTGATTGACCGCGGCCGGCAGTATTTCCCCGACGATGAAATCGATGTAGGCATCCGCGTCGCCGGCGAACTCGGGTGGGACGGCATGAGCGGCAAGCAGTGTCGTGCGTACGCTTAGCCCGGACGATTCGCCGAGCCGGCGCGCCGTGCGCAGCATCTTGAGTTCACTATCGAGTTCCAGGCCGTAACCCGACTTGATCTCGACGGTCGCCACACCCTCGCGAGCGAGCGCCTGCAGTCGCGGCAGCGCCTCGCGGTAGAGTTGCTCCTCGCTGGCCGCGCGGGTCGCCTTCACGGTGGACAGGATGCCGCCGCCTTCGCCCGCGATATCCTCGTAGCTGACGCCCTGCAGGCGTCGCTCGAACTCGCCGGCGCGCTGCCCGCCGAACACGAGGTGCGTATGGCAGTCGATCAGCGCGGGCGTGACCCAGCGCCCACCCAGGGAGCGCGTCTGCGCGGCATCCCCCTCGGGGAGTTCCGCGACGGCCCCGACCCAGTCGATCAGGCCCCCGGCGATGGCGATGCTGCCGGCTTCGATGGCGCCGTAATCGGCCGCGCCCTGGCGCATTGTTGCAATGCGGGCATCGGTCAGCAGCAAGTCCCAGTCGGCCATCCAGTCTCTCCGTAATTGCAAAGCAACCTAGCATGGACTAGCCTGTATATACAACTTGCAGGTACCCCGATGACTTCGATTATTGCCAGCAAAGCGCTGTTACCCGACGGCTGGGCCGACGACGTCCTGCTGCGCGTGCGGGACGGCCTGATCGACGACGTCCGGCCGGGTGCCGCCCCGGACGACGAGGCGACGAAGGTGGGTTGTGTCATACCCGGCCTCTGCAACGCCCACAGCCATGCCTTCCAGCGAGCGCTCGCCGGCCGCACCGAAGAGCGCTCTCCCGCGGGCCACGACAACTTCTGGACCTGGCGCGATCGGATGTACCGGCTCGCGGCGACGCTCGATCCCGACCTGCTGCGTGCGATCGCCCGCCAGGTTTACATGGAGATGCTGCAAAGCGGCTATACCACCGTCGTCGAGTTCCATTACCTGCACCGCGACCCGGCCACGAAAACGGCGGGCATGCAGATGTTCGGGGCGCTGGGGGATGCGGCGCGGGAGGCGGGGATCCGCCTGGCCTACGTTCCCGTGCTTTACGAGCGCGCCGGCTTTCATGCCGCGGGCCCGGAGGGGCCCCAGGAACTCTTCGCGCTGTCGCTGGCAGAATTCCTCGAGCACCATCACGAGGCACGAACGCAGATGTCCGAGAAGCTCAGCGTCGGCATCGGCGCACACAGCCTGCGCGCCGTCAGCGCGCCGTCGCTCGAGGCGATCGCGGAGGCAGGACGCCAGGCGGGCGGCCCGATTCACCTGCACATCGCCGAACAGCAACGCGAGGTCGACCAGTGCCTGGCGGCGTACGAGCGGCGCCCGGTGCGCTGGTTGCTGGAGAATATCGGCGTCGATGAACAATGGTGCCTCGTACATGCGACACACATGGACGCCGACGAGTCGAAGCATCTCGCCGGGTCCGGCGCCGTCGTCTGCGTGTGCCCGAGCACGGAAGCGAACCTGGGCGACGGGCTGTTCCCGCTGGCCGACTACCTTGAGCACGGAGGCAGGCTCGCGATCGGCTCGGACAGCCACATCTCGATCAATCCCTTCGAGGAGCTGCGCTGGCTCGAATACGGGCAACGGCTGGCGACACAGACGCGCAACGTCACCTCCCTGCGCACGTCGCACGTCGGCCGCGAACTGTTCGAGCGCGCGGTCGAGGGCGGTGCACAGGCGAGCGGCCAGCAGGCCGCGGGACTCTGCCGCGGCGCGCCGGCCGACCTCGTCGCGCTCTATGACGACGACCCGATGCTGACGGGCCACGGCGACGACTCGCGCCTCGATGCGCTGGTCTTCTCCGGTTATCGCCTGCCGATCGAGGGCGTGATGGTGCACGGCGAGTGGGTCGTTGTTGACGGCGAACACAGGTCCGGTGCGGAAACGAGGGACGCGTTCCGCGCGGCCGTAAAGGCGCTGGGAGCGAGGGGATGAGCAACAGCGAGAAGCCGCGCTACCAGCAGCTCAAGGACCTGATCATCACGCAGATATCTTCAGGCGAGCTGGGGCCTCATGACAGGGTGCCGTCGGAAAACGAACTCGTCGAACGCATGCAGGTATCGCGGATGACCGCGAATCGTGCGCTGCGCGAACTCACCGACGAAGGCTATGTCGAGCGAATCGCGGGTCGCGGCACCTTCGTGTCCGATTTTCGCTCGCGCTCGCACATGCTAGAGGTACAGAACATCGCGGACGAGATCGAACAGCGGGGGCACCGCCACACCTGCGACGTGCTGCGCAACTCGCGCCAGCACGCACGCGGCGAGATCGCGAGGGCGCTGCACGTGGAACAGGGCACCGACGTATTCCACCTGTTACTCGTGCATTTCGAGAACGGCGTGCCGATACAGGTGGAGGACCGTCACGTGCTGGCCGAATTCGCGCCGGGCTGCGCGCAACAGGACTTTGCTGCCGTGACCCCGAGCGCCTACCTGACCTCGATCGCGCCACTGCAGGAGGCGGAACAGATCGTGCGCGCGCAGCTCCCCAACGCGGCGGTGCGCGCCCAGCTGCAGATGCCCGACAAGGAACCGTGCCTGGTCGTCATGCGGCGAACCTGGGCGCACGGCCGCCCGGTGACTTTCGCGCGGCTGCATCACCCGGGCAGCCGCTATGAGTTGACGGGGCATTACACGCCCCCCGGAACCACGAAATCGGCGTCCGAGGACGTCGTGCAACTGGAGAAACTGGAACGATGAACAAACCCCGTGTCATCAAGGCACCGGTCGGCACCCGGCTGTCGGCAAAAAGCTGGCTTACCGAGGCGCCGCTGCGCATGCTGATGAACAATCTCGACCCCGACGTGGCCGAGCGGCCGCAGGACCTGGTGGTCTATGGCGGTATCGGCAAGGCGGCCCGCAACTGGGAGTGTTTCGACGCCATCGTCGAATGCCTGCGGGAACTCGGCGACGAAGAAACCCTGCTGGTGCAGTCCGGCAAGCCGGTCGGCGTGTTCCGTACGCATGCCGATGCGCCGCGCGTGCTGATCGCCAATTCGAACCTCGTGCCGGCGTGGGCAAACTGGGAGCACTTCCGCGAACTGGATCGCAAGGGCCTGATGATGTTCGGCCAGATGACCGCCGGCTCGTGGATCTACATCGGCAGCCAGGGCATCGTGCAGGGCACTTACGAGACCTTCGTCGAGATGGGGCGCCAGCACTACGGCGGCGAGCTGGCCGGGCGCTGGATACTGACCGCCGGGCTCGGCGGTATGGGCGGTGCGCAGCCGCTCGCGGCGACGATGGCCGGGGCCTCGATGCTCGCAATCGAGTGCCAGGCGGATCGAATTGAGAAGCGACTCCAAACAGGGTATCTCGATACGAGCACCGACGACACGGACGCAGCGCTCGCGATGATCGGAAAAGCCGTGGCTGACAGGAAACCCCTGTCGGTCGGCCTGTTGGGCAACGCGGCGGAGATCCTGCCGGAACTCGTCAAGCGCGGAGTGCGGCCCGACGCCGTCACCGATCAGACGTCGGCGCACGACCCGGCGAATGGCTACCTCCCGATCGGCTGGACCGTCGAGGAGTGGTTCGAGCGCCGCGAGGCGGATCCGGACGCGGTCGTTGCCGCCGCCGTGAAGTCGATGGCCGTGCACGTGCGCGCGATGCTGGCGTTCCACGAGGCTGGTGTACCGACCTTCGACTACGGCAACAACATCCGCCAGGTCGCACTGGACGAGGGCGTCCTCAATGCGTTCGACTTCCCGGGCTTCGTGCCCGCGTATGTGCGGCCGTTGTTCTGCCGTGGGGTCGGGCCGTTCCGCTGGGCGGCATTGTCGGGCGACCCCGAGGACATCTACCGCACCGATGCGAAGGTGAAGGAGCTGATCCCGGACGACGAGCACCTGCACCAGTGGCTGGATGCCGCCGCCGAGAAAATTCACTTCCAGGGCCTGCCGGCGCGCATCTGCTGGGTCGGCCTCGGCGAGCGCGACCGCCTCGGTCTCGCCTTCAACGAGATGGTGCGCAAGGGCGAACTCAAGGCGCCGGTCGTCATCGGCCGCGACCACCTCGACAGCGGTTCCGTGGCGAGCCCGAACCGCGAGACGGAGGCGATGCGCGACGGTTCCGACGCGGTGTCCGACTGGCCGTTGCTGAACGCGCTACTGAACACCGCCAGCGGCGCGACCTGGGTGTCGATACACCACGGCGGCGGCGTCGGCATGGGCTACGCGCAGCACGCGGGCCTGGTAATCGTCTGCGACGGTAGCAAGGAGGCCGATCGCCGCATCGCGCGCGTACTGTGGAACGATCCGGGCACCGGGGTGATGCGGCATGCCGATGCCGGTTACCCGGAGGCCATCGCCTGTGCGAAAGAGCACGGCCTCAGGCTGCCGATGGTCGGGCGGGGAGAAAACAAATGAAGCTCGTTGTCGACAAGCAGCTCGTGACGCTCGCCGAGCTCCGCATGGCGTGGAGAGGACCCGTCGAGGTGTCGCTGGGCATCGACGCGCGCCGCGCCATCGCCGAGTCCGCCGAGTACATCAGGGACGTCGTCGAGAGCGGCGCCGAGATCTACGGCGTCAATACCGGGTTCGGCCAGCTCGCCCGCGTTCACATCAGCGACGCCGAACTCGTGAAGCTGCAGGAGAACCTGGTGAGCTCGCACTCGGTCGGCGTCGGGGATGATCTCAGTGACGACATCGTGCGCCTGATCATGCTCATGAAAGTGATCGCGCTTGCCGAGGGTTTCTCGGGCGTGCGGCTCGAACTGGTCGATGCGCTGTGTGCGCTGATCAATCACAACGTCTACCCGCGGATTCCCGCGAAGGGCTCGGTTGGCGCTTCGGGCGACCTTGCACCGCTCGCGCACATGGCAAGCGTGTTGATCGGCATCGGCGAAGCGAAGGTCAACGGCGAACTCGTTACGGCGCAGGAAGCGCTTGCTCACGCGGGCATCGAACCGATCAAGCTGGCGCCGAAAGAGGGGCTCGCATTGCTCAACGGCACGCAGGTGTCGACCGCGCTCGCGCTGGCGGCCGTGTTCCGCTGTGAAAACGTGCTGGCGGCGGCGCTGGTCGCCGGCGCCATGTCCGCCGACGCGGTGAAGGGCAGCGACACGCCCTTCGATCGCCGCATACACAGCGTGCGCGGGCACGGTGGGCAGACGGCGGTCGCGGGCGTGCTGCGGCAGCTCATGCAGAACAGCGAGATACGGGAATCCCACCTCGAATGCGAACACATACAGGACCCGTACTCGATACGTTGCCAGCCGCAGGTGATCGGCGCATGCCTGGACGTCCTGCGCCACGTCTGCACGGTGCTGGAGATCGAAGCCAATGCGGTCACGGACAATCCGCTGGTCTTCACGGAGTCGCATGCCGTGCTCTCGGGTGGGAACTTCCATGCCGAGCCCGTGGCGTTCGCCGCGGACTATCTCGCGTTGGCAATTGCCGAGATCGGGGCACTGTCCGAACGGCGCATCGCGCTGCTCGTGGACGAACACCTGAGCGGCCTGCCGGCGTTTCTCGTCAAGGAGGGCGGTCTGAACAGCGGCTTCATGATGGTGCAGGTGACCGCCGCGGCGCTCGCCTCCGAGAACAAGGTGCTCGCACACCCGGCCAGCGTCGACAGTATCCCGACCTCGGCTAACCAGGAAGATCACGTCAGCATGGCGACCTTTGCGGCGAATCGGCTGCACACGATGCTGGAAAACACCTCGGACATCGTAGCGATCGAGCTGCTGGCGGCGGCGCAGGGCATCGAATTTCACCGGCCGAAGAAGAGCTCCCCGCCGATCGAGAAGACCCACGCCGCGGTGCGCAGCGTGTCGGCGAGTTACACCGAGGACCGCTCGCTGTCGCGGGACATCGCGCGTCTCTCCGCGATGATCGATTCCGGCGAGTTCTGCGAACACGCCGCGTCGGTGCTGCCAAGCCTCGGCGCATGAGCGACGTCTACCGGTTCGTCGAAGGCGATTCGCCGCTGCTGGTGAGCGTGCCGCACGACGGCCGATTGATCCCGGACGGACAACGCGCGCGCATGACGGAGGCAGGGCTCGCGATACCGGATACCGACTGGCACGTGGCCCAGCTCTATGGCTTCGCCGCAGAACTCGGTGCCTCGTTGCTGGTTGCCCGGTACTCGCGCTACGTGGTCGACCTCAATCGTCCGCCGGACAACGAATCGCTGTACGAAGGCCGGGTCGCAACCGGGCTCTGCCCCCGCTATACGTTTGCGGGCGAGCCGCTGTATCGGGACGATGCGCCGGTGCCGCAGGACGAGGTCGAGGCCCGCATCGAGCGCTACTGGCGCCCCTACCACGGTCGGCTCGCGACGGCGGTCGATGCGATACGGGCCCGTCACGGTTTTGCGCTCCTGTGGGACGCCCACTCGATCCCGAGCCGGGTTCCGCGCCTCTTCGACGGCGAGCTGCCGGTGCTCAACCTGGGTAACTTCGATGGCCGCAGCTGCGATTCCGGCCTCGCGCAGGAGCTTTACGGGATTGCGGCCGCAAGTCCGTACGAGTCCGTATTGAATGGCCGCTTTAAAGGCGGCTACATTACACGCCACTACGGCGATCCGGCCAACGGGGTGCACGCGGTGCAGCTCGAGCTGGCGCAGCGTGCCTACATGGACGAGGCGTCGCAGCAATTCGATGCTTCCCTCGCGAGCAAGCTGCGCGACACGCTGCGAGCGCTGCTGGTCGCTTTTGCCCGGTATCGCGCCGTTCAGTGAGAATTCATCGGCGTGCGGTTAGAATGCACGTTACAGGAATACTCGAATCCGCCGCGGGTCGGCGGACCAATCCGCCGCGGGCCGGCGGACCAGACCAGGAACCAGACAGGGACAGAACATGACCAGACTATTCAAGCTCGTGATCGCATTCGGTGTTCTCGGCGCAATCGCGGCATCGCCGGCAGCAATGGCGGCCTCGGCGGCCGAAATCGACGTGCGCGTCAAGGAGTCGATCGAGGATTTCAAGAAAAACGTCAACGGTGCAGAAGTGTTTCTGCAGCAGGCGGCCGGCTACCTCGTGTTCCCCAAGGTATACAAGGTCGGCGTTGGTGTCGGTGGCGAAACCGGTGAGGGCGCATTGCTGATCGGCAAGGAAGTGGTTGACTACTATCGCACTTCGAGTGGCTCGGTCGGCTTCCAGCTCGGTGCGCAGGCACGCTCGATCGTCATCGTCTTCATGACCGAAGAAGCACTGACCAAGTTCCGCAACAGCGAAGGCTGGAAGGTCGGAATCGACGGTTCGGTCGCGCTGATCGACCTCGGTGCCGGCAAGACCATCGACTCCAAGAACATCAAGGATCCGGTCGTTGGCTTCATCTTCGGCTCCAAGGGGCTGATGTACAACCTGACGCTCGAAGGCACCAAGATCCACAAGCTTGACAAGAGCTGATCCGAAGAAGCCGCCGCCCGGGCCGCGCAAGCCGCTCGGACGGCGCGTCGGGGAAAATCTCCGCGCGGCCGGCACGTTCGGCCGCGAGGCCGTGACACGCCCCGGTGGATTGCCGGACAAGGCCCATGGATGGTTCCGCGCCTGGTTCCGCAAGGTGTGGGATGTTCGCGGCGGCGGCCTTTACGCGGTGGGCTTTGCCGCCGCTTTCCTGTTCTTCGAGATACGCGAGGCGGTCGTCGAGGATATTCCCCAGTTCGTAGCGATGAACAACCTCCTGAGTTCGGAACTGATCGGCTTCGGGATCCAGTTCATCGTCGATTCGATGATCAATTTCGTGCGCGCGCTGCTCTGGCCGGTGTATGTCGCGCAGTTCCAGCCGCCCGTCGGGCTGATCGCGCTGGTCGCCGCCTTCGTGCTGTTTCCCCGTTACCTGAAACAGCCGATCGAGCGCTGGCTGTTCCAGGACGCGGACACGAAACCGTAATTCCGGTTGCTGCGGCCCTAAATGATAATCGTTCTCAACACGACGCTGTTGCCCGCCGCAGGATAAGTATTTGCCGTTATGCTGCCGTTCAGCTTCGGTCGGTAAAATGCGGCTCTCGAATTGTATCTGGTTTAGAATTGCACGCGCTGGGCATGTTCCGGCCTGAAACCAAAAAAAGTATCGAGGAGAGTCCGTTGAGCAAAATTGCACGCCGTAAATTCATACAGTTGTCTGCCGTCGCCGCCGCAGGCGTTCTCGTGCAGCCGGGCCGCTCAGCCCGCGCAGAGGATATGCCGAAACTTTCAGAAGACGATCCGATGGCGATGGGCATGAAGTACACCCACGATGCGAGCACCGTTGATCCGTCGACGCGCGCGAACAGCGCCGAAGTGCAGAACTGTGCGAACTGTGCGCTCGCGCAGGGCGAAGCGAAAGACGGCTGGCTGCAGTGCCAGATCTTCCCGGGCAAGCTCGTCAACGCTAACGGTTGGTGCAGCGTCTGGGCACCCAAGTCCTGAGGCAGGGTTACACGAGTAACGAAACGCCGGCTTCATGCCGGCGTTTTTTGTTGCAGTGGGCGACAAGACCCGATTACGCTCTGCGTGTGTAGAATCCACCCGTCCTGAACCGGAGCCCGGAGAAGCCCGTTGTTTGAATCGCTGCAGCTGCTGCCACCCGATGCCATCATCGGCCTGATTGCCGAATACAAGAACGACCCGCGCGAGCCCAAGGTGGATCTCGGCATTGGCGTGTATCGAGATGCGGCGGGCGAAACGCCCGTGCTCGATGTCGTCAAGGAGGCCGAGCGACGCATTCTCGAGTCCCAGGCGTCGAAGACGTACATCGGGTCGGCGGGCTCGGCCGCTTTCAACGAAGCCATGCGCGACCTGACGTTCGCGGACTCGGTTGCCGGCGATCGCGTCGCCATGCTGCAGACTCCGGGCGGATCGGGGTCATTGAGAGTCGCTGCCGGCGTGATCCTGCGCGCCAGGAAGGACGCGACGGTGTGGGTAAGCGGCCCCACCTGGGCAAACCACGTGCCGCTGCTGGGCGGGGCGGGGCTCGAACTGAAGACCTACGCCTACTACGACGACGAGCGGAAATCGCTCGACCTCGATGCGATGCTGGACGCCCTGCACGATATCCCGAAGGGCGATGTCGTCCTGTTGCACGCGAGCTGTCACAACCCGACTGGGATCGATCCCGACGAAGCGCAGTGGCGGGAAATCGCGGACGTGATCGTCGAGCGCGAGCTGCTGCCTTTCATCGATATCGCGTACCAGGGCTTCTCCTCCGGCCTGGATTCCGACGTGTTCATCGCTCGCGAACTCGCGGGACGGGTACCGGAGATGATCGTTTGTACGTCGTGCTCGAAGAATTTCGGCCTGTATCGCGACCGTGTCGGTGCGCTGTTCATCGTCACCGCCGACAGCAAGACGCGCGACATTGCGCAGTCGCAGGCCAACAACCTGGTTCGTACGATGTACTCCATGCCGCCGGATCACGGCGCCGCAGTGGTCGAGACAGTCCTGCACGACGAGAAGCTGCGCGCCCGCTGGGTCGAGGAGCTCGGGGAGATGCGCGAGCGCCTGCACGACATGCGGCAGCTGCTGGCCGACGCCCTGCGAACTGAAGCGCCCGAGCACGATTTTTCGCATGTCGTCCGTGCAAGAGGCATGTTCTGTTTTCTCGGCATTTCCACAGAGCAGGTCCGGCGGCTGAAGAGGGACCACGCCGTGTACATGGTGGACTCGAGCCGCATCAATATCGCCGGAATAACGGCCCGCAACGTTGACCACATTGCGCGATCCGTGGCCGCCGTCCTCTGACGGCTACTGCAAAGCCGGTTCCCATAACAGCTTGCTGTCCTCGTCGATGGAAAGCCGCCGGCTCGTGCCGGCATTGAGTTCCAGCACGAACGCCGCGGGCTCGCTCGAGGTTACCGATTTCTCGGACAGCGGCACCGTATTCCGGGCGATGTTCGTCACGCTGCCATCGCGGCGGGCGAACACCATGTCGAGCGGAATGTAGGTGTTCTTCATCCACATCGAGCGGTAATCCTCGCCCGCATAGACGAACAGCATTCCCGTCCACTCGGGCAACTCGCGCACGAACATGAGTCCGCGCTGCTGCTGTTGCCGATTGACGGCAAGGTAGATGTCGAAGCGATAACAGGCATGCCGCGCGACGATGACGAGGACGTCCGACCGGAAAGACTGTTCGAGCGGCTCCTGGGCGCGCAGCGACAGCGGCGCGAGGCAGAGCAACAGCAGGAACGTGCGTACGATTTTCATTTTGCGCCCCAGTCGAGATGCCCACCGAACTCCAGCTCGCGCAGCGTTACGCTCGAGTCACCGTTGACCTCCGCGAGCGGCGCGATGCAGTAAAGCGTTCCCGCGATGAAATAGTCGTCCCCGTCCAGTCGCTCCTGTTCGAGTACGTCGGTCCAGCAGTTGCCCAGGCCGGAGGTGCTGAAAAAGCGTCCGCCGCCTTCTTCGATCAGCGTCACGTTGCTGTCCAGTTCACGCGCACTGGCGCCGCGTTGCAGGCCGGGCAAGGCGATGAGGATCGCCAGCGTCAGGTCCCCGAATTGCCCGGCGAACCGCAGGCGTGCGCCTTTTGCCTCCGGACGCGGCATGCCCGCGCAGTCGAGCTTGCCGTCCGCCCAGTTCACCGGGCCGGACAGCTCGCCATACAGATTCGTCCGCAGGTAACCTCGCGCGCCACAGCCACTGGCGACCGGGGGCGGCGGCAACAGTGCCGGCAGTGCCGCCGGCTCCGGCGTATCGCCACAGCCGGCCAGCCACGCCGATACGGCGGCCGCCAGCAGTGCCGCGAGACGGGTCTTTCCGAGAATTCCGTGCAATGTTCGTTGCCCAGCGCTGTCTTACAACGGGACATTATTACCGAAGTGATCCGGCCATGGACAAAATTCAGGGCGACGAGTTGGCCTTAACAGGCATCCTCTCTACAATGTCACGCCCCAACCCGGCCCGGGAGCCATTAATGAGTGTCGCAGACCAATTCCAGCAACTCGAGGCGCATGCCAGCCGCCTGATCATCGGGCAGTCGCACCTGATCAACCGCATGCTGATCGCGCTGCTGTGCGACGGGCACCTGCTGGTCGAGGGCGCTCCCGGTCTTGCCAAGACCCGCGCTATCAAGGTCCTGGCGGAGAGTATCGAGGGCGATTTTCACCGCCTGCAGTTCACGCCGGACCTGCTGCCCGCCGACCTCACGGGCACCGACATCTACCGGCCGCAGGAGGGCACCTTCGAGTTTCGCAAGGGCCCGCTGTTCCACAACCTGATCCTGGCGGACGAGATCAACCGCGCTCCCGCGAAGGTCCAGTCGGCACTCCTGGAAGCGATGGAGGAACGGCAGATTTCCGTCGGCGACAAGAGTTACCCGCTCGACGACCTGTTCCTGGTCATGGCAACGCAGAACCCGATCGAGCAGGAAGGCACGTACCCGCTTCCGGAGGCGCAGCTCGATCGCTTCCTGTTGCACGTACAGGTGGGCTACCCGAACGCCGAAGAAGAACGCAGCATCCTGGTACTCAATCGAAACGAAGCGAAGGCGAACAAACGCGACGCATTCCAGCCGCCGGAACTCCTGTCGGTGGCCTCCGTGATGCAGGCCCGCCAGGAAATCCTGCGCCTGCACCTCGCGGAGGAACTCGAGGAATACATCGTCAACATCGTGCTTGCCACGCGTAATCCGGCGCCGGTGGACAGTTCGCTCGAGGGCCAGATCCTCTACGGTGCCAGTCCGCGCGCGAGCATCGGCATCGACCGTGCGGCGCGAGCACGGGCATGGCTGGCGGGACGGGACTACGTGGGCCCTGAAGACATCCAGGACGTTGCCTCCGACGTCCTGCGGCACCGACTGGTGCTCAGCTTCGAGGCGGAAGCGGATGGCGTCGATGCGAACTCTGTCATCGAACGGATACTGGATGGCGTCGGTGTGCCGTAATGCGGCAAGTCGACCACATCCCGGAAAACGCCTCGCCCGTCAGCGTATCGCAATCCGGCCTCATTCGACTGAGCGGTCCTGCGCGCGCCATCGCGCTCGACGTGCTCAGGGTGCGCTCGCTGCAGACCGGCGCGTACGTTTCGCACTTCCGCGGTCGCGGCATGGAGTTCGACGAATCGCGGCCATACCAGCCCGGTGACGACCCGCGTTCGATCGACTGGCGCGTGACGGCACGCAGCACGACGGCCTACACCAAGCTGTTCCGCGAGGAACGCGAGCGCCCCGTACTGATCATGGTCGACCTGCGGTCCAACATGCACTTCGCCACCCGCGGCTGCTTCAAGTCGGTGAACGCGAGCCGCGCCGCCGCGCTGCTGTCGTGGGCGGCGCACCACCGTGGCGACCGGCTCGGCGGGCTGATATTCGGTGATACGGTGCACCGGGAACTGAAACCGCGACTCGGCCGCCAGGCGGCACTCAGGTTCCTGCACGAACTCGCCGAGCATCCCGACTGGGCACGGCGCGAGCATCACGAAGCGGCGGATCGCGAAGCGCCGCTCACTCTGGCAATGGCGTCGCTCCGGCGCGTCGCGCGGCCCGGCAGCCTCGTCGTGATTCTCAGTGATTTCCTCGGCATCAGCCGCGCAGCGCAGTCGTACCTGTCGAGCGTGGCGCGCCACAACGAAGTGCTCGCAGTGGTCCTGAGCGACCCGCTCGAGCGCGAGCTGCCGCCACCAGGCCGATACCGCCTGGTGAGCGACGACGAAGAGCTCGCCATCGATACCCATGCGGCGGCGGCACGCCGTGACTACCACGAAGCTTTCGAATCCCGGGCCCACGCGCTTGACCAGTTCTGCCAGCGCTACGGCATTCATCTCATGCCGCTGTCGACCGACGACGACCCGGTGAGCGCATTGCAGACCGCACTGGGACGGAGGACGCACTGATGGATCCGCAGGCGATCCCGCTGCGCGGCCTGCACCTGCCGGAGCCGGTCGGCTGGTGGCCGCTGGCTCCCGGCTGGTGGCTGCTGACAGCGGTGCTGATTGTCGCGTCCGCCCTGCTGATGCGCGCCTGGCTGAAGCACCGGGCGCGCTCGGCCGCGCGCCGCCGCGCGCTCAGGCAACTCGAGGAAAGCCGCTCCGCGTACGCTTACCACGGCAACCCGGTCACGCTCGGCGCCGAGGTATCGGCACTGCTGCGGCGCACGATGCTGGCGTATGCGCCACGTGCGGAAGTCGCCGGGCTGACCGGCGATGCCTGGCTTGCGTGGCTGGACCGCGATCTCGATGAACCACAGTTTCGTGACGGTCCGGGTCGCAAGCTCCTCGAACTGCCGTATCGGAAACCGGAAACGGTTGCCGAGGATGTGGACATCGACGGCATGCTCGCCGCCGTGCGGCAACGGCTGCAGACACCGGTGGGGAGGGGCGCCTGATGCTGTCGCTGGCATGGCCGTGGATGCTGCTGGCGCTGCCGCTGCCGTTCATCCTGCGCAGGCTGCTGCCGGAGGCGAACCAGCTGCAGGAAGCGGGACTCCGCGTGCCGAGCTTTGCCGGCTTCGACGTACTCGCCGATCGTTCCCGCTCGGAGCAGCTGCTGAACTGGCGAATCTGGCTTGCCATGATCGCCTGGGTCCTGCTGGTGATCGCCGCGGCGCGTCCGGAGCGCATTGGTGACGAACTCGAAGTGCCGGTTTCCGGCCGCAACCTGATGCTTGCGGTCGATCTGTCGGGCAGCATGGACCAGAAGGACTTCGAACTCGGCAGCCGCCGCGTCGACCGTCTCACCGCGACGAAGGCTGTTGCGAGCGATTTCATCAGCCGCCGCGAGGGCGATCGCATCGGTCTGATCCTGTTCGGTGAGCGAGCCTACCTGCAGGTGCCGCTGACGCTCGATCGCGAGACCGTGAAGATTCTGCTCATGGAGGCGTTTATCGGCCTCGCGGGCGAGAAGACGGCGATCGGCGATGCGATCACGCTCGCGGTCAAACGCATCCACGACCAGCAGGAGGATGCAGGCGAGCAGGTCCTGGTGCTGTTGACCGACGGCGCGAACACCGCCGGCGAGATCGACCCGATGAAGGCCGCGGAACTCGCGGCGCAGGTCGGCTTGCGGATATACACGATCGGCATCGGCGCCGAGCAGATGGAGGTGGCGTCGATCATCGGCGGTCGCCGCCGCGTCAATCCGTCGGCCGACCTCGACGAGGCGACACTGACGGGTATCGCGGACCTCACGGGAGGTCGTTATTTCCGCGCGACCGACACCGCAACCCTGCAGGACATCTACCGGCTGGTCGACCAGCTGGAGCCGGTCGAGGAGCCGGAAGCCGGCTTCCGGCCGGTGCAGTCGCTGTATTTCTGGCCGCTCTCCGGCGCTTTCCTGCTGGCGAGCTTCCTCGGCATCGTGAGCTTGTTGCATTCGCTGCGGCTGCTTCGGATCGGCGGGGTACAGACCCATGCCGGCTGAGTTTCATTTCCTGAGGCCCGAATGGCTATGGGTCATACCCGCGGTGGTCGCCGCGGCGATTCTGCTGGCGCGCCGCCGGCTCGGCGCCGGCAGCTGGCAGAACGTCGTCGACCCGGCGCTGGCGCCGCACGTGCTGTCCGGCACCCCGCGCCGCAAGTCCGACCCGCGCTGGTGGCTGCTCGGCATCACCGGCATCATCGCCGCGCTGTCGCTCGCGGGGCCGGCATGGCAGCGGATCGAGCAGCCGGTATTCCGTTCGGACCAGGCGCTCGTGATCGCGCTGGACCTGTCGCGGTCCATGGATGCGCAGGACGTTACACCGAGCCGGATGCTGCGCGCGCGGCTGAAGATCCTCGACATTCTCGAACGCCGCGCCAGCGGCCAGACGGCGCTCGTCGTGTATTCGTCCAACGCGTTCACGGTAACGCCGCTGACGACGGACACCGACACGATCGCTGCACTGGCCAACAGTCTCAGCACGGACATCATGCCGAGCCGCGGCAGCTACCCGACGGCGGCGATTTACAAGGGGCAGCAGCTCCTGCAACAGGCGGGCGCGGCATTCGGTGAGGTGCTGCTGATAACCGACGGCGGCTCGTCGCCAGCCGCGGAGCGCGCGGCGCGCGATCTTCGCGATGCGGGCTACACGCTGTCCGTACTCGGTGTCGGCACCAAGGAGGGTGCGCCGATTCCGAAGCTGTCGGGCGGCTTCGTCACCGACCAGGCGGGCCAGATCGCGGTCGCCCGACTCGAGGAGCGCGGCTTGCGCGAGCTCGCGTTGAGCGGCAGCGGGCGCTACGCGACACTCACCTCCGACGGCCGCGATCTCGATTACCTGATGGCGGGCGAGGTCAGCTCGCGCAAAGCGAGCGACGACGCGCTCGCGACGGACCAGTGGCGCGAAGAGGGCCCGTGGCTTGCGCTGCTGTTGCTGCCCCTGGGCGCGATCGCGTTCCGGCGTGGCTGGGTCGTGATGATCGTGTTCGCGATACTGCCGCTGTCCCGGCCGGCCGAGGCATCGCTGTGGGACGATCTGTGGCTGAACAAAAACCAGCAGGCGCAGCGCCAGCTGGACTCGGGCAATGCAGCGGACGCGGCAGCGCTGTTCGAGAATCCCGAGTGGCGCGCGGTTGCCGAATACGAGGCCGGCGCTTATGCGCAGAGCGCGGCCCGCTTCGCGGAGCAGGACGACCTGCGCAACCTCTACAACCTCGGCAATGCGCTGGCGAGGCAGGGCGAGTTCGAATCCGCGATCGACGCCTACGAACAGGTGCTGGAGGCGGACCCGGATAACGAGGATGCGGCATTCAATCGCGACCTGCTCGAGCAGATGATGCAGCAACAGGAATCGCAACAGCAGAACCAGGGCGACGACCAGCAGTCTTCGGACCAGTCGGGCGGCGACAGCCAGGAGTCCGACAGCGACGCATCCTCCCAGGAGCAGGGCTCGGAGGGCTCGTCCGAATCACAGAGCGAGTCCGGCGAGCAGAACGCATCGCAGCGTGAAGACGAAATGAGCGAGGAAGACATGCAGGCGCTGCAGGAAGAACTGCAGCGCGCTGCCGAAGAAGCGGAGCAGCAGGCGCGACAGCAGTCGCCGCAGCTCAGCGAGGAACAGCTCGAAGCGCTGCGCCGCGAACAGGAAGCGCAGCAGGCGATGGAACAGTGGTTACGGCGCATCCCCAACGACCCGGGCGGGCTCCTGCGCCGCAAGTTCCGCTACCAGTACCAGAGGATGGGCCGTGACCAGGACGGCAACAACCTTTGGCCCGACGACGAGGTACAGCCATGGTGAGGTCGCCGATAATCGGCAAGGCGCGCGCGTGGCTCGCCGCCGCCGTGCTTCTGATAGTGTGCAGTGCTGCGCAGGCGGGCGTGCAGGCACGCGTGGATCGCAACACGATCGACCTCAACGAGTCATTCACACTCGAGATCGTGGTGGATACCGAGATCGATCTGCAGCCCGATATCTCGGCGCTCGACGAGGATTTCTACGTCGGGCAAAGCAGTCAGCTCAGCAACACGATGATCATCAACGGCGAGATCTCGCGCAGCCGCACCTGGAGCTACCAACTCATGGCGAAGCGGACCGGCGACCTGGTCATTCCTCCCGTTTCCGTCGGCGCGGAGAGCAGCAACCCCTTGCGGATCGCGGTGCGGGAGCCGGCCAATGCCCCGCCCGGTGAGGCCGACGTTTTCATCACCAGCGAAGTGGACTACACGGAGTCTTACGTGCAGGCGCAGGTGCTGTACCGCATCAAGGTGTATCGCGCCGTGCCAACGCGGCAGCCGGCGCTGCGCGACCCGGAGTTCGGCGGCGCCGAGGTGCTCATCGAGGTGGCGGGCGAGGAGCGCAGCTACGACGCGCTGTTGAACGGCCGCACCTATAACGTCGTGGAAAGGGTTTACGCCGTGTTCCCCCAGGAAAGCGGCGAGGTCACAATATCGCCGGCGCGCTTCGAAGCGCGGGTGCTGCGTGACGGCCGGATTACCGGGCGCAAGGTGTTCCAGTCGGATGCACACACGATTGCCGTGTTGCCGATTCCGGAGCCGCCGGCCGACTTTCCGGACGCCACCTGGCTGCCCGCGAAGGACGTGCAGCTGCAGGACAACTGGTCGCGGCAGCCCGACGACCTGAAGGCGGGCGAGCCGATCACCCGGGTCGTCACGGTAAGTGCGCTGGGACAGCTCGAGACGCAGATACCGGCCATCGAGCCGCCGAGCGTAAGCGGTGTCAACGTCTATCCCGACCGCCCTGAGCTCAGCCGGCAGATCGAGCCGGGCGGTATACGCGGCATTCGCAAGGACCAGTACGCGATCATTGGTGTGGACGCCGGCTTAATGACGCTGCCAGCACTGCGGCTGCCATGGTGGGACGTGGAGGCGGGCGAGTGGAAGGTTGCCGAGCTGCCCGAACGCAGCGTCAGCATCTTGCCGACGCGCGAGGCGCCCGTAGTCGATCCCGCGCCCACGGTAACGGCGCCCGCCGAGGAGGCGGAGGCGCCGCCCGAGGTGTCCATGGGATCCGATTTCTGGCGTCTCGTCGCGCAGGCCGCCGCTGCCTTGTGGCTGCTGACAGTCGGCGCCTGGTGGCTGTCGTCCCGACCGCGCCGGGAGCCACGCGAGCCTGCGCCACCGCCGCTTCACAAGCAGCAGGCGCGGCACCTGAAAGCGGCCCGCAAGGCGGCGCTTGAAGGCGATGGCGCCGGGGCCAGGCGGGCCATGCTCGAATGGGGGCGCCTGCAGTGGCCCGACGATGCGCCCCGCAGCGTCGGCGCACTCGCGCGCCGCGTGTCCGCGCCGCTGTCGGACGAACTCGGCCGGCTGTCGCGTGCCGCGTACGGGCCGGGCGGCGGAGGCTGGGATGGCGCGGCGCTGGCGAAATCGCTGCGCTCATTCGCCGTGCTCGACGAGGACGGCAAGGACGCCGAGCGCGACCCACTGCCGCCGCTGATGCCCCAGACCTGAATAACCTCCTGCTCCCCGCCAACGGAGAACCGACGCCGCCTGATTCCGGCGGCCCGGTGGCGGGGCACGCCGGCCGCAGGAGCGGTTCCTGAACCGCGATCGAGTGCCAGGTCGCGTTGCTACGGTAGTGCAGGCTCTGAATCCTGCTATCAGCGGGCGGGCATCAATGTGCTCTACCAGTGGCCGCTGTTTTCCATCGACGCCCAGGGTTCTTTCGGCGGCAGCGCGCCGCCTTTTTGCAGGAGTTCGATGGAGATGTTGTCGGGGGAACGGACGAAGGCCATGTGGCCGTCGCGCGGCGGGCGGTTGATGGTTACCCCGGCGTCCATGAGTTTCTGGCAGAGCGCGTAGATGTCGTCAACCCGGTAGGCCAGGTGACCGAAGTTGCGTCCCTCGCGGTACTCTTCGGGGTCCCAGTTATAGGTCAGCTCGACCTGGGCGTCTTCGTCGCCCGGGGCGGCGAGGAAGACCAGCGTGAAGCGTCCCTTGTCGTTGTCGAAACGCCTCAGTTCCACGAGCCCGAGCTTGTTGCAGTAGAAATCCAGCGACTCGTCGATGTCACTGACGCGCACCATCGTGTGCAGGTATTTCATGGGTCCATCCCTGTTGCGGTCGTTAATCGAAACGGACCACAATGGTCGTCCATCGCGGCGCGCCGAGCAACACGTGAACGACATTCGCACCATTACACTCGATCTCGACGATACCCTGTGGGATATCACGCCCGTCATACGACGTGCAGAATCGCGATTGCGCGAGTGGCTCGGCGAACGCTACCCGCGAATCGTGGAGATGCACCAGCCCGAAGACATCGTCGAGCTGCGCGCGCAGGTCGTTGCCGAGTTCGAGGAACGGTCGCACGACCTGACGTTTATTCGCCAGCAGGTGCTGGCGCGCATGGGTATCGCCGCCGGCTACGGGGATGGCTTTGTCGACGAAGCGTTCGCGGTGTTCGACACGGAGCGCAACACGCTCGAACTGTTCCCCGAAGTGCGGCCGGCCCTCGAGTCGCTGGCGAGCCGGTACACGCTGGTGGCCGTGACCAACGGTAACGCGAGGCTGGATCGGATCGGTATCGACCACCTTTTTCAAGCCGTCGTGTCCGCCCGCTCAGCGGGTGCCGCCAAGCCTGCGCGCCCGATCTTCGACGCCGCGGTGAGCGTCGGCGGTGCCGCCGCCCACGAGACGCTGCACGTCGGCGATCACCCGGAGTTCGACGTCGAGGGCGCGCGCGCGGCTGGCTTACGGGCCGTCTGGCTCAATCGCAACGGGCACGAGTGGCCGGGTGGTCTCACGCCGCCGGAGCGGACGATCTCGAACCTGCGCGAGCTCGCGGAGTTGCTCGAGGCGACCGCACCGCTGCAATGAGCACGCCGCTCATTCTTTACGTACCGGGACTGCTCCCGAAACCGGAAGCCGGGGTGCACAAGGAGGCTCTGCGGCGCTGCCTCCTGGCAGGGCTGGGTCAGCACGATGCCGGCGTCGCCGCGGAACTCGCCGCTGCCGACCGCAGTTTCGACGTGGTCGCCTGGACCTACGACTTCTACCGCGAGCACCGCGACTTCGCCCTCGATGCGGAGTCGATCGACACGTTGCTCGAACAGGGGTATGCGAGCGAGCAGGATATCGTGGAAGCGTCGTCGCCGGGCAAGCGGCTGCTGCGCTGGCTTTACCGTGTGGGCAACCTGTTTCCGTTCCTGATACCGCATCTCGCCGATGAACGTGTCGAACTGCATCTGCGTGACCTGATGCGCTACGTCCACAATCGCAACGACATCGCCACGCACACGCGCGAGATGCTGAAGATGCCGCTGCGCGCGGCATGGGAGGCGGGGAGACCCGTACTGCTTGCCGCCCACAGCATGGGATCGGTGATCGCCTACGACGCGCTGTGGGAAATGAGCCGTGACGCGCGGGACGAACTGCGTGTCGACCTGCTGCTGACAATGGGATCGCCACTCGGGCAGAGCTACCTGCGGCGGCACGTACTCGGGCACGGAGAAACAGGCACCACGCGCTACCCCGATAATATCCGCCGCTGGGTCAATCTCTCAGCCGTGGGTGACATGACCGCGGTGAATCCCTACCTCGCGAGGGATTTCGGCGAGATGCTGCGTCTCGGGCTCGTCGAACGCATCCAGGACATCGAGATATTCAATTTCTTCCGTCACGACGGCGAACTCAACGTGCACGCCGAGTACGGCTACCTGGTCAACAAGGACACCGCGGCTGTCGTCGCCGACTGGTGGCGACGACAGCCGCGGCCCGACTAGCGTTCAGCTTGCGTCGAGATTCGGCTTGATAACGATGTCGATGCGGCGATTCTTCTCGCGGCCCGACGCCGTCTCGTTGCTCGCCACGGGACGCGTTTCCCCGTAGCCGGTCGCGATCAGCCGATAGCTGGGAATGCGCATCGCGTTGATCATGTACTGCTGCACCGATTCGGCGCGGTCTTGCGACAGTTTCTGGTTGAGGTCGTCGCCGCCGTGCGAGTCGGTATGACCCTCGATAATCAGTTCGCTGCGCGGGAACACGTCGATGGCTTTTTCAACCTTGGCGAGCAGATCGAAGTTCGCAGGCTTGAGCTGGGAGGAACCGCTGTCGAAGGTCAGTCCGACGAGGCGCATGATGATCGTGTTGCCCTGGCGGAAGACTCGCGCTTCGTCATTGCTGAACATGCGTTCGATCTGCTCGAACTGTTCCTTGATGCGTTCCTGCGCTTCGATGCGCTGAATCAACGCGGTGCGTTCTGCCGTCGCGCCACCCAGGCGTTCGTCCAGGATACGCAGCTCTTCTTCCATGTCCGTCAGGCGTAACTGGTTGTCGGCATTCTCCTGCTCGAGCCCCTGTTTTTCGTTGCGCAGGTTATCGATGTAGGAAACCAGTTCGGCCGTCAGCCGCTCGGGTCCGTCGTGCATGTCGGGGAGGACGTCGGCGGCCCCGGCCACGGCGCGGAAGTGCTTCTCCCACTCCAGCACGAGCTGCTCGGGCGTCATGTCCTTGTCGCGAACCTTGAGAACGATCTCCGACAGGTAGATTGCGTGCTTGGCCTCGTAATTCGCCTGCTGGGCCAGGCTGCGCGGCAGGTCGGTATCGTAGCGGTTCTCGTTGAGCTCACGCTCCGCATCCGCGAGCAGCTGCTTCGCCTTGCCAAGCGTGATCGGGGCGTAGCGGCCCACGCGGCGGCGGTCCGCCTCGGACAGCAGCTGGCGCGTTTCGCCGAGGTACTGCGCCTTGATGGCGACCAGCTCGGCGTCGCGGTATAGCGAGGTGGCCTCCACCTCGCGGCGCTTGGCGCTCTTGAGATTGCCGCCCTCGAGGTAGCGAATTGCATCGGCGAACTTGCTCTGTGCGTCTTCCCAGAGGTCCGGCGACAATTTCGGCGCCTGCGCGTTCGCTGCGTCCTGGCGGCTCTTCAAGGCCTGCGCCAGCGCTGTCTTCGCCAGCCCGGCCGCTTTCGCCGCGTCGGTGAAATAGTTGGCGGCTTCCGCGGCGTTGGTGCGCACGTAGTCGATGTTGCGGCCGCGCTGCAGCGCCTGCTCCGCGTCCTGGTACTCGCGCATGCCGCGCTCGTAGGTGCGCGGTGCCAGCCACTCGGCATTCACCGCATCGGCGGCTTCCTTCGCGGCGTCCGCGTTCTTGAAAAAGGTGCTTCTCAGCTCGTTCTGTGCCAGGGCCGATGCGGCCCCGAGCGCCAGGACGCCCAGAATCAGAGCCCTGAGCCACGTTGGTATTACGATCATTGAATCGTTCCCCGATAGGTTCGTGAGGAGAACTGCCCAAGCGAATGGCAGTTACACATCAATATTACATATGCCGCGGACCCAAAACTGTGCACCGCTTCGCCAATTTTCGCTGATTCTTTCCAGAATTTCATAATTTTACGCCGGATTCCGGGGCTTTGCAGGCATCTGCCGGACGATGCGGCAGTGCAGCATCGCGGATTCACGCACCCTGTACGCCGCGATGCGGGTCACCGGTTCCGCCCCGGATTCTGTCAAATCAGAAATTTGTGCTCTAGCTCACAGTCACCCAAAAGTGACGGGCGTAATCTTTAACCATGTCCGCGAAGTACTACACACAGTTCATCCTGACCGACACGCAGTATCGTGACGGTAATGAATTCAGCGGCGTGGTCGAACTGAGCCAGCCGATGGATCACAACACGGATACGCGTGACATAGAGGCCGCACTGGCCCGAAATTTCGACCTGCACCGGAGTTCGGTGAAACTCCTGAGCTGGTCACGATTGCATTAGGTTCTTCTGGCGCGTTTGCAGAATCTACGGATTCCCCCTGACTCTCCCGGCTTCGGCCGGGATTTTTTTGCCCGACATTCAACAAGGTGCTGGTTTCGCGGCCCTTGCTCTGCATCCGGCGGGCTGTCGGCGGTGCTTTCTTCTCGTCATGGTTGACCAGCGACGTCCTGTCGCCGGCCCTTTGGGCGCGCAAGCGCGTCCAAATTCGCTCCCGGCGAATTCGTCGCTCCGCAGCGCTTTACTTCCTCGAAAAAAGCACCGCCGACAGCCCGCCCCGTCGATCGCCGCGGTCGCGTAATACCGGTTCCGATTTTTGGCCGGTCTGCGGGCGTTTCTCGAAGGAAGTAACGCGGACCGCAGGGAGCCATGACTGAGAGAAACGCCCGCAGACCGGTAGGAAGGGCCTGATTAGTATGGCGCCCAGGCGTTTCAGGTGGCGTCTGTCTCGATTTGTGAGAAAATGCGCCTCCGGCATTCGGCCGGCAAGTGAACTCATGAGCGACAGCGAAACCAAATTCCGCGGTATTCCGATTGTCGAGAGTGGCCGCAAGTACCAGACCGACGCAGGGTTCTCGGCGATCAAGAACGGTGTGAAACAGCGCCGTGACGCCGAGCCCCTCGTGCGTGGCCAGAAGCCGAAGTGGCTGCGCGCGAAAATGCCATCGGGGAAGGGGTACTCGAATACCCGGGAAATCGTGCACGAGCACCGGCTGAGCACGGTTTGCGAGGAGTCGATGTGTCCCAATATCGGCGAATGCTGGAATGCAGGCACGGCAACGATAATGGTGCTGGGTTCCGTGTGCACCCGGGCCTGCCGGTTCTGCGCCGTCGACACGGGCAATCCGAAAGGCTGGCTGGATCCGGACGAGCCCGCGAACACGGGCCGCGCCGTGCAGCTCATGGGGCTCGAGTACGTGGTCATAACGTCGGTCGACCGCGACGACCTCCCCGACGGTGGTGCGTCGCATTACGCTGCCTGCGTGCGCGAGATAAAGAAGCGTAACCCGGCCACGGCCGTGGAAGCGCTGACCCCGGATTTCAACGGCGTGCACGAGCATGTCGAGATCGTCGTCGATTCGGGACTGGACGTGTTCGCGCAGAACGTGGAGACGGTCAGGCGCCTGACACACCCGGTCCGCGATCCCCGGGCCGGCTACGAGCAGACGCTCGACGTGCTGCGGCACGCCAAGCGTCATCGTCCCGACGTGCTGACCAAGACCAGTCTCATGCTGGGCCTTGGCGAGCGCGACAGCGAGATCATGAAGACCATGGATGACCTGCGCGAGGCGGAGGTCGACATACTGACGCTCGGCCAGTACCTGCGGCCGACGCCGTATCACCTCGCAGTCGAACGCTACGTGACGCCCGACGAATTCGCGGCGTACCGCACGGAAGGCCTCGAACGTGGCTTCGTTGAAGTCGTTGCCGGCCCGATGGTGCGCTCGAGCTACCGCGCGGAGCAGGTCCTGCAGAAGAACAACGTCGGCCTCGCCGCAGGCTGATACGACGGTCTGCCATCAACGGACGTGACGATAATGGAGTTCCTTGCCGAGTACGGGTTGTTTCTTCTCAAGGTCATGACGATCGTCATCGCGATCGTGATCGTCATCGCGGTCGGAGCAGCGGCCGGCCGCAAGGCAACACAGGATCACCTCGAGGTCGAGAACCTCAACAGGAAATACCGCAAGACGGCGGCCTCTTTACGCTCCGCCGTATCGAGTAAGGACGAGCGCAAGAAGCAAACGAAGGAAGAAAAGAAGCGGCAGAAGGTCGAGGAAAAGCAGGCGGGCCGGCCGCGCAGTTTCGTTATCGACTTCAAGGGCGACCTGAAGGCCAGCGCCGTGGCTTCCTTGCGCGAGGAGGTAAGCGCGGTTCTCGACGTGGCGACACCCGATGACGAGGTCGTGCTGTGTCTCGAGAATCACGGCGGGATCGTGCACGAGCACGGGCTTGCCGCATCGCAGCTGGCGCGGATCCGCGACCGCGACATTCCACTGCTGGTCTGCGTGGACAAAGTCGCCGCGAGCGGCGGTTACCTGATGGCCTGTGTCGCGTCCAGGATCTACGCGGCACCGTTCGCGATTCTCGGCTCCATCGGTGTGCTGGCGCAGATCCCCAACTTCAATCGCCTGCTCGACAGCCACGGCGTGGACTTCGAGCAGATTTCGGCGGGCAGGTACAAGCGCACTGTGACGATGTTCGGCAAGAACACGGACGCCGACCGCGCCAAGCTCAAGGAAGAACTCGAGGATATTCATACCCTGTTCAAGGCGGCCGTCGGCCGTTACCGCGCCGACCTCGATCTCGAGACCGTCGCGACGGGTGAGCACTGGTACGGTACGCGGGCGCTGGAACTCGGCCTGGCCGACGAACTGCTTACCAGTGACGAGCTGTTGCTGCAGCGGGCCGCCGGGCGCGACGTGTATCACGTGAGTTACAAGATCAAGCAGCCGCTGCAGAAGCGCATCATGTCGAACATCGACGGCGCGCTGGAAAAGGTCGATGCAGCAAGCTGGCGGCGGCGCTTCGAGTCGCGGCTGCCGCGCAGCCCCTGGAACTGAGTCAACGCCGGGTGGTCAAAACCGTTACACAGGAGTAACCATGGCCCAGCTACACCTCAAAGCACTGATTTCCTTCGTATTGGTGGCAATCGTCGGCGCTGCCTGTTCAACCTCGCCGACGGGGCGCTCGCAGGTCATCCTCAAGTCCGACGAGGAGCTTGCCGTCGAGGCCTCTCGGCAATTCGTCGAGATGAAGGCCAACATGCCGCTCGAAACGGACCGGGCCAAGATCGACTATATCCATTGCGTGGCGCAGGCCGTGGTGGCCGAGCTGCCGCCCGAGTATCGCGATCTCGACTGGGAGATGGCGATTTTCCAGGCGGATTCCGTCAACGCATTCGCCATGCCGGGTGGCAAGATCGGCGTCATGACCGGGATACTCAAGGCGGCGCAAAACCAGGACCAGCTGGCCGCGGTCATCGGCCATGAGATCGCGCACGTCACGGCGCGCCACGCTAACGAGCGCGCATCGCGCGGTTCGTTCTCCAATGTCGGTGTGCAGGTCGCTGCCGTGCTCCTGGGCGGCGGCAACCAGGGCGCAACCTACACGGCCTACGAGGCGCTGCAGGCCGGTGCCGCGCTGGGCATCATGCTGCCGTTCTCACGCTCACAGGAGAGCGAAGCGGACGTCATCGGCCTCGAGTACATGGCGAAAGCGGGCTTCGACCCGCGCGAAAGTGTGCCGCTGTGGCAGAACATGGGGCAGGAAGCCGGAAAGGCGCCCGCCGAGTTCCTGTCAACGCACCCCTCCAGCGAGACCCGTATCGACCAGCTCGTCGGCCAGTTCGGCAAGACGCTGAAGCTCTACAACGAGGCGAAACAGGCCGGCAAGACGCCTTCCTGCAGCATGTAGGTAGTGCCGCCGGGGCCGCACTTCAAAGACCATTTCTCGGCGCAGTCGACGGGCTACGCGCGCCACCGCCCGCATTATCCGCCCGAACTGTTCGCGTATCTCGCCGGGCTCGGCGGCCGCAGACTGGCATGGGACTGTGCCACCGGCAACGGGCAGGCGGCCGTTGCTCTCGCCGCGCACTTCGAGCGCGTCGTCGCGACGGACGCCAGCCGCGCACAGATCGATGCGGCGATTGCGCACCCCGGCGTAAGCTACCGCGTTGCCACGGCCGAGGAATCGGGACTGCCGTCGGACTCGGCGGATCTCGTCACGGTCGGCCAGGCGCTGCACTGGTTCGACACCGCCCGCTTCTTTGCCGAAGCGTCGCGCGTGCTGGCGGCGGGCGGCTGTGTCGCGGCCTGGTGCTACGAACTGTGCAATGTTTCGCCGGACTGCGATTCCGTGGTCCAGCGTCTGTATACGGGCATCGTGGAGCCGTTCTGGCCGCCGGAGAGGCGGTTGATCGAGGAGCGCTACGCCGGCATCGAGTTTCCGGGCACCGCAATCTCGGCGCCCGATTTCGAGATGGGCTCCCAGTGGGCGGTCGACGATATGCTCGGTTACCTGCGCACCTGGTCCGCCTGCCAGCGTTACCGGCGCCAGCACGGCGATGACCCGGTCGAACTGATCGAGGACGAACTGCGCGCGGCGTGGGGCGCCGTGACGCGAGCGGTGCGCTGGCCGCTGACGCTGCGGGTATCGCGTTTTTGAGTTCGTTTCCGGCGCCGAATTTTGCGAAGATAGCGCCTTCCGGATACGGGTCAGGGCCTTGAACACGCAATTTCCAGCTGCTCGTCGATGTTTACTGCTGCTTGCGCCGGTTGCGCTTGCAGGCTGCACGTTCCTCGAAGACCTCTATTCGGGACTGCCCCGCGAATCACGCCCCGAACCGGTGCCGCTGGAGGCGCGCCCGGTCGAGGAGCCGATTTCGCGCAATTACTTCGTGCTGGAGGCGGAAACGCAGTCCGTCATCGGCGCGCCGCAGATCGTCTACACCGATGCCGAGAACACGTTTTCCGACCTTGCCAGGGAGTACGGGCTGGGCTATGACGAACTGGTCGCCGCCAATCCCGACGTCGATCCCTGGCTGCCGGGTGACCGGACGCCGGTACTGCTTCCCACGCAGTACATCGTCCCCGACGTGCCACGTGAGGGCATCGTGCTCAATATTGCGGCGCGGCGGCTGTTCTATTTCCCGGAAGTTCCCGAGGGCCAGCCACAGACCGTGCTGACCTATCCGATCGGGATAGGGCGGGTCGGCTGGGAGACGCCGGTCGGCACGACGGAGGTCGTCTCGAAGGCGGCGGATCCGCACTGGTTCCCGCCGGCCTCCGTGCGCCAGGAGCATGCGGAGATGGGCAACCCGCTTCCATCCGTGGTGCCTCCCGGGCCGGACAACCCGCTGGGCTCGCACGTACTGAAGCTGGCAATGCCCGGTTACCTGATTCACGGTACCAACCAGCCCTATGGCGTCGGCATGCGTGTCAGCCACGGCTGCGTGCGGCTGTACCCGGAGAACATCGAACTCCTGTATTCGCTGGTCGAAGCCGGCGAGACGGTGCGTATCGTCAACGAGCCGTACTTGCTCGGATGGCGTAACGGCGAACTGTACTTCGAAGCGCACGCGCCGCTCGAAGACGACACGTTACCGGCAGCCGAGCGTCTGGAGGCTTTGCTCGAAAGCGCCGGGGAAGCGGCAGGCCTAAGTGGCCGCGACGCGGATCACATCCGTTCGCTCGCAAGCGTCGCGAACGGCGTGGTATCGCTGGTCAGCTATCACGATGTGCAAGAAGTTTTCGCGCGCGCGAGCCTCATTCGCAACACGGTCGAACCGGATCCGAATGCGCCGACACTCACGGAAGTGCGCGAACTCATGGACGAAGCGATGGCCGAGGAGCCGGAGCAAGAGGAAAAGGATTTGTGAACGACTGGCTCGACGTGATGCTCGAGGAGATCGCCCGCAAGAAGCGCGAAGCACGCGAAGCCGAAGAGGAACAGCAGCGGCGCGAGGAGACGGCGGAAGAAACGGACAACGATCAGTCGAAGTAGGGCTTGAATTCGTCGGGCAACTGGCCGAGGTCGATGGCCGACGGCGGCACCTCCGGAAGCGCGCTCGAGTTGTATGTGTTCCAGAACATCAGTGATGCGCCGCGAAGCTGTGCCTGCTCCGCGTCATGGAGTAACGCCGCCATTGCTTTTCCCGTGTAGGTCGGCTCGAGTTCGAGCCCGAGCGCATCGCGCGCGACGTCGATGGCCGCATCCGTTGCCGGGTTACTGATGGCGTAACCGTCGCCGTAGAACGCCTGTCGAACTTCGATTCTCGCGCGCCGGTGCAGGTCGGCGGGAATGCCCGGCTCCAGCCGGTTCAGCATCGCGGCGGTTTTTGCCATCAGCTGATCGAGGCGCTGCCGGTTCATGATCTCCCGGGGCGATACGCGTACGGCCTGCACCTCGCTGTCCAGGCCGCCGAGCGCGAGCCCCAGCGCGAGGCCGCCGGCCGACCCCATCGTGCCCGTCGCGATGTAGATTCGTGCCGGCTCACCGACGTCGCCGGCGGCGACCTGGGAGGCGAGTTCGAGCCCGGCGGCCACGTAGCCGACGGTGCCGAGCCACGACGAACCGCCCAGCGGGATGACCCGGCTGCGGCGCCCCTGCACGTGCTGCCGCATCGTCTGAATGCGTGCGCGGCGGCCGCCGCCGTAACGAACGATCTCTGCGCCGCGCTGCAGGAGCAAACCCAGCACCTTGACGACGGCGGGTGACCTGGCCTGGTGCGACAGCAGGCAGGTGCACTCGAGGCCCAGGCGTTGTGCATAGAGCACCGTGGCGAGCGCATGATTGGATGCCACGGAGCCGAAAGTCGCCACGCGTTTTGCACGCTTTTCGATGGCGAGCTGCAGCAGGTATTCCAGCTTGCGGAGCTTGTTGCCGCCGTAGTACGAACTCGTCAGGTTGTCGTACTTGATGCTGATGTCACGCGTGCCCGCTGCCGTCGGAACACTGCCCGTGCCCGTCGGCGTCGGGAGGTCTGCAAGCGCAACCTTGCGCAGCTTGCCCGCGAGTCCCGGATAGGCGTTGACGAGGAAATCGGTCATGGCGTCGCATTCATATTGGCAACGAGCGATGGCATAAGCAAACGCCACTGATCTTCGTCTGTGGCAGCAGCCTTGTTCATGGTGCTGGCAGACCCTAGAATGCGTGCACGGTAATCTGACCCACGGAGACCAAGTTGTCGGATGCGGTCGATCGTGGCATCACGGTCACAGAGATTGCGGCGATGGACCGACCCATCGACGCAACGCCCGAAACCACGGCGGCCTTTGTCGGACGTGCGCTTCGCGGTCCACTGAACACGCCCGTTCTCGTTCACAACTTCGGAGAATTCCGCCGCTGCTTCGGCGACGTCTGGTCGCGCTCGAGTCTCGGCCCGGCCGTGAAGCAGTTCTTCGACCATGGTGGAAGCGACCTCTATGTCGTGCGCGTCGCGAACAACGCGCGCGGCGCCATGGTCTGTTTGCCCGCGAGCGGATCCGCGCTGGTGCTGCGCGCGCTGGAGCCCGGCTCCACCGAATGCATAAGGGCAGCCGTCGACTACGACGGCATCGAGCGCGGCGACGACGAACTCTTCAACCTCACCTTGCAGCGCCTCGACCCCGACTCGCAATTGGTGCTCGACCAGGAAATGTACCGCAAACTGAGTTACCGGGAGGAGGCCGATACATTCGTCGCCGACGTCCTGCTGACATCATCCCTGGTTCGCGTGCAGAAGCCGTATCCATCGCACAGGCCGGAGCCGACCGGGCAGGGCGATGCGGAGACCGAGGCCGTCTATATCGGCCATGCGCAGGACGGCACCGACGGCCACGAACTGACCGATTACGATCTCGTGGGCTCGCGCCCGGACAGCCGCGGCATATTCGCACTCGACCAGGTCGACCATTTCGACATCCTGTACCTGCCGCCGCCAGGCAAGGGCATCGACGCGGGGCCGACAGCCATCCTGGCGGCCGAGCGTTACTGCCGCAGCCGCGGTGCGATACTTATCGTCGATCCGCGCGGCGGCATCCAGACGGCCGACGCAATGCTGGCGGAGGTCCGCGAACGCGGCTACGCCAGCCCCAACATGATGAGCTATTTTCCACGGCTCGAATTGCGCAAGGAGCGGGCTGCGGGGGCGCGTGCGGCGGGCGGCGCCATTGCCGGCCTGCTGTGCAAGCTCGACCGTCATTACGGCCCCTGGCAGCCTCTCGACCAGCACGGGCTCGGCCTTAGCCGGGAACTCGCGCCGGCACAGATCGTCGACGAGGAGGACGCCCAGGTCCTCACCCGCGAGGGGATCAACGTCATCGTGCCGGGCCCGGCGGGCAAGCCCCGTCTGACCGGCTCGACGACCATGGCGCGCGGCAGCGAACCGCAACGCCCGCTGGCAAGCCTCGCGGTGCGTCGCTTGTGCCTGCGTATCGTCAACTCGATCGACCGGGCGACTCGATGGGCCGTGTTCGAACCCGTCGACGAAACCCTGGCACAACGAATCCGCAGCCAGGTCTTTGCTTTCCTGAGTGTATTTGTCGATATGGGGGCTTTCGTTAGCGACCGGATCGATGTGCAGTGCGACGCGGGCTTGCGTGGCAAGCCCGCAGGTGCCGGCCACGGTATTTCCATCCTGATCTCGTTCCAGCCGCGCGGTTGCAGCCTGCCAATATCGCTGACCCTGCACCAGTCCGCCCGGGGATTTCACGTAGCGAGCACGGCATTCGCACCCGTCAACGGCGACTCCGCCGGCTAAGGCCCCGCAGCACGGTAAACTGGGTTCCTATTGGCTGCTTTTTGCGGCAGTGTGACGTTTCATGAAATTGGACAAATTCATCCGTATCGTCCTCGGGCTGCTGATCGTCGTGGTGTTCCTCGTCGCGATCGGCGCGTTGCTGTTGTTCACGCAAACTGCGCTGAACGTATGGGACCGGCTGCTCGAGGGACCGCGTATGTTGCGCTGGGGATACGTGGGCGGAATGATCGGGCTCGTTGTCCTCGCCATCTACCTGGTCTGGCTGCTGCTGATCCGCCGCAGACCGCCGTCAAAGAGAAAAGCGGCCATCAGGGCGCCCCTGAGCCGGGAAGAAATAGAAGCGCGGCTGCGTGATGCCGAAGCGGCCGGGGTTGATGTCGGCGATGCGCAGCGGGAGCTGCAGGAGCTTGCCGCCCGACAGAAAGCCGCCGTCATCCACCTGTGCTTCTTCGGCGAAATAAGTACCGGCAAGAGCTCGCTGATCAAGGCGCTGGTGCCGGAGGCGGACGTCGCGATCGATGTCGTCGGCGGTTCGACCGGCGACGTGCGCCACTACCGGTGGCGCAGCAGCGCCGGCAGCGAAATCCTGTTGACCGATGTGCCCGGCACCGGGGGGCATGAAGAAGGGCTGGACGAGATGGCCCTCGAGGAAGCGCAGCGAGCACATGTCGTGCTGTTCGTCTGCGAGGGCGACCTGACGCGCGCAGAGAGCCAGGCCGTCGGTCACCTGCTCGCGCTCGGAAAGCCGCTGGTGCTCGTGATGAACAAGGCAGACCGCTATAGCGTCGAAGAGCAGGCGGCGATTATGCAGAGGCTGCTGCAACGCGTCGACGAAATGGGCGGTTCGGTGGAGCGGGACAGGGTAGTGGCTGTATCCGCCGGCGGCGAGGTGGACGTCGTGCAGCGCGGTGAAGTCGGCTCGGAAAGCGTGGTCCGGCGCACGCGGCCCGCGGATATCGGCGTGCTGGTCGTTGCCATCAATCGAATGCTCGAGGACGAGGCTCAGCCGCTCGACGAGCGTCGCGATCGTGCCGTGTTCCGGCTGGCCGCGGAAAAACTGGCCGAAGCCGAACAGAGGTACCGCAAGCAGCGTTCCGAACAAATCATCCGCAACTCGACGCGCAAAGCCGTGATCGGCTCTCTCGCGGCGGTGAGCCCCGGGACCGACGTCATCATCCAGGGCTACATAGGCACCGCGATGACGAAAGAACTCTGCAAGCTTTACGGCGCGGCGCCGCGGGATCTGGATATCGAGGAGTTTCTCGACATGAGCCAGAGTCGGGTGGGCAAAGCACTGCCGCTGACGCTCGCCGTCGCGGGCAACGGCCTGAAGGCGTTTCCCGGGGTCGGTACCGTTGCCGGCGGCCTCGTCCATGCGGTTGCGTACGGGCTGATATTCGATGCGCTGGGGCACAGCCTGGTATTGACGCTCGAGCGGCACGGTCAGCTCGTTCCCGAAGAGGCTGTAAAAGAATTCGAGGAAGGAATCAGTGAACATATTGAAGCGGGCGTTCGACGCGTTGCCAGGCTGGCCCTGGAAGAAAAAACGGACGCCGGCTGACGAGAGCGGTGGCGAAGACCACCTCAACCTCGCCCGCGAGAGTCTGCGCGAACTGATCAACGACAGCCGCCTGCCGCCGGGCGTGCGCGAGTCGCTGTCGCAGGACTATGACGCCGTGCAGGCGATGCTCGACAAGCTCGAGCACGGCCATATTCACCTGGCCGCGTTCGGCCGCGTGAGCACCGGCAAGTCGTCGTTGCTGAACGCGCTTATCGGCGAGGACCGGTTCACGGTGAGTCCGCTGCACGGCGAGACGAGGCGGTCTTCCATGGAGGCGTGGCGCGAGGAGCAGGCGGGCGGTGTTTACCTGATCGACACACCGGGCCTCGACGAAGCCGGCGGCGAAGAGCGGGAGCAACTCGCGAGAGAAGTGGCCGGTCGCGCCGACCTCGTGCTGTTCGTCGTTGATGGCGATATCACCGAGACCGAACTCGAATCGCTGCGGGCCCTGCTCACCCGCGGGCGTCCGGTCATCGTCGTACTGAACAAGCGTGACCTGTTTACGGCTGACGAGCAGGCGCAGCTGCTGGGGTCGCTGCGAGCGAGAACCGAGGGCCTCATCGATCCGGCACACATCATCGTCGCTGCCGCACAGCCGCGACCGCAGACGGTTATCGAGGTTGACGCGGAAGGCAATGAAGTCAGCACGCAGCGCGTGCGTGCGCCGGATGTCGAGGACCTGAGGGTTCTGCTGTGGGATACCCTCGACGCCGAAGGCAAAACACTGGCTGCGCTGAACGCGAGTCTTTTCGCGGCTGACCTCAGCGACCAGGTCGGGCGCCGTATCCTGGCTGCGCGCCGGGAGATTGGCGACAAGCTCGTGCGCACTTACTGCGTCGGCAAAGGTATTGCGGTCGCTTTCAACCCGGTACCGGTTGCGGACCTGTTCGCAGCCGCGTTTATCGACGTAGGGATGGTCGTGCACCTGTCGCGCGTCTACGGATTGCCGCTCAGCCGGAGGGAGGCCGGCTCGCTGGTCGGCGTCATCGTCGCGGAGTCTGCCGCATTGATGGGTACGGTGTGGGCGCTGCACTTCGTCTCGAGTGCTCTCAAGGTCGGCACCGTGGGGCTGTCCACCATCCTGACGGCCGGCGCACAGGGTGCCATCGCGTATTACAGTACCTACGTGGTCGGCCGCATTGCCGCGGAGTACCTGGCGAAAGGAAAATCGTGGGGCGAGGGCGGGCCGAAGAAGGTGGTACAGAGAATACTCGACGACCTGGACCGCGAAACGGTATTGCGCGATGCGAGACGTGAAATTCGCGCGCGCCTCAACCTGGGGTGAGAGGCTGCGGGTGGACAGGCAAGCGAGGCTGGAGCGAATCTACGAAACCATACGCGACATCCCGCGCGGCTGCGTGGCGAGCTACGGACAGGTCGCCGAGATCGCGGGAATTCCGAGGGGCGCCCGCCAGGTCGGCTGGGCGCTGAAACACGCGCCCCGGGGAAAGGAGCTGCCCTGGCACCGGGTCATAACCAGTTCCGGTAGAATCGCGTTCGAGGCCGGCAGCGTGCAGTTCGAGAAACAGAAAGAACTGCTCATGCAGGAATCGGTTGCCGTGATTGCCGGCCGCGTCGATATGCGCAGGTATCGTTGGGAGCCGCGGCTCGACGAGTTGTTGTGGAAGCCGAGTTCCGCCTGGGACGAGCGTTGATACGGGGAGACAAGCAAGTGACGACAGTGATCTTTTCACACGGCCAGGAGAGCGGGCCCTGGGGCACCAAGATCAAGGCAATGGCCGAGTTGGTGCAGGAGCTCGGCTGCCGTGCCGACAGCATCGACTACCAGGGCATCGCCGACCCGACCGAGCGTGTCGCAAAGTTGGTTGCCGAATGTGGCGGAATCGACGATACGCTGATCCTCGTCGGCTCGAGTATGGGGGGACACGTTGCGACCGCCGCGGCGGAGCAGGTGGGCGCGGCAGGGTTGTTCGTGATTGCGCCGGCCTATTACATGGAAGGCTACGAAGAACTCACGCCACCGCCACCCTCGATACCGACATGTATCGTGCACGGCTGGCGCGATGATGTGGTGCCGGTCGACAACAGCATTCGCTTCGCGCGCGGCTGCAACGCAGAGCTGCATCTCATCGATGGCGACCACCGATTGACGGACAACATCGTCGAAGTCTGCGCATACCTCAAGCGCTTTATTCGAAAGGTCGTGGACGGACAAGGGGGTCCAGCATGAAGTATCTTCTGTTATTCGTCAGCCTGGCTGTGTTTGGCTGCTCTTCAGACTCGAACGACGAGCAGGAGGAGAGTGTCTTGCGCGATTCGGCGCAAGCGCCGCTCGAGAAGGCCGAGGCTGTCGAGGGCATTGTCCTCGAGTCGAAAGAGCGCATTGACGAAGCCGTGGATGACGCCAGCGACTAGCGCATTTTTCGCCAAAATCAAGGGTTTGCAGGCACGGTCTTTTCGGTAGACTGACTCGCCATGAACATCGGGGGAATCCTGTTGCGGCCGCTGTACTGGCTGGCCGGCAAGGTCTTTGCCATCTGGGCGCGGCCCGCAATCCAGCCGGAGGCGCCGGCGGAGTTGCTCGGCGACCCGGATGCGGCCGTATGCTATGTGCTCGAGACGGGCGGGCTGGCCGACAAGCTGGCCCTGGAGCGTGCCTGCAAGATGCACGGTATGCCGTCGCCGAGCGAGTCATTCAGGTGCTGCGGCACGCGGGAAGCACGCCGCGTCGTCGTCATGCGGCGCATAGAGGGCTTCTTTTTTCGGCGACCCACGACCAAAGGTTCGGCCCGGTTGCGGCGCCTCGTCGAGGCGGCAGACGCGAAACAGCAGGAGCTCTTGCTGATCCCGGTCGCTATCTACTGGGGACGCTCGCCGCAAAGAGAAAATTCGCTGTTCAAACTCCTGTTCGCCGAGAACTGGGAGGTGGCCGGCAGGTTACGCAAGTTTTTCTCGACCGTGCTCCTCGGCCGCAACACGCTGCTACGGTTCAGCGAACCGTTACCGCTGAGCTCCATCGTGGCCGAAGACCTCGATCCCGAGGTCGCTTTTCGCAAGGTCTCGCGGATTCTGCGCGTGCATTTCCGGCAACGGCGTACCGCTACCGTCGGCCCCGACCTCTCGACTCGCCGCACGCTCGTCAACCAGGTGCTGCGGACGCCGGGTGTTCGCAAGGCAATCGCGGGCGAGGCCGGCCAGGACCCGGCGGCACTGGAAAAGACACGCAGGGATGCGCGCCGTTACGCCTACGAGATTGCGGCGGATATCTCTTACCCGACGATCCGCGTGCTGGAGCGCCTGTTGCGCTGGTTGTGGACGACAATTTATGACGGCATCGACATTGCCCATACGAGCCGTCTGCACGACGTGGCCAGGGACAAGGAAGTCATCTACGTACCCTGCCATCGCAGCCACTTCGACTACCTGTTGCTCGGTTACATCCTCTACGAGGAAGGCCTGCAGACGCCTCACATCGCTGCTGGTATCAATCTCAACCTTCCCGTCGTGGGTTCGATCCTGCGGCGCGGCGGCGCGTTCTTCCTGCGGCGCAGCTTCAAGGGAAACCGGCTCTACGCCGCTGTGTTCGATGCCTACCTCGACCAGATCCTGCAGCGAGGTTATTCCGTCGAGTACTTCGTGGAAGGTACCCGCAGCCGCACCGGGCGTCTGCTGTCGCCCAGGGGCGGCATGCTGGTCATGACGGTGCACTCCTACATAAAGAACCCGAAGCGCCCGATTGTCTTCGTGCCGGTCTATTTCGGTTACGAGAAACTCATCGAGGGCGACTCTTTCATCAGCGAACTGAGCGGTTCCGCGAAAAAGAAGGAGTCGCTTTTCGGCCTGGCCCGGTCGATCAAGTCGCTGCGTGAAAATTTCGGCAAGGTGTACGTAAACGTCGCGGAGCCGATCGAACTCGACGCCGTACTCGACGAGCTGAAGCCGGACTGGCGCGACACGGTTCCGGAGGATGGTGAACGGCCGGGATGGCTCAGCGGCGTGGTCGATGAGCTCGGCATCGACATAATGAGCAATATCAACTCGGCTGCAGCGGTAACGCCGATCAGCCTGCTCGCCTGCGTCCTGCTCGCGACACCCAAGCAGAAGATCGGTGCGCAGGAGCTCAAGCGGCAGCTCGAGCTGTATCTCTCGCTGATGCAGAAGTTCCGCTACTCCGAGTCGGTGACGCTGCCGGACTGGTCGCCGGACAAGATCCTCCGGCACGGCCAGGACCTGAACGTTATCACCCGCACCTCGCACCCGATGGGCGACGTCATTCACATGACCGAGCACACAGCGGTACTCATGACGTATTTCCGCAATAACATCCTGCACCTGTTCGCCGTGCCGGCGGCGGTCGCCTGCTGCTTTATCCAGGGCCGCGAACTGGAGCATGCCGAGTTGCAGCGGCTCATTCGCCTGATCTATCCGTTCATGCGCAAGGAGCTTTGCCTGAAGTGGGACTATGCGGATATCGACGACGTAACCACGCAGGCCATCGAAGCATTGCTGCAGCTGGGGATACTCACCCGCGGCCGCAACAAGAAGATGCTGATTCGGCCCCGCTCCGGATCCGCCAAGGCCTACCAGCTATTGATGCTGGGGCAGTCGATGGTGCCCATGCTGCAGCGGTTCTACCTGGTGATCGCGATCCTCGTGCATCACGGGTCCGGCGACCTCACACGGGCAGAACTGGAATCGCTGTGCGAGCAGAGCGCCGAAAGGCTCTCGATGATCTACGGGCTGCACTCGCCGGACTTCTTTAACAAGACACTGTTCCATGACTTCATCAAGAAGCTGCAGGACCTCGACGTGCTGCGCCGCAATGCCGACGGCAAGCTGGAATTCGACGACAGCATCACCAGTATCGGCGCCGACGCGCGGCTGGTTCTCGGCGAGGAGATCCGCCACAGCATCCTGTCCCTGACATTCGAAAGCACCGAGGCCGATGTATGAAAGTCGCATCGTTTTACCGCTTCCTCGATCTCGCCGAGCCGCAGGCATTTCGGGACGAGCTGCAGTCGTTCTGCGACACGCGCGAAGTGCTGGGTACCATCCTCGTTGCGGCCGAGGGGTTCAACGGCACGATTTGCGGGTCGGAAGAGGCGATCCTGGGCACGTTCGACTGGATCCGGCAGCGCCTGGCGCTCGAGACGCCGATCGAGGCTCGCTGGACCGAATCCGATGAGGCACCGTTCCGGCGCATGCGCGTGCGCGTGAAGAAGGAGATTGTCACGCTGGGCCGGCCGGACATTTTGCCGCACCGGCAGACGGGAACGTACGTGCCGCCGGAGGAGTGGAATTCGCTCATCGACAATCCCGATGTGCTGGTCATTGATACGCGCAATCACTACGAAGTCGAAGTAGGCAGCTTCCCGCGCGCGGTCGATCCCGGCACCGACAGTTTCCGGCAGTTCCCGGAGTTCGCGAAGCAGCTGGCGGAGACGTCGAGAGACCGTCCGCTCGCCATGTTCTGTACCGGCGGCATCCGCTGCGAGAAAGCGACGGCGCTGATGCTCGAGCTGGGATTCGAGGAGGTCTACCACCTGCAGGGCGGGATACTTCGGTACCTGCAGGAGATGCCGGAAGCGGAGAACCGCTGGCAGGGCGAGTGTTTCGTGTTCGATACCCGCGTGGCCGTGGACAAGGACCTGGCCGAGGGCGGCTACGTGCAATGCCATGCGTGCCGGCGGCCACTTTCGGCCGAGGATCTCGTGTCACCCGAGTACCGGGAGGGCGTGTCCTGTCCGCACTGCGCGAAGGAGATAGACGGGGAACGCGCCGCGCGGCTCGAGGAACGCCGCAAGCAGGTGGCGCTTGCCGAGCAGCGCGGCGAGAAGCATATAGGGCAGAAGCTGTAGGTGCGTTCCTGAGCCCGCGAACCTGGCGGGGTCGCGGTTCGAGTACGGCTCCTGCAGGCGCGCGATGGGTGTCAGGCGTCCAGGTCGGGGATGAGTTCGCTTTCGAGCGCCGCGATCATGTCCTTGAGCAGCAGCTTGCGTTTCTTCAGGCGGCGAATCCGCAGCTGGTCGACCATCGGGTCGTGCTGCAGGCGATCGATCAGGTAATCCAGGTCCCTGTGGCTGACCCGCAGTTCCCGCAGGCGCTCGAGCTGTTTGAAGGATTCGGTATCGACTTTCTCGGACATTCAGGTCGTAAGCTGCGTTTCCGGTTATTGCTATTAATAGTTTAGTGGACCGTTACACGCATGCTACTCGCGGTCGGGGAGTAGCGCCAGCCAGTCGTGATCGGACGCGCCGATGACCATGAAGTACGGATTCAGGATGTCTTCTTTCTGGTTATATTTCATGGGCTTGCCATCCAGGGTCACGACCGAGCCGCCAGCCTGTTCGACCACTGCCTGCGCCGCCGCCGTGTCCCATTCCGAGGTCGGTCCCAGGCGCGGGTAGACGTCCGCCCCGCCTTCCGCCACGACGCAGAACTTGAGCGAGCTGCCCATGGGCACGAGTTCGCAGTCGCCGAGCCTGCTTATGAAGGCGTCGAGACTCGAGCCACGGTGGGAGCGGCTGCCGACGACCCGCACCGGCCGCGCGCTGCTCGCGGCAACACGTATCGGCTGCGGCGATTCACCAGTGGTTCGCAGCTCCGCGCCGCGACCCTCGCAGCCGATGTAGGTCTTATCCATAACGGGCACGTGGACGACGCCGAACACCGGCCGGCCGTCGTCGACGAGGGCGATATTAACGGTGAACTCGCCGTTGCGGTTCACGAATTCCCTGGTACCGTCGAGCGGATCGATCAGCCAGTAGGTCCCCCATCGGCCGCGTTCCCGGAACGGCGGCAGCCCGCCTTCCTCGGAAATCACGGGCAGGTCGGGAGTCAGTTTTGCCAGGCCGGCGACGATGCGGCGGTGCGCAGCGAGGTCCGCCTGCGTCAGCGGCGACTCGTCATCCTTGCTTTGAACGTCGAAGTCGCTGGCGTAGACTTCGAGGATTGCATCGCCTGCCTCGCGGGCGATAGCGACGATGGGTTCGATGAATTCCGAGTAGTTCATTCCTGCATCCAGATTCTCTGACGGGCGCGCAGTATACGGTGAACACAGACCCCAAGACCATGTTGGCGCAGTGCGAGACATTGATGCTCGACATGGACGGTACCGTACTCGATCTCGCGTACGACAATTACGTCTGGAAGGAACTGGTCCCGGAGCACTACGCGAAAGCCAGCGGCATCAGCGTCGACGATGCGCGCAGCCGCCTGTTCGCGAAATACCAGGCGATACAGGGCGATATCCAGTGGTACTGCCTCGACCACTGGAGCGAGCGCCTGGGGCTCGACGTGCTGGAGCTGCATCGCGGTGTCAATCACCGGATCGGCTACCTGCCGGGCGCACAGGGCTTCCTGCGGGCATTACGTGAACACAGCGTGCGCGTCCTGCTGGTGACGAACTCCCATCCTGACACGCTGGCGCTCAAGGACGAGGCAACCGGGTTGGCGGCGTATTTCGACGAGATCTACACGTCCCACCAGTTCGGCTTTGCGAAGGAGCGCCAGGAATTCTGGCATGCGCTCCAGGAGGAGGAAGACTTCCGGCGCGAATCCACGCTGTTCGTGGACGACAACCGGACCGTTCTACAGAGCGCCGACACCTACGGCCTCGAGATGCTGGTCGAGATCAGCCAGCCCGATACTTCGGAGCCGGCGAGGGAAACCGCTGCCTACACCGGTGTTCCCGGGGTGGCGGACCTGCTGGACCTGTAGGAGCGCGCCTCGGCGCGAGATCGCGGTTCGGGGAACCGCTCCTAGGAAGATTTCCTTGGCGGACGCCGGCCACGGCTCGGGCGCTTCTTGCTGCCGTGCTTGCCTCCCTGCCTGCTCCTGTCTCGTGACATCGGTTTCGGCCTCTTCAGCTCCGGCAACAGATCCACGTCGTAATTCGCGACCGGTATCTTGTGGCCGATGTAATTTTCAATGTCCGGCAGCGAGACCGCGTAGGTTTCGCAGCCGAAACTGATCGCGTCTCCGGCGGCACCCGCGCGGGCCGTGCGGCCAATGCGATGGACGTAGTCTTCGGCATCCTGGGGCAGGTCGTAATTGATGACGTACTGGACGTCGGGTATGTGCAGGCCACGGGAAGCGACGTCGGTGCCGATCAGGACCGGTAGCACGCCACTCTGGAAATCCATCAGCATACGCAGGCGCTTCTTCTGTGGAACGTCCCCGGAGATCGCCTGTGCGTCGATGCCGTTTGCCTGCAGGTAGGCCTGCACGCGTTCCGCCTCGCGCTTCATGTTGACGAATACCATGATACGGCCCTCGCCCATTTCGCGGATCAGGCCGACGAGCAACGGCATCTTTTCCGCGTTCGACGGGAAGAAAATCGCCTGTCGCACCTTGTCCGCGGTCACCTTGTCCGGCTCGATGCGGATTAGCTCCGGCTCGTTCATGTGCTCGTAGGCGAGTTCCATCACGTTGTGCGACAGCGTGGCCGAGAACAGCATGTTGAGACGCTTGTCAGGCTCCGGCAGCCGTCGTAGCAGGTAACGGATATCCTTGATGAAGCCCATGTCGAACATGCGATCGGCTTCATCCAGGACGGCAACTTCGACCTTGTCGAGCTTGAAAACGCCCTGCTTGTAATAGTCGATGATGCGCCCGGGCGTACCGATCAGGATGTCGATCCCTTCTTCAATGATGCGGCGCTGCTTTTCATAATCCGTGCCGCCGTATGCGAGACCGACCTTGAATCCGGTGTGGCTGCCGAGCAGTTCCGCATCATTGGCGATCTGCACTGCGAGCTCGCGTGTGGGCGCCAGCATGAAAGCGCGGGGCTGTTTCTTCTCGCCTTCGGCGGGCGTCGACGCCAGCAGGCGTTGATACGTCGCAATCAGGAATGCCGCCGTCTTGCCGGTGCCCGTTTGCGCCTGCCCGGCAACATCGTGGCCCTTCAGGGCGGTGGGCAGCGTGCTCGCCTGGATCGGCGTACAGAACTCGAAACCGGCATCACGAATGCCGGCCCGCACCTGTTCGTGGATGTCGAGTGCGTCAAACCTGAGGTCGCTCAGATGGCTTTGGCTCATAGGATTCTGGTCGCAAAATGTGCGTGAAAAGCTTGCAAAATGGCTCGCGAAGCGTTCAAATTAGTGAAATTCGACGCGACAATCGTTCGGCGTTAAAGCGCGATAGTTTGCCTGATGTTGCGGGCAGCGTCATCCACTTTCCAGCGTTCGTTTGTCGGGGGAACTGAAAACGAGCGTGCCGAAACCAAACTGTTTATATCTTCATTGCGGAGGAAGTAGCCGGTGAGCGACAACATTGTGCACACCAATGACAGTAATTTTGACGCTGACGTTTTGCAGTCGGACAAACCCGTGCTGCTCGATTTCTGGGCAGAATGGTGCGGCCCCTGCAAGATGATCGCGCCGCTGCTGGACGAGGCAGCTACCGAATACGCCGACAAGCTTGCAATCGTCAAGCTCAATATCGATGAGAATCCGAATACGCCCCAGAAGTTCGGCATCCGCAGCATACCGACATTGATGCTATTCAAGGACGGAGCGGTTGCCGCGCAGAAACTGGGTGCGATGTCGAAGTCTCAACTAATGGAATTCCTGGACAGCAATCTGTGAGAGGGTACTTGGGTAATTCAACGAAGAGCCGGCCAAAACAAGCCGGCAATAAAAGTAAAGGCAGCCCGAACCGGCGCCGCCGCAGGCGTGCGCCCCAGTCCGAGTTTCCCGATGACGAAGGTGGCCTCGAGGTAATTCCGCCGGAGGAGCTCGAACAGAGCAAGGACACGATGAACCTGTCCGAGCTCAAGACGCGCCCCGCTACGGAGCTCGTGGTTCTCGGAGAGAGTCTCGGCCTGGAGGGCCTCGCGCGTTCGCGCAAGCAGGACATCATCTTCTCGATCCTGAAGGCGCATGCGGATCAGGGCGAGCACATCTACGGCGAAGGGGTCCTCGAGATCCTGCAGGACGGTTTCGGTTTCCTGCGCTCCGCTGACGGCTCATACCTGGCGGGACCCGACGATATCTACGTCAGCCCCAGCCAGATCCGCCGTTTTGCGCTGCGAACGGGCGACACGGTTTCCGGCCTGATACGTCCGCCGAAAGACGGTGAGCGCTATTTCGCGTTGCTCAAGGTCGGGCAGATTAACTTCGACGCCCCGGAAAACGCGCGCAACAAGGTGCTCTTCGAGAACCTGACAGCGCTGTTCCCGAAGGAACGCCTGAAGCTGGAGCAGGGCAACGGCAGTACCGAAGACCTGACCGCGCGCATCATCGACATGGTGGCGCCCATCGGCAAGGGGCAGCGCGGACTGATCGTCTCGCCGCCGAAAGCCGGTAAGACGATGCTGCTGCAGAACATCGCGTCCGCGATCGCCGCGAACAATCCCGAAGTCGACCTGATGGTGCTGCTCATCGACGAGCGCCCTGAAGAAGTGACCGAGATGGAGCGCAGCGTGCGTGGCGAAGTCGTGTCGTCGACCTTCGACGAGCCGGCAAGCCGCCACGTGCAGGTTGCCGACATGGTGATCGAAAAGGCCAAGCGGCTCGTGGAGCACAAGCGCGACGTCGTGATCCTGCTCGACTCGATCACGCGTCTCGCCCGTGCCTACAACACGGTGGTGCCGTCGTCCGGCAAGGTCCTCACCGGTGGTGTAGACGCCAATGCGCTGCACCGTCCAAAACGCTTTTTCGGCGCGGCGCGCAATATCGAGGAGGGCGGCAGCCTGACGATTCTTGCCACCGCGCTCATCGATACCGGCTCCAAGATGGACGAAGTCATCTACGAGGAGTTCAAGGGCACCGGCAACATGGAGATCCACCTGGATCGCCGTATTGCGGAAAAGCGCGTTTTCCCGGCCATCAACATCAACCGCTCGGGTACGCGCAAGGAAGAGCTGCTGACGGATTCGGACGAGCTGCAGAAGATGTGGGTTCTCCGCAAGGTGCTGCACCCGATGGACGAGCTCGCGGCGATCGAATTCCTGCTGAGCAAGCTGCAGGACACCAAGACCAACGCGAAGTTCTTCGAGGCGATGAAGCGGTAGCAGCGGTTCTCGAACCGCGATCAGATTTTCTCGCCCGCCGAGACCGTCGTCTTGTACCGTGGCAGGTTGTCGTTGATGACCAGCCACGGCACCTTGTCCTGGACCCAGATATGCGCCTCGGGCTCGATGCCTGTCGCATCGTCCAGGCTCGCGACCGCGATGTCGATTTCTTCCGGCCGCGGCTCCCACGAGTAGGTGATCGTCGTTCCGCAGGCCGCACAGTGGCCGCGGCGCACTCCTGGAGAGGAGCGGTATTCGGCAATCGTGCCCGCGGTGAGCGCAAAAGCCTCGCGGCCGAACGACACCCAGGTCACGAACGGTGCGCCGGCCGCGCGCCGGCAGCTTTCGCAGTGGCAGTGACAGGCGAACGCTGGCTCGCCGGCGAGCTCGAAACGAACCTGTCCGCAGAAGCAGCGCCCGGTGTAGGTCGGTTCGCTCATCGTTATCTCAGCAACTCGACCGTGCGCCAGTTTTCCGCGCTGCGCACCGGGTCCGGGTCCTCGATGACCGGAAGCGCCGCAATGCGCTCACAGTACGGCGCAGGGAACGCGTGCCGGCGGCATCCCAGCAGCACCATCTCGCGGTACCAGTCGAACGGGTGCAGCAGTTCATCGATGTGTGTCCGGGCGGCAACGTAGGTAAAGCACCTGCCGAACTCCGGGACGCTGATTTCGTCCACGTCATAGCCCTTGCCGACGCCCTCGATCCGGTCGAGGGTCTTCCGGTCTGCCTCGTTTACTTCGTAGATAGCGACGTGCAGTCCCTGCCCGCAGTCAGAGAAGCCGCACTTCGCAGAAAGGTCCTGGCCGCGCTTGTGGAACTGCAGCGTGTATTTGCGAAGGAAGCCGGTGCCGCGCAGCGTCGCGGACCTGATGCGCTCACGCAGGCGCCGCGGATGCAGGTTCGAGCCGTAGGCGGCATACAGTGATGTCGATTGACGGGGCCTCATTCTCCGATGTCTTCGTTCCAGAGATTCGGGTTGTCGCGGATGAAATCGGTCATCAATTTTACACACTCGGCGTTGTCGGCGATTTCGAGCTCCACGCCGCGGGCGCGCAGGAGTTCCTCGGGCCCTTGAAACGTGCGGTTCTCTCCGATGACGACTCTCGGGATCCTGTACAGCAGGATCGCGCCGCTGCACATGTCGCACGGCGACAGCGTCGAGTACAGCGTGGTGCGCGCATAGTCTGCGGCGCAGAGCCGGCCCGCGTTCTCCAGGCAGTCCATTTCCGCGTGCAGTACGGCACTGCCTTTTTGCACGCGCTGGTTGTGACCGCGGCCCACAATTCTGCCGTCGAGTACCAGCACTGAACCAATCGGGATCCCTCCGGCTTCGAGTCCCTTGCGAGCTTCGGCGATCGCAGCGACGAGATATTCGTCCATGGGGTCTTCCTCGGTCCGCAGCTAGGTGCCCTTGCCCGAGCCGTCAATCGTCCGGAACACACTCTTTACCCGGCCGTCGCTACCGAAGCGAATCGCAAGATCGTCGAAGATGACGCAATCCTCGTCGTGTACTGCAGCGATGCCGAGCACCGACTCCATGGTTTCGACGACCATTTCCTCGTCGAGCAGGTTGGCGAGGCTCGCAACCAGCGCGAACAGGCGCTCGGAGTCCTCGCGGTAGGCTTGCAGCGCCTCGATCCACTGGCGCCGTTCTTCCGCTGTCGTCACGGGAGATGCCCTCCCACAGCTCGAGAGCGGGTCGGAACAGGGAGTGTCTTCATAGCTGTCACTGTAACACCTGATCTATCCCCTGCCGATCCGCCAGGTCAGGTAGGGCAGCACTGCGATCCAGGCGAGGAACAGCGACCAGACCCTGCCGTCGGCGAGATTGTAGTCGGCGAACAGCCGCGACCAGCTGTGACCCGCGACGTAGTGGCCGAAACCGAATTCGAAAGCGATGGTCATCAACAACCAGCAGGCGCCGATGACCCAGGCCTCTTTTGCCGAGCCGATCGGCCAGAAGCGGCTCAGGATCCAGACCACAGCGCCGGTGAGCAGGATGCCGGTTACAGTCGACACCTGGTGTGCCACCAGCTCCGGCATATGGCGACCGTAGGTGGCCTGGCGCAACACGCCGTTGATAATCGCGACAACCGCGAGGATCAGCCAGAAGAACAGGTATTGCGTAACCAAGGTTGCGGCCCGCGCTATCGATACTCGAGTGTTTCGAAGTCGCGGACTTCAACCCGGAAGACGGAGTCCGGCGGTGCCGGGGCGGGATGCACGACGATCGAGGTCGGATAGCCGAGATTCCTGTCGTACTCGACGTCGACCTTTTTCTCGTCGCGGACGGACTGCTCGATGAGGTCGAACAGGTCATCGATCCACACCGCGCCGGGTGGTGTGGCGATGAATTCGCCCGAGGCCGATTCGATCTCGACGGTGAAGGCCGCGAACCTGTTGTCACCGTCCTGGGTCGCGATATAGGGCTCTGTGTAGGTTCGCTCGCAATAACAGTCACGGTCGACGACATAGCGATAGGCGGCCGGCCGCTGCGCTTCCCAGGCGCTGCGCCTGGTCGCAAGCTCCGCCAGAAGGTCGCCCTGGCCGGTCGGCTTCTCCGGTGCCGGGATCATGAAGAAATACGCAGCCGATATGAAAAGGATCAAAAGCAGCAGGACGAGCGCAAGGAAGGTGGTGATCTGGTAGATGCCGGCCAGCGGCTTGCGTCGAGTCATTGCTTACCCGTCACCCGCACCTGGCGGGGAACTACCGCGCTTCCCGGGGAAATTCGAGCCAGAAAACGCCGCGCAGGTCGTCCGTCTCGAAACCCGTGGCACGATCCTCCGGGTAGAGTTCCGATATCCGTGCGGCGACCTCCGGCGCGAGTTCCGATCCGTGGCAGGTCAGGCAGAGTGGCTGGACGATGATCGGTTCCACGTAACCCAGGCGGTTATCCGCCAGTTCGACAGCTTGCGGCCTGCGACTGGACGGGTCGTCGAGGTAGGCCTGCATGATCGGGCTTACCCAGTCCGGTGCAGTATTATCCGGGTTGCGCAGCTTATGGCTGCTGCGGCCCATTTTCACACCGCCTGTAGACAGCGCATCCGCAATCCCCGGCGCCTTGACCCTGCAGACCTGGATCGCCTCCGCAGGGCCTTCGGCGAGTCCCGATTTCAGGGCCCGCTGCAGTTCCTGCTTGAACGGGGTGAGAAGCTCTGCGCCGCGCGTGAGTTCGGATTCGTCCGCATGGACAGCACACGCCGCCATCAGGAACGAGACGACAATCGTCTGGAAGCTACGTGGACAGGTCACGGCAGATCAATCGTTGTCTTGTGAATAGGGACAGCCGAGTATAACGCCATCCAGACTCAGGTACCGCCGTCGCCACTCATGTACTTGTCGAAGTGCTCGATGTACTCGTCGAGATTTTCCTCGAGCATCTTCTTGTACTCCGTGACGAAGTAATCGAGCGCTTCCGCTTTGACGGAAGCCAGTTCCTCGCCCGAGTCCGTGCCGCTTGCGCTCACCCAGGCGTTGAATCGTGCCGTGGCAAACATCATCGAGGCGCTGACCTTGCCCCGGTTGACGGTCTGAGCCTGCTCGTTGGCCACGGTGATGTATGCGTCGGCGCGCTCGAAAAACGCCTTGTCCGTTTCTGTCGTCATAATCCTGTTGTCGCTCGCGGTCGATGCCTGCCAACGCCTAGTATCTGGCAGGTGACGCGAGGTCGCAATGCTGCGGGCTACTGACAAGCACGCGGCGGACATTGTCTGGCCTTGCAAAAGCTTGGGGGCCAATTGGGAACGGCGCCCGAAGCCGCGCGGCTGCTTTTCTTTACCAGCGATGCAGCGGCACGGTCGTGCCGGTCTCGAAAAAGGTGTCCTCGAGCGCGAGTTCCACGTAGCCGTCGGTTCCGCCAAGTGACGCGAAGTCGCCCGAGGTATTCGTTTGCACGGGCAGGGCGAGCAGCGTTCCCGCCGCGTTCGACACCAGGCGTGTCGGCAGGAAGCAGGTGAGCCTGGGCCGGAACGCCACGTCCTGCGCGAGGGCCGCGAACTCCGGGTTGCCGGGCGAAGCACCCGATGCACCGGCGAGCGCCGGAACCACGTAGTGGCGGCAGCAGACCAGCGTGGACACCGGGTTGCCGGGCAGCGCAAACACGGCCTGCTGCTGCGGACCGATGCCGAACCACATCGGTTTTCCCGGCCTCTGGCTGATCTTGTGGAACACGACTTCCACGCCGAGTTTCTGCAACACCTGGGGGACGAAGTCGGCTTTGCCCATCGACACACCGCCCGAAAGCACGAGCACATCGGCTGCGTCCAGGTGCTCGGCGATGCGGCGTTCGAGTATCTCGACGTCGTCGACGAGATGATCGTGCTGGCAGTCCACGTAGCCTTTCTGACGCAACATCGCCACCACCGCCGGGCCGTTCGACTCGCGGATCTGGTGCGCCTCGATCGGCTTACCGGCCGGTACCAGTTCGTTGCCTGTTGAAATCACGCGTATCGTCGGCAGGCGGCTGACTTCGACCTGCGGCAGACCGGCCGACGCGATGATTGCGACGTCTGCCGCGGCGATTCGCGTGCCAGGGCGTAACAGCTGTGTGCCCGCGGTGTGATCCGAGCCGCGGCCATGAATGTGCTGCCGCGAACTCGCGTCATAGTCCGCTTCGATCTGGGCCGCGCCATCGCTGACGCTGATTCGTTCCACGGGCACGACACAGTCCGCGCCCTCGGGCAGGCAGGCACCGGTCATGATCTCGATGCACTTCCCGGCCTCGAGCGTGTGCGCAGTGTCGCCGGCATGCTGCCGCGACTGGATCGGGAATGTGCGCAGGCCCTTGTCGAAGTCCGCGAAACGGAGCGCGATGCCGTCCATCATCACGCGGTCGAACGGTGGCTGGTCGCGCTCCGCGTGGACCGGCTGGCGCAGCACCCGGCCCATGGCGGCATCCAGCGGCACGGTCTCGCTGTCGAAAGGCGGCATCGCCTGCTTGATGGCGTGGGTCGCTTCGACGGTCGTCAGCACGGCGGGCCTAGTCCTGTTCGCGGGCGATTGCGCGGTGACCGATATCGCGGCGCAGGTAGACGTGTTCCCAGCAGATCTTGTCGACACAGGACCCTGCCGCCGCTCGTGACCACGTCGTCCCCGTCGAGGGCCGTGCCCGCGTGGAAAACCTTCTGGTCGTCGTCGAATTCCTCGTCGAGCCCGGCGATGCGCTTGCCCTTCTCGTAGGAGCCCGGGTAGCCACCTGCGGCCATCACGACGCCCAGCGCTGCGCGCTCGTCCCACTTCGCCTTGATGCTGTCCAGTTTGTCTTCGAGCGTCGCCTTGCAGATTGCGACGAGATCGGACCTGAGCCGCATCAGTATCGGCTGTGTCTCGGGATCGCCCATGCGGCAGTTGAACTCGATGACCTTCGGCGAACCGTCCGCCATGATCATCAGTCCCGCATACAGGAAACCGAGATAGGGCGTACCGTCGATATACATGCCCCTGAGTGTCGGCTCGATCACCTCGTGCATGATCCGCGCTTCGACTTCGGGCGTAACCACCGGGGCCGGCGAATACGCGCCCATGCCCCCGGTATTCGGGCCGGTGTCGCCCTCGTCGCGGGCTTTGTGGTCCTGCGACGTCGCGAGCGGCAGGATCGTCTCGCCGTCCGTGATGACGATGAAACTCGCTTCCTCGCCGTCGAGAAACTCCTCGACCACGATGCGCGCGCCCGCGTCGCCGAACTTGTTCCCGGCCAGCATGTCGGTCGCGGCCTGCTCGGCCTCCTCCGGAGTGTGCGCCACGATCACGCCCTTGCCGGCCGCAAGGCCGTCGGCCTTGATCACGATCGGCGCACCCTGCGCGCGTATGTAGGCGAGCGCGGGTTCGAGTTCCGCGAAGTTCTTGTAGGTTCCGGTGGGGATGTGGTGCCTTGCCAGGAAATCCTTGGTGAAGGCTTTCGAGCCCTCGAGTTGCGCTGCAGCGGCACTGGGGCCGAAACAGGGCAGGCCGGCGTCCTCGAAGCGGTCGACGATGCCGGCGACGAGCGGCGCTTCGGGGCCGACGATCGTGAGGTTGACTCTTTCCTTCTGCGCGAGCGCGATCAGGGCGTCGATGTCGTCAGACGATACCGGTGCATTGCGAACCTTGTGCTCGCGCGCAGTACCCGCGTTGCCGGGCGCGACGATGACTTCGTCAGCGGTTTGCGCACACTTCCACGCGAGCGCATGTTCGCGGCCGCCGGATCCAATTATCAGTACTTTCATCCAGACCTCGTTCGCGGTTCGAGAACCACTCCTACAATTTGTCGCGCGTCTGCAGGAGCGTGCCGGGGCGCGCGAACGGTTCGGGTCGCGGTTCGAGAACCGCTCCTACAATCGCTTCGTCAATGCCGGAAATGGCGCATCCCGGTGAACACCATGGCCAGCCCGTGCTCGTTCGCGGCCTCGATGACTTCCTCGTCGCGCATCGACCCGCCGGGCTGGATGATCGCGGCGATGCCGGTCTCGGCGGCCGCGTCGATGCCGTCTCGGAACGGGAAGAACGCATCGGAAGCCATCACGGAGCCCTCGACCTCGAGTCCCTCGTCCGCAGCCTTGATGGCGGCGATTTTCGTGGAATAGACACGGCTCATCTGGCCCGCGCCAACGCCGATCGTCATGCCGTCCTTGCAGAAGATGATGGCGTTGGATTTCACGTACTTGACGACCGTCCAGGCAAACAGCATGTCACGAACCTGCTCCGGCGTCGGTCTCTTCTCGGTGACGACCTTGAGATCGTCGGCGCTAATGCGGCCGAGGTCTGTGTTCTGAACCAGCAGGCCGCCGGAGACCTTCTTGAAATCGAACCCGGCTGCTGCTTCGGCCGGCCACTCGCCGGTTTCGAGGACGCGCACGTTCTTCTTGGCGCTGCAGGCCTTCGCGGCCGCGGGCTCGATATGCGGCGCGACGATCACCTCGACGAACTGCCGCTCGATGATCGCCGCGGCGGTCTTCTCGTCCAGCGTTCGGTTGAAGGCGATGATGCCGCCGAACGCGGATGTCGGATCGGTCCTGAAGGCTTTGTCGTAGGCGGCCAGGATGTCGTCGGCGACGGCAACGCCGCAGGGATTCGCGTGCTTGACGATAACGCAGGCCGGCGCGTCGAATTGTTTCACGCACTCGAGCGCGGCGTCGCTGTCGGCGATGTTGTTGTAAGACAGGGCCTTACCCTGCAGTTGCCTGGCGGTTGCGAGCGATCCGGCGGGCGCTTGCTGATCGATGTAGAACGCGGCGTTCTGGTGCGGGTTCTCGCCGTAGCGCATGCGCTCGACGAGACGACCGGAGTAGAGCATGCGTTCGCCCAGCGGATCGTCGCCGAGCGCTCTCGACAGGTACTTCGTGATCGCCGTATCGTAGCTGGCCGTATGTGCGTATGCCTTGGCGGCAAGGCGGCGGCGATCCTCGAGGCTCAGCCCGTCGCCTTTCAGCGCGGCAAGCACGGCCTCGTAGTCCGCCGGGTCCACGACCACCGCGACGCCATCGTGGTTCTTCGAGGCGGCCCGGATCATCGCCGGCCCACCGATGTCGATGTTCTCGATGGCATCGTCGATCGTCGCGTCTTCACGCGCGATGGTTGCCTCGAACGGATAGAGGTTCACGCACAGCAGGTCGATGGGCTCGATGCCATGCTCCTTCATCACGCCTTCGTCGGTGCCGCGACGGCCGAGCAGCCCACCGTGGATCTTCGGGTGCAGTGTCTTGACGCGCCCGTCCATGATTTCGGGAAACCCGGTCTTGTCGGAGACTTCGACGGCGTCGATGCCGGCGTCGCGGAGCTGCTTTGCGGTGCCGCCCGTGGACAGTATCTCTGCCCCGAGATCGGCGAGGCCCTTGACGAAGGGAATCAGGTCGCTCTTGTCAGAGACACTTACGAGCGCACGTCGGACTTTGAACATCTAATGAATCAGCGAGTAGGTTCTGAGTTTCTTCCGCAAGGTTCCCCGGTTGATACCGAGAATGCCGGCGGCCTGGCTCTGGTTGCCGTCTGTGTAGTCCATCACGGCCTTGAACAGCGGACGCTCGACTTCGCTCAGTACGAGGTCGTAGAGGTCCCCCGGACGATCCCCGTTGAGACTCGCGAAGTAACTCTTCAGCGCGTCCTCGGTATGTTTACAGAGTGGTTTCTTGCTTTTCGATGCGATGAGTTCTTGGTGTTGTTTCGGCTTCTTGCTGGCCACGTTGCTCAATCCCGGTACGCCGGCTCGCCGCTCGTCGAGCCATTCTCCCCAAGCTTCCGAAAAGCTACGCTGCCAGAGATAGCCCCCCGTCGTCGCGGTCGAAGTACTCTTTGGTTAGACGCAGTTGTTCAGAAGCGCTGTTGACGCGCACTGCCCGGTAACGAAACTCGTCTGCATTCGCGAGCTTGTCGCAGTACCAGGTCAGGTGCTTTCGAGCCACCCGAACGCCTCTCTTTTCCCCGTAAAAACGGT
>WOR8_10000168_pt1 | contig 65227 bp, 62 predicted proteins | sample DeeMarSeWOR38_10_FD_19890 | JGI IMG/M metagenome (IMG submission 19890)
GTTTCCGGCACTGCACTGCCCGCCACGACCGGCACGGCACTGATCGCCGGCCGGCTGAAATCGGGGATCGGTGAACCATCCGCGGGCAAATTCACGACCGGATCCGGAACCTCATCGTCGCTGCCCATGAATCGATAGCCAAGCAGCACGGCCAGGCCAAGTGCAACCGCCACCACGATCATCCGCACCGGCAAGCCTTGTCTTGCCGCCGGAGGTGGCGGGGGTGCTGATGATGCCGGGCTGGCTGGCGGCTTGCGTGGTTCTGCATCTTCTGCGTTGTCCGCGCGGGGTACATTCGCCGCCTCATTTGTCGCGACCTCATCCGGCGGCGCCGCAACAGGGGATACCTCCTGCCCGTCTGCCGCCACGGCCTCGCCGGGCTCGTCCAGGGCGGAGGGTATTTCCTCCGGCGCCTCAGCCTGCACCGGTTCCTCTGGCACATCGGCAACGGCCGGTTCCTGCGGTGACTCTCCTTCATGGGATTCCGCTGACGCCCCGGTCAACGACGTTGCCACGGATTGGGCATCAGTCGTCGGGGCTTCCGGTTCTGCGGCGGCCACGGGCACATGCGTTGTGTCTGCAACCGTGGATTCATCCGCCACTTCAGCCGTAGCGTTTGCCAGGAGATCCTCCGCCAGCGGTGGAATCTCGACCACCTCTGGCCCTTTGGTCGCCGGCTGTTCCCCTGTGTCCGCTACCGTTCCCGGAGCTTGCGTCGTCGTTGTGACGGCATCAGTTACGGGCACGTCTTCCGGTCCACCTGCCAACCCGGACTTGCCGGCAGCCGAGCCGCCCTTGACCTGTAACGCCTTCTCCGCCTGGTGTGCCTTGACGGCGTTCAGGGCATTGACTGCCGATGCGGCCATCCAGGAGAGGGAGCGCGGATCGCCCGAGGCATTGCCGGTCGCCTCACGCGCAGGGGGGGTGGCTGACGCGACACCTTCAGCTCCGGTATCCGTCGGCACAGCAAACCCGGCAAGGCCGGAACGCTTGCGAGCAGGTGAGGTGGTGTTTCCGGCAGACGCCGCCTTGCTGCCTGCGGTCTTGCTGCTGGCAGTTTTCTTTGTGGCGGCCTTCTTTTTCGCGGCCTTTCTGGTCGCCGACTTTTTCCTGGTGGCGGTCTTCTTTTTGGCGGCCTTCTTTTTCGCGGCCTTTCTGGTCGCCGGTTTCTTCTTGCTGGTCGCTTTCTTGCTCACGGTAGGTGACGTCGTCCCGGTCGTATCTGCGGCCTTGTTACTGCCGGATGGTTTCGGGGTCTTGGCGGTGTCCTCGTTCTGGCTGGCCGCTGCGGTTGGTGTACTACCCATCACTGCCTCTGCAAACTGCTTGCGTTAAACTGTTGGCGCCATCATTCACGTATTTGCCGGTGTTTTCAACCAACCGCCAAAAACATGCCATATCAGTCAGTTAACCACGCGTCCAGAGCCGGAATCAGGGGGAACCGGCAAGCAGGCCCTCGAGGATCTGCAAAATCTCCGGGTGGTCGAACTGGCGGCCGCCGATTGCACGGTAGATCACCTGCCCGTTGCCGTCGATGACAAAGGACGTCGGCAGCCCCTTCACGCCGTATTGCTGTGATACAGAACTCAGGGGATCAAACAGAATGGGGAAGCTCGGGAACACGTTCAGGTCACCCGTGTAGGCAAACACGAGATCCGGGTCCTCCCACTGGTTGACTGCCAGCACGACGAAGCCCCGCTCCCGGAAGCGACGGTAAAGCCTCTCCATGGCAGGCATCTCGTGACGGCAAGGCGGACACCACGTCGCCCAGAAATTCAGCAGGATCACCTTGCCGCGGTAGTCGGCAAGTGCGTGTAATTCACCGTCCATGTCGGCGAGACTGAATGCGGGTGCCGTGACTGGCGGATCCACGGGTGCAAGCGCGTGACTCAACTCCGGCTCCTGTGCCGGCAAGGTCAGCGGCAGGCCACCGACAGCCAGCGCCAGGCATAGTGATGCCAGGCGGTTAGCGCGATTCGATATCAGCCGGCGCACAGCGTACCTCCCTGATGATCCCGGTATGTGTCACCCCGCCCTGCTCCCAGCTGTAGTGCAGGTCAAGCACCGTGCCGGGTGCCAGCGCCACCGTGGTGAAGCCCTGCCCCCAGTCCCCGGGCGCATAGTTCTGCTGCTCCGGCAGCAGGGACCAGCGGAACGCCACCCCCATATCCTGCCACTCGTTGACCCATTCGGTCTTGACACGGGCCTTGTGTGTCTTGCCGTCCGTCGTCACATAGCGCCAGTCGGCAACATTGTAGGACAATGCGCTGTCGGAATGATTCTTCAGTATGGTCCCGAAAACGCAATAGCTGCTGACCTTGTCGATGATGCTTTGCGGCAGGCCGCGTGAGGCATACACAGCGCGCACATAGTCCGGCAGGACCTGCACGAGTTCCAGGCTGAAGCCCCGGTCCACGATTTCCCAGCTCGACAGGCCGGTATCCGGGTTGACCTGCTCCTGCGCCCCGGCCGTCGCGGCCTGAGATACCATCATGAGCAGCAGGCAGCCACGCGAGAACGACATCATGATTGTAGCTCCGTGATCACAGGCGCCATTGTAGCCGACTGCCCCCCGGGACGTGAAAGGTCCCGGCCCGGAACCATTCGCAGCCTTTCCAGTATCATTGAGCACTATTCAGGTAACTCCAGGCATCTGCCATGACCATGAACCGCGACGACCTGTCCACCCTCAAACACTGCATCCGCACCGCCGCCGCCGAGGAACTGCTGCCGCGATTCAACGCGGTGGATACGGCAATCAAGGCGGACGGCACTATCGTCACCGAGGCCGACCACGCCATGCAGGATCGCCTGCAGGCGGAACTGGCGGAACACTTTCCGGATTACGGCCTGCTGGGCGAGGAAATGGCGCCAAGCGAGCAGCTGGCACAGCTGCAGCACGGTTCCAGCGGGGTCTGGGTCCTCGACCCCGTCGACGGCACCAGCAACTTCGCCATAGGCATCCCCTATTTTGCCGTCTCCCTGGCACTGGTGGAAGGCGGCCGGGTCAGCCTGGGCATCGTCTACGATCCGAGCCGGGACGAGTACTTCCATGCCAGCCGTGACGGCGGGGCCTGGCTGAATGATGCACCGCTAGGCACACGGCGTCCAGCAAGCCCGCTCAACAGGGGCATTGCCATGGTGGACTACAAGCGCCTGCCGGCCACGCTGGCAGAAACCCTGGCCAGCAAACCGCCCTACAGCTCACAGCGCAGCTTCGGTTCCGTGGCGCTGGATTTCTGCTGGCTGGCGGCAGGCCGGGCGCATGTCTACCTGCACGGCCGGCATAACCTGTGGGACTATGCCGCCGGCCTCACCATTCTGCACGAGGCAGGCGGCCACACCATCACCCTTGAGGGCGAACGCGAGCCGCCGTTGTCACTGCAGCCGCGTTCGACCGCCGCCGCGCTCGACGAGGGCCTGTTCCGGGAGTGGTGCTCAGCACTTGGAATCAATACCTGAATCGTTCCGGTTCCAGCCTGAAAACGAATCAATCCACGCTGGGCACGTAAAAAACGACAATGAAAAAAGAAATAACCGCAAAGGCGCCGAGGACGCAAAGGCAAAATCTGCATATCAGGACAACTTCGTAGCTGCTCAGGCGGGAATCCATTCCTGATTGTCATCCCGTGCTCACATCCCCCAGCCTGCGCGGCCAGGGAAAAGGGATTTACATCACTGGTTTCTTTGCGTTCCCTGCGCCTTTGCGGTGAAACTGTCTTTGCAATCCGGCATGCAGCCGTATTACACGGGCCTCAGATGTTCGCCTCTACCCAGCGCACGATATCCGGCCCCATCATGGCACCCGGCTGGCGGGCAACCTCCTGGCCATTCTCGAATATCACCAGCGTCGGGATGCTGCGGATGGCGTACTGCGCGGCAATGGACTGCTCGTTCTCGGTATTCAGTTTGGCCAGACGCACGCGCGGCTCCAGCACGGCGGCCGATTCCTCGAATGACGGTGCCATCATCTTGCAGGGACCGCACCACGGCGCCCAGAAATCGACAACCACGGGGATGTCACTGCGACTGATGTGTTTGTGAAAACTGCTCTGGTTCAACTCGACAGGGTGCGACGTGAACACCGGTCGCCCGCACTTGCCGCATTTTGGAGCTTCGCTGACGCGGCCTGCCGGCAGGCGATTGACGGCCACACAGTGCGGGCAAACGATATGCATTGAACGGGTCATGTGCTGATCCTGGAATGGGTGATTAAAAAGTTCAGCCGCGCAACGAGCATGCCGCGCGGTCGGGCATGTGACAGAGTATCGGGACGACAGCAGGATTTTTCAATCACCGGCAGCCATCCCGTGACAAACCGGCTATGCTTTCAGCCCATGAGTGCCCTGACCGCCCCCTGCCTGCGCCTGTTATGGATAATGGCCGCAATGCTGCTGACCGGCCTGCTGCAGGCCGACGAGCAGAGCGTGCGCCCGGGCATCAACCGGCATTATGAAAACCCGAACTGGCAGCAATGGGTCGCCACCTTCGAGACACCCGGCCGGGAACTCTATGACAGACGGCATGACGTCGTCAGGGCGACCGGTGTGCGGCCAGGGATGCGTGTGGCGGACATCGGTGCCGGCACCGGCCTGTACACGCGACTGTTCGCATCACGGGTCACACCGGGCGGCAAGGTATATGCCGTCGATATCTCAAGGCCCTTTGTAAGCAATATCCTGCGCACCTGTCGCGAACAGGGACTGGGCAACGTGGAAGGAGTCGTCAACAGCGCACGCTCGGTGTCGCTGCCGGAACACTCCATCGACCTGGCATTTGTCGCGGCCACCTACCACCATTTTGAATACCCGCAGGACATGCTGGCCTCGATCCGCCGCAGCCTGGACGATGGCGGACGGCTTGTGGTGATCGATTTCCGCCGCGACCCTCGCATCAGCTCACGCTGGGTCATGGGGCATGTGCGCACTGGCAGGCATGCCGTCATCCGGGAAATACAGGCAGCGGGTTTCCGGCTGGTGGAAGACAGCCCGCTGTTGCGGGTTAATTATTTTCTGGTGTTCGAAAAAACCGGTCCCTGAACAGGGTGGCGTTTCACTCAAGACCTTTACAGGTAAAGCGCCACGGAAGCACACAGAAAACATGTATTAACACTGAATATTCCGTGTCTTTCCGTGTGCTTGCGTGGCCCAGTGGAAATCACTGTGGATGCCGCCTGAGCGGGCGCCACCAGACCCAGGACTGCAATATCTAGTGTATGGTTGCGCGGCGGAATTTCTCGCGCACCCGGTCCAGCAATGACGGCACCTCGCTGGCGGATGCCATGGGCGCGGCGATGTTTTGCGCAGGCACATCGGCCACCGGCCGTGCCAGCTTCGCCTTGCCCCACTTGAGCACGCCCCGGCTGTCCTCGATATGCGCCGGCCGCAGCGGATCCGCACCCAGGGTACCGACCAGTTCATCGAGGTAGGCCGGGCCCTTCACATGCCGCAGCCTGTCCTTTGCCGCCTCGAGGCGGCCTGCGATACCCAGGCGCTCTGCCTCGTCGACATAGCCCTTGTCGTCGAGGAAACGCTGCAGGCTGAGCACGTGACGCTCCCAGAGGGCGATGTCGCGCTGCTGCTTGACCTCCAGTCGCTCGCGGTACCAGTCAGAGCCCAGCAGGTATTCCCGGGTGAACATCGCGCGTATGTCCGGATGATGGATGTCCTTGCCCTCGTAGCTGCCGGTGGCCATGATGTGCAGCAGCGCCCGCAGTGGCGGGCAGGCATCCTCGATGCTGCCGTCATCCAGGTAACGCTGCGCAACCCCCTGCTGTGCCTCGACAATGTTGTTGATGCCGTCGACATAGTCCTCCAGGCTCTGTGTCTCCGGTTTGAGGATCTCGTCGGTAAATACAGCGGTCGGGTTGTCGAATATCTTGCCGAAATAGCCGTGCACGAAATGCGACGTGATGCGGTAGCCCAGACGACTGCCCAGCACCTGCTGGCCGTTGTGCTCGAAGTCCTCGACCGGTTCCAGGTAACCGTGCGCTATCAGGTACTGCGGGTCGCGGTGCTCGGGATCCAGGCGCGCCCAGATTTCCGGGATCAGCAGGCTGATGTCATGATCCACGCGCACGTGCGAACCGACGAAGCCCGCGGAACTCGAATAGCCCGCATAATCAGTCAGGATGTAGGATACCAGCGCGTTGTTCAGGTCGGCGGTGGCGCGCAGGGCATTGAATGGCCCCTTGGTCAGGGCACCCTCACTGCCGGCGCCGGTGGTCGAGGGTGACTTGCCGGTCAGCGAGCAGATGAAATCCATGAACAGTTCCGGCAGCTCCTGGTAGTGAATCGGGTTGTACACCGCCAGAGATCGTATACCCGGCTCCGGCGGATTGTTGCGCCTGCCGGTCAGTACGGCGTCCACCGGGTTGCACACCGTTTCACCCAGGTCGAGCTTGCGGTGCAGGCGGGCACTCATGTCGGCCACGTACTTGCGCACCGGTTTGACCAGGTCGGGCCTGACCTGCAGGTAACGCGGGTTCTTCGACGGCTTGCCGTCGACCATGCGCGGGTGCGCGGAGGAAACAACAAAACCGGTGCCGTCCTCGTAGGCCGAGCGCAGGCGCTCCTGCATCGGCGGGGTAAACTGGAAAAAGGTATGCACGTCCTCGACCAGTGTGGCGAGTTGCTCACCGCTGATGGGTTCGAAATTGGCGATGAAGTTGCCGGGCTGTGACATGTCCAGCTCGGTCTGCTTGTCGTAGCCGGGGTGAATGGCCTCGTCCGGGCGCTGGAACAGGCGGTACTCGCAGTTCTTCACCAGTTTGACGCTGTGGTCACTGTCGATGGCCGGCCCGCAGTTGCTGATGCACCGGCCGGGCACCACGACCGAGGCGCTGATATCGTCTTCCATCTGCACCTTTTCCGTGGCGATGAAATCCTGCCGCAGCTTGAAGGTGCGCCACTTGCCCTTGCCGTCGAAGCCGACGCGCAGGTAGGAGGCGATGATGTTACGGCCATGCAGTTTCAACTCGTGCGCGGGCGCGCCGTCGACCTCGTCCACCGACAGGTGATCGCGCCAGCGATCGCCCCACTCCACCCGGTAAAAGCGCTTGATCAGGAACACCAGCGCCAGAATGCGCGGCGGGATCGACTCCAGCCACTCGTTGAATTCGTCGGTGTAGCTGGAGGTCGGCGTCAGCAGCTTGATCACCGATCCCAGGCTGCGCTCGGAACTCAGGGGCTTGCGCGTGGCGTCCCGGTCCTCGTGCTCGTGACCGGGCCGGTAGCGCTTGGTGTAGTCCCTGTCGAAGATCTCCTGGACCCGGTCAAGGTCCTTCTCGAGATCATCGACGAACAGTGGCCGGTAGATCACGGCATCGTCCAGCGACTTGGATATCTCTGACTTGCCCCCGCCGGAAACGGTGCAGGGCTTGTGGCAGAACGTGCCCTCCGGGTTCATACCGACAATGCGCCAGGAGGGTGCACCCGGGTGCTTCTTCATCTCGAGCTTGTAGCCGCTCGGCTGCATGTAGATCTTGCCGGGCCGCAACGGGATGGTCTGCCGTTCGCCGTCCTTGTCCCAGGTGATTGTCTGGGCATGCAGGTCCATGCGGATACGCTGCGGCAGGTAGATGACGTCCGGATACTGCCGGTCGATACCGTAACCTTCCGGCTGCAGGTCCATGGCGCTGCCGTAGCGTTCGACCACCTCCTCGAAGGTGTAGTCCGGATGCACGGTACGACTGTCCGCGCCGTATTCCTCGCCGTGATTACGGCACGGAAACGCCAGGGCGCCGCCGGCATGCTCCTCCTCGGCCATGCCGAACAGGTTGGCCGAGTAGCTGATCTGCGCCTTGACCTCTTTCTTGCAGTAACCGAAGTAGTTGTCAGCGATCATGGTAACGATCACGCCCGACTCGTCGCGCGTGGTGAGCTTGAAGGCCTGGCCGTCGTTGTACAGCTCACCGGCATCCTTCCAGCACATGCCCTCGCTGCGCTGTCGCCCGGTCGCCTCGTCCCAGTGCGGCAGTCCAAGCTCCTGCTTGGTGAGGCCAACGAGGTGCGGCGCCAGAATCACGCAACCGGTGGTGCCGGTCCAGTGTTCAACGTCCAGCGCGGCATCGTTCTCGACCAGGAACGGGTTGCCGCCGTTACCGAAGATGCTCTCGACGAAATCCAGGTTGCTGACGAGATTGCCGGGTGCGAAGAAGCGTACCTCCATGGTCTTTTCCGCATCCCTGCCGGGAATCTCCGGGCAGACGATCGGCCGCAGCAGCAACGATACGAACATCCTTGCCGGGGTCTCGAGCCCGGAGGTGAACGGTACGGTCAGCAGTTCCTGCGGCGGCTTCAGCGCGCGTTCGAGCATTCTGGCGAAGGTCACCTTGGGCACGGCCTTCTTGTCGCCCGGCACCGGCAGCCCGCCCTCGGTGATGTGGAACGAGCCCTTGGTGGTGCGCCGGTCGCTGGCCGGATTGTGCAGCACGCCCTGCTTCACCCGGTAGCTGGAGACGATATCGGAATGGAACTCGTCGCTGTCCATCGGCAGCGACAACTCGCGCGCCACGCCGTGGCGATCGAGCAGGAAGGTCTGTGTCGGCAGGGTAGGTACGGTTTCGAGATCCAGCTCTTCCAGGTAGCGTTTGATGTAGCCCTGGATGCGCTGATCGACCCGGCAGTGATAGTTCGCCAGCAGTCGGTTCTTTTCACGGTAGCTGTAAAGCAGGTCACGGGATATCCCGAAGAAACGCGAGGATTCATCCGGCACGCAGGTAGGCTGCCCGGACGAGGCCAGCTTCAGGTTGATGTAAAGCCGTAGTTTGGCGCGTTCTTCTTCAGGGCTTTCAGGGGCCTTGTTCAGGCCGAGGGTGTGGGCAAAATCCAACGGTCTTCCTCCACATTTGTTATGGGTACTTGCGGCCATCGCGCGGGGCCGGCAGAACAGCGGCTATCTTACCATACATTACGATTCGGTCATCGGGAGACATCTGTAAGCCTCTGTTTTTCAATGATTCAGATGGCCGATAAGCTGCCATGGCGTACAGGACTAGTGGATAAACTCAACCGCGACCTGCCTGCGGTAGGCCTCGTCGAAGACCAGCTCGATGGCGACCTCGCCGGCGTCCGTCTGGATCCTGACCTGTTGCAGCCCGGGCAGGCGCAATGCCAGCCAGCTGCACATGGCGCCAGCCAGCTGCTCATTGCCGGTATTGAAGGCATGCACCAGGTTGCCAGCGACGAACTGCGCCCGCTGGTTGAGGTCCGGGGACTCGATCATCTCTTCACCGACCAGGATACCCTCGTCCATCCTGGCATCCATTTTGTCCAGGTAGGCCGCCTGGTGAACCGGCAGCGGCTTGTCCCGGTCGTATTCCAGTTGTGCGATGCCATCCAGCAGGACGGCCATGATGTTGCTCATTAATTTCCCTGCCAGCAGGATCCGGTTCGACGCAAAGGGTAATCAACCCGGCGCAGGCTGTCCATCCGGCCCCGGTTGTTTCAGTGTGACTGTGTCTTCACGGCGCCGCAGCGGCTGCATTCATAGGCCGTCACCAGCCGGCCCTGCCTGACGTCGAACCGGCGTTCCTTCATCACGACCCACTTGTGGAAACCGCGCCGGCACAGGGTCTTGCCTTTCGCCTTCTCGGCAGCGGTCGGTTTCCTGAACCGGACGACGTCTCCCATGCAATCATTCGCCGCTTATTTCAGTTATCCACCGGCACACCCGCACGTGCAAATGCATCCAGCATGTGCGAATGTGCGGCCGCGGCATCCACCAGCACGACGGTATGCGGGTAGCCGTCCGTCAGCACGGCCAGCAATTGTGAGGCCGCATTAACAAACCGGGCATCATCGGCATAATCAAGATACTCGATAGTACCTGTCAGGGCGGGATTCGATACATGCGCTCGATCGCGCACCTGCGCAGGTATGGTGATGCGCTCGTCCCCTGTCACAGCATCCAGCGACTGCAGCAGCCGCCCGATATTGATTACCGCCATGCTGTCGAGGGTACCGCCAGCGACAAGATCCAGCGGCGTAATCAGGGCCTTGCCAGGCACGGCCTGTCCAAGCGGGATATCGCCGATATAAAAACGCACCAGGCCGCCGCGTTCATAACGGAACTCGCCGGCCGGGCCGGTTACCCCGCGCAGCGAACCGGACTCATACTGCACACCCTCGACCGGCGCATCGACCAGTAATCCATCCGCTATGCCGATCACCACGGTGGCGTCCTTGTCCTTGTCATCGTCGGAGGAACTGCCGGTGTTGATGGAGATGGCGCAATCCGCCCCCGTCAGCGACAGCAGCGCCACCACGGCAAGCATTATCAGCACCGCTATTGAACGTTTCCCGACAGGCATTTCTGACAACTCCGTCCAGCACATTTAACCTGTCTACTATCTTAGATGAATTCAGCGTGAACAGTGAATACCGGGCGACCTCAGGCATCGGCAGACACAGGCAGGGGATTCGGGTTCATCCACAGTGACGCGATTCCGGGCGCACTGGATACACGGATCGGGGAATGGATCCACCGGCACAGCTCGCGCGGCTGCAGCCGTCCAGACCATCAGGGGATACAGGGTGTTCCGGATACAACGGCTGGAGACATATCAACAGGCACCGCTTCCCCGGCATCCATGATCGCCTGCAAGCGCTGGCCCCGCGCGTCAGCCGGCAGCCGGCCAATCCCTGCGGCTATCGAGTAAAATCCGGCAAAATCACCAGCGGACTGCCGCAAAATCTGCTGAAATGCCGGCAGGTACTCCCGGTAAGTGGCCGTGGCAGCCAGTTGCGCATTATTGATGTCACCTGCAAACCAGCTGTCGTAGCTCCCCTGCCCGCCCCAGCCCCGCCTCATGGCGGCATAGTTGGCACGCATTGCGGCAATCAGCCGCTGCTTCCCCTGACGCTTCTCTGCATCACCGGCATCCGATGCATAAACGGCCAGCAACTGCTCCCGGGTCTGCGCCACAAGCGCGTAGAATCCTGCCTGGCGCTCATGGAAGCGGTGATACTCCCGCGCGGCTGATGCATCGCCACGCTCCTCCAGCCAGGCAGCCACACCGGCCAGCTCGACAGCGGTGGCGAAACTCTCGTTAAACGCGGTATCGCCAGCCACATACAGCTGCTGATGGGCAAGTTCATGGAAGATCAGGCCGGCAAGCCGGGCCTCGCTGAAATCCATCACCGTATTCAGTACAGGGTCATCGAACCACCCCAGCGTCGAATAGGCCGTTACCCCGCCCGAGTAGACATCGTAGCCCTGTTGCCGCAGGCCGTCCGCGAAACGCGCCGCATCGGTTTCGGCAAAATACCCGCGGTAGGCAACACAACCGGCAAACGGGTAACACCAGGTCTTGAGTTGCAGTGACAGCTCGGGCGCCGCAAACACGTTCCAGACCGCGAATGGCCGCTCAATATCGGCATACAGGGTGTAACTGCCATTGTCAGGCAATGCCAGCGTGTCGCTGGCGAAGCGGCGTATCGCCTCCACCGTTTTCAGCTTGCGGCGCAACTGTGGATCGGTCGAGGGGTCGTTGACCAGCGCCTCGACCGGCTGGCGACGCGCCATCACATCCAGCTGTCCTGATGCCGACTGGGAATAGTAGCCCAGCGTGGCACAGGCCGTTGTCATCACCGCCACGGTTACCGGCAGCAGAACACGCAGGACATGGCGGCAGTCAGCGTACACGTTCGAGGGAGTTCCGCCAGTCAGCGGGCACGGTCGTACCGAGACAGGTAAACCGGCCAACCTCGTTCTCGTACCAGCCGGTGTCGTTACGCAGCGGCTCGACAGCATAGCCCCACCACGCACCGGAACTGTCCTGCGCAATCCAGCGAACCCAGTCGGGAATGGCTTCAGGCGGATTCATGGCTGTCCGGTCAATTTGCCGTACGGCGCTTGCTGACGGGAACCCGGGCCCGGCATGAAAAAGCAAAAGGCCCCGTGAACGGGGCCTTTTTCGGCATTGCCCGGCCCGTGCGTCAGCCCAGCTCGCCCGGGTAGTCGGAGATGCCCGGGTTGTCCTTCACACCAACCACCCTGGGATGATTGATCTTGGGTAACCTCAGGACATTGTCTTCTCCCCTGGCGCCGACGATGTAATCGCGCACCACATCCCACATCAGGCGCCCCTCCGGCGTACGGTTAACGGATGCCCAGCCGGCGACCTTGTAGGTCTCGCCCGCCTCGATGACATGACCGCTATCAAGCTGTGCATCGGAGATGCGCTTGCCGAGCCCGGCTGTCGGCTTGATGGTGTAGTCGAGCCCGCCGACACGCACCATGTCGCCGCCGGACTGCAGGTACGGGTCCGGGTCGAACAGGTTGTCCGCCACGCCCTCGAGCATGTTGATCAGGTCAGCGCCGGTCATTTCCATGACATAGGTCTCGCCGTAGGTCATGGCGCACTGCGTCATGACATCCTCCATGGTGATCCACTCGCCCTCGAGTGTCGTGGTGCCCCAGCGCACGCCGGCTGACAGGGCGATATCCGCATCGTATTCATGCCGCAGTGCGTTGCACAGCACCTGGTCCCAGGTGCCCATGAAGTTACCGCGGCGATAGAGCACACGGTCCGCAATAGCCAGCTTCTCACCGAGAATCTCCTCGAAGGTCTTGCCGACACGGGACGGATTGTAGAAGAACTCGCTGGAACGGCTCTCGATAATCGTTTCGTCGTATTTCGTCTGGCGCATCTGGTCGATGAAGGCCTGCATCTCCTTGTCCGGCTCCAGCCAGTCGGAAATGATGGGCAGCATCCTGTAGTTCATCGCGTTGAGCTTGCCTGCGGAGATATCGAAGTCCATGACGCCGACGAACTTGCTGTTGGAACCCGCGTTGGTCACGAGGCAGGTATGCCCCTCGACATTCTTCACCTCGACCGGGCGCGGGATGCCGTCGTGGGTATGGCCGCCGAACACCGCGTTGAGGCCGGGCACGCGCTCCGCCATCTTGATGTCCACGTCCATGCCATTGTGCGACAGCAGCACGATGGCATCGGGGTTCTCGTCCTCACGAATCCCCTCTACCAGTGAAATCATGTCGTCCTCGCGCAGGCCGAATGACCAGTCAGGGAAGAACTCCTGCGGGTTGGCGTTGGCGGTACGCGGGAAGGCCTGGCCGACCACGCAGATGCGTGCCCCGCCGACATTCTTGATGACGTAGGGCCGGAAGGCATGACCGGTGTCCTCGTCATACAGCCCGCGACCGTCGTACTTCTCCACCATGGTGGCGTACTTGTCGCCGAACAGGGCATCCTCCTTGACCCGGACGTTCTGGCCGATGAAGTCGCCCTTGAACAGGGCCACGTTGCTGAGCACCTCGTCCTCGCGGTAGGTGAACTCCCAGTGGCCGACCATCACATCGAGTCCGAGGATATTCGAGGCCTCGACCATGTCGACACCGCGGGTCCACAACGAGGTACCGGAACCCTGCCAGAGGTCGCCGCCGTCGAGGGTCAGCGTGTTTTGCTTGCCACCGGCCGAGGCCCGCAGGCTCTCGAGCAATGTCCTCATCTGGGCATAGCCACCTGTCCTGCCGAACTTGCCCGCCGCGCTGGCGAAATTCAGATAGGTATAGGCGTAGGCCTCGGGGCTGCCCGGCTCCAGGCCCATGGCCTCGAGGAAGCCCTTGCCGACGATATGCGGCGGGCGGCCGTAGGCGTCGCCCACACCAAGATTGACATTGGGCTCACGAAAATAGACCGGATTGAGCTGTCCGTGAACGTCAGTTATGTGCAGGATACGCGCATTGCCCTGCATGGGAAGATCGTAAAACCCGGCTGACGGGTCCGGCGCCGGCATCGCCTCGGTGGCTGCGGCCGCCGTCGTGGCGCCATTGTCGGACTTGCTGCAGGCTATCAGACCGGGACCCGCGACGGCGCTGGCGCCGAGGATCTTCAGGAATTCTCTGCGATCAAATGGAGGCATAATGTCACCCTAAGGTTGTTTTCTTTTAAAAGACGACGGCTATAACATAGCCGGCCGGCTCTGCTTCAGAGGCATACAAGGCTGCCCACCTCTGCCCTGCCATACCCTGCAGACACCGGAATCGTTGAGCGCTTGATAATAAAACACAAATGCAGGGATTTACACTCACAAACTCATTCACACACGTGGAGTCATGATATCTGTCCCGATCTGCCGGGTCGCCAGGCGGCGTCCGCCGGCAATCCCCCGAACGGCCCTGCCGGTTGCAACAGCACGCAATGCCGCCCCATGGCGCTCCGGCAAGGGCATCCTGGCGCTGCTTTTCCTGCTGGCGGGCCTCGTCCTGGCGACACCCGCTGCCATTGCGGACATCGTCAAACCTGCACTGGTGGAGATCAGCGTCAATACCAACGGCACCTACCGTATCGAGGTGCGGGCCAGCATCGAGGCCCTTCTCACCGGCATCAATGCCAGGTACAAGAACACCCAGGAGGCGCCCACGGCTGAGGCCTACGACAAGCTGCGGGGCCTGCAACCCGAAGAGTTGCAGCTGGCCTTTGAACCTTTCAGGCAGATCTTCGCCAGCGAGATCCGGCTCAGCTTCGACGGCCAGCCCGTGCCCCTGACGGTCACGCGCGTTGAGATACCGGAGCCAGGCTATACCAAGGTGCCCCGCATCAGCGTAATCACCCTGGATGGCCGGATCGCGCGCTCGATCGAGAGCGTCGTCTGGTACTACCCGGAGCGCTTCGGCGACAACGCGGTGCGCGTTCGCCAGGTCGACGAGAGCAACGAGAAATGGTACTGGTCCGACTGGCAATGGCTGCGCAACGACAGGCCAAGCGAGCCGTTTTCTCTGACCGAGGTCTTTACCCGCCAGTCCATCACTGACGTCATTGGCACCTACATGGTGGCGGGCTTCGAGCATATCCTGCCCAGGGGCACAGACCATATCCTGTTCATACTCGGCATCTTCCTGCTCAGCACCCGCATGCGCCCCCTGCTGTGGCAGGTCACCATGTTTACCGTCGCCCACACCATCACCCTCGGGCTGTCCACCGCCGGCATCATCGAACTGCCGGCCAATATCGTCGAACCGCTGATCGCGCTGTCCATTGCCTACATCGGCTTCGAGAATGTCTTCGCCAGCAGCCTTCACATCAGCCGGCTGTTCATCGTCTTCTGCTTCGGGCTGCTGCACGGCATGGGCTTTGCCAGCGTACTGGCCGATTTCGGCATGCCTGCCGACGCCTTCATGACCGCCCTGATCAGCTTCAATATTGGTGTCGAACTCGGCCAGCTGGCAGTCATCTCGCTGGCCTACCTGGCTGTCGGGCTGTGGTTCTCGCGAAAACCCTGGTACCGCAAGGCGGTCATCGTCCCCGCCTCGATGGCCATCGCGATGATAGGCCTGTACTGGACCTGGGACCGGATCGTGCTGTAGCGAGAACCCGTTGCGGTGTATAACGCAACAGGTCGCCAAGCAGAATGATCTGGCGAGTGTGATAGAGTTAACGCCACGGAAGACCTGCACCATAACAGGGACACACCCCACATTGACGACTTGCTTACCAGACCGGCATTGCCGGTTGACGCCTTGCCACGGTCTGCGCCTGCTTGCCCTCTGCGCCGCGATCCTGCTGTCAGGTTGCATGACGACGCGCTCCAACGACATGGCAATGTGCAACAGCCTCGGACCACAGCTCACGACACCGAGCCGGGCTGCACCGGCAGATGAACTCGACGTCCTGCTGCTGTCGGCGGGCGGACCCTGGGGTGCATTCGGGGTCGGCTTCCTCGATGGCTGGTCGGGGGTCACCTCGCCGATGGCGCTGCAGCGCCCGGTGTTCGACGTCGCCATCGGTATCTCGACCGGCGCCATGATGGTCACGCATGCCTTTCTCGGCAGTGACTATGACGATGTCCTGCGCGAGCAGGTGGCAAACCTGACGACCGAGGATGTCTTCCGGCCTCGGTCGGCCTTGTCCGCCATACTCGGTAATGCCGCGACAGACACCTCACCACTGCGGCGCCGGCTGGAACAGGCCATTACAGAGGAAACACTGGACCGGGTAGCGGATGCCTGGATCAATGAGGGACGCCGGCTGGCCGTGATCGCCGTCGATCTCGACTGCGGCAACCCGGAGACCCTTGACCTAACGGCCGTTGCCCTGCAGCGCGACGACCCGGCACGCCGCGACCGCTACATCGACTTCATCATGGCTTCAGCGGCAAGCCCCGTGGCCTTCCCGCCCGTATTCATCGATGGCCACATGATGGTCGATGGCGCACTGCGACAGCACATCCCGTTCCCCAGCCAGATCGAGGCGCTGTTTCCGGCAAGGGAAGGCGGCCAGCCACCCCATGTCAACCTGTTTGCCATCATCAACAGCCCGCTCGAAACCTATCCGCAATGCGTCACCGACCATGTCCTGTTCATCGCCGTGCGCATCAGTGACGTCTGGACCGGGGAACGGGCCGCCGACAGCGTCGCGCTGACCGTGCTCGATGCAAAGCGACGCGGCTGGACGGTGAAATACGTGGCTCCAATGAATGGCCCCTGCGCGCCCATACCTCCACCCGATGACTATTTCCAGCAGGATTTCATGCGCTGCCAGTATGAATACGGCCATCGGGTCGCGACCACTGACGCTTCGCCATGGCTGGACACGGTCGACAAACTGCCGAATGCCGACGCGTCCCATGGTGAACACCCCTGCCGCAAGTGACCCGCGATGACCCCCTGGCCGGACGGGCAGGAACCCATGCCGGCTGGCACGCACACTGGTTACAATGTACCGCAGAACCTGAAACCGGAAATTACCCATGAACGATTCCACATCCTGTCCCTGCGGCTCCGGCCTGCCCTATGCCAGCTGCTGCGGCCCACTGATCGACGGCAGCACGCAGGCAAGCGGGCCGGAGGCGCTGATGCGCTCGCGCTACACCGCCTTCGCACGCCAGGAAATGCCCTATCTGGCCAAAACCCTGCACCCGAGCCAGCGACATGACTACGACGAGGCCGGCGCGACCCGCTGGGCCCGGAAGTCGGACTGGGAGGGACTGGAAATTGTCGAAGCCAGCGAAGACCCGTCGAACGCCAGCCGCGGCAGCGTGGAATTCAGGGCAAACTACCGCATGGACGGGGTCAGGCACATCCACCACGAACTTGCCGAGTTCCGCAAGACCGATGGCATCTGGTATTTCTATGACGGCAGGATGGTCGGCACCGAACAGTTCCGGCGCGCTACACCCAAGGTCGGGCGCAACGATCCCTGCCCGTGCGGCAGCGGCAGGAAATACAAGAAGTGCTGCGGCCGCTAAGTCGCCCGGGTCGCACTCGGCGGCCTGGCAAGCTGACCGCTCCCGCCACGCGGGCAGCGGCCGTGGCGCACTGCCGTGGCATGGAAGCGTCACGAATTCTTGCTAGAATCGCGCCGGTACAGCAACGGGAACTGCAAGCCCATGGATAAGATACTCAAGGAAGCCATCCACCAGCAGCGCACGGACATGGCAGAGCGCCTGCGAACACCGCTGTGGCAACTGGCTGACAAGGCCATTCCGGTATGGGGTCAGCGCGACCAGCTCGATATCGTGCTGACCGAGGGGTTCTCGACCATCCCCTGCGCCATGTTCCTGTACGCACTGGACACCAATGGCATCCAGATCAGCGACAACGTCGGCACCGGCGGCCTGTTGCCGGAGCACTATGGTCGCGACCGCTCCCAGCGCCCTTACATGCGCGAGGCCGTGCCGTCCTGGGGCTTCCTGCTGTCCGATGCCTATCTCAGCCTGCGCTCCAACCGGCCCTCGCTGACCGCGCTGCAGGTCGTCAAACGCCACAACGAGGTCATGGGTTTCATTGGCGCCGACTTCGACCTGCGCGACCTGCCGGTCACCGGCAAGTTATACGAAGAATCCCATAACTGGCGGCAGATCAAGGGCGACCCGGCGATCCGCGGCACGGTGTTCCAGCAGTGCCGCATCGACAGCCTGATGGACCGCAACATGGACTCCGCTATGGCCATCCTCGAGGAGCTGTTCACCGAGCGCGGCATGTTCCAGGCCGTGATGCACTTCTCCAGCAGCCGGGCCACCGTCTGGTTCATGGACGACCCCTATCGCTACCGTATCCTCGACCACGAGGCGCTGGCAGACCCCGATATCTGCATGCTCTACCCGCCCCATGCCTACCCGGACGACGCCCTGATCCCGAAGAACAAGATCGCAAGCCTGTTGAATGGCATGCGTCAGCTGCGGGTGGCGGACGAAACGCTGTATCTGCGCTCTGCCTCGATCAATATCTTCAACGGCATGCTGAGCCTGACGTTCTCCTGCGACGGTTCGCACTACATGTCATGGCAGGAGTTCCTCGACAAGGACATGTCGTTCTGGGTTGGCTGCGCCGCCTAGGGGCATTGCATTCCGGGGATGACTGGTTCAAAGTTCACACCGGCTACCCGACCACACGGTGAACGATGAAAAATCTGCTCCTGATGTGCTGCCTGTCGGCCACCCTCGCCTTCGCGGCGACGGTAACGGCCGAGTCCCCCCTTCACATCGCCAGGCTGGATGCCGGCAACCGGTCTGCAACTTCGACCGGCGAGGACATCTGGAAGGCACTGAACCCCGGCAAGCTGAAGCTGCGATCGGCGGCCGCGCTGGTGGTCGACGAATCCGGTAACGAGGTCTATGCCAAGCAGGCGAATGACCCCATGCCGATCGCCTCGATCACCAAGCTCATGACGGCGATGGTCATTCTCGATGGCGACCTGCCTATGCAGGAAAAGATCAGCATAATGAAAGATGACCGCGACCTGATCCAGCTGACCGGATCGCGGCTGGAATACGGTGCCAGGCTGAGCCGCGGGGAACTTCTGCAGCTGGCGCTGATGGCATCGGAAAACCGTGCGGCCAATGCTCTCGCCCGCACCTGGCCCGATGGGCGAAAGGCCTTTATCGCGGCGATGAACCGCAAGGCGCAGTCACTGGGCATGCAGGGCAGCCGTTTCAGCGATCCTGCCGGACTGGACGCCGGCAATGTCGCCTCTGCCCGTGACCTGGTGAAGATGGTGCGCGCCGCCATGCGCTACCCCTTCATCCGCAAGGCCACCACCACCCGCTCGATCAGCGTCAGACCCTACAAGGGCCGCGGCGAACTGCGCTACGTGAACACCAACCGACTGCTGAAAAACGCTGCCTGGGAAATCCAGCTGAGCAAGACCGGCTACCTCAACGAGGCCGGCCGCTGCCTGGCCATGCAGGCCGAGATCGTCGACCACCCCCTGGTCATCGTCCTGCTGAACTCCTTCGGCAAGCTGACACCGTTCGGGGATTCCAACCGCATCCGCAAGTGGATCGAGGGCGGCATCGACAGCTAGCCCGGATACCCACCAGGCCGGCGTCCAGTCACATCCGGTGCCGGCATCCGGCCTACTGCACATAAGGACGCCAGGTGTAGTACTTCGGTATCGAATCCAGCCTGGCATGCAGCCAGTAGACGCCCAGGCCAGAGGTGCTCAGCCACAGCGGGCGCCCGGACAGTCGTTCCCCAACCTCCTCCGCCACGCATTTCCAGAAGGCCACCTGCCGGGATTCCGGCGCGCCCCGGACGAACGCGGCCAGGTGTGCATACGCCGCCTGCGGCCCCCGCGGGCACGGTGCAACGAGACAGGCGTCGTGTCCCAGGTTGGGGAACACGGCTATATCGCCGGCCTCACGGGAGAAATACCCGGCAAAGGCACCGGCATCCGCCGCCACGCCGGCAAGCGCCGGGCTGTCGACCAGCACGCACTCGAATGGTTGCCCGGCGCTCTCCTGCGTGACGGGCGGTGCTTCCCAGAAATACGCGGCAAACGGCGCATTCGCCAACAGCCGGCTGAAGAACAGACAGAAGTCCGCCTGCGATGCCAGGCTATCAAGCACGCCCGCATAATCCATGCGCGTCGTGCCCTGCCGGATATGAAGCCTCTGAACACGTCCCGCCTCGAGCAGTTCGCTGTCAGCACGCCACATCGGTCAGCCCGGGCGGCTCACGGCGATTCCGGGTGCCGGATACTGCCGGCTTCCCGCCCGGTGGCGCCAAACAGCGCGGCCGCATTGCCATAGGCAATGCGACTGGCGACATCCGCGGGCAACTGCCCCAGCCACTGGCGTGTCTCGTCCACCAGGTCGGCGAGCCCGGCCCAGCGACCCGGCGTGTAGGTGTCCGTCCCCGCCAGGCATCTCGAGGCATTTTTGACCAGGAAGGCACGCCAGGCCGGCGTCAGCCTGCCATCCCGCAACATGCCCTCGCGGAACGACAGCTCGAGAAACAGCCGCGGATGCGCATCCAGCAGGTCCTGCAGATCGGCCACCGGCACATCGAAGCCGGCATGCGCCCAGATCACGTCACTGGACGGGGCCTGCGCGAGGATCGTGGCAATAGCCTCCGGATCCGTGTGCGCCATCAGCGCCAGCTGCCGCTCTCGCGCGATACCGATGACGTCCTGCACCACCGGGCTTGCGGCATCGGCACCGAAAACATGGAACTCGCCGATGCCACGGTACGGGATACGCGCCAGCTCGGCGCGCACCCACGAGGGGATCTCCGGATCACGGTACCAGTAATGCCGGTGCGCCCGGCTCGGGTACGGGCGCAGAAACGGCACTACCCGGTCCGGCGCTGCCCGGTAGAGCCGTTCGGCACCCCCGCCCGGGGTTGCCGAGACGACCGCCCGGCTGATGCCGGCTTCCGACAGCATCGCCATTGCCCTCTCGGGCGGTATTACATCCCAGACGTCCCCGGAGTAATGGATATGCGCGTCGAAAACCGGCAGCGCGGCAGCGGCAGCCGCCGACAGAAATAGCAGCAGCCCGCCAGTCAGAATGTCCCGATGCGCCAAGCCGCAGCCCGTTGCCAGTCGCCGCCCGTGGCGCGGCTATTTGGCGTAGGCCCCGAACACCTTCTGCAGCAGGTCGGAACTGTAGCCCAGGGGATTCTCGCGGATCCGCTTCTCTTCCCTGGCAATCATGAGAAACAGGCCGTCGAGGGTTTTGTCCGTCACGTAACCGTCCAGGTCGGCGGTGCCAGCCGGCAGCAGGCTGGTCACGCCGCCGGCCTGCGCGGTCATGTTCTTGTACGCCGAGGTCACACCGGCATTCGCCGTCGCCGATTCGACAATCGGCCGCATCCTCTGCGCGAGCTCATCCCCGGTATGCGCACGGAAGTACTGCGTGGCCGCATCCTCCGGGCCACCCAGGATGTCTTTCGCATCCTGCACACTCATCTGCCGGATCGCATCGCCGAAAATCGCCGCGGCTTCCGGGGCCGCCTGCTCCGCGGCATGGTTCATGGTGGCGATGAACTCGTCGGCAAGTTCATCCTGGCCGACGCTGCGCAGCGACTTCTCCACCCAGGCAAGGCTGTCAGGCATGGGGATGCGCACCTTCCTGTTGTTCAGGAAACCACCCTCCTGCCCCAGCTTGTCGACGGCAAACTGCGTGCCCCTGTCGAGCGCCTCCTTGAGGCCTGCCACCATTTCATCATCGCTCAGTGCGGCCGTGGCATCACCGCCGCCGACTCCGGCCACCGACTGCGTAACACTGTCCATGTAGTCCGACAGACCCGCCTGTGACGCCGGACTGACCAGTGCCAGCGAGAACGCAACAGCCCCCAGGATGTCGCATGCATGTCTCATGGTTGTTCCCCTGATGTGGTTGTCCCTGTGAGTTTCATGCCCTGAATAGTAGTCCGGTTTCCCGCAGATTGCGCGCGACCCGGGCAGCTGCACTGGAAACTATTGAGCCTCACATCATTCACGACAGGTCCCGGCTCGTCTCGCATCCCTGTCACCATGGCCACGGAAACACACGGAATCCCGGCAACCCGTGTCTTTCTGTGTGTTTCCGCGTGTTTCCGTGGCAACTCGATCACGAGCATGAATTTCATGCGGTATCCTCAATCACGCACCGGCCAGGTCTTGATGCAGTGCAGCAGAAAACCGCAAATGCGGGTAATGGTGGCGGCATCAAGCGCATCCTGGCCACTCACCCCAGCCGCCGCAGCAGCTCGCGCTTGAGCGCCGCCTTGGCCGGCTGCGCCTGCCGGTAGATTTCCTCGAAACGGTAGAAATCAAGCACCCGGATGTTATGGATATCCGGCGCCACATAAATGTCCGGCGGCCGCGCATCGAGCTGCGCACGGGTGATGGTGGCGGCCATGATCTGCAGTGAGTTGAAGGTAGTCTCGAAGTACGTCGGCGCTTCGCCGTTACGCGGCGAGACCCGGCCCTGCACGTCCACGGCAATGGTGAGATCGCACGCATCCATGAGCACGTCATACGGCAGCGGGTTGACCAGGCCGCCATCCACCAGCACCCGTCCGTCGTGCTCAACCGGCGCGAACACGCCGGGGATCGCCATACTGGCCGCAATCGCGGTCCCCAGCTCGCCACGCCTGAAGACCACCTGTTCACGATTCCAGAAATCGGTGGCAATGATCTTCAGCGGGATATCCAGTTCTTCAAAGCGCGTCTTGCCCATCACCTCGAGCAGGTAATCGACAAGGCCGTGCGTGCTCACCAGGCCGCCGTAGCTGTCGCGCAGGTCGAAAAACTCCAGCCACTTCGTGAGACGCTCGTTGAACAGGGATTCCAGCCAGGACTCGTCCCGGCTGACCGTGAGTTCGTCAATCAGCCCGCGGATGTCTCCGCTGGACATGCCGGAGGCATACAGGGCGCCCATGACGGCGCCGATACTGGTGCCGGCCATCCGGTAGGGCCGGATGCCCAGTTCCTCCAGCGCCTCGAAGATCAGGATATGCGCCAGCCCGCGCGCCCCGCCACCGCCGAGCGCCAGCCCGATGCGCTCCGGACGCACGCCGCGACCGCAGCCACCGGCAAGCCCCAGGACCGCTATACTCGCCGCACCCAGTTTGAGAAAATGACGTCGTGTTATTGTCTGATCAGCCATGACCGGAGATTCAAGCAATCGTCTTGAGGACATCCGCTGCCGCCAGGCATGCTGCCTGCCGATTTAAAATAGCACGACCCGACCTGTAAATGGAGCCAAGCATGAGTGAGACCCTGATGATCCTCCCTGCCAGTAACACCGATGACATCCGTCTTGTTCGCATCCCCGAAGACTTCGAGTCGCACGAGGCCTACCGTCACGTCACCGGCCTGATCGCGGCGGCAGAGGAACAGAACCCGGATTATGACTGGGAGGATATCCAGTCTATTCTCGAGGAACACGACTTTGAAACCGTGGACTTCGTCCTCGGCCCGTCACTGGATTGAGAGGCATCCCGGCATGAAATATACGGCCACAATCGCCCTGTTGCTGCTACTCGCCGTCCCGCTGCAGGCATCTGCCTGGAGTTCAAGCCTGTCCGGCGGACGCGGCGACGTCACCATCTACAATGACAACCGCGCAACGGTGAGACAGGGCGGAATCGAGCGACCGCTCTGGGACGGTACCCATCGCCTGGAGGACGGCTCGACCCTGATCATCCACAACGGCATCGCCGTGCCCAACCCCGCGATCCTCGAATCACGCCGGCAACTCCTGCCGCCAAAGCCGGAGGCATGGGAAGGCATGCGTATCGTCGGCACCTCGCCCTGCGAGCAGCTTGAGCGCAAGGTCTGCGGTCCGGAAAACGAGTGCCTCGACACCGAGGCCTGTCCTGCAACCCGGCAGCTGGTGAACCGGGAGTGGGAGGAACGCCGCGCCAGCCACAATACAGGTTACATGACCCCGACCAGCGGCCAGTGCCAGCAGGCAATGGATGACCAGGAGTTCTTCGTCAGGTGCCTGCCAGTAGCCAGGTAGCCCGACCGGCAGCTGTCCCCGGCAGTTGCGCATGCATCGCGGCGTCCACCGCAGTCTGCCGCAACAGGATGGTGAGTGAAGCGACTGCCGGTCAACGCACCCGGGCTTGACTGCTCGTTTGTCATGGAAATGGCCACGAACCGGCTTTCCGACCAACCAGGAAGCGGACAAAATCCCTTGTATTTGCTGCAGCCAGTCTTTAACGGTAACTGTCAAGTTACCTGCCTTGCGAGCCAGTACAGCACATCGATACTGTACTCGGCAGGCGAGTTTACCAGGGCGTATCCCCCGGTCTGGCTGTCATAGATATACGAAGTCAAATACCCTGTGGCGTGGAGACCAAGCAGTGCAGCCGTAATCTCCTCATCCGGCACAGACTGGCCAAGATCATCGAAAACGTACCGTCTGACATCATCCGTCGCCCTGATGGTTTTTGAAATCCACCTGAGAATCGTTTTCTGTATCTTGCCTGATTCCATTTGCCGGCTGATGGCGTTGCCCTGAATCAGTGACACGACTTCCTGGCCATCTCCCTCTCCACGTGTGCCAGTATGTCGTCCATACAGGTGTCATCGGTTTTCAAGAGGAAGCAGTCCGCGCCGTTGCGAAAGGCTTGCTGCCGATGTTCCGGCAGGTCGTAGCTGGTAAGAATAACGATCACCACCTCGGCATATACGCGCTTTATCTTTCTGGTGACTTCCAGCCCGCTCACTCCGGGCAGCTTGACGTCCATGAAGATCAGATTCGGACGCAGATACTCAACCTTGCTCAATGCCTCCTCTCCATCGCCTGCCTCATCGACATCAACAAAAGGAAAGTACGTGAGCAATGTGTCCGAGAGAGCCTGCCTGTAATTGACATCATCCTCGACAAGCAGCATGTTGAACATTCTGGAATCCTCGACGCGTTTTACCTGTGTGCCGCGCATGGGTTTGCCTGACAAGACCTGATCGGAGCTTCGCAATCCAAATGGCGGGCAAACACGCTACGTTCATTCACGCAGCTGCGCCCTTGCGATAGCCGGTTCCCCCGATCCCCCCGCTGTATTTACGGGGAAGTTGCCCCGGCATTGAATAATGATCTGCATTCATTGCTCACCTTCGACCTGGTAATGCAATTGAAAACCAGAGGCATAACTGCGCCATTATCCGCAGGGCAGCGGGAAACATCTCACCCGGAGAAGCGAACGCATACTTGTGCACATGAACCGAGCATTGCGGATACGCGTCTTGATGGCCATTGACAGAGCATCAAGTCGAGGTCAATTTAAGGTAAAAGGGGGATTATTCCGGCCATCGAGGCCGGCCAGGGTCCTCAGACAACGAGTTTGTAGCCGAACCCCTTCATATTCCGGATCCATTGCGGTGAATGGGGATCACGCTCGATCTTGCTCCGCAGCTGGTAGATGTACTGCTTGACATCGGCACCGGTCGCCCGGCTGTCGGTACCCCAGAGCTCGGCAATGATTTCCTCATTGGTGAACACCCGGCCGATATCACTCGCGAACAGCGCCAGGAGAGTGAATTCCTTCGGTGAAAGCGCAATCGGCTCGCCGTTGATCGTAACGGACTTGGCCCGCTCGTCGATCACGATTGGACCCCGCACGAGGCCTTGCGGTTCTGCAACCGGTTCAAGACGCCGGATGATACTCTGTATCCGGGCCTCGAGTTCACGTATCTCGAACGGCTTGCGCAAGTAGTCATCAGCACCAAGGCCGAGCCCCTTGATGACATCCTCGGTGTCATCGAGAGAAGTCAGCATGATCACCGGTATCCTGCTCTGCGCACGGACAGCCGTTAACACGCCCCAGCCATCCAGTTTCGGCAGCACCACGTCCAGCAGCATGAGATCGGGCTGGACACACTGCAGTTGCGCAAGTGCTTCCTGACCATCGTTCGCTGTTTCCACCTCGTGACCCTTGGCCATGAAATACAGCGTCAGCAATTCCCTGATGTCAGGATCGTCCTCTACCACGAGAACCTTCATGGCACTACCCCAGCCCCCGGGCATCGGCCCGCTCGGGGCAGCCCGGGGCTACCGGCCTTTCAGGACCTGGTAACACGCGACTGCCCGGTGGATACATGATCGTCCCCTGGTAGCAGGGAGTCTGCGCCCTGCTCGGCCCTGGGCAGATCAATGCAAAACGTCGTGCGCACGCCCGGCGTGGACTGGAAATCAATCCGGCCGCCATGTTGCTGCACGATTAGCTTGGCAATACTCAACCCCAGGCCGGTGCCGGCTTTCCGGCCACTGCCCGCTCCCCCGGCCTGGGCAAACTTCTTGAATATCTGGCTGTGAAATTCCCGGGGTATTCCGGGGCCATGATCAGTGACCTCGACCCGAAGCATGGGACCATGCGCCCCGACCACAACCTCAACCGGCTCGCCTGGCCGTGAATACTTGACGGCATTTGACAGCAGGTTGCTTACCGCCTGCATCAACCGGTCCGCGTCACCATTGACCCAGGCATCGGTGACATGGCAGTGACAGGAAATGGTGATCCCGGCTTGTTCTGCCAGTGCCTTGCTGTCCTCGATAACCCGGTGTACAAGTCCTGTCAGCTCCAGGACCTCGAACCGGAAGGTCATCTTGCCGGCCTCGATCTTTTCGATATCCAGAATATCACTGATCAGCCGTACCAGGCGTCTGCTGTTACTGTGTGCCATCGTGATCAGTCTCTGCGCCTGCTCCGGCAACGATTCCGTCATATTTTCCATGAGCATCCCCAGTGAACCAAGTACCGCGGTCAGCGGGGTGCGCAATTCGTGGCTTACCGTGGCAATGAACTCCTCCTTCATTCGCTGGGAGGCCTTCAGCTCGGAGATATCCCAGGCGACGCCGACGTAGTTCGTCGTGATCCCCCGGCTGTCCCTGATTGCGTTGATGGTCACCCACTGGGGAAATATCTCCCCGTCCTTGCGCCGGTTCCAGATCTCACCCTGCCAGTGACCGGTCCCGCTGATCGAAGACCACAAGCGCTCATAGAATTCCCGGTCCTGTTTTCCGGACTGCAGAATTCGCGGGTTCTTCCCGATAAGTTCCTCAGGGCGGTACTGGGTAAAGGCCGTGTATGCGGGGTTCACGGACTGGATGGTCCCGTCAACGTCCGTTACGACGATGCCTTCAGTTGCGTTTTCGAAAACATTCGCGGCGAGGCGCAGTTTAAGATCAACCTGCCTGCGCTCGGTGACATCGCGAACGATATGTATCAACAGTCGCCGGCCCTTTACCGTCACCAGGCTGGTGGCCAGTTCGATGGGAAAACCTGATCCATCCCGACGTCGCCCGACTCCTTCAACCTCATCGCAGGAGAATGAGTGAATCACCGGACTGGCACCGCCCGCACGCAACTGGTCAAGGTAGGCATCCCGACAGTTCTCGTCGAGCAACATGGTAAACCTGCGCCCCATGACTTCGCTCGCCCCGTACCCGAACATCCGCTCCGCAGACTGATTGGCCGAATCTATCATGCCGTCTGCATCGACAGTGACAATGCCGTCCACTACATTGTTGACGATCGTATTGATCCGCGCCGAACTGTCGCGCAGTGCTTCCCGCTGCCGCATGCTGTGCCGGATCAACTCAAGACTGAGCGCCGATAAAAGAAGCGTGACCAGGAGCATGACATACAGGCGCTGGAAATTTGCCCTTTGCAACTCTTCGAGATCCCGTTCACGTTCGACCACAAGCTTGCCGGCCTGGAGCATCACACCCAGACCACTCTGGAATGCCTGATCCATGCGCGCCATCGCGTTGGCCGCTGCGGTTTCCTTTGCCGATATCAACTCGGCCCGGGCCTGCGCCAGACGCAGCGCCTCGCGCTGCCGGGACAGCTCGAGGACATCCCCGGCAAGTTCAACCAGGGTATCCCGCGCGGGCCCCAGACTGACAACCAGCGGCGCCAGCGTATTGTCATCCTGTGTCTGTTGCCTGACGGCGGCCAGGGTGGCGTCATAGCGCCGCTGATAGATATCAAGCGCGGTGCGCTGTTCCTCTGTCTCGTAGTTTTCCAGCACATCGTTACCGGGGCGATTCAGGTCGCGCCAGGCGCCCGCGAGAGTATCGAGCTGCAGGCTCATCTGGTGCAATCCCGTGGTTTCAGCCCCGATGGACTGGATCTGCAGCAGCAGATTTCCGCTCCACAGGACAAACCCGATAATCACCACCCAGGCGACAACGTAGAGAGGTTTCATTGGCAACTCTCTGGCTCCTGTGAGTGTCCCGACCGGACAACCACCATCCGGGGGCCAAAGCGCATAGAGACGATAAAGACATCCGGGACCGTGGATTGTCGTTTTTTCAAACTTCCACCACACCTGCATCGAACAGGACAACATCCATGCACCGGGTTTCGCCGCATGGATTCCCCGTACACCCCCTGCACGGATGTGGCCAGCATCCGGCCCCGGCGGAAAGCCCCCGCTACTTCTTCCACTCCGGCAGATCACCCATCATCTTGATGTCATTGAGCATGGCCAGCGCCTGCCATTCCTCGAGGGGGAAGTGGATGCCACCGTCCTCCTCGCCGTACTTGTCCATGAGCTGGCGTTCGATGTCCTTGTTGAAATCAAAGGCGCCGATACCGCGCATCCCCCAGCCGCCGAACAGTCGCGCATCGATAACACTGAAGCCGACCAGCCGGATATCGGTATGGCGCTCATCGCGGACAATACGCATGAAGGCCTCGTTGACGTCCTCGTAATTGCCTTCCAGGACCTGCAGGTAATGGGTATTGCTCGCCAGCAGGACACCGGTGATACCGTGCGACTCGTTATAGGTCTCGCTGGTATGCAGGATATCCGTCACGATTTCCCAGTTCAGCGGAACCTTACTGCGACTCTTGTAGATGATGCGATACATGCAGCCTCCCGGCGTGTTGCAGTGGTGCGTTTGCCATTAACTCCATACTAACGCATGCCCCCCGGGTTCGCTGCAGCGCATGCAGGCTGGCGCAGGAACCGGCCCGCCTGACGGTTCACTCCCGCCGCTCATGCCGCCAGCGGTCGCCTGTATTCCCATCGAACCCGTTACCATGCCTGCCGCCACCGGCAGCATTTTCTTCAACAGTCCGTCATCGAGCCCTGTCATCCCGGCAGCATGGCTGGCAACCTGGCGACCGATATCCGTGCCGCCAGGCAGGTGGCGGGAATGACATTGCCGTCCGCCACTGCATCGTCCCCGCCCAGCCTCCCTGGCTGATCGACATAGTGCGGATGGTTACCCTTCGCCAGCGCCCCATGAGCGACTCGGAGCCCTGCGCAACCAGTCAGAGTATAAGTAATTATCGAGATATATGTTATATCTATTTGTTTTTTTATATATTTTAATCAGCAAGGCCAGTCAGTAACAGCAACGCACAGGCATCCCCCCTTCTGCCAGCGCCGAGCGCCACGGCGGGCTGCCGGTCGTAATACAGACACTAATTCAGCAAAGTGTTCTGGCTAGAGTTCCAGCACGTCACCCATTGCCGGCACATCGGCGCGCAGCCCGAGCTCCCGTTCGATGGTGTCGCGGAACACCTGCTTGGTCTCGGCTTCGCCATGGACCACATGAACGGCGGGATCGCTGTTGAAATTTCGCAGCCAGCGCGTCAGGTCGTCGACATCACCGTGCGCCGACAGACCGCCGACGGTGTGGATCCTGGCACGTACCGGGTACTCTTCGCCGTGTATCTTCACCCGTGGATGACCGTCCACCAGCTTGCGGCCGAGTGTGCCATAGGCCTGGTAGCCGACGATCATGACATGTGCGCCCGGACGCGAGATATTGTGCTTGAGATGGTGGATGATACGGCCGCCGTTGCACATGCCGCTGCCGGCGATGATGATGGCGCCGCTCTTGATGTTGTTGATGGCTATCGAATCGTCGACGCTGGAGCTCAGGTGCAGGTTCTTCAGGGGCGGCATCTCATGGGCCTCGCGGCGCAGGCGCGTGGCCTCCTCGTCGTAGAGCTGTGGATAGTTCCAGTAAACGCCAGTGGCCTTGATCGCCATGGGACTGTCGAGGAATATCCGCCAGCGCCCCAGATCCCACTCATCGAAATATTTCCCCATGAAGTAGAGTATTTCCTGGCTGCGGCCAACCGAAAACGCGGGGATCAGCAGGTTGCCGCGATCGTGACGCGCCTCGCTGATGATCTCGCCGATCTCGTCGATGGTTTTCTGCAGGTCGCGATGTCGCCGGTTGCCGTAGGTACTCTCGACCAGCACGTGGTCGGCCTGCTGGATCGCGGCAGGATCGTTTAGAATCGGCATGTCGTACTGACCGAGGTCGCCACTGAAGACGATCTTCTGCTCGTTGCCGTCCTCGTTCAGCCACACCTCTACACTGCACGAGCCGAGGATGTGACCGGCATCCTGAAAACAGATGCTGACGCCCGGCAGTATCTCACGCCGTTGCCGGTAGCTCATGCCGACTATGTTCTCCAGCGCCCGATCGACATCGGCTACGGTGTACAGCGGCTCTACCAGTGGCTTGCCCTTGCGTTGACGCCACTTGTTCTCGTACTGGGCATCGCGCTCCTGCAGCGAGGCGGAATCCTGCAGCAGGATCCTGCACAGATCACAGGTCGCGTTGTGGGCGTAGACCGGGCCCTGGTAGCCCTGCTTGGCCAGCAGCGGGATGCGACCGGAGTGGTCGATGTGGCCGTGACTCAGCACCACCGCACTGATATCGCCCGGTGCGAACGGGAACGGCTGGCGGTTTTGCAGCTCGATCTCGCGCGGTCCCTGAATCAGTCCGCAATCCAGCAATATCAGCTGGCCGTTGGCGCGCAGTATGTGGCATGACCCGGTAACGCCACTGGTGGCGCCGTAGAATTCGATATGCATGTTGCTCCCTTGTTATAACGGGCGTGGCGGGAATACACCCGGAACCCGCACGATGACCCCGGCAATGCAGTTATTGTATCCCCTGCCCGGTGGATGGATACAGCCCGCTGGCACAGCGCCTGGCTACTGGCCGCTGACGCCAGGCCAGAGTGCCAGCCCCATACGCAGAAAGTTAACCGCCAGCAGTGCATTGCCGGCCAGCAGGAGGATGCACACCGCCCGTGCACCCTGGCCCAGCAGATCACGCACGCCGATGCCGGCAGCGATAGCCGTGAGCAGAAAGCCGAATTCACTGATGAGCAGCGCCGTCAGCAGCGGCAGACCGCCGCCATCGGCAGTCGGCCCGAAGCGTATGAGCACGAGGGCGAGCAGCAGGCCAAGGCCCAGGGCCAGCCACGGGAAGGATCGTTGCATAATGTCACCGGTTCGGCGTTGAGGAAAACATCGCAAGGCTAATGTAAACGCCAGCGGCCCCTTGAATCAATCGGCCGCGCGCCTGCCTGCATATTTGCCTGTATCATCCACGCAACCGCCCAGCTTGCAGTTACCCGCAGGCTGACCGGCAACCCGACAACATCACAGGTGTCTCATGACCTTATTCAAAAACACAGTAGTCGCACTGATCATCGTCATCACCACGTCCGCCGGCGCCGTGGCAGGCTATGTCATCGGCATGAAGCAGGAGAATCGCCGCCTGAACGAATTGCTCAGGGATACCCATATACAGCTGAGCGGGGTCATCCAGGACGACGCCACCGCCGGCGATGACGCCATCCGCTATCGCCAGCAGGGCGCCGACGGGCTGCTGACGGCATTTGGCAGGAACCAGGACGGCAATACCGCGACAGCCGGCCGGCAGGAAACACCATCACAGCCCTGATCGCCCAGCCGCGAGACCGGCCGGAGACGATCACCTTTCCCGATCATGACCATGACGTAATTTCGTTTTACAAGCTTGGCGTGCAGCGCTTTACTGCGACACGCAGGCACACTGCCTGCGTGTAGCTGCAGACCCGCAGGGTCTGCCGGGAGACAGGGAAATGAAGTACAGCAGCATCATACTGGCGTCACTGCTTGCGCTGGCCGGTACGGCACAGGCGACAGGCGACAATCAGCTGACAGAAGATGAAGTAGCGGATATTCGCGTAGAGTGCATCACGAACGGGATTGCAGACGAACTGGACGGCGACCAGATGGAAGCCTTTGTCGAGCAATGTCTCAAGGACGGGGTGGCAGCCAGGACGAAATCCAAACAGACACAAGGTTAGGCGGCCCCCGCCGCCACCTGTTCCGGACCCGGCGCATCAGCTGCCGGGACCGGCACACCCCGTCTTCGGACCGGGCCTTCCAGCCCGGTCTTTTTTTACCGCCCGGCACCCTGCCGCCGCAGTGGCATACCTGCCCTGCCCGGCGGAAGCCGTCGAGTTCGACAGCGCTTGCAGGCACGATACACCGGGAAGGCACGGGACATCTCCCGATTACGCCTTGACCGCCTCTATTCGCCGGAGGAACTCCTCCATCACCAGCCGGTAGAGTTCATCGCCGAGGTAGCGGTCCTCGACGCCTCGATCAATATTCGGATTGTCGTTGACCTCGATGACATAACCCTTGCCGTCCCTTTCCTTGACATCGACGCCATAGAGGCCGGTGCCGATAGGCTGGGTAGCCGCGAGTGCCGACTGCAGCACGTCGCGGGGCACCTCGAAGGTCGGCAGCGTGGCGAAGTCGCCGCTGGCGACACGGCCCTTGCCGTGGCGGTAGATCTGCCAGTGATTTTTCACCATGTAGTAGCGGCACGCATACAGGGGCCGGTTATTGAAGATGCCGATACGCCAGTCAAACTCGGTGTAGAAGAACTCCTGCGCCAGCAGTAATGCCGACTTGCGGAACAGCTCCTGCAGGCTGGCCCGCAGTTCCTTGCGGTCATGCACCTTGACGATGCCGCGCGAGAACGAGCCATCGGGTATCTTGATCACCATCGGATAGCCCAGCTCCTCCTCCAGCCGGCTGACCCGCCCGGTACTGCCCCGGTGCAGCAGGTGTGTGCGCGGCGCCGTCACCTTGCGCACCCGGAACAGGTCAGCCAGATAAACCTTGTTGGTGCAGCGCAGTATCGAATCCGGATCATCGACCACCACCATGCCCTCGGCCTCGGCCTTGCGTGCAAACCGGTAGGTATGATGGTCGATGGCCGTGGTCTCGCGAATGAACAGGGCATCGAACTCGGGCAGGCGCGGATAGTCACGCCGCGTAACCAGCTCCACATCGATGCCAAGCCCACGGCCGGCACGGATGAATGACTTCAGGGCGCTGCGGTTACTTGGCGGAAGCGCCTCCCCGGGATCGACGAGAATCGCCAGATCGTAACGATAGCGCCTGCGCTTGCGCGCACCGCGCCAGATCTGGCGGCTGAAATGGTCGAGCGCATCGGCAAATGCCGTCTGCGCATCATCGCCCAGGCTGCCAGGTGACACGGCCCTGAGCGACACGATCTGCCATCGTTCCCGGTAGCGCAACTCGATATCCAGCAACGGACAGGGAAACAGCTCGAACAGCCTGCGTACCAGGTCGCGGTAGACGGGGTCGGGCGTCGTGCCGAAATAGCTTCTTACCAGCAGCTGCTCCGACGGTGCATGCCCTGCGAAGCTGCGTTCCAGCGAGTCGGCGATCTCGCCCAGCTGCAACTCGTAAAGGGCGCGCTTGCCGAGGTCGTTGAGCACCTGCAGCGACGGGATGACATGATGGCCGCGTGCCTCGGCCAGCAGCGAGCAGTAGTAGCCGTCCGCCAGGTAACGGTAGCTGCTGCACAGATTGATGACACGCGTGCGCCGCTCCTCAGGGAACTGGCCGCTGTGAAGGTAGGCCTCGAAACTCATGACCTGCTCGCTGGGATAAAACGGCGCCCAGTCCTTCAGATCGTCGACCACAATAAGAGTTTGCGACATGTTTACCCGCCCGGGTATCGCAGCGTTTGAAAGACGCCAGATTCTGCACGCAGACTCCTGAAGCCGGCAAGCAAAATATTACGCAACATGCCGGCAGATTTATCTTGCATACGCCGGCACCGGCGCTATGCTTCATTCGCCTATCCGGGTGTATACCATGCCGCTACCGTCAAACCCTGCCGAACCGTCCCTGGCGGTCTTTCCCGACAGCCAGGCACACGCACACCTCCAGTGGAGGCGGCACCTGTTCAGCCTGCGAATGCCGGTCGCTTACCGCAGCTTCACCGCGCCGGGTGCCGCGCCCGGGGGCTCGCCGCTGGCAACCGACAGCGCCTGGCTGGGCCCGCAGGCGTCATCGCGCGTACTGGTCATCATCGCTGGCACCCACGGCATCGAGGGCTTTACCGGCACGGCCGTCATCTGCGACCTGCTGACGCGACTTGCCCGCGAGCCGCTGCCCGATGACCTGGCCGTGCTGTGCATCCACGCACTGAACCCCTGGGGCTATGCCTGGCACCGCCGCTGCGATGCCGACGGCGTCGACCTGAACCGCAACTGCATCGACTTCAGCCAGCCGCTGCCAGAGAACCCCGGCTACGACGAACTGAAACCATGGCTGTTCGACGCCGACAGCCGGCACCGACAGCAGGCTTTCCAGGCGTATATCGATGCCCATGGGCAGACCGCCTTCGAGATCGCCATCAGCGGCGGCCAGTACCACGATCCGGCCGGACCCTTCTACGGTGGCCGGGAACCCTGCCATGGACGGCGTGTCGTGGAGAGCCTCATGGCGAGCCACCGCCTTGCGGAACGGCGCCTTGCGGTCATCGACGTGCACACCGGCCTCGGCGACTGGGGACATGGCGAGATCATCTGCGACCATCCTCCCCGTTCTGACGGTGCGGCCACTGCACGGCGCTGGTACGGCGATGACTGCACCATGCCGGCGCTCGGCACCTCCAGTTCGGTACCCAAGGCCGGCCTGCTCGATTACGCCTGGCATGCCATCATGCCGGCCGGCAGCTGCTACATCACCCTCGAGTACGGCACCTACCCGACGCAGGACCTCTTCGAAGTGCTGCTGCGCGACCACCGCTTCTGGGCCGAACACGGCGCTGCCGCCGCCTGTCACCCGGAGCGCGCCGCGCTGGCAGAAGAGATGCGCAGCCACTTCTGCCCGAACGACCCGGCCTGGCGCGGGCAGGTGCTGCGGCGTGCCCGCGAGGTCATCCGGCTGGCCATGATCGGACTGCTGTCATGACGAAGCCGCACACTGCCCTGCGCGAGGTCCGCAGCTCCGACCTCAACAACCTGGTATGTCTGGAAGAGATTGCGTTTGATACCGACCGCCTCAGCCGGCGCAGCATTCGCCACTGGATCAGCAGCGGAAACCGCGCCTTTCTGGTTGCAACCGTTGACGGCACACTGGCCGGCTACATCCTGGTCATTTACCACGGCGGCACCCGTCTGGCACGGCTGTATTCCATCGCCACCGATCCGCGTTTCCGCGGCCGCGGCATTGCACGACAGCTCATCGCGGCCGGGGAACGTGCTGCCAGCGACAGCGGCCGCTTCATCATGCGCCTGGAGGTTGCCAGCGACAACCGGCCGGCCATTTCACTGTACCAGTCGCTCGGCTACCAGATCTTCGGCAGCTACCGGGATTACTACGACGACCATGGTGATGCCACCCGTATGCAGAAGCGCATCCATCACTACCGGGTACTCGAGAGGCATGCCGATGTCCCGTGGATACGCCAGACCACCGCGTTTACCTGCGGACCGGCTGCACTGATGATGGCGATGCGCGGCATCAGCGCCGACTACACCCCCTCGCAGCACGAGGAACTGCAGATCTGGCGCGAGGCCACCACCATCTTCATGACCTCGGGACACGGCGGCTGCCACCCGCTAGGGCTCGCGCTGGCGGCCCGGCAGCGCGGCTTCATGTCACAGCCATGGATCAACCGGCGCCAGCCGCTGTTTATCGACGGCGTGCGTGACGCCAACAAGAAACGCGTCATCGGCATGGTGCATGAAGACTTCCTGCAGCAGGCCCGCAGGCAGCACATCAGGATCCGCCATGGCGACATCACCCAGGAAGTGCTGATCCGGGCCCTGGACCATGGCGCCATCCCGCTGGTTCTGATCAGCACCTGGCGACTCGATGGCAGGAAGGCACCGCACTGGGTCACGGTCAGCGGCTACGACAGCGAATGCCTGTACGTGCACGACCCCGACCCGGAGGAGAACAGCCAGACACCGCTTGACTGCCAGTACCTGCCCATCGCCCGCGAGGACTTCGCGCGCATCTCCTGCTTTGGCCAGAACCGGCTGCGCACCGCCGTGATCGTATCGCGCACCTGAACCCCGGACTATGGCCAGATACCACGCATCAGGGTGGCACGGGTCACGCGTTCAATGGCAATGATAAGTGCAACCGTGCGGAAATCCGGCACCTCGCGACCGCCTTCCGGCAGTTCTTTCCCGGTTAGCGCCTCCTCCTCGCCCACCACGAATGACTGCCAGCGATCGAATACCACATCAACGGCCTTGTACATCCTGGCCCTGAGACGGTCCATGACCTGCTCGTAGTCCCACTGCTCGTTGGCCTGGTTCTGCAGCCACTCGTAATAACTCACCGTAACACCGCCGGCATTCGCGAGGATATCCGGCAGAACGGGGATGCCCCGCCCCATCAGGATAGTGTCAGCCAGCGGCGTGGTCGGACCGTTCGCGCCCTCGATAATCAGCCGGGCCTTGACGTTGCCGGCATTGCCACCGTGTATCTGGTTCGCCAGTGCCGCGGGCACCAGGATGTCACACTCCAGCTCAAGCAGTTCCGCGTTGGTGACGGTCAGGGTATCGGGCATGCCGACTACTGTCGCGTGCTCCGCCTTGAAGGCAGAAACCGCGGCGGGATCCAGCCCGCGCTCGCTGTAGATGCCGCCCTTGCTGTCACTCACGGCAACAATCCTGGCACCTTCGCGGGCAAAGGCGTCCGCCGCCACCGCACCAACGTCGCCGAAGCCCTGGATGGCGACGCGCGTACCGGCGATTTCCTGCAGGTCCGGGATCAGCCCGCGTGACAGGAAACGCTTCGTCGCAAACATGCAGCCCGTGCCCGTCGCCTCGTGGCGCCCGTATGAGCCACCCATCTCGACCGGCTTGCCGGTAACGACCGGGCGGTTGTTGAAACCCGAATGCAGCACGTCATAGGTATCGAAGATCCACGCCATGGTCTGTTCGCTGGTATAGAGATCAGGGGCCGGGATGTCCTTGTGCGGACCGATGACATCGTACAGCTCGGCAGTGAAACGCCGGGTGATACGGCGCAATTCCTTCTCGCTCAGGTTCTTGGTATCGCAGATCACGCCGCCCTTGGCACCGCCGAACGGCAGGTTGACCAGGGCGCACTTCCAGGTCATGAGCTTGGCGAGGAATGTCACCTCCTCCATGGTCACATCGGGGTGGTAACGGATACCGCCCTTGCCGGGACCGAACACCCGGTTGTGCACCACGCGATAACCCTCGAAGCTTTCAACCGAGCCGTCATCCAGCTCGATGGGGAAATTGACTACCGTGACATGCTTGGGTTTCTTCAGGAAGTCGATCAGGCCCCGCTTGATACCCCGGATGTGGCACAGGGCCCGCTCGAACTGCTGCTCGCTGATGCGAACGGGATCCAGGTCTTCAGTATCCTTGCGGGTATCGACGCTAGCAGTCATTCAGGCCGCCTCCATTACTGTGTGATCTAACATGGACCTGTTCTCCCGGCAACGGACCGGCAATCGGGCCCGCGGCGCCGCAACCCGACGGCCACTACTGCCCTTCCTCCCGCAACTGCCGGCGCATGGCATCGAAGTGTTCGCGCTCCCCGGCTTCGGCCTCCGGGTAGTGCATTTTCAGTGACTGCATGGCATGCACCACGATGTCGGCCACGCACAGGCGCATGTAGGGTTTGCTGTCTGCCGGGATCGCATACCAGGGCGCCCAGGGCCGCGAGGTCTCCCGCACTGCGTCCTCGAAGGCCTGCATGTAGTCATCCCAGAAACCGCGTTCGCGAACATCACCGGTAGAGAACTTCCAGTTTTTCTCCGGCTCGTCAAGCCGCGCAAGAAATCGCTGCCGCTGTTCCTCGCGGGAGACGTTCAGCCAGAACTTCAGCACCACCGTGCCATTGCGTGCCAGGTGTTCCTCGTGTGCGCGGATCGATGCATAGCGGTCCTGCCAGAGGGTTTCCAGGTCCACGTCCCCGGGCAACTGCTGGCTGCCGAGATACTCGGGGTGCACCCGCACCACCAGCACCTCCTCGTAGTAGCTGCGATTGAACACCCCGATACGGCCGCGCTCCGGCAGCCGTCGGCTGGTACGCCACAGGAAATCATGATCGAGTTCCTCGGCCGAGGGCTGCTTGAAGGAAAACACCTGACAGCCGGCCGGGTTCACACCCTGCAGGACCGCGCGGATGGTGCTGTCCTTGCCAGCCGCATCCATGCCCTGGAACACCAGCAGCAGCGCATGGCGGTCGTGCGCGTAAAACATGCGCTGTAACCGGTCGAGTTCCCCGACCCGTTTATCGAGCGCCTGCCTGCATGCCTTCCTGCCCGGCGCATCCGCCGGTGGCCCGGTTGCCACGCCGGCACGGCGGAAAGTGCCATCGAACGGCACCAGCCAGGGACTTACCGGGGCTGTGAACATGGCGGACCCTCTTGCTGCCTGCTGTACCTGCCTGCAGTGTACCGCACCCGCGGACCGGTGGCGGACATCAGCGCCTGCGTGCCATGGTTGCCAGCTTGAGCACCAGCAGCGCCAGCGGCGTGCCGTGCAGCAGCAGGTCGAAGATATCGATCGGCCGGACCAGCGCCCCGTCAAGCAGCATTTTCAGTTTCTCCCAGAGGTGTGGTTCAGGCGTGAATGGCATGAGCGCCAGCAGCACGGCTACCGGCAGCAACAGGGTAAGGGAAATATTATCCAGCCATTTCATCCTGTCTTCTCCCGTCATTCACACGCGCCGTCAACCCGGTTATTATTCCGTGCAATTTCACCAGCCGCCACCCCCGCTGCCGGGGTGACGCAAAAGGGCGAATGCAAATGATGAAACTTTTAATCCGGTATTTTTTCAAGACCGTCCATGCCATTGTCGGCCCCGTTCTGCTCGCCCTCGACTGGCTGACCACGCCCAGGGGTTTACAGCGCAGCACAGCCGACCAGCAGCAGATCGACGAGCAGACCCGCAACCTCGTCATGTACCAGTTCCTGACCTGCCCGTTCTGCATCAGGACCCGGCGCGCAATCAAGCGGCTGTCACTCAACATCGAGACACGCGATGCCCTCCGGCACACCCCCAGTCGGCAGGAACTGCTGCAGGGTGGTGGCCAGATCAAGGTGCCCTGCCTGCGAATCAGCGACGCTCAGGGTAACGACGAATGGCTGTACGAATCCTCCGACATCATTCACTACCTGCAGGAAAATTTCGAACCCCGTTAAGCGATGCCTGCTCCGTTCAGGCCCCCTCCGGCACCGCCTGGTGCAGTGTCAGCTGCGTGAACGGGATTTCCCAGCCATATTCGTTACAGGCCTCGACGCACCAGCGCTGCATGCACCGCCTCAGCCGGTTGTAGAGATCACCCAGTGAACCATGGAAATCGGCGATCACCACCAGGTCGAGCGAGGAGGTATTGGCCCGCTCGAACTCGACCCGCAGGTTCAGCAGCTTGTCGCCGTAGCCCTCTTCAGCGGCACGCTTTTCGACATGTGCTTTCAGCAGGTCAGGTATTGTCGTCACGCTCTCCCGCTGCAGGTTGTAACTGATGCCAATGGTCTCCTTCAGGCGGAAGTTTCTCGACAGGTTGAGCGGCGAGAGTGCCATGAAATCCGTGGTCTGGTAGGTGCGGTGGGCCCCGCCACGGGCCACCAGCTGTACCAGTTCCTGTGATATCCCGATGACCTTGCCGCGCATGCCGTCGCTCAGCAGCACCCAGTCGCCGCACAGGCAGGGGAACCAGGGATCATCCTTCCTGAACGGGCGTGATTTCAGCTCGACCAGGTCATCGATGGGCACGCGCTGGCGGATCTCCGCAGCCGGGTTTTCCAGCTCACTGTAAAAGTTGATCCGCCTGACCAGCCACGGCAGGCCGTCGAGATCGATGCGCTCGCCCTCGCGCACCGAGCCGACATTGAGAAACAGCTGCACCTGCTTCCAGTAGCGTGGCAGTGCCGTGCGCAGCGTCAGGCCGATGCCGAGCAGCAGCAGGATGCCGAGACTGAACAACACCCAGTCCTCGACCACGTAAAACACGATCATCGGCCCGGCGATAGCCAGCAGTGTCGTGATCGCCCGGTGCATCAGGTCCAGCAGCCGCAGCCGGAAACTGCGGTGTTCCGCCCGGTAGCCTGGCACCAGGCGGACGATGGCGCGGTAGCTCAGGCGCGATACCAGCAGCACGCCAGCCACGACCAGCAGGGCGATCATCAGGTAAAGACCGCGTTTCTGGAAGAAGGACTTCAGGTAGCTTTGCGATGCCTCGGCCAGCGAGGCCTCGGATTGCTCGATCTTGTCTAGCTGTAACTCGGCGGACTGCAGTTCACTTTGAATGAACGTCAGCTGCTTCTTCCAGTCCGCCAGCAGCCCCTGCAGGTAAAGCTGCAGCGGCTCGTTCCGCGCACCCTCCAGCAGGCCGGTAAGGTTGGCGACCGCACGTTCCGCGACCGGCAGCTTCTCCTCGTAATCGGCGATTTTCTCCTTCAGGTCGGATTTCAGCCGGACATGGCTGGTCATGTCCTTCATCTCGCTGAGGGCAGGCCTCAGCAGCGAGAACAGTTCCTCCTGCAGGCTGAACGGCTTTTCCTCCGCCTCGCGCAGGCTGGCGATGTCGGCACCGGCCGCGATTTCCTTCAGGTTACGCGTGGTGTTGAGCAGGTCCGCCTCCAGCTTGTCGAGCTGCGTCTGTATGTCCTTCTTCTCGCCGGTGGATTTTGCCTCCTCCAGCGCACGGTTCAGCCCGGCAATGTCCCGCTTCATCTCGGCCTGCAGCGTGATGAGCGAATTCAGCGTATCGATGGTTACCTGCTGCGATACGCCAGCCGCTTCCTGCGCTGCCTCAACCCCGGCATGCACCGGCGTCGTCGCCGGCAACCCCGCCAAACCGAGCAGCAGGAGCAGTCGCAAGGCACCACCCCATCCAGTCCGACTGTTATCCATTATCTGTCCACTCCTCAAAGATTAAACACGAACCGGCTTCGACCAACCGTTTTCGTTGCCAGTCTGCAACCGGTTCACACGGACTGTCCAGACCTGCAACAGCCGTGTTATAAATTCGCCATGCAAGCCATCCACATGACAGCCCCGGGACCGGCAGAAGAGGTCCTGCAGCTTGTTGACATACCCGCCCCGCAAATCACCCGCCCCACCCAGATCCGGGTGCAGCTCAGGGCCGCGGGCGTGAATCCCATCGACACCAAGCTGCGCAGCCGTGGCCTGTTTTACCCGAACGCGCTGCCGGCGATCCTCGGCTGCGACGGGGCCGGCATCGTCACCGATACCGGCACGGACGTCAAACGCTTCCGTCCCGGCGATGCCGTCTGGTTCTGCCATGGCGGACTGGGTGGCGCACCCGGCAACTATGCCGAATTCACCGTACTGGAAGAAACCGCGGCCGAAACCATGCCGGCCTCACTGGACTTTGCCGCCGCGGCCGCCCTGCCACTGGTCTCCATCACCGCCTGGGAGGCACTGTTCGACCGGGCCGGTCTTGGCGAAGGACAGACAGTGCTGGTACACGCCGGTGCCGGGGGCGTCGGCCATGTCGCAATCCAGCTGGCCCGGTCGGCCGGCGCCAGGGTCGCGACCACGGTCAGCACCACGGCAAAGGCCGACCTGGTTCGCGACCTGGGAGCCGTGAAGATCATCGACTACCGCGAAGACAATGTCACGGCCCGGATCATGGACTGGACTGACGGACGCGGTGTGGATGTGGTGCTGGATACCGTCGGCGGCGAAACCTTCCGCCAGAGCCTGGCCGTCGCGCGTGTCTACGGCCATGTCGTCACCCTGCTGGATCCCGGCACCGACGTTGCCTGGAAGACCGCCCGCGACCGCAACCTGTCCATCCACTTCACCCTCATGCTGACACCCATGCTGCAGGACCTGCCGGAGGCCCGCCGCCACCAGGGCGGGATTCTCAGACGCTGCGCGAAGCTGGCCGCAAACGGGGAACTCGCACCCCGGATCGGGGCCGCCCTGCCGCTCGCGGAGGCGGCCAGGGCACACCAGCTGATTGAAGAAGGGCACACGCAGGGCAAGATCGTGTTGCTGATATAGTCATGTGCTGTTGACCTGTCCTTTCAGAGGCATCCCTGGCGAGGGCACTTCTGCCACTGGACCCCGGATACTGTTTCAGGCCGGTAACATGAACACCTGATGGCTAGTCAAGGCGCTGCATGAACAGGATCCAGAGCGCGCCCTTGTTGTCGCCACCGTCATCATCTCCCGGGGCGCCGACGGCCAGATCCGCGATGCCGTTGTTATCGAGATTGCCGATACCCGCCAGCGCAGCACCAAAGTGGTCGTCCGCGTCCAGATTGCCGTCAAACCCCCCCGATTTTCCGGAAACCTTCTGCCAGCCATCGACCCTGCCGTCAGCCTCGAGAAACAGGATCCAGAGCGCCCCGGCATTGGCCGAGCCGTCATCATCATTCGGGGCGCCCACCGCGAGTTCCTCGAGTCCATCGCCATTGAGGTCACCAAGCCCGGCGAGGGCGCTGCCGAAAAGGTCCTCGTCATCCAGTTCGCCGCTGAAGCCGCCGGTCCTGTCAGCGATCCGCTGCTGTTCCCGGACCCTGCCCTCGGCATTGAGAAACAATATCCACACCGCACCCCTGTCCGTACCGCCTTCATCGCTGCCGGGCGCGCCGACTGCAAGATCCGGAATGCCATCCCTGTCGAGATCGCCAATTGCGGCAACCGCACTGCCGAAATGATCACCCGCACGCAGCTTGCCGCCGAACCCCCCGGTGTCTTCGGTAATCCTCTGCCAGTCGTCAACCCTGCCAAGCGCATTCATGAACAGGATCCAGACCGCGCCCGCATCGGCGGAGTCGCGGTCGTCATTCGGGGCACCCACCGCCAGGTCGCCGATCCCGTCGCCATTGATGTCACCGACCGCGGCAATGGCGCTGCCGAAACGGTCATCGTTGCCCAGGTCGCCGCGAAAACCGCCCGCATCATCGGCGATTCTCTGCTGGTCGCGAACCCTGCCCTCGGCATTGAGAAACAGCATCCATACGGCGCCCCGGTCGGGGCCGCCGACATCGCTGCCTGGCGCCCCGACCGCCAGATCAAATGCACCATCGCCGTTGAGGTCGCCGGTCCCCGCCAACGCACTCCCAAAAAAATCATTGTTGTCGAGATTTCCGTCAAAGCCGCCGGCCTCGCCGGAGATCTTTCTCTCGTTATCCACTCGCCCGTTCCCGTCCATGAACAGGACCCAGGCGGCGCCCCGGTCAGCACCCCCGTCATCATCAAAGGGCGCGCCGACAGCCAGGTCCTGAACACCGTCGGATTCCAGGTCACCGGGAGTGCTGACAGCGCTGCCGAACCGATCACCGCTGGTCAGATTACCGTTGAAATTGCCCTTATCCGCGGAAATCTTCTGCTCGTCGCGCACCTGAATCCTGATCCCCGTGCTGCCGCTGCTCGAATCCCCGTCAGCGGAACTGGAGTCCGTACACTGTGAGAGCTCGAAGCCGGTCAGACAGAAAAAGGAGAGCAGAATCAGGCTATGGTGAAAACGTTTATCGAAATGCATTGGCGGCTCTGCTGGCTGGGGGATGACCCTGATCGCCTGACGGTGCTGGCAGGATCATTATAGCAGTGCCGGACCCAGCCCGGCTGCAGGCTCGCCGCTTGCAACACGGTACCCGGCAATCGCGTCGAGGAAGTCATTGCCGTACTTCTCCAGCTTGTGCTGGCCGACGCCGGTGACGGCCAGCAGTTCGCGCTCGTCAACCGGCTTGTCGCGGGCCATCTGTATCAGGGTGGCATCACCGAACACGATATACGGCGGCACGCCCTCTACGTCCGCCAGGCGCTTGCGCAGGCTGCGCAGCTCCTCGAACAGCGACTCGTCGAAGGGCCCCTGGCCGGCCGCGGCCGCCGGGCGCTTCCTGCCGGCGGAGCGTTCCCTGATGCGCGGGCGCGCCAGTTCCAGCGACTGCTCACCGCGCAATAACGGCCGGGCGGTCTCGGTGAGCTTCAGCACCGAGTAACTGGCGATATCCTGCACCAGGTAGCCGTGGTGAATGAGCTGGCGAATGATGGAGGTCCATTCCTGCTCGCTGCGGTCACTGCCGATACCCCAGGTCGACAGCCGTTCGTGGCCGAGCGCGCGGATGCGTTCATTGTCCGCGCCACGCAGCACGGCAACCACGTGGGCGATGCCGAAGCGCTGGCCGACACGGTAGACACAGGACAGGGCCTTTTGCGCCGCCTCGGTGGCGTCGAACCGCGCCGGCGGATCCAGGCAGACATCGCAGTTGCCGCAGTCCTGCTGCAGGCGTTCACCGAAATAGTTGAGCAGTACGCGTCGCCGGCAGGTCACGCTTTCCGCCAGCCCGACCATGGCATTGAGCTTGTGCACCTCGATGCGGCGCTGTTCAGCGTTGGCGTTGCCGTCGATGAGCCGCCGGGCCGTGACGATGTCCTGCACACCGTGCAGCAGCAGCGCCTCGGATGGCAGGCCGTCGCGGCCGGCCCTGCCGGTCTCCTGGTAATAGCCCTCGACATGCCTGGGCAGGTCGTAGTGCACGACAAAGCGCACATTGGGCTTGTCGATACCCATGCCAAAGGCGACGGTAGCCACCACCACCTGCACCTCGTCGCGCAGAAAGCCCTCCTGCACATCCTGTCGCCCGGCCGATGGCAGGCCGGCATGGTAGGCCGCGGCGCGCAAACCCCGTTCCTGCAGCCTGCCGGCAATCTCCCCGACCCGCTTGCGGCTCAGCGCATAGACGATACCGGCCTGGCCCCGCCGCGGCTCCAGAAAACGCAGCAGCTGCTCGAAGGGCTTGTGCTTTTCCAGCACCGTGTAACGGATATTCGGGCGGTCAAAGCCGGTGACATGCCGCCTCGCATGCTGCAGGCCGAGCACGCGAACGATGTCCTCGCGGGTCTGCGCATCGGCGGTCGCGGTCAGCGCCGCCATGGGGACATCGCTGAAATGCTGCCGCAGTCCGCCCAGCTGTGCATACTCGGGACGGAAATCGTGACCCCATTGCGACACGCAGTGGGCCTCATCGATGGCGAACAGCGCAATGTCGATATCGGCAAGCCGCTCGAGGAAACCGCCACCGGTGAGCCGCTCGGGACTGATGTACAGGAGATCGAGTTCGCCGGCATGCAACCTGGCCAGCACCTGCCGCGCCGTAACGGCATCCAGGGCGGAATTGTAGAACGCCGCTGCCACGCCGTTGGCGACCAGCGCGTCCACCTGGTCCTTCATCAGCGAGATCAGCGGCGAAACGACAATGCCCACACCCGGCCGGTGCAGCGCCGGAATCTGGTAGCACAGCGATTTGCCGCCACCGGTCGGCATCAGCACGAAGGCGTCCTCGCCGGCAATCAGGCCCTCGATGATCTCCTGCTGGGTGGCACGAAAACCGGTGTAGCCGAAGACGCGCTGCAGCGTGGCATGGATGTCGTCCGTGACGGGGGCTGGCAGGCTCATGGGTGCATTGTACGGCTCGCAGCGGATTTGTCATTCAGGAAACCGGCCGGAACCGCCAGCACGGGGACCTGCAGACCGCTCAGCCAGCCGCCGTCACTGCAATTGCGCCCGCACGCTATCGAGAATTGCGCCAAGCCGCTGCCGGTTCTGCGCCGGCAGGGTCTGCAGCGCCCGGACACGGTCGGTGTAATCCGCCGTCGCCTGCAGCGACCGGTGCAGCAGCTCGTCCCGTACGGCCGGCGGGATGCCGAGATGCCTCGCCAGGTTCTGTATGCCCTGGCGCAGTCGCACCGGTTCTGCCGTCTTTTCATCGACTTCACCGTAATTGCCGAACGGCATGACCGTAAGCATGTTGTGGATGGAATAGGCGCGCATCGGCGCCGGATCGTACACCGGCGAGAAAGACAGGGTCTCCGCCCGGCGGACCACCGACAGGTTTTCCATGTGCAGGTCACCGTTACCCGTCAGCATCGCCATAATCAGGCGTGACAGCAGATGCCGCTTGCCGGCCTCCCGGTCGGTCACGATATCGAGGGGCGAACGCTCGATGGCACGCCCGATGCGCTCGAAGCTGTAGCTGTGGTTGTGCGTGATCCGGCTGTCACCCGAAGCCAGCACCGAGTACAGGCTCTCGGTAAACAGGGGATTCCTGTTCGGGTCGCGGTCGAAACGTTCCACTGCCAGTGCGGGCACGCCGTTGAACTCCACCTGCCAGCTGCGGGGTACCTCATACCCCGCCTCCCGGTGGACTGCCAGCGCCAGCGCCTCGAGTTCAACCAGCCCCGGATATACCGTCGACTGCTCGAACTTCAGCACCACATCGATAACGCCCTGTGCGCCGAAGCGCGCCGGCAGGCCGATGCGACCGTCCCAGCCGGTTTCGGGAATCGAGACCAGCAGTTTCGGAATGGCGCCACCCACACTCGGGGTCGGGCCGATGAGCTGCATCAGCGCCCCGGCATCCCGGTCGAACCAGCCCAGGTAATCCTTCAGGGAAAAACCCGATTCGCCGCTGACATCATGGAGCTCCGGACGCGCCGGCGTGGCGTACCAGTCCATTGCCTTTTCGTCGGACGCAAACACATCGAGATGGCCGATGCCGCCATGCCCGGAAACCTTCAGTATCTCCCAGTCCGTGTCCAGGCCCGTGGCCGGCGTAATACCCTTGTTCGCGAGGTAGTCAATGATCAGCTTGCGCTGGAAGTTGTGCTCGGCGTGCGGCGGCACCAGCGACTGGATCGGCGGGAGAAAGTCGAATGACTCCGTGCGTGTGCGCACAATGGTGTTGGTCCCGTAGACCCCGGGGCTATAGATCGTACCCAGACCCGGCAGGCCGGTTGCGAGGTAGTCAGGGTCATAGGTAAAACGGCAATCGGCATCCGTGACATACAGCTGCCCCATTCTGAGGGGACGTGTACCCAGCCGCGTCCAGACAACCGCTGTGCGATCAGTACTCATTCAAACAGCTTGCCGCTTTCGATCTTTTCAAGCAGCGGACTGTCCGGGACCAGGGTCAGCCTCAGCCCCACCACCCGCGCCAGATCCGCCAGGGTGGAAAGCCGCATGTCACCGGCCTTCTTGGCCCTGGACAGCGCTTCCGGTGTAATCCCAGCCCGCCGCGCCAGCGCGATTTGCGTCAACCCCTGTGTCTTACCCTGTGCCAGCACCCGCTGCAGGAGGTCTGCCGAATCAGTCATATCATTAACCTTCACATCAATACAATAGTATATTTTGCAGATATTAACTGATATATCAATTTATATTTTTGATTATTTTTTTAATTTATTGATTTAAATGCTTCATATTGATTTTTTCTTCAATGCATTGAACATCACTCATTTGTTTTGCGCCCGACACAAATCTGGCGCATTATGCACCGGTCAATCCGCATAAACAGCCCCAGGACTCACCTCATCAGGAGACAGTGCAGTGAAACCAGCAAACCGAATTTCAGGCATTCTTGCCGCCCTTGCCCTGACCGGCTCGATGTACATAACCACGGCAGATGCCGGCGGAATGGGCATGGGCAGCTCTAACAGGAATACAGGCCCCGGCTACGGCCCGGGCGCCGGCTACGACCGCGGTTACGGCCGAGGCTACCAGCACCGCTACGGGCAGGGTGATGGCCGCGGTCCCGGTTATGGTCGTGGTCCGGGCGGCCCTGGCTACCAGGGCGAACCCGGCGATGAAGGCGACAGCGGCAGCGGTTCCGGCTTCGGCATGGGCAGCCGCAGTGATCGCGGTTACGGCCCGGGCTCACGCCACCCTTACGGCCGTGGTGGCGGCACCGGTCCCCGTTACGGCTACGGCCGGGGACCCGGCGGCCCCGGCTACCAGGGAGAGCCCGGTGATGACACCGGCAGCGGTTCCGGCTTCGGCATGGGCAGCGGGCGCGACCGCGGTTACGGCCCGGGACCGGGATACGGTTATGGTCCCGGACGGGGTTATGGTCCCGGTCCGGGCTACGGCCCCGGACCAGGCTATGGTCCCGGACCCGCTACCGGCTATCCGGCAGCCCAGGAATAAGCCGCCAGCAGGCCAACCGCAGGACAGGGGCCGGGAAGATCTCCCGGCCCCTTGCTGTTTACGACGTCAGAACATGCCGCTTTGCTGTAACTCCTCGATGAAGCCGAACATGCGCAGGTCCTCGATCCGCTCCGGGTAGAGAATCCCGTCGAGGTGATCGCATTCATGCTGCACCACGCGCGCATGGAACCCCCCGGCCTCACGGTCGATGGGCTGGCCCGACGGGTCGAAACCGCGATAGCGAATACGCGTGTAACGCGGCACCAGCCCGCGCATCCCCGGCACACTCAGGCAGCCCTCCCAACCCAGCTCCCGCTCTTCCGACAGCGGCGTTATTAGCGGGTTGACCAGCACAGTGAACGGCACAGGTCCGGCATCGGGATAGCGCGGATTATGTTCCACACCAAACACCACGACCCGCTGCAAGACACCAATCTGGATGGCCGCCAGACCCGCCCCGTCGCAGGCCTGCATCGTGTCGGTCATGTCATCAACCAGTTGCTGCAATTCCGGGGTAGCAAAACGCTCTACCGGTGACGCCACCTGGCGCAACACCGGATCACCCATCCGCAACACCGTTCTTGCCGTCATCGATAACCTCCGTTGCCAATAAACCCGTCGCGGCTATGCCAGCCAGCGGGCCAGACTCAGCAGAAGAAGAATTACGCCCCCTATGCATGCCGCTAGCTATCCTCCCCGGCCGCCTGCGGCACCCGGGAAGGCCGGGTGAGTATGAACCCCGCGCCGTACAGCATGATCAGCGCAGCCAGCAGCACGAGCCAGACCGGCGTTGCCGCGATGAACACCAGATACGCCAGGCTCAACGCCATGGTCGTCACCGACAGCCATTTGACTCTCGAGGGAATCACGCCGTGCGACCGCCACTGCTGCAGCGGCGGCCCGAACAAACGGTGCGTATACAGCCAATCGTGGAAACGCCGCGAGGACCTGGCGAACCCCCACAGCGCCAGCAGCATAAACGGTGTCGTCGGCAGCCCGGGCACCACCGTGCCCACGGCGCCCAGACCGAAAAAACACCAGCCCAGCAGAAAATACACGGGTCTCACCCGGTCGCCACCTGTCCTGTCATGCCCATGGCAGGCTATTTTACGCCTTCGCCGTCATGAGGATCAGGCCCGATGGTTCGGCTGCAAAAAATCGTGCTACGGTAGAACCTGTTATGCAACAACACCGCTCCGTTCATCCCGCATCTGCGCACTGACATACATGTGGTCACGCCATCACCCCTCGCCCGGCGGCCCCGGCCGGCAGACAATAACCGGCCGCAGCCTCGCCCGGGCAATCATGATGCTCCTGTCGGGTTCCCTGGCACTGCAGGCTGACAGCGCAGAGGTCGCACCGGCAGCCACCAGCGGACTCAACAGGCTGGCAGCAGCGGTCGGCCAGGCACCGGATACGGTGCGGACGGGCTTCGCCGAAGCGGCCCTGTCAGAGATGGCGACGATACACATCACGGAAGCGGATCGTGCTCGCGCGGAGGCACGCCACAACAGGCACGGCCGCGACCTGGTGCAGTGGGCCAGCGCCGCTGCCGCCTATGCCCGGGAACTGCAGGCCCTTGCCGGCAGCCTCGCCTCTGCCACGACCATCGAGGTCGGCGTTGGCATCGGCCCCGAAGATGTTGTCTACCTCAGTATCGATGGCCGGCCTGTGATGGTCACCAGCCCGCGCCTGAGACACCAGGCGTCCTTCGAACAGCGAGTGATCGAGCACTTCTGCAGCCAGTACCACTGCGATGAATATCTTGCCCATTACCAGCCGCCACCGGCGTCATTACAGCCAGTGGCCTCGCAGCCGCGCTGGAGCTTCAGCCAGAACACAGGTCCGGCATGCGGCACCGAGGACGGCCTGGTGTTCCAGTTTCAGAACGCGACCGACCTCGAGCGGAAACGCAGGGCCTGCAGCCAGGTCGTTACCGAACTGAACGCTCTCGCCGCACGACTCGCACTGGAAACTGCACAGGGAATCCGCATTGACTGGAACAGGCTCGACATCCATGCCGCACCGGACGGAGAACACAACCTCGTCACGCTGAACGGCGACGGCGATACCGCCATGCTGACGCTGCCAGCCCTCGCCGTCGCGTCCACCCTGTTCAGGCAGCTACGCCCGTGGCTGGCGGCACGGATGGAGGGCAACAGCTACCGGCTGGTCCTGATCAACAGCGAGCGGTTGATGGCGCCTTTAGATGCAAGGGCAGAATGACCCGGGTGTACACAGGTGCCCGGGGCATTCCGGCGCGGGCACCCAACAGTACTGTCAGGACTCGCCTCGCACCGCCCAGACAGAACAGCGCGCGTGCCGCGCGATCCGGCTGGTAATGGATCCCAGCAGAAACCTGCGGATGGCGCCCTCCCCCTTGCAGCCGATCACAATCAGATCAGTACCTGATTTCTCCGCCAGATCGAGAATCTCACCGGCCACATCGGAACCTTCACGCAGTTCAGCGCGGACATGGGTAGTACTGCGACGCAACACTTCCACCGCATCATCCAGCGCAGCGCGGACGGCCTGTTTCTTGTGCTGCCAGATGGCATTCATATGCTGCCGGATATCCTGGCGAAAGGCTGTCACCAGCGGCATCACGCTGGCAACCGTCACCTCCGCCCTGTTTTCAAGCGGCAGGGAAGCACACACGGCAAGGGCATTGCTGGACGATCGGGATATGTCATAGGCAAGCAATATTCGCCAGCTTGCCTCAGCGTCCTGTGCAGCGGATGCCGCCACGGGTACCGCCTCATGCCCGTCAGACGCCTTGACGATCAGTACCGAGCACGGCGCATATTCAAGCACCTTGCCGGAGACGCTGCCAAGCAGGAATCGCCTGATTCCCGAGGTACCATGGGAGCCCAGCACCACGAGATCCACCCCGTAGTCCTCCGCCGCCTGAATGATCTCATCGGCAGGGTCGCCATGCCTGACTTCGGTTGACCCGGTCCAGCCAGCGGCCTTCAGCCGGTCGGTCTCACCGGCAAGCAACTGTTCCGTCTCGTGCCTCAACGCGTCCCGGGTTTCCCCGGATATCAGGGCCTGCCCGTCACCGTACTCACTCTCAACGAGGTAGGCACTCCAGTCGATCACCGAAAGCAGAACTACCTCGCTGCCGACCGGCAACGGGAAGTCAGTCAGAAAATCCAGCGCCACCCTGGCGCTGTCGGATCCGTCTGTTGCCAGCAAAATCTTCATGGTTGAATTGCCCTGTTGTCTCCTGCCGCCCGGTATCCAGAGATACCGGGTGAATCCAGATCATATCGCATGGGCACTGCCCACATTCAGAACATACTGCAGGACCACATAGGCAACATAGGTCCCCAGCAACCAGGCGCCCTGCCAGCGGTGAAACACACCCGCCCCGTTCATGCTGATAAATACGCGGAAGGAATAAAGTATGAAGAGCATGGCCGGAAAGTGGAAGTAGAAGAAGTTATCCGGTATGGCGAGCGGCATGGCGACTGCGGCAGCGCCGATAACAAACAGCACGTTGAGCACATCGGCACCGACAATGTTGCCCACCGTGATTTCCGGGTGCCCCTTGCGTACGGCCGCTATGGCGGTCATCAGTTCCGGCAGGGAGGTGCCAAATGCCACCATGGTCGCGGCAATCACATCATCCGGGACACCGAAGCGAACGGCGATTTCCGACGCAGCGGGCACAAGGACCCGCGCCCCCGATATAACCATCAGCAGACCACCGGTCACCAGCAGCCAGCACTTTCCCGGTCCCATCAAGCCGTGCGCCGGCTCATCCGGCTCTCCGGTCTGGTCGGTACCCTGTCTGGCCCACACATAGGTCATGTAGAGATAAATGACCAGCAGTCCCAGGAACAGCAAACCGACCCATCGGTTGAGCACCGGTTCGCCATCGCTGCCCAGCATGACGCCCACGGCAATAGCCACCAGCAGGGTGGCCACCCCGACCTGTACCCAGCCGGTGCGGTTGAGGATAAAACGATTCACCGGCACGGCCACCAGCAGGCAGGTCAGGCCGAAGATCAGCCCGGTATCCGCGATAATTGACCCCACCCCGTTGCCCAGCGCCAGTCCCGGGTTACCCATGTAGGCCGCCATAACCGAGACAAAGGCCTCCGGCAGGGTCGTCCCGAGAGAGACCACGGTAGCGCCGATGACGATTTTAGGCAGCCCCGTTCGCTCGGCCAGATCGACGACGCCGTCGATCATCCAGTCCGCCCCCTTTGACAGCAGCGCGATACAGACAACGATAATGGCCAGCAGCACCGTGGTTGAAAGCCCCGCAAGGAGCTGCTGTAGGACGGTTTCATCACCAATCCAGCGTAACAATGAATTATTCATGACTCTTTAGGCATTCTTTTCCGACGCGCCACCATGTTACTACGTTCCACTGCATATCGACCCCCTCAGCCTGACTATCGCAACACCTGCATATCCCTGCAGGCACTCGAATGCCCCCGGCAGCTCGCTGCCGGGGGACTGGGGCCTGCCTTGCCAACCGTATTATTGGCGTGTGTTGCCCTGAACTCCACGGCAGCCGTCTTGCGCCCGGCCTTCTTTTCCGGATCCATCCGGCCAAGGTAGCACTGGTGGTCCCGGATATTCAGAATCCCGCTCAGTGTGCCTGGCGGTTATCGGAGCCTTGACCTTGTTGTCAGTGTGTTATGTCACTTTTGTCATACATGAGTAGCGGGCTTTGTTACCGCTTTGCGTGCATCCGTGATGCCGAGAGAATCGCAGGGATGCATGATCAGGGGGTCGCGCCTGCATCCGGACAAACTAAAAGGGCCTGCATTTGCAGACCCACTGTTGTTTTCCCGGAGAAACTCCGGTGTCACGCGGATATCTCAGGTGATTACTGCAGTCGCCGAATCACTGTCACCCTTGCTGTCTTTCCAGCTCAGCTCGATTTCCTCGCCCGCCGCACCACCGGTGAATGTGAATGACAGTAAAGGGTTCTTCGATATGGTCGGCCCCCACTCGGCAGACATCACCACCTCGCCCTTGTGGGTGCAGGTGACCTCATTGATGTAATGGGCCGGCACCAGTTCACCGCTGTCCTTGTCTTTGCGTCGGCCGGTCTCCATCGGGTGCTTGATCAGCGCCTTGACGGTGACCTCCCCGTTCACGGCTTTGCCTTTTAACTTGATTGTCTTGCTGGCCATGATGCTTGTTCCTCTCGAATATTCATGTAGCTGGATTCGTTACACGGTGTCTGGCATCAGCCACAGCCGCCGATCGTGACCTTTACGGCCTGACGGGCACTGTAGAGCTTGTCGCCGGCTTTCACCACCGCTATGACATCGGATGATTCGCCCACCTTGACGCGGATAGAGATCTCCGGCTTCATCCGCTTGCCCGGGTAAAACACACCACACAGCGGTCTGACGTTTTTCTCCACCAGCAGCGCGATCGACTCGACGCCGGCAAGCGTTGTCGTGACTGCAACGGGCACGACAGCGCCGTTCTCCGGGTTATCCGGCACATCCATCGTGATCTCGGCGGAATCCGTCACGGCATCGATGCCGGTGCCTGCCTTCAGGGCATCGCCAACGGACTCTGCCTTGAATGCCGTTGCATCCCAGGCGGCAAGTACCACCCCGGGCACCAGCACACCGGCGCCCACGGCCAGACCTACGGCCCCGGCCGAGAGCGAGGCCTTGAGGAACAGCCTGCGTTTCGTATCTGTACTCATCACTATCCACTCCTTAGCTTGTTACGCCCCATACCCGGGCCTGCAACCGTAATCGGCCGAATTCACTGCCAGCGGCCAAAGCATCTGTTCAGTTCATTCACGTCAGTGCCCGGCGCACTTTACTGCCGGCCATGGCGGCAAGAAAAAACGGGGTCCTCGCGCGAGGACCCCGTCAAATGCTACTGCATGCTTACCGGTTTCACCCGAAGATGTCCTTCGTGATGTTGTTGAACCAGCTGTAGGCATACTGCACTTCGCGGGCTCGATCCGCCGGCGAGCTGTCCATCGGCGTCAGACCACCGGAGCCTTCCACCTTCATCACCTTGCCGTCATCGCCGAGCTTGTAGACCATGGCAACGGAGAATCCGTCGGCCGGGGCCGCGATGCTGTAGCAGGTATTGACCCAGGAGGGTGTACCCGGCTCGCGGTCGTTGAGCAGGTTGACCACCGCGGCGGCAACCACCTTGGCCTCCGAGTTGGCGGCGTAGCCCGACTTCGGCAGCGGCGACTGGATAGCGGCATCACCGACGATATGTATGCCCTTGTGCAGGGTCGACTCGAAGGTCTTGCCGTCGATCGGGCACCAGCCGTCCTTGTCCGTCAGTCCGGCGGTCTGGGCGATCTTGCCCGCCAGCTGCGCCGGGATGATGTTGGCGACTGCCGGCTTGTACTCCTCGAACTCCGTGTGCACCGTGCCCGCCTTGGCATCCACCCGGATCACACCGCCACCGGTGTCCTCGGCCTTGACCCATTCGATCATGCCCTTGTAGTGCCGGTCCCAGGCCTGGGTGAACAGTCCCTGCTTGGAGAACTTGTCCTTCTTGTCGAGAATCAGGATCTTGGACTTCGGCTTGTGGTTCTGCAAATAGTGCGCGACCTGGCAGGCACGCTCGTACGGCCCGGGCGGGCAGCGGAACGGATTCGGCGGTGGTGCGATCAGTACCGTGCCACCGTCCGGCATGGCCTCGAGCTGCTTGCGCAGCAGCGCGGTCTGCGGACCGGCCTTCCAGGCATGCGGCATCACCTCGGCGGCGGCCGCATCATAACCGGCGATGTTGTCCACGAAGGAGATGCCCGGGGCGACAATGCAGCGATCGTACTTGAACGTCTTGCCACCCTTGGTGCTGACCGTGCGCGCACCGGCGTCAATACCGGTCGCGAGGTCGTGCACCACGGTTACGCCTTCCCCGCGCAAGCCGTCATAACCGAACTTGAGGGAATCCAGCTTGCGCTCACCGGAAAGCACCTCGTTGCTCATAAAGCAGGTGTGGTAGTGCGTGTTCGGCTCGATCAGCGTGACCTCGATGGTGGGATCGGCACGACGGATGTACCTGGCGGCAGTGGCGCCACCGACACCGCCACCGACGATCACCACCTGTTTCTTGCCACCGGCTGCCGCAATCATGGGGAATCCCGCCGCGCTGATGGCTGCCGCGCTGCTCATGGCCTTGATGAAATCTCTGCGAGTAATCTTGCTCATTGTTCTGTCTCTCCCCTACTGTTGGCTGGCAAAGAATTGCAGCAGCGCGTCAATCTCGGAACTGTCCAGCTTTTCCACCTTCTTCGCCATCTTCTTGGGCATTTCCCGCTTGCCGGCCACGAAGTCTTCCATGGCATAGGACAGGTAGGGCAGCCACTGACCGGCGAGGATGCCGGCATCGTCATCCGCCAGCGCGCCCTTCTCGTCGTGGCACTTGCTGCAGTTCTTCTCATACAGTGCGGCCCCCGCCTCGACCTTGGCAGCATCAAGCTGCTGCGGGTGACGAACGAGTTCCTGCCCGGCAAAATAATCTGCCATCAGGGCGATCTCTTCATCGCTGTAGCCCTTGGCAATCCGTCCCATGATGGTGCCATGGCGCTCGTCTTTCCTGTACTCCTGCATGGTGGTCTTGAAATACTCGGCCGACATGCCGGCAATCGATGGCGTGGCAGGACCCGTGCTGGAACCCGCCGGGCCGTGACAACCGACACAGGTATCGGCCAGCATGGATGCGGTCGGTGGCGTGGCAGATGCGCACGTCGCCCCGAGCAGCAGGCCGGAGCCCAGAATTACAGTGAATGTTTTTCTTACCGACATATTGATGTCTCCTCTCTTGGTCACAACAGCAAAACCGGTTTATTATCTGGCGGGAAATACTAATGATAATAGTAGAATTAAAGGCCAGTTTCCCTCGACCTGCTCCCGGCGCCTGCACCGGGACCTGATTGTCCCCTGTGACAGGCAACCGGCCGCAATAACAACAAGACTCTAAACCTTATCCCGACCAAGGTCAAAAGCCGGGACTGCCTGACTGCGCACGCACCGCACCGCCTCTGCAAGAGTGGCAGAACTAACCCGTACGCTGCAGACGCAACGCATTCATCACCACCAGCAGCGAACTCAGCGACATGCCGATAGCAGCGCCCCATGGCGGTATCCAGCCCATGGCCGCAAACGGCACAGCCAGCAGGTTGTAGCCTGCCGCCCAGGCCAGGTTCTGCCGGATATTGAGTCGCGTGCTCCGGGCCAGTCGGCGCGCATCGACCAGCACATTGATGTCATTGCCAAGCACCAGAAAATCACTGCTGCTGTTCGCGAGATCCGTGGCGTCGCTGAAGGAGATCGACACATCGGCCACCGCCAGTGCCGGGGCATCGTTGATACCGTCACCGAACATCGCTACCTCGTGACCCTGCTGCTGCCGCGAGCGTGTCCAGGCCAGCTTGTCCTGCGGTGACATCCCGCCGAGGCAGTCTGCAATGCCAAGCCGATCACCCAGCTTCGCCACGCTGGCCCCGGTATCGCCGCTCAGGATGGCCAGCTGGTGGACCCCGGTTTCCCGGAGGCCATGCAGCATGCTCTCGACCTGCGGACGCAGCGGATCCTCGAAGGCCAGCACGGCCTGCACGCCCCGTGAATTCGACAACAGTGACACGGTCTGTCCACGTTGCCTTGCCTGCCCCACGATGGCGTCAATGTCGCGCCCGGCTCCGGCCGGGTCGCCGGCGAATGCCGGATTTCCCAGCCGCCAGTCATCGCCGTCGACACCTGCACGGATACCGGCGCCGGGAATGTTCTCAACCCGCTCAACGGCTATGCCGGGCAACGGAACCCGTTGCCGCAGCGACCTGGCCAGGGGATGCTCCGAGTCGCATGACAGGGCCGCCGCGTAACGCAGGCAGGTATTTTCGTCCAGCTTGCCGGTAGCCACCAGCGACACCAGCACGGGCTGCCCGGCTGTCAGCGTACCTGTCTTGTCGAACACGAACAGGTCGCTGCCGGCCAGCGCATCCAGGGCACGCATGCGCAACGGCAGCACGCCCAGTTCGATGAAACGACCGGCACTGACCGCAAGCGCCACCGGCGTTGCCAGTGCCAGCGCACAGGGACAGGTGACGATCAGCACGGCGATGGTGCTGGAGAGCCAGAAGGCCGGCTCCACCTGCCACCAGTACACGGCCGTAGCCGTGGCGATTACCAGCAGGACCGCAACGAACCAGCCGGCGGCACGATCCGCCAGCAGGGCGACCCGCGGGCGCCGCTCGAGACCGCGCTCGACCAGCTGGCGGATTTCACTGATCGCCGAGGCCTGTATGCCATGCGTGACCCTGACGACGACCGGCTGCTCGCCATTGACCGAGCCGGCAACAACGGCATCGCCGTGCTGGCGCAGTACGGGGCTCGCCTCCCCCGTCAGCAGGGATTCATCGAAACTGCTGCTGCCGCGCAGCACAACCCCGTCAACGGCCAGGGTCTCACCCGGCAACAAGCGGACACGATCGCCGGGAACCAGTTCACCGACAGGTACCTCGACCCCCCGACCGGCCGCGTCAAGGCGATGTGCGGTTCGCGGGGTCAGCCTTGCAAGTCGCTCCAGCCGGTCCGCGGCCCGGAGCTTGCCGCGCAGTTCATAACGCCGCGCGAGCAACAGGAAAAATACGAACATGGCAATGGATTCAAAGTAGACATCGCCCCGGCCCGTGAGAGTGGCAAACAGGCTGCCGAGAAAGGCGCCGGACAGGCCGAGCACCACGGGGATGTCCATGCCCAGGCGCCGGTTCTTCAGGTCGTTCCATGCACCGGCGAAAAACTCCTGGCCGGGATAGGCAAGAATGAGTCCGGCCACCAGCAGACTGGTCCAGCGACCGACCACCTCCCAGAGCGCCAGCTGGCCGTCCGCGCCCGGGCCACCCATGAGCCAGGCAGCCAGCGAGAAATGCATGACGATCATGCCCGTCGCACCGGCAAAGATCAGCCGCTCGGTGCTGCGGCGGCGGCGCAATGCGTTCAGCTGCTCGCTGCGCGAGGCGTCGTAGGGGTGGGCAATGTAGCCGATGCCGGCGATCGCCCGCAGGATATCGCTGAGCCGGATCCTGCCCGGGTCCCAGCGCACGCGGGCCCGTTGCGTGACATCGTCGATATGGACGCCGATGACACCGTCCAGGCTGCGCAGCTGTCTTTCATTCAGCCACAGGCAGGCGGGGCAGCGAATGTTCTCCAGCAACAGCGCTGCCTCGCGCCAGTCCTGTTCCGCGGTGACGAAACCGTGCTGGATCTCCGGCCGGTCATACAACTCCACCTGTTGCAGGAACTCCGGGATGATCCGCTGGCGCGCCGACACCGCCTTGTCGGTGCGGTAGCGGTAGTAATCCGCCAGGCCGGCATCGACGATGGCCTTGCTGACGGCCAGGCAACCGTGGCAGCAGAAATCGCGCATCTCGCCCAGCACATGGAGGCGCGGGATATCAGTCGTATCGGGGTTTGGCAGCCCGCAATGAAAGCAGGCGACATCCGGCACAGCGCGGGTATCGGTATCAGGCACAGCTGACGGCAAACCGGGCATGGCTAGGGACACTATCGCGAGGAATACGGAATGCCCGCAGGGGCGGCTTCAGCCGCGATGGTTTTGCAATATTATATCGAATCGCGGCTGAAGCCGCTCCTGCCACCATTGATTCAACCGGATGATGCTATTTTTCTGCCGCTGGGACAGCTGCCCCGTAATAGGCCGCCAGGGCCTCGATCTCCTGCCCGGTCAGGAGCTCGGCCACGCTGCGCATGCGCGAGTAGATATCATTGGCCCGGTCGCCTTCCTGGAACTCGGTCAGGGTATACACCAGGTATTCCCGGTGCTGGCCGGTCAGCGCGGGATGATCGAACTGCCCGCCGCCGCCATCCCGCCCGTGGCAGGAGGCGCAGGCCTTGAGCTGCCGCCCGGGATCGCCATGGAAAACCAGTTTCAGCACTTCCGGCGAGGTGTTGCGGTCCGCCGCCGGTGGCGCCGGTTCCTGCGCGGCGAACCAGACGGCCAGATCCGCCATCTGCTGGCCGTCGAGGTCTTTCACTGCCTTGTACATGTCCCTGGCTTCGCGGTTCTTGTCCCTGTAGTCCGCGAGCTGCTTGTAGATATAACTGGCACTGAGTCCGGCGATATTGACATCCTCGGGGTCCTCCGAGACCCCCGCATCACCGTGGCATTTAGAGCACTTCTCCTCCCCGGCCAGCGCCTCGCCACGTACCGGATCGGCATCCGCCAGCAGTTTCAGGGTCGCCGAGTCGAACGCCACCGCAGAGGAAGGCCCGGCATTCGCGGCACTCGCACACAACAGGGTTCCGGTTACCACAGCAATCAAGCGCATCATGATCATATGCTCCACGGGGTTGTGCCATGCGTTTCCATCAGGAAGAACTGCAGGATGGGATAGCCGTAACTGGCCGCCATGTAGACCAGCAGAATAACGTTCCAGAAGGCGAAACCGTTCATCAGCCGCGGCATGCGCGCCACGGGATGCAGGGCATCGGCATATTCGACTTCCGGGTTGCCCACCGGCTGCGGGCTGTGATGTGTCTTCAGCAGTCCCCAGATCAGCATCAGGGCCGACACCAGCAGTATCAGGCCACCGACGATCATCGCCGCTTCACTCATGCCCCATTGCTCGACCAGCGACGCGTCATAGGGTGTCGAGGAGACACGCCGCGGCTGGCCGGTCAGCCCGAGCTGGTGCCAGGGCAGCGTCAGCACCAGCATACCGATGAACCACAGCCAGAGCTGTTTCAGCGCCAGGCCATTGGAGAACAGTTCACGACCGGTCAGCTTCGGCCACAGGTACCAGGCAATGCCGAAGTACATGATGACCACCGTGCCGCCAAAGATCAGGTGAAAGTGGCCCGTCACCCACTGGGTGTTGTGCACCATGGTGTTCATGGAGTAGCTGGCATTGATCATGCCGCCGAAGCCGCCCACGGTAAGCATGAGCAGTCCCAGGCCCGCGGCCGTGACCATGGGGTTGCTCCACGGCAGCGCCCCGATCCAGCCGAACAGGCCCCTGCCGCCGCGCAGCCGGCCCGCAACCTCCAGCGAGGCGATAATGGTGAAGCCGGTGATCAGGGTCGGCACCGCGACCATGAAGGTGCCGGCCATGTGCAGGAACTTCCAGCCGGCTGCCTGGAAGGGATCCATATACAGGTGATGGAAACCGATCGGCACCGAGAACACCAGCAGCATGATGAACGCCACCCGCCCCATCTGGTCACTGAACAGCTTGCCACCCGCCGCCTTCGGCAGCAGGGTGTACATGGCGATGTAGGCCGGGAACAGCCAGAAGTAGACGATGGCGTGCAGGGTCCAGGCGAACAGCGTGCGCGCCAGGCCCACGTCCACGGTATCGATCAGCCCCAGCGACCATGGAATCAGCTGGAACAGGACCTCGCTGGCCACGCCGACGCTGGTCCACAACCACATGACGGCATTGGCCACGGTACCGTACATGGCCAGCGGGACGGTCTCCCCGGGATTGGCCCGCTTCCAGGTGACCATCATCATGATCATCTGCAGGCACCAGATCCAGGACCCGACCACCAGCAGCACGGCGCCGATGTAGAAGGCCGGGTGGGCCATCAGTGGCGGGTAGAAGGTGTAGAGCACCGAGGCCTGCCCGGTCAGCAGCGGCACGGCCGCCATCAGCACACCGATCACAGCCAGATAAAAGCCGAACCAGGCCAGCGGCCTGTTCCACAGCGGCTGTTTCAGGCTGGTCGTGGCCGTGTAGTAGCCAAAACCCATCACCAGGAAGGTGGTCAGCACGAAGGCCATCAGCACGCCATGCGTCGACACGGATGCAAAGTACACGGCGGGGGATTCGATTGCCGGCAGCAGCCCGCTACGCTCGACTACCTGGTAGACCCCCAGCAGGGCCGCCGCGGCGAAGGCAATGAACCCGACCCAGAGATTGGCCAGCGTCAGGCCGGCAGCTTTGCTGTCATTCATCAGGATTGCCCTCCGCTGCTTTTCGGTACAACGACCAGGCGCGACCACATGTGATCATGGCCCAGGCCGCAATATTCATTGCATAGCATGGAAAACTCACCCGTGTTCGGGAAGGTCGTATTGACCTCGGAGATATAGCCCGGCACGACCATGGTGGTCATGTTCGTATAGGGAACGTGAACACCGTGCAGCACGTCCGCGCTCGCCATCCGCAGCCTGACCGGCGTGTCGACCGGCACCTCGATGCGCGGCGGGTAGAAACCGTAGCGCGCCGCCACCATAGTGACCGTCACACTGCCGTCCGGGTTGGTCTTCACGCCCAGGTTGTCCTCGGCGAACTCGTCGCTCAGGTGGAGGCGCGAGGAATCTATCGTCTCGACGTTGCTCGGCGGGTGGATGTTGCTGCCGACGGCATAGAAACCCAGAATGCCCGCCATGAAGGCAGCCAGCACCAGGGCGATCCAGGTCCATTTCCGCTCCAGCGGGTCATCACAGATACTGCTCAATGGGTCAATCGACATCACCGCCTCCTAGTTAACCGGCCCATGTGGCAGGAACATATTGAAGAACATGAAGGCCCAGCCGGCGAACAGCAGCGCCCCCACCAGCAGCATCAGGGCAAAGGTTCCCATGGGCGCGCCCTTGATGCGCTCGCGTTCCTCTTCCGGCGTGAGTTGACTCATCGGGTATTCTCCTGAAGGTGTATGCGGCACCGTCGACAAGGCGCCGGTATCGTGGAAAACGGGTAACGGGAAGCGGAGACCGGAAACTGCCGGCCCGAATGACCGCGCGGCATGCGACCCTGGCTGACGAAATGCCTGACCGGCATGACAATAACAGGGCTGAACGGAAAACAGTTTATTAGTGGTTCTTTATATTCTTGCAAGGTCGCCCCCCGAACACCGACAAAATACTGGCAAATACTGCCATTGAAATCAATAGACAAAGTGCGTGATTACCGGCGCAAGCGGTTTTATTCAGCTGCACTGGTGTAGCCGCCAACCCTGATCCCGGGGACCACCCGACATGGCTGAAGCCCGTCTGCCAGCCCTTGTTATTCTCGTGCTTGCCTGGGCCGTGCGGCCTGTGATCAGGGAGTGCTGATACGCGACACCTCACAGCGCGCTGTGAGGCCTGACTTGACACAAATCAATGTATTGCATGCAGGTGCCTGTTATAAAAAATCGGGTATGTGCAAGTTCGCTGGACTATAAATACTAAACGGGGATGTCGGGGCAATTCGCGGTTACCAGCACCCTTCCACGGAAAACCGGCCCTCATTCGCTGTCAAGGGGACAGCGCAATCACTGCATCAGTCTGGAGGCACGCCAGACATATGAACATTTCCGGCATCCTGGTCGTGGTGCCACCCGCGCAGACCCAGGCGACTATCGAACGCTTGCAGGACCTGCCGGGCATCGACGTCCATCACATTGACGCCGTAGCCGGGCGCATTGTCATCACCCAGGAAGCTGAATCCATTCCGGCCGAAATCGACGGCCTGAAACGCATCCGTGACCTGCCCGACATCATTCTTGCGGAAATGTCCTACCACTATTTCGGTGAAGACGCCGAGGTGCTGGATGGAATCCCGCCGGAACTCGAGGAGGAAAGTCCGGATACCGTCAGGGTGCCACCGTATTTAAATGAATAATCACCCGCAATCCGGGGTGAGGAACCGATCTTCAACAGGGGACAGGACATGGATCTGACACGCAGAGAATTCATCAAGAGCAGCGCGGCAGCCGCGACCGCCACTGCAGCCGGCATCCAGCTACCGGCGACCGCTCTGGCAGCTGCCGCCGAGGCCGAGGCCGGCGTGCAGTGGGACAAGGCGGTATGCCGTTTCTGCGGCACCGGCTGCGGCATCATGTGCGGCACGAAGGACGGTCGCATTGTCGCCACCAAGGGCGATCCCGACGCCCCGGTCAACAAGGGACTGAACTGCATCAAGGGCTATTTCAACGGCAAGATCATGTACGGCAAGGACCGTCTGACACAGCCGTTGATGCGCATGAAGGACGGCAAATTCCACAAGGAAGGCAAGTTCCAGCCGGTCAGCTGGGAGCGGGCCTTCGACGAGATGGAGGCGCAGTTCAAAAAGACCTACTCGGCAATGGGTCCGGCCGGGGTCGCCATCTTCGGCTCCGGCCAGTACACCATTCCCGAGGGTTATGTCTCCGCCAAGCTGATGAAGGCGGGCTTCCGCAGCAACAACATCGACCCCAATGCACGCCACTGCATGGCCTCGGCCGTGGTGGCATTCATCCAGGGTTTCGGCATCGACGAGCCGGCCGGCAACTATGATGACATCGAGCACACCGATACCGTCGTCACCTGGGGCGCGAACATGGCGGAATGCCACCCCATTCTGTGGGCACGTGTCTCGGACCGGCGACTGAGCGATGACAATGTCAGGCTGGTGAATCTCACCACCATCAGCAACCAGACCTCCGACATCGCCGACATGGAGATCATCTTCAAGCCGGGAACCGACCTCGCCATCCAGAACTACATCCTGCGCGAGATCGTCAAGAACGACGCGGTCAACCACGATTTCGTCAACAGGCACTGCGTGTTCGCAACCGGTCCCTATGACATCGGCTACGGTATGCGACCTACCTCCGAGTATGCCTTTGAGGCCGAGAAGGACATCCAGGCCAAGGAACTGGAAGTCACGCTGGACAAGTACGAGGCCATTGGACAGCGACGCCAGCCCGGCGAGAAGGTCAAGCAGGGCAATACCAAGAAACCGGTCAAGCACTGGCTGATCACCTTCGAGGAGTTCAAGCGTGGCGTGGAGCCCTACACCCTGGACTTCGTCGCCGAACTGTCCAGGGGCGACCCGGATGAAGACCTGGAGGTATACAAGCAGAAACTGCAGGACCTGGCGAAGCTCTATATGGACAAGAACCGCAAGATCGGCAGCTACTGGACCATGGGATTCAACCAGCACTACCGCGGCAGCTGGGTGAACGAGCAGATCTATGCCATCCACCTGCTGCTTGGCAAGCAGGCACAGCCCGGCAACGGCGCCTTCTCGCTGACCGGCCAGCCATCGGCCTGCGGCACGGCCCGCGAGGTGGGCACCTTCGCGCACCGCCTGCCGGCTGACCTCGTGGTAACCAACCCCAAGCACCGAGCCTTCAGCGAGAACCTGTGGAAACTGCCGGCCAAAACGCTGAACCCCAAGCCGGGCAGCCACATCACCAAGATCATGCGCGACCTGGAGGACGGCAAGGTGAAATGGGCCTGGGTGCAGGTCAACAACCCCTTCCAGGCTACCGCCAACGCCAATCACTGGCTCAAGGCGGCACGCAAGATGGACAACTTCCTCGTGGTCTCCGATCCCTACCCGACGGTCTCTGCCAAGGTGGCGGACCTGATCCTGCCGACGGCCATGATCTTCGAGAAATGGGGCCTGTACGGCAATGCCGAGCGGCGCACCCAGGCCTGGCGCCAGCAGGTCGCCCCGCCCGGTGAAGCGATGGGCGATGTCTGGCAGGGACTGGAATTCGCCAAGCGCTTCAGGCTGAAGGAGGTCTGGGGCGAACAGCCGGTGCCCGGGGTAAAGGGCGAGGGTTACGAGGACGGCAAGCTGCCCGATGTGCTGGCCGAGGCGCAGAAGCTGGGCTACTCGCCGGATGACACCCTCTACGATGTCCTGTTCGCCACCGAGGAGAACAGGAAGGTCAAGTGGCCGGACAAACCGGTTGCCAGGGGTCACGGCAATCACATTGCCGAGAAACTCGGTGATGGCTGGTTCCCGGAAAAGGCCCTGTTCAACGAGTATCGCCAGTTCGGCGTGGGACACCATCATGACCTGGCGGAGTTTGACGTCTACTACCGTGACGACGTGCGCGGCCTCAAGTGGCCGGTGATCGACGGCAAGGAAACCCAGTGGCGCTTCAACGAGAAGTACGACCCGTATTGCGCGAAAGGCAGTGGCTTTGACTTCTATGGCAAGGCACTCAAGGAACTGCCCAGCGGTGACCTGGACAAGGTCACCAACGCGGAGAAGACCAGTCTGGCTCACAAGGCCAAGATTTTCTTCCGGCCCTATGCAGCACCACCGGAGCAGCCGGATAAAAACTATGACCTGTGGTTCACTACCGGCCGCGTACTGGAACACTGGCACACCGGCACCATGACCCGCCGGGTGCCGGAGCTGCACCGCGCGGTGCCCACTGCCATGCTGTTTATGCATCCGGCCGACGCCGAGGCACGCGGCATCAAGCGCAACGACGTGGTCTGGATCGAGTCGCGACGCGGCAAGATCAAGGCCGTGGCGGAAACGCAGGGCCGCAACCGTCCGGCGAAGGGCTACACCTTCGCGCCGTTCTTCGACGAGGGCGTGTTCGTCAACAAGATATGCCTGGACGTCACCTGCCCCATGTCGAAGGAAGAGGACTTCAAGAAGGCCGCCATCAAGGTCTACAAGGCCTGAGTGCGGCAGCTTGCAGGCAGGATGACAGGTCTGCCCACGCGGTGAGCGCTGACCCATGGCCGATAAAGCATCGATTTCGCGACGCCTGTTTTTCACCCGTGTCGCCCAGGGCACTGCCCTGGCG
>WOR8_10000178_pt1 | contig 64037 bp, 80 predicted proteins | sample DeeMarSeWOR38_10_FD_19890 | JGI IMG/M metagenome (IMG submission 19890)
CCACACATCTAAGCAACAGATTTACAGTCGGCCGTGTGGAACATCTCCCGGCAGACTCTGTAGCAGATGTCTAGTGCGCCGCCATTCCAGCTTATCTAGAAAACCGTCGTTTCTGCTCACCCTGACACGTACAGAGTCAAGTAACCCACCTGGGATTTGAACCCAGAATTTCCAGCTTGAAGGGCTGGCGACATTGCCGTTAGTCCAGTGGGTCATAAGCCGTTTGCCCGGACAAGCGCTCGATGAGGGTATTGGCTTACCACTTCTCCATCGCATACCTGCCGGACTAACACCAGCCAGGGAAGCACGGCCTCAGACTCCCCGGTGCTTAATATATTACTGAGGACTCGTTGGAAGACCGAGCAACAACTGTGGTGCCTGTTCGCCACTGCCAAGTGTCATCAGAGTCGCTGGGTACTTGCCATCCCACTTCTCGATACGGTTCTTCTCAACATCCAGTTGCTTGAGTTGGAGAAACAGCGGGTCCTTACCAGCTTCCTTAGTCGCGGAGGCAACCTTGCGAATAGCTTCTGCTTCAGCGTCGGCCAGCGTCAAGCGGGCATCAGCGTCACCTTGTGCGATTCGGCGGGCCTTCTCGGCTTGGGCGTTAGCTGCCAACTCAATAGTCTCATTCTTTTTCTGCTGAGCGTCGAAAGCCGCAGCGGTGCGAACCTTCTCTTGCTGAGCGATGAACGTCTCGTCAATAGCGGTCTGAATCTTGGGCTGCTCATAGGCAAACCCTCCAAACATTCCCAATGTGGAAATTGTGATGCCACGACCTTTGAAGAACGGGATGACATCGGTGCGGACAGCGTCGATGATTTCCTGTTTCTTCTCTCGCAGTGTGTCCAGGTTGTACTTGGCTGCTACCTCGGCTGCTACTTGCTGCACGCGTGCGCGAATCTCGGTGTCCATCACGGCTGCCAAACTGGCGACGCTCTTGTCAACGTCTTCCACGGAGTTGTCTTGCACAGTGGTAGGGTACATGTAGAGAAACTTGCTCGCGTCTTTCTCATCGACGAACGCCGAGCAGCTAAAGCCTAAGCTGAAGCCGATGGAGTCCTTCGACTCGATCCAGATGGCTTGATCCGTTTTAGCAGTTCCATTATTCGAGTCGGCTGTCCACTGGCGTGTAACAGGTGCTCGGTTAACTACCACGAGTCGGACAGTGTCCATGTAGGTGCCAGAAGTTCGCCAGCGTCCTGTCTTCACCCAGCGGTGCGGAATCTGGATTCGCTTGACGGCCACCTTATTCGATTTGAGATACTCTTCACTATCAAATTTCTGCTGACTATCTACATTCGCGCCTTCCAGTGGAATAAGATAGCCAGTCTCGTGATTCTGAATCTCAACGAACTCTGGCACATCGTAGGGTTTCATGCAGCCTGTGCTTCCCAGGACCAACAAACCCAACAAAATAAATCTCTTCATCTCTTTTCTCTCCAAAAGTGAATGGATACTTACGCCTCAACGCTTGAGCGTAAAGTCAAGTTCCTTGCGAAACAGCCAGACTCCAAATCCGATACTGGCAATTACGCATACAATCGGTACGAGGTAGCGAAGCCCATCATATGAACGCATGGCTACAGCTCCCACCTCGCTGTTGTCCAGTTGGCGAATGGCGATTTCCGCCGACACAGGCTGTTGTAGCAAGGTTTCATACATGCCACCAACCAGTAACAGAGTCGCGCCCACCAATAGAAACAACCTACCACGAGCCTTAATACTCATACTCGAATTCCTAGAAAAGGTCTGGTGCGTGCAGCTTTATCTGGTCATACACACACCGTTGAAAAAGACCAAAGTCGATGGTAGGATTCTTCCACCGCTTCACTATATCAGGCAACTCTTCCTTCAGAATGCAGTAATGAACTGTACTCAGAAGTCGAGGTTGTATTGGTGTTCGTTTCTTCCCTGCTGCCACATCATCCTCAATCGCGTTCTCGATCTTGGCTCGTTCCTTATCCACGAGTGTCTTCGTTGTGTACTTGACCGCGATTGCCCGTTCAACCATCGTAGCACCCTGAATCACAGGAGCACCCATGTGCTTCTGGTTGGCTTCCTTGAATTCACTGCGAACAATCTTCGCCCAGGTTTGTCGCCCATAGCGATTAGCGTACGCATAGTTCTTAATGACTATCCCCTCGCCAATCTCACCCGGCTTCATCAGGTAGTCATTCCGCTCAGCTATGTTGTGGAACTGCTCTACTGTCCCGTCGTGCACCACGGCAATGCAGGGCACGTAGTTTACTCCGAACCGATCCAGCACTTCCTTGTATTGTTGATAGGGGATGTACCAATCATCCTCGTGAGCCAGTGGTGTAACGTCGAATACGTAGAACTTGCGCCACGCATCTTCTCGGTACGTCTTGAGAGTGTGTGGCACCAACCACTCGCCATATAAACGCCAGTTCGGATATGCATTCAGAAGGTCCCTGATAGGTTGTTGCAGTGCGATGTGATTCATAAAGCCCTGGTTGTCTTCCATCAGGGTTAGATGCCGCTTGCGTGATCCGCAATTCACCTCGCCATTAGCATCAAGCCACACACTGCCATTTGCTCCGTCAATCTTCGGAAACACATAGCAAGTGCCGATATTGATTCCCTCGACTTCGGCGTGTCCCCACCGCTCGACGTGTTGATACTTCACAAACATTGCAAAGCTCCTAAGTTCATGTCGCACTGCCTAACAACCAATACAGAACAAATTTGGTAGCTATAAACGATAATCCCATCACTGACAGCATAAGGATTATGGTATATACTGCAATTACCAACTTGACTTGTAGAGTCACGATGCCTTCAATATCTTTTTCTTTCATGTCTTGTAGTTCTCCACACCTTCAGGAAAAGTAGCTGGTAGGTTGATCTGGCCATCAAATTTACTTTTTCCTGTTCCTGTTTCCTTTTCATAGTAACAGTCTCTGTGAAAAGAACCAGCCTTGCGGATATAAATTCGCTTTTTTGTGACCTTGACGACAACATATTCAGCTTCACTGGCTTGAAGGCTCCACCTCGGTGGTCCTATCCATACCACTTTACGTAATTTAGAGTCTTGCAACTTTCTCTCAGCTTCCTCTATATCTCTCTTCGCAGAAGGTATGAGACCTGTGTGAAATGATTCGAGTTTCCGCTGTCGCTCTCTCAACAATTTTATATCAGCTTCCATTCTGAGAATTCGTTCTCGATTTTCAATCTGCTCGATCAAGAGTTCAGACAAACAAGACTCGGCATGCTCAAGCGTCTTTTCAAGTTCGTTCATATTGAGACTCTTTACGGTGTCAAATACTCTGGAAATTGTAATTTGGAGCAAATATAGAACAATGGGGTTGGGCGCACCTATCTATATCCACCAGTCCACGCTGGCTTTAGCCTGTCCCACGGGCCTTGTCACCATTCTATATCACCTTCTTAGCTTTCGCTCCGGCTTGCTCCAAGTCGCGGACCCTGGTGTTGATCCAGGCATCCCAGGGATATGAACCCCAGGTGAGCACCGGCCCGTCCGCAAGTGTTTAGTTTTCTAGGCGTGCGTTCAATCTGGCTCTCTCACGTTTAGCCCCAATCCCTTTGCCAAGTCGCTTATCCAACGTAACAAGTTGTTCTTTATCAGAACGATATGCTCGTGCATTGTCAATATCTAGCTGACGTTTTTTCTTCATCTCTTGCTTATGCTGCCACAGACCAGCCATTTGATTTCCTTTCATGTTTGTTCTAGAAATTCACAGTACAATTGCGCTGACCAGAATATCAGCATCAAAGAAATATTCTTTGATTTCTTCTATCTCATCTGGTGCTGAATCAAGCCAGTGATCTGTATGTGGATCATCTTCCACTCTCAATTTAGAATGAGACAAGATGGCTTCCCTCAATGAATTAGCTGAAACAACTTCCAGAATCAGTTCATTATCGAAGAAATTTACGTAACCAACGGCGTACTTCAATTTCATTTCAATCTCCCAGGTTAACATTTAACAATCCGCTACCCTATCATTTCCACTTCCTAAGCTGTGGGAGCAGGACTCGAACCTGCAATCTCGCGGTTAACAGCCGCACGCACTACCATTATGCTATCCCACAGTGTGGCAATAACATCGAATAAGTTCCTTTATGTGGATTACGGCCTGCTGCCGATAGTGTTTAACTATAGGGCAGCTCCCAACTAGGGGCTGGCTAAATAGGTTGAACTTTCGATCTCTTGCCACTCAGTTTTGTTAGCGGGCGTTACCCGCCATGTTACATTGGTCTGTCCTCCATCTGCATGTCTGTGTATGCTTTTTCGCATTCTATCTCAATTTTAGCTTTCATTCCGCTCATGGTCAAATAATTTTGAGAGTTTTCTACTTGGGCGAATCACGCGACATGATGAAGGTTCCTTATTTACAGGTTGTAGTGTCAACCCCCTTCCTTTGGGAATTCTTTTGGGTCCATCCCCACTTCAAAGTGTTCCGGCCAGATATGACCAGCTTCAATCAGCTCTATCTTGCCTGAGATTTCATCCTTTGTGATTTTGCACTCCATTTTGCCTTTCAGTTCAGGATGAAGCCAGAGAAGAAATCGAGCCACATATGGTGACAACTCATTGGGAAACTTGTACTCATCTGCTCCATATTCATACACGCACTCCCAGCGTACCCGTTCACGGAGCAGGTTGATGCCAAAACAACGATTACGATCAGACAACTGCATCGCGAAGGTCTCAAACATCTCCACGACCTTGAAGTTAGACCGAATCCATTGAATTGCTTTTTGTCGAGTGCTCATTGTTTCTCCAGTTGGGTTGCCTTTACACTATTAAGTATGTCACAGAAAATGGAAAAGTCAAATATCTTTTTCTCTTTTTACTGTCCTCACAATCTCCAGAGCAGCATACATATCTTGTACAAATTGTTCCGTTTCTGGATGCATATCACCTGGAGGACGGTCAGCATACACAATTTCATCCGTTTCGGCAATTACATATACCTCTACTCCGTTTTCTGAATATTTGACTATGGTTCGTGCACTGCCCGGCATTTCCAACTTATGGAGTAGCGACAGTAAATTGCGTCGGCTGAGTGTAATTTCAATCATTTTCTTTTCCTTTCACTTATCCAAATGTTAATCGACTCAAAGATCATCGACACTAAACCACAAAGAGACAGGAAAATACATAATGCTGCAATACCAGCAATTATTTTCATGTTCTCGCTCAAACCATCGAACTCTTTTAGAAACTCAATCACAGATACCCCTCCAAAGATGTTTCAATTTCTTCATACGTATCCTCTTCATCCAGTTCTTCGAACTCAGTAATGTCAATTGGCGGGACATATGTGTCGTCTCTCAAGCCCGTTATTCCATGTGGTGTTATGTGTACAGTGTCACCACTTCCACCTTTCTTTCCTGCCCAGTTGTCCATGTCTTTAATCCACTTCATTCCAATCAGTGGAACTCTATCTCTAAAAGATTCCACTACTTCAACCACTATCATGGTAACATCATCTATTTTGTCTGGTCGCGTGACACTAAGAACTTCATCGTGAATATTGATTGGCGCAACAACCCATCCATGAACACCAGCAGGTTGCAGGTCCCAAATGCGTCTTTGTAAATACTTCGTGATGATAGCACCAGGAGATTGAATCAAGTGATTATTACCAGCGCGGATAGTAGAGGCTTGTATTTGAAAAGCAGCACCATATAAAGCACTACTGACCGCCCCAGCCGCCGTCTGCTCGCGATCCCTGCGAACTACCATTAGTTCGATGCTTTGCCATGATTTTGGAACATTGTGTGCTAAATCATATAATGCTTTAGCAATCATGTTTTCAATAGTAAAGTATCGACGAAAACCCAGAAAGGTCTCAATATACTGTGCAGGTTCACGATAGGTTATCTTACTGCCTATGTCACCTTCCTGTTCCAGAGCCGAGAACATTTGTTCGACTCGTTTTCTCGCTTCTCGCATTCCTGGGTATTTGTTCTGGAAATTTTCACAAGCTGCTTCAGCTACCTTCATTGGAATACTTAGCTTTTTGTTGATGGTAGTATGATCTCCACCATACAGCATGGCAAAGACAGCTTGCTTTCCACGGGTGTACATATCAATATCACCACCATCTTTGAATCCCTTACTTGCTTTGACTTGTGCTTCTGTTTTATCTGGATAGATTTCAACAGCCATCAAAGTATGAATAGACTTACCAGCAAGTAAGTCTTGTCTCAAATTATCATCTTGAAATACGGCATCGGCCAGCGTCACCTCGAAACCATCGAAGTCCCCTCCACATAGTTGCATTCCATCCCATGCTAGAGGGAAACTACTTCTAACTTCCTCGGAACCTTTAATACCTTGAGCATTAAGTCCATCACCTCCCGCCATACGACTGGAGAGCGTTCCGATAACCTTAAAGCTGGCGTGAAACTGACCGGCTTGAAGTAGTTTGTTATATAGTTCGACTTCCTTAGCTGCCGCCTTGCACTTGAGAATTTCATCTGCTCGGATGGAGGCATTTGTAGGACCCATGTAAAGGATGCCTTTTCCATCACATCTTGGACACTTTTCTTCACCTTCAATACCATCTCCAATACACCTGATACATATCTCTGCTCCAGGCTCATAACCAGTAGCTAGACATCGTGGACATTCTCCATTGCCTTCACAATCAATACAGAACGGACTATCAGGTGGCTCGTCACCCTCTTCTAGCGGTTCAAGTCCAGTCCCACCACATCGTTGACAGGTTTTATCTCCGTCGCATTCATGGCATAAATCATCACACAAGTCTTCGTCCAAGTCTTCTCTACCAACAACATACTTCGAGCGGATTGTCTCCAAATTTGCTTTTTTGGTCGACTTGTCGATCAACGTGGCTTCAGACTCATCCATTACCTCGCGCACGTATCTTTTAACCTGCACTGGCTTGTTGATATTTACTGGAGATGTCTCCAGCACCCTTTTGGATTTTGAAAGTAATTCGGCAATCTGACTGGTATCAATGGTAAAGCCGTGCCACCGAACAGACGATACCATGCAGGCAAGGGTAGAGTCGTCGTCTCCAGCGTCAGGAAAGTTAAAGTATCCGTCAAGCAGTCGCGTATATTTGATGTCGTCTGCCCCATAACCTCTTGCCTCTTCATGTGTTCTCCAATGTTCAATGTCATAGTGAATCAACGCTGGCCATGCATAACCTTTCAATTTTCCTGATTTGTCCCAGACCTTCCACTCTTTCTCTGGCGATGATATTGCCAGGGCAAATGGACAGTGACCAAGCTCGGCCAGCTTGTGTGGTCTTTCAGGATATACTTCCGAGAATGAATGGTATTTAGGATCAAGTCCCAGACAGTGTTGAGCTAGATATTTGAGTCCACGATTTGGCTTGAACTTCAGAACGACATCTTTGAAATTCGGATCAATCTGATCCTCTTTTCCTCTCTTAATCCTATCATAAACTGCCCACTTTGGAGCATTAGGATTGGCCCTTCCAGCAAACAGGATGCCATCGAGTTCAATTCGTTTTTCTAGTTCTGCCGCCAGCTTATGTGCCAGTGGTGTTGGTACCTTTGTCACTTTTATGTCGTGTCTCGACATGAGAGTCTGGAACTCGCCCTTCCGCGAGTGAAGCATCAGACATATCACGTCCTTCGGCTTGATGCAGGGGCCATCACGGGCGTCCCGCTCCGCAATTGCCAAGTCAATAACAGATATCTGATATGGGATGGCGTTCGGGCCAAACTTCTCGCGTAGCAGCAGCCACATTGTGTAAATCTTCGTCAGGTGAAACCAGTCGTACGTGGCATTGAAAAACACGCACGTCCCGGTACAGAACTTCTCGATCAGGTCGAGTGTTTCCTGCACCGGGCAGTCCCACAAGTTGTGCAAATGTATATCACCGTCTTCGTACGCCCATTGAACAAGCGTAGCCAGACCGTGAAATCCACACGTCTCCGTGTCGATTGTGTACGAGTCAGGTCTGAATTTCATTTGAATGGATTCGTCACTTGCGGTAGCTGTGGCTGTAACCTTCGATCAAATGTCAACTGTCTAAGCCATATCTTGCCAGACACTAACAGTGTTAGCCGCTCCCAAAGAGTCAATGTCCAGCAGGATATCGTCTCTTGCTCATCACAGTACACTGGCAATGGCAGATATTCTGGTTGGTCTTTTGCCAGTACGTGCGTTGCTTGTTTGAATTGCAGCGGTTTCATTCAACCTCCAATATGTCGTCTGGGTCAACCAGAAATGATTTCTCTTCGAGGCGGGTCTTGCACTCGTACAACCGAACGTACTTGGTAACGTCCAGTCGTGGAGGTTCGTCATACCCACCGTCCATATCCATGAAATGCTTGTGCCCGACATAGTTGCCGAGCGCTCGTTTTACCACACCGATTATGATGCAAGAGAAGTGCATCTCTTCGGAGTAGGTCAATGTCTTTTCACCATGTTCAGTGTAACCTATGAAGGCTATACGTGCAACACGAACACGCTCACCTAATCGAAGGCCGAGTGGATTAGTCTTTGTAGAAAACCGCAGTTCAGTTAGGTTTCCCAAGATTCGCACTCCGAATTTAGGATGATGCACTCAACCTGCTGATCTACCATTTTCTCGTTAATCTCACGACGAAACTTCATTGGATACAATCTAGACTCTTCACATTTTATCGCTGAAACCCTTCCATCTGGATACTGCAACTGATACGTAATCAAATAATTAAATGTCATTGCTCAACGGAAGTCGGGAAGAAACTTCCACCTTTCTTTTGTTCGTTCTGTCTTTTTATCAGCTTCATACTTGTCAACGTCGGCTTGGATTGCCTGTTCCTGCACATGTAGCCTTCTACTTTGAATATGAAAGTATCCTCCAACTCCAAGCAGAGATACAAATGTCAAAAGAACAAACACACCTAGAAGAAATTGTCTCTTAGTCATTCAAGTACCTCTAACTTATGAACTTCTATTTCCCAGCCGTCTGAATATCTACCCCAAATAAGAGTAGTTGCATAAACAAGACTGTATTCAGAAACCTCACAATCATAGTGTTGCTGGTAATATTCTAACTCTTTGTTGGCAGCTTTTAAGGCAGTCTCTTCACTTTTGAATGCCTTAAACTCAGCATCTGAGTGTCTGTCACCAATATACAGCAAAAACATCATTTGTCTTCTAGTACCTCCATAGCGTCAGCGAACGCATCATCGAGATTCAAACATTCATACAAAGTATCACAATCCATGTCTTGAAAACGTGGAATAATACGACGATAGAATCGTAGTCGAGCAAGAGGGCCGATACCGACATCCTTTAAGGCTATAATGATTTCTTCCATCAATTGACTGCCACTTGACCATCCCATCACTTGTCCTTTCGCACGTTGTAAGGAATGTAAGGTGTTGGATCAACTACTCGTATAACTGGTACACTTTTAGCCACAAGTTCAGCGACTATGTGTGCAGGCGTAAACATCGTGCTATTGTCGTCACTACCCCAGAGCGTTCCAGCGTAGTTTCCCTTCATATCAAGTATGGAACCACCAGAATCTCCGTTTCTGCACGATACATTAAGAATTTCCCTATATCCTCTTTCGTATTTTGTGGTTCCTACCTTTCCTATTGACTGCTGTGGTATTCCGCCTCCATATCCAAATACCTTATAACTTTCTCCAGTTTTCACATCTACATTAGTAAATGGAATAGGTGAAGCTGTCGATGGGCAGCGATCAAGCAATATCAAGCATAAATCTTGTTTGCTATCTGTTTTTGTTATCGTGCCATTTATCACTTCCCATGATGGAAATAGTACACGAACACGATCTGTTTTTCTGCTCTTTACAACATGATTAGCAGTTACAATGCAGGGATGAAAAGTGTCCAATACTACGTATGTTCCACTACCGCTTGAATCCGTTCCATCATTATCAAGTACGAACACACGTACACACGCTGCTGGAGGTACATTAAATGATGGAAGAGTTTCATCGCCTTTTACTAATGACAATGCACAATATACGGCCAGAATCATGCCAGCCAGAATAAGAATGTGTGCAAACGTAGCTTTCATTCTGTCTCCAGTAACTTATTGATGATGTTTCGTAAGTCGGTAAGATTCTCGTTCTTTGCTTCGACTACAGCATCCTGTCGCGAGGCTTGAGGCGGTCGATAACCAGCATCCCATAGTGCATTGAAAAGATTTTGAAAGCCAACAGGATTCTCATAATCAGGAACAGATAACAAGCACGGAAAACTGACATGTCCAGCTTCCTTTTCCTGCCATTTAACTATTGGAATGTATTGCTTGCCAAAACGATCATACGTCATAACTCGAAGTTCTTCTCTCTGACGTTCAATCGAATACATCAAATGGAATGCCAGTCTATCTGGTTCATTTGTTTGAGGATGCCAGAAATTCATTGTAAACTCACTATTAAAAGTGTACCACACTATCCACCATTGTCAAATGTTTTTCTCCAAAGTCTCGGTGAACAAGCTGAGAAACCAACATGTTGTCTTGCAGAATCCGCAAAGATTCAGCGGCCCAAAACTCTGGTATCGTTTTGTTCCCTACTATTGGGGCAGTGGCTACTGCCACTGTAATGGGGGTGCTGCCACTAAACGCAGTGAGCGGCAGCGCCACAGTGGCCGCTGCCGCTCCTATCACCCTAAGAAACGATCTGCGCTGCACGTTCAAATGCACCCAATCAGGTCACGGAACAATGCAGAAATACCGCTTTCGACTCCACCATTACTGGGATTCTCTTCGTAAGCTACATCCTTTACAACTGCGTCAAGTAGCGCTGGACTGAGTGAATGCGGACTAATGTCACCAGCGTTAATAAGTGCATAATCCGTAGAAGTAACAACAACTCCATGTCCCACAGGAGCACTTGCCGGAGCCACTACACCAAACAACTTCAGAAATGCCTCGGCAGGTCGATTCATAGTACCGACAGTGTTAACAGTTGGCGTAGACAAATAATCAGCGTCCAAGTCAACATTGGCCGTTGTGACCACCATGTATGCACCATTTACGGTGTCTCCATTCGCCGTCAATGTAACATCGTTTGCCGTGAGATTGTCCGTACATGCGGCATCAACATCGCCAGCATTGTAAGTAGAGACGATTGTTTCTCCACTCAAAGCCGAATCAATAGCCGTTTGAATTGTGGCAGCAGCCGCATTATATACGATGTTACCAGTTGTGACGGCTACACCATACTTTGGAAAGTTAATGGTGATTGTGAAATTACCAGAACTGATAACATCACTGTGGGCCGGGATCGTAGTGATGTGCGACGCTTGCACATAAGGTGATTCCAATGTTGGATCAATCACATTTTTCAAATCCACAATTTCATTGTAGACATGTCGTCCCGGCCCCTTTTCAATTGAAGCACTAATGTTCTTCGAGTTGTCCAATAGCGTAGCAATAACACCTGCCATTTACAAAAACCTCCAGAAAGTTGTAACTAATCCTTGTCGAGTTAACTAACGTCCACCTAAGACGCCATTTCAAAATTCAGATGCCACTTCATCCATCATATCAATCTGATATCTCTTTGGACCTACCCTCTCATATTCACATCGTAATCGAACTGGTAGTCTCCAAGTGATACCATACTTCCTATTTACACCATGTAGAAGTTGTGTTGGCTCAGTATAAGATGCTAGTGAGTTGTAACTATACGCATCACTTGCTGGCCAAGCACCATTGATAATCATTTCACCATTTACTTCAGTTGTGAAGCCGGGTCGGTGAAAATGCCCACAGCAGAAATATCTAATTGGAGTTCCATGCTGCAATGTATTAAGAGCCATGAGACGATGCTTGCGCTTTTCCAGGCCATACCACGGAATACCCAGGCTACTACGTACATCATCACCATGAAAGATATGAAAACCAATACCGTCAATGTCAATATTCACAGAAAAACTATTTGGAATATTGAAATTGATATTCTTTACATCGCGTAGGTGCATCTCGGCCACCTTCGCAATCATGTAATCCCAGTTATCATGTGCGCCAAGGTAATCTTTCTTTGGTGTACGACGACCATGATTACCAGGAACATACACAATATTTACTACTGGAAAATATGGGGCCAAGTCGCGATACATCAGTGCGTGTAGCTGGCCGATAGCAAACGCATTCTTAAAAGCGTTTCTAAAATAGGATCGTGATGTATGCCCATGAATTTCTCCACCAGTATGATCTCCATAAGCCAATACGGTAAGTGACTTGAAGTTGTAATTTGGTGAAAGGGTTTGTTGAGTCCATTTGATCGTGGCGTCAACATACCTCTCGGCCCTACACATTGAAATCGGAAAGTCATATGTTTCCAGTCCACCAGTATCAGCAGGTGTTATTACTTGATCGTGATGTCCGTCACTAAGGTGCATAACAAGATGTTCATCAATCGTATCACGAGCCTTTGTAAAGTTTTGTCTTGCATCTGGAAGTGCTTTCATTGGCTTAATACGCGAATTCATTTCTTCCACAATCGCATGAAATAAGCCGTGTGCTCGTGCTGCCGATTTCAATTGCCTTTTGTAATGATTGCGTTCTTCACGAAGATGTTCATTTTCAGATCGTAAACGAAAAATCTGAGCATCTTCAGTTGATATTCTGACTTCAGCTTGTACTTCCTTGTGAACTCTGCCGCAAGCAATATCACTGACAACCGAGCGACTTACGCCATATTTACCGCCGATTTCAGCTTGTGTCAATTTCTTTTCACTGATGTGCGTCTTTATTTCCTTAACTTGATCTTCACTCAGCTTTGTCATTTGATTCTCCAATTATTTTCGTTTCAGTGAAGGGGTGATGTGTGAGAATATATTGCACTGCTTGTAAAAAGTAATCATTCTCATCGAATAACACTTTTTTCAAATCTAAGTTAGCAATATGTTCTCGTTGGGCTTTCAAAAGGTCGGGATTTGTAATCAAATCAGCCGCTCGGTTAATCATATCACGAGGCGACTCAAAATTATTGTCAGACATTCCGACTCTATCATTTAACCACATTCCAGCTCGATTATAGAATCGACTGCCACAAATGGTGATAAATGGTAAGCCCAAAAATAATGATTCCACTAATACATTATAGCAGCCAAATGGAAATGAATTGATGGAGAAGTCGTGCATTTCTGCGTTCTCCATGTAGTCATAATATTCCTGTTCTGAATGTACAATAGCATTTGGTAATAGCCGTTTTACATCAGCTATGAATGCAGGGAGAGCGGCATACCGATTTAATCCTGGACTGCCAAAAAGATGAAGCTCGTGAGTTGATAATGTACCATCGCCACCTAACCTGCGAGCTACTTCGTGATTGATCTCTTGCAAAACTGACAACAGTGTATAGTTGTATTTATCTGGACCCCATACACAATTTACTCTTACAATATCATCATTCCTGTAGTTATTTTTTCGTTCATATGTTGGCCAAGCAGGATGCTGACCAAGTCCTGGTAACAAAACCATTGTCTCAGAATACTGGTCAGTTGAATCTTTTTCAATATCACCGCCAATGAAATAATCTATCTCGGAATTATCTCCTGACGTGTCCGGGTGTCCATATCCCATAGCTTGGATTGGAGCAATGCGAGAGTTACTAAGCCAAATAGATTCATTCGACATTCCAATATCCGTGTAATACACCATGTCGAATTCATTGTGACGCATTTCAGGAGGGATTACTAAATCACCATTATCTTTGAAGTAGCAATATAATACCTGCTTAAAGTAGTCCTTTACAATTGTGTCTGGTACTCTATCAGGTGGTCCTGTCCAAATAAGTGTCAGGTCTGCAAAAGGTAGTAATTGCTCTACCATAACACCTGCCGATTTATAGACGGCGTGGTTACGATGCCATTTGTTCGTAATAATGGCAATGTGAGGACGCTCATTATTGCTTTTAGTATTTGTGAATTCCCATGTCCTGGTCTTTTTGAAAGCACTATTCATAATTCCCTTGCAATGACGTGCCTCTTCTGGACACATGTAAGTGCAAGTAAAATATGTGCTCGTGACTTGATGAGTGTATGGAATCCATCTTTCATCCATGAATTTCAAATGGCGGTAACGATTTTGTTGCATTTCTTTTGTTGGTGAACTGATTCCAAGCAAATAAGAATTGTACCACATCGACGCCAGTACAGGGTGCATATCAAATATCTTTGACTGGTCGATCTGTACATCACATCTTGGACCTTGCAACATAAGAATCTTTGGAAGATTGTGCTGCTGAAGTAAGCAATTACGAAGCGCGGCGTCAGACGTTCGATAGCCAGTCAGTGCGAGTAAATGCTGAAAGATGTGTCCAAATTGTACTAAGGCTACAACTTTATCAGGTTGAGGGACAAAATTTTCATCGCCAAATGCAGAAAATACCAGAGTAAAAAACTCTGTCAGTTTTTTAATGGCGTCATTGCCAAGTTGCTTGTAGTGATGAATTTCAAAGAACGCCAAATACAATAATATCGCATCCCATACAACTGAATCTCGCTCAGCAATAGCTCTCACAAATCTAGAGTAATTTACTGCTGGGATATCACTTCTAGGGTCCTTTGGACTAATAATAAGTTCCGCACCTTTTATCTTTAACTGCTTACGAACTTTTTGTTTGCGAAGTTGCTGTTCTCGTCTTTTAGTTCGTGCCACGTAAAGGAACCTCCACTAACTCACCATTCTCGAACTTATACAATGTCTCTACTGGGAGTTTTTTTGATAGGATTTCATCTCGAATGTCATTGGCCCGCCACGACGTTGTGGCTATTACAATTGGTCTATTACTAGTAAACAGTGCTCCTGGTGCTCGCATTACCAACCCAGTACCAGGAACGTATAATCCCCACTTGGCGTCGTGACTGTCGATCACTAACGCGCTCTCTGGCACTCCAAACCTCCGCAGGAACATGGCGCTCTTACCGGCCCCACCCCAGAAAGCTATGTCGCCAAGGTTCCGACGAATCCAATCTCCAGTGCGGACAATGTTCAACGCAACCTTACGGTACTCGTCGCGAACACCGTCAACAAACTGCTTGATCTGAAATGGAGAGCCGGGCGACCGCGCTGTCGCCATTAGCACCTCGTCGCCATATCCCTTTTCAATGACGATATCAACATATCCGGCTCTTATTAGCAGGGCTTTGAGACTGCGGCGTGTAAAATGCTGTGGGTGCTCATATGTCCAGTCCTCGATACGACATCGCTTCAGAGCGTTTTTGCAATTTGGGACTTCGATGAACACTTTGATGTTGCCGCTGCGAGACCTCTGGGCGATGGCTTCGATAAACTCTCTTGGCTCAGTCATATGCTCCAGCAAGTGTCGCATAACGACCAGTGTGTCCGCCCCTTCAGGGATATGCTTCTCGGCATCAAAATACTCGCGGCGATATTGAATGTCAAATTCTTTTGCCCGCAGTATGGCTTCGCAAGGATCGACGGCCAGCTTCACGTTGCCAGATTCGACTTCCAAATTGACGCTGTCGAGAAACGAGCAATCACCGGCCCCGATTTCCAGTAGCAGTGAGTTGTCCGGCATCCACGCCATTTCACACTCGACCATACAACGCACTTCGTCCATATGCTCTTGCCAGCCGGTGCCAGTGTTATACATACGACAGCCTACTTCTGAATACACCACGGCATTTTGATCGAACTCTATGTTACAGACGTGTGTACATCGCTCGCAGATATACAGATGAATCGGATGCTGAGGCAGTAGTTCCGATTCCCGTGCATTGTCCTTCAGATCGACGAGAGACGTGGGCTGAGTCCCCATGTCGAACATCGGCTTGAAGGCATACGATTGGCAAGCTGGGCAAATCTTCATCTCATTTTCCTATCTTCGTCATCAGGATCAATGGTAAAGTAAACACCTTGCGAATCGTCGCTGATTACTGTTATTGGATAAGTCACTCCATTTATCTCAACGTAGACTTCACCTTCTGGATCGCAGGCTTCTAGTTCTTCAACTACGTTTTCAACTTTCACTTTTATCTTCCTTGTGATTTACACTTCCAATATACATGTCCTCTTGGCGTAGTTCTACATGAACATTATCACCTTCAATACATTGAAATGTGTAAGGCCCATATTCTAAATTCTCTTCCATCACTCCACACCAGTATCATCAAACAATGAAACTATTGCCACACTCTCTTCTACTGCAATTTTACGTAGAGTCTTTTCATCATACTCACCTAAATAAAGATAAGGTGCTTGTGTTAATCCATATGACGAGCAGAATATATGAGTAGCATAATAACCTACTGACAATTCATTCAATCGAATATCAATTACATTGCCACTCTCGTCAGTTATTACAGCTCCAATTATCTGAATATCTCCTAATTCGTGATTATGTTCCTGATGTAGGTCTTTCAATAGAACATAAATGGCGTCTTTCTCATATTCAGATAAATTATCACTGCTTTTGAAAGTTAAGTCACCTTGACGTTTCAAAACAGCCACAACCTTGTTATTATTGTCAGTCATCTAGGGCCTCTTGTAATTCTCCTAGTGTCATGTTTTCCAGGCGACGATTGTCGCGGAGTACGCTCAGCACTTTAGTATCAGTGCCTAAATGGAATAAGTCAACTATCGTGGCACCACGATTCTCATCCATTCCTGGGCGATGAATACGATCCTCTCCCTGCATTCTCGATTCTGGAGCAAAGTCATTTGAATAAAATACCGCCATACGAGACTGAGTTAACGTCAGTCCAAGTCCACCAGAAGCTGGATGAGCACAAAAAGCTACTCGCTCATTGTTCATGTCTTCCCAGTAATCTAGAGGTTTAATGTTACGACTAACAGGCTCTCCATCATGGCGAAGAACTTTCCATCCACGCCCATCTATCTTCACAACATCCCATCCTTGACCGTGACAGAGCTTGGTCAATTTATCAACAGAACCTTGGAAGCCAGCAAAGATTACAATGCGCCCTTGATCCTCGCATTCTTCAAGCAGCAGCTTGATTGCATCTTCCTTTGGACATCTCACTTCCTTTGTCTCGCGAACCATGTGAGGAACCTCACCAGCCCCTTTACATACATCGCAAACATCAAATCTCTTTTCTGGTCCTTCGTTAGTTTGTCTCCATTGGTCGCATTCACCCTCGCCTTTACACTGAGGACACGTTTCCATGCCTTCCTGCTTCTCACGATACTGGAATCCGTCAGACAACTCACGTAGCCAAGTAATACCTTGAATCGCCGTAGTGGCGATGGCAGCCAGACCCTTGGCAACTCTCTTGAGCGTACTGGTCGGTTCTAATTTGATCTCACGATAAATCTTATCGGGAATATTCAAGCAATCCTTTTTCTTCAGAACACGAACCAATCCATCCAGTCGATTAGCTAGATATGCTACTTCGTTTTTCGATGCTATCCACTGGTGTGATTTCTCACCCATTCCAAATACATCGTCACATTCGTGAATTGGATCGTCTTCATATCTACCACAGTGCTCACATTTCTTTTCATCATCTCGCCAACCGATACGTTTCCAGAAATCTCCCTGTTCCGTCTTCTGCTTCTCAAAGAATGCTAGACGCCATTCAAATGATTTTGCTGTTCCCTCTTTCAAAAAGCCAGGATAACATACTTCGCATTGACTCCACCAATCTACAGGAGATTTTGGTGCTGGGGTACCAGACATCAGAATACAATATCCATCCCAACCATATTCTTTGCGAATAAAATCAGCTAAGTGCATGGCGGCGCGAGTTCTCTTTGCTCGCTCAGATTTTAGACGTGATGATTCGTCAAAAATTACTCCCTTCGGAGCTGGCATACCAGATTCCCACTGTTCAACCATGATTCGCAATCGTTCATAAGTCATAACAGTTGGTTGCAGTCGTAATCCCCACTTTGACCATTCACGCTCCACGGCTGCTATACCTGATTTTGGAGCTATATACCACCAATCAAATAAACCAGACTTCTCCATAATCTCAATAGCTGCAAGAGATTTTCCAGTGCCCATCTCGGCTGCAAAAATCTGGTAATGATAAGTGAGACCACAATCAGCCAGCCATGCCTGATGATCGAATAGAGGACGGTCGTAATTCCAGTTCTTTAATGGTTGTTCCCAATTGGCATATGGATTTCTTCCTTGCATGTAGTCAAGTTGAAAATTGTTTCGACAACAATCTTCTACTGACCAGATTTTACGCCCATCGCCTTCTAGATATCCATGAAATCTACTGCCTCTCATGGCTTTGATTTCTGGCTTCATCTCGAATGGAGTTCTATTATATTGTCCAGGAGTATGAAAAAAGATGCGACCATTTTCGCGCTCAATGTCAAGAGGTGTCCAGACACGAGTGCCTTTCTTAGTCGTCTTAATTATCTTGATATGTTCGAGTGTCATTTAGCTTACTGTACTTTTATCAAATGCACTTCCTGACGTGATAATGGAGAAGTAACAATGCTACTCGCAGAATATTTTGCAAATTCAGTTGGATTCAAAGCTGTTACTAAGTCAAAACGTCTAGCAGTGAATGTTTCTGTTTGTCTGAATGATTGAACAAGACGCTGATTAAATACCTCACGAGATACTCCCCAATCTCGTGATCTCCAAACATCATCTATCCAAGCCCATTTCACATCTCTACCATATAATTGAGATGTTGGGATAGATGCCGTCGCTTCACTTATAGCTTCGCCAAATCCTTGTGGAGTGGCCAGTAAAGCAGCATCACGAGCAGAAAGTGCTTGAGTAACAGCTTCTGCTGCTGGTGCTTCTATTCGACCTTCAACTTCACGTCCGCCACCTGCACCGCCGCCACCTGCACCTCTTCCTCTACCGCCCATCTTTTTGCTCCCTCACATGAATGAATTCGTTTTGCTCACATATTTTGGCTGTTTTTTTACCTCCGCCATATACAAGCAACAAAGGCTTTCCTTCTGCATGGCTATGAGCTATCTCAGCATGTACTTTCAAAGTATCAAGTCTTTCATCAGTCACTGCTGTTGCATAGGCTTTCCATCCTTTTGGCACACCTTGTAAATTTAACTCTTGCCATTCTTCAGCAACATTCAAATCAACCCAAATTTTAACATTGCCAAAATCTTGCCAAAATCGTGCCAGCCATCGTTTTTGATAAATGCGATAAAGAACAACTGGCAAAGGCATCTGATCGCCTGTTGAAAAATTAGCTTCTATTGCTGCATGGCACTGACTCTTTAACAGTGTATCTGGATGTTTCCATAAAGCTGAGAATTTTTCATCGGCGGTGTAGAAATGCCAAGTTCCTTTGAACTGTGTTCTCCTACTTACACTTCCCCACCTCTTAATAGGCAAATCAACACAAGTAGCTTGCAAATCTTCTCGTAGAAGTGGAATTTCTAAATCCGCTGTATGTGCCATTAAAGCGTCAGGTACTCTCATGCTTATACTTTCTACTTGCTCTCTAGATAGAATGTACCATCTTGAGATGTATCTTGTTTTGTTTCAAATGCAGGAGAAATTCCAATTCGTTTGAACTCTGAAAAAATCTTGTTGAATATGGTACGCGCTTCAAAACTGGCAACTTGACTGCACCCTCGTAACAATACACTCTTCCATTGCTCAAGGCTTCCAGAAATAATCGCGAACATCATCCCTCTTGTTGTTTCACTTTCTTCCATTACACAAGGCAATCCAGCCAATTCTAGCACTTCAGCAGCATACATCTCATCCATTGCAATAAGAAAACCAGCGTGGAACATATTCAAATATGGAACTACTGCTTTTGCAGATGCACGCAATGTACGATCTTTAATAGCTGCTATACAGAGCATGTGTTTCAGTGGAGGCTCAAAACCAGCTTTATCAGCAGGCTCTGCCAAATTTCTGTCAAACGCTTTTCTACCGACTGGCAATAGTTTGCCAAGATCAAGGTTTGAGAATTGAACTAACACCACTCCGCTCATTCCAGTCCTTTCATTTTCCTATGTGCAATTCTGGCTTCAGACATTATTGGACTTGGGACTGGAGGAAACATGCCATGCTCTTGATGAAACCTAGTACCATGCTCTACACCATGAAGAGCCAATAACAAACTCTCACCTAGTTCTGTCGGTCCAAATTCTGTCGGGATTGGATAAGTAGATGAGATATTTTGATTAGTTGCCGTTACACACAGAACACCATCTTTAACCTCAAAGGTTATTACTAGATTATTCTGAATGCACCAAACAAGTGTGTCACTAAGGTCCATGTAAACTCCAAAGAAACTCTGGGCGGGCGAACCCGCCCAGAGATAGTAGAGAGCTATCAGCGAGCACGATCAGAAGTCTGAACTTCATCTTCATCCACAGTCTGAATTCCAGATTGAGGATTGCGGAACTTCACAATCTCAGCTTGAATAAGATCGTCTGCTGGGCAATCGGAAGGATCGAATGGTTCCGAGCATTTCTTAATTACTGGCACATGCCAACCGTAATCTTTCGCTTCCTTGTAGCGAATGCTCAGAGTTGCTGGTGTGGGAGGACTGTCTTTGGTAGGAAGGAATGGCCGCAGCTTACCTGCTTCATTCCGTCCAGAGGCATTTCCAAAGAACAGTTCGTACAGCTTGCCAGTGCTGCGTTCAATAACAAGGAATGAAGGACCCCACATACAGCCAGAGTTCTTAGGAGCTGTTTTGATCCTTTGAAATTCTGGATCGCTAGTTTTATACACTGCGATAATTGCTTCTCGGTCACTTACATCCAAGGCTTTAGCACGAGCGTCAAGAGGAATTACATCAATAGTATCGCCAAGATCAATAATCTCTTCGCCGCCCGGCTGAGGAATGCCCCAGTGGCCTGCGCCAATCTTGCCCTTGTCAACATACTTGCCTTTTGTGACAAGTTGGATGCGAGGTAGAAAATCACTGCCTTGACTGACTTCATTAACCTCGTTAAGAACGTCTTCTGCTACTGCTGGAAGGAAATTTGCTTTGAACGGTACAAGTTCGTTACCCATTTAGTAATGCTCCAGGTTTTTGGTTAGTAATTGTTTCCACTAGCTGTCGTCTGAGTTTTCGTTTTTCGTAATCGCTGAGTGCCGAGTATCTCCCTTCTGATATTTTCTGTTGTCTTTTGTGAATACTTATCGGATCAATTCTTAACATCCATGCTATGGCAGCATTCCATCCATCTAGAATTGTTTTTGCCTTTGTTTGCTTTAAGATAGCTTTAGCGGCCTTGTGTGTTTCAAGTTCCTCTACTATCTGTACAATAGGCCGTAATTTTGGCAAATACCCCTTTGCTTGTTCCTCTAGTGACTGCTGAAGTAAAAAAGCGTCAAAATCACGTCTGGCTTCTCTTGCTCGTGCTACAAAATAATTGACATCCAGTTTTTTGGCATCTTCTATGAAATTCTTCTGAATATCCCAAGATAATGTAGCTAAAGCTATGGCTGAATGCAGTGGAATGTCTCCATTATTTACTGGTGTTCGCGCCTCTTCACATAAATTATTTAGCTTTAAGATTCGCTTTATCCAGTCTGGAGCTTTGTCTATTCTGACACTCAATTCAGCGAGTGTCATTCCTTCCTGCATCAATTTCTTTAGGCGGCGGGCATACTCATAGTTCCTTGTTTCTTCTGGGCGAACAGCGTTTGCTTTTAATTGGATGATTAACGCTTCGTCATCGGACATCTCTCGGATGATACAAGGCACCAGATTGCGTCCTGCCGCTTTTGCTGCCTTTCTCCTATGTTCACCTTCTACTATTTCAAACTCATCTGGTATGGACGGATGGGGCCTAACAAGCAATGACTGAAGAATGCCGTCTGTCCGTATTGATTCCATCAGTTCGGCAAACTCTACGGATTTCTGCCTAACTGGTCTCAATAGTATTCTCGGAGCATGTAGCTTATCTACTGGCAGGTATCGTAATTGCTCTGTCACAGCGTGTTTCTCATAGGGGTCTACTACTATAGGGTCTACTTTTTGGCAAAACCCAAGCAGAAAATCGGCAAAATGAGAAAAAAGTTCCGGCGCTTGCCGAAACCAAAAGAGGGAGGGGAAGGGAAGTTGAAAATCCCCATGCTGCAAACTGTGAAATTACACGAAAACGTGTTTTTCTATGGAGTGAGGATTTTTGGCTTCCCTTCCCCTCCCTCTTTTGGGTTTTTAACTAAGATGTTAGTTCACTTATAGTTACAAAAAACCCCCTCGGGGGAAGTATAACGCATACTTCCTCCATCCTACAGAGGTATTTGACTATACTACATACCTCATAATATGTATCCTACCACCTGATAGGATGGAGGAAGTACGTGACGTACTTCCCCAGGGGTACTACTTTTGGGTTTTTTCGTCATTTGACGATTTTCCATTTGGATTTTGACGAAAATTAGACCCTATAGTAGTAGACACTTCGAGATTGATGGAGATTTCATGGACCCGCAAAGTAACACGCCAGTAACACAGGCATTCAAAGCCTTCTACGATAACGTGCTAAGCAAAGAGCACAACAACCCAGAACTCATTAAGCGTTGGGGAGTCGATCCATCTCGATTTGAGACTCAAATAGCTTGCCTCAAGCAAGGAACTCGAATTGACGGCGCAAATAATATGTACACCGAGGATGGTGAGGAATTTGGACCGCAAAGATGGCCATATGATTCAAAGACAAACCCGCATTACAGCGACCCGCCAATAAACTACATCATTGCTAATAGACTAAAGGCAATAGGAACAAGTTGGTGGGATTGGAAGAATAAACGCACTGTAGGATTGGGATTTGACTTCGATAATCTAATAGACCACCCAACAGAAGGGGTTGGCATTCCACAGAGTGAAATTGATAAGCTAGATAACATGGATATTGACTGGCTTGAAGTAATACGCTCTACTCGTGGAAATGGAAGACACATCTATATCTGGTTTGAAGAACCTTATCCAATAACACAGAATCACGATGAACACAAAGCCGTGGCTCTATCATTCTTACCTTTGATTGCTCGTTATACTGGACTGAACATTCAAGATAATGTTGATTGCAAAGGTTTAATAATGTGGATTCATCATGTGAATGCCACAAAAGAGAACAGAGGATATGAGCTAATTAAGCCAGCAAAACAAATTCTGACTGCCAAACATGTTCCTCCGAATTGGCGGGACAATCTCGAAGTCGTCTCCGGCAGCAGGTCCAAAGTGCGCGTCCAAGGATGGACCGCCGATGGAACACAAACAGAAGGCGATGAGTTAGATGAAATGACTCAGTCGTATGCAAAGATACGATTGGAAGAGGCACATCTACAGATACTAGAGGACCTAGATCAATCTGGATATTCTTCATTCTGGGTTGGCGATCATCATTTGTGGCAAGGCCATACCTGTGCATTGAAACAGGTTTATGACAAGCGAATAAACGATGGAAAGCCGCTACTAGGTCTATTTGATACTAATAGTCCTGACAGTGATCCAGGAAAACCAAATTGCTTCATGCGGCCTAAACCGGGTGGCGGCTGGGATGTTTATAGATTTGGTGAAGGGACAACTGAATGTGATCTGTGGGACAAGCAAGGAAAATGGACACATACAACATACAATTGTCTACCAACCTTGAGACAAATAGTCATGGTGTGTGGTGGGTTTGAATCGCCAAAGGAAGATCAAGGTTTCGTATTCAGTACAATAGAAGATATTGAACGCGCTTTGAAAATGCTGCGAGCTAACTTCGATGTGCCTCGCATTGTGCGAACATCGCAAGATCGTTCCTTTTTTCTTCGTACACGTCCTGATGGTAAGATTGTATTCACGATTTCAAAAGAACGTAGTGATAAACCAGCAGACTTCGCCAAATATGCCAAAACAAGTAAAGGATGGGAGCGTCTATTATTTGACTCAATTGATCTGGCCGATACCGATCAAATGGACAATGAAATGTGGTCGGATTTAGATGATGTAGTTAGATGTCTTAAAGCAGACAAGCAATTTGAAATGTGGGTAGTAAGAGACTTGTCGGAAGAATGGGTAATACAACCTCGTGAAAATGTCAAGTCTGTACTATTTTCCAAGGGACTGGCAAAACCTGACCCGATCATCGGTACTGCGGTATTAAAAGCCTGGACACTTGTAAATGAGCCATTTGGTCCAGAATATCCTGGTGGTCGCAAGTGGAATCGCAATTCGCCACAATTTGCATACCAACCAGTTGAACTTGGAGAAAATGAATCACCCGTACATCCAAATTGGGATAAACTGATGAAACACTGTGGCGTTGACTTGGATAAATATGTCCTGGAATTACCGTGGTGTAAAGAATGGGGAATTGAATGTGGTGGTGATTATCTTAAAGCCTGGGTAGCTTGTATGTTTCGCTATCCATACCACAAACTACCATACCTATTTATGTATGGCCCTCAGAATAGTGGCAAGTCATCTTTTCACGAAGCCTTGCGATTTCTATTCGTAGATGGAAAGGGAGTAGAAAATGCAGATAGAGCCCTGACTAGTAAAGGCGGCTATAATGGAGAATTGAATGGAGTAGTGCTCGCTGTTATAGATGAAGTTGATATAGCCAGAGCTGGAAAAGAAACTTACAATAAAATGAAGGATTGGACAACAGGCAGTACGATTTCTATTCATGCAAAGTTTAAGCAGCCAAAAAGTGTAAAGAATACACTCCACTTTGTTCAAACTGCTAACAATCGTCAAAGTCTTCCAGTTGATTCAGATGATACACGAATAACAGCAATGTATGTGCCAAGTTTTGAATCTCAATTAGAAGAGGAAATTCCACGTCATACATTTTATGAGTTGTTACGTGGAGAAGCTGAGCATTTTATGCGAACTTTATTTGACTGGGAAATTCCACCCCCGACAAGCAGATTAGCTCTACCTGTAATTGAAACACAAGGTAAGAAAGATGCCCAGCAAGCTGCAATGGACCCACTTGAAGCCTTCATTGTTTCTAATTGTCATCCAGTAGATGGATATGCAATTAAGATGAGTGAATTCAAAATAAGATTTTATGAAGCTCTTGAAGATTACCAACGTGGCGACTGGCCAATTAGTAAATTGAAACAGGAAATCGCTGAGAAATTTCCAGTTGGACGTGGAAGAGGAAATGTTGACGTAATTGGCAATATTAGTTGGACGGAATGTGAACCTAGAACTCCATATTGTAAAAATGGTGACAGACTAGTAAGGGAAAATGACGATGACAATTAAAGATTCAGGACAGAGAAGTGAATTCACAACAGGCGCACATAGAGATTGTCAAGAGGGAAAAGGTCGTATGGACCTGCTGCCATTCTGGGCATTGATGGAAGTATCAAAGATTTATGAGGAAGGTGCTAAGAAATATCGAGCCAATAACTGGAGACGTGGAATACCTCTCTCGCGTTACGCAGACTCGGGAATGCGGCACCTAGCTAAATGGATGGCTGGTTGGCGAGACGAACCACACTTAGCGCAAGCCACCTGGAACTTCCTCTGCCTCATGGAGACACAGGAACTGATCCGACAGGGATTACTACCAGAGGAACTGAACGACTTGCCGTACAATCCGCTGGACGTTCTAGACAATCCACAAGATATTCCACCTCTGAATTTGGGAGATGAGGGCTCTGAGTTGGATTTTGTAGGTATGAATGACGGCCCATCCGAGCCCCTACGGAAAGGTGATAAAAACTTTAAGGCTGCTTCCGAGATTTCAATTGATGATGAGAAAATTGACGATGTGGTATCATGCTGGGATCGAGAGTGGTTTAATAAGCAGGTAATTGAAAACTGCACATGTCAGGAAGATGGCAGTCTTGTGACAGATGAAGACATTGAGAGGTGCACAGAAAAATCAAGCGATGAAAAGGATGACCGCCGATTTAGTATCACGGATACAGAAGAACTCGAAGCAATTGACTCATTAGAAACGGATCAATTATATCGACTGTACTCGACATACACTCTGGAGCAAATTCACAATATTCTCCAGTTTGGCCGTATGTTAGGGCTGTCACTTGATAACGTGATTAACGGCTTAGATAGAGCCACAGCCGATGTGCAAAGGATTGAAGAGATTTCTCGACAAACTGGAGCATTACGATCAGAGGCATTGATGCTAACAAGTAATGTTGCTGGATGGATGCAAGACCTTGAATATTACAGCAAACTGGAGAACGAAAATGCTGGCGAACTTACGGGGTAATATCCTTTCAGCGGTAGATGTAGAAACTACTGGAACTGACTTTGGCTACCATGAGATTCTACAAATTGCCGTCGTGCCTCTGGATCATCACATGAAGCCGTCGAAGGAACACAAGTTTTTCTATAGGAACATCGCTCCGAAGCATCCAGAACGTCAGTCGGTAGAGGCCAGAGTAAAGACTAAACTAGATGCAAATTACTTTGCTCGGATGTATCCAAGTCAGGAGCAGGTGGCAAATCATTTTGAAGAGTGGTTTATTTCTTTGAATTTACCATTTGAGAAGAAATTGGCACCTCTCGCTCATAACTGGGCATTTGAGCGCGGCTTTCTTACACAATGGCTTGGTATAGATGGATTTGATTCAATATTTCATTTTCATCCTCGTGACACCATGTTAGCTGGGCAGCTTATAAACGATATCTACACATGGCAAGGTCAGAATCTACCATTCCATAATATCAGTTTGACTGGCATGTGCAGTAGATTTGAAATACCACTGGATAATGCACACGATGCATTAGCTGATTGTATCGGTACGGCGGAACTTTACAAGTCTTTAATGAGTTGTTTCGGTTAATCTTCTCATTTGTTCTTTTTTAGCAGCCCGCTGTTCTGCACGTTTCTTTGCGCGCAGTGATCCACGCTCACCTTTGGGTGTAAAATTTATGTTGTGTCGTTTTCCTTCTCGACACTTTTTGCAAGTAGCCATACAATTCTCCAGCAGCCCGTTGGTATATTAACCAACGGGCTGCATTTATTAGGTGCTGGTAGTTCCACAGCACCTTACTTTTCTACCCAGAACTGATCTGCTACTCCCCATTCAAGAGCTTCGTCAGCAGAAAAGTAAAAATCTGTTGCTTTCTTTGCTCTCGTATCCCACCACTTAAAATTTTTATTTGTACGTTCAGCAAACAAGGTTGTCCATATCTTGCCGATTTCTTCGTAGTGTTTAACTACGTTAATCAATTCTGAACCTTTACCTTCTACTTCGGCAGCCCAATCGTGGTGCATGAAAAGACAATGAGGTGATACCCATCTACATCCAGGTGCCCCAGCGGCCAATAGCAATGGAGCAGCACTCATACACTTTCCATATGCGAAAGTATGTACAGGACATCTTATCGTATTGATAATGTCGTATAAAGCAAGAGCTTCATAGACATCACCCCCAAGAGAAGAAATAAAAACTTCAACTGGTGTTTCAGGTGACTCAGTCTCCATTAAATAGAGACCTTTTATTGCCGAGTCGGCAGTTGAAGCATCTATATCACCAATAAAAACTCTCCTGTTTGCTACGTCGATTCCTTTGTCAAAATAGGCATCTACCCAGTCTTTATCAATTCGTCTGCGTGCCGTCATCACCAGAGTCCTCTTGGACATTGTTCGGTGGCCATTTTCAATTTGTTAAACACAGCCAAAGAACTTGTTGTTACTTTACAACCGCACCCCTTACATCGTTTCTTTTCCTTGTCATACCAATCGCATTTTTTGCAGTACGTGTTGAGTAATTGTTCTACCTCTTCGTCCTCCCGTACTGGTCTCCCCGCCTTGTTCCATCTTACGAGTGCTTCCTTGTACAGCCAGAGTTGTAACGACATTGTGGGATAATCTGGAGGCGTCTGGTCCTGAAGAATCTCTGTTTGTAATTCCTTCAGATCGGCGTGCTTCAAAGGGGAATTCTTTATCAGTTCCTCCACATCCTTGTCAGTAAAATGACTTGGGACAGAAGATGTTGACTTCGATAAGATAGATTTAAGACAAGATTTTTCTCGCTTGAATGAACGAACAGGACAAAGTGAACATGCTTCAGCATTTACCTCTTGTCCATAAGCATCACATCCTTTATGTAGACAGCGAAAGATAGTAAGATTCTCACTCCGTTTAATTACCTTCTGTCGTTTATTGCATTGCAACATGTCTTATTTCCTTACCAAAGGACACTGCTATCACCAGTTTTACCTGTAGGCTCTTTCTTTTCCTGTGTTGCTTTATCACCTTGATTACTTTGGTTAGCCCCACCACCAGAACTTATATCTTCACATTGACCAAATGTATCGCCTCCATGTGTTCCATTTTCTACCCAAGTTTGAAGAATTCTAGTTTCATTGCATTCCCACCAGCTATCATCTGTTTCTCCATACATGGCTTTCATATAGCCAGCAAATGCGTGAGCGCCACTAGGTGATCCAAAAGTGTGGCAAACTGTCCATATTGGTCCAAAGCAGGATGGACATCCACCTACACATATACATGGACCGCCACAAGGTCCACCACGTTTTGCTCCACCCTGTGCTGTTGCCTGACCTTGAGCTTTAGATGTATGCCATTGAACACGGACTTTGTAATTACATCCATTACCGACACCGCATCCATCAACAGAACGTGCTTTTGCACTTCCACTTCCGCCAGCATTTCCACCGCCTGAAATTTGATTTTCAGTAGCTTGTCTAGCAGCAGATTGAGCAATTTCTTTGGCAATAATTTCAGGTGTCTTTTCATTGAAATTCAAGTAATCACTCAATTCACAAGTAACACTTGGCAACGAGTCGTCAAGATCACTTGGATGAAGGTCTCCAGATGAAATTATTAGTTGGTCATCTCTATGTGCTCCACCTGTAAGTAAGTGACCTAATGGAGGCGTGACACTAAAATTGTAACCACCTCCACCATGCGTATCTCCAGATAAAGGCCAAATTTGTGCTGGAGATTGTTGACTTGGCCATGCCCAGTAATATTGATTCATTTCACCAGATCGAATTGGTGTCCAACACTCTAATGAAACAGTATGATCGTCTGGATTTACAGTGAACTGCTCAATTACTACTTTTATAGGATCACTATTGAATTGAGGAAAGTCCAATAAAATACAATCACCGACATCAAGATCAAGATGTTTCAATGGTAAATCGAAAGCTATTTTCTTCCAGCTATTTGCTTTTCTTATTAGCCAGAAAGTTCCACTTTTCAATACTAGATCATAAATATTGTAGGTGAAATAATCATAGTCATCTTCAACTGTTCCGTACTTATCGACATTATACTTGAGCACTAATTTACGTTCAGGAGTCTGATCGTCTCGTACAGCGGCGCCTCCTTTGCTCCATACAATATTGTGCGTTGTGTACACATCTTCTGTTTCACTAAGCGATTCCACAAATGTACCAGATAGAATATCGGACTGACTAATTGTTCTTACAGAGGTTGGCTCAAGTGACAAATATCGAATATAGATAGTATCATTACGCACGTAAACAGCACATCTTGATTGATATGCAATATCGTTAATCACATCATACACGTCTGGACGAGAAATAAGATAGAAATTTTGCGGATAGTTAGTAAGATATGATTTTACTGATGCAAATGATGTAGAATCTATCGTAAGATCAGTGTACTTGTTTACAAGCCATTCAATGATGTCACAGGGATTGGGTCCTATGGAAGATGTAAAAGACACATAAATATCATCTTCCCATCCTTCACTTTCTTTTGTTGTTGGATCAACATAGTGTGATAGTTGTTTATCCATTCCAATCTCAACAACTTGATAGCCTTCATAATCTGTTTCGTAAACAGTGTAACGATCTGTCGGCACTTCAGTCAGATATCTGAATCCATTTGGTGCTTGACGATATGCTGCTACCATATCGACAGTTCCAGGCAACAGTGAGGCAATGTATAGAATTTCATTCTCACTTTCCATATAAACCTCAGTGCCAGCCGGTGCCCAGAAGAAATCTGATTCTTCCAGTGAGTCATAATATTCCCATGAATCCTTTGGCCCTCCAACTAAACCAGGAGTTCCTACAAGAGCTTCATCACATGACTCAAATGCCTGACCTTGTGTTTGATTAGGTGTAAATGCGGTTCCAGCGTCATTTGGAACCCATGTCGCACTAGCACCTTGGCCAGCAGCACCTCCACCATAAGGTTGAACAAGCCAGTAACCACCAGCAGAATTACAGTTAGTTCCACCAATCTGCGGAGAGGCAAGCGTCGTACCATATCCCATTGTTGGCACATCTCTACAAGGCTGATGATTGAATGTAGCATATTCTGGATGTTGTCGGCTTATTACTGTAAACACATTACCACTGAAGGTACCAGTGAAAATAGCATCATCTACATAGATTGTTACTTTTTTATTCTGTGGAAATGCTGTACCATTGTAAACGGTAAACGAATCATACTCATATGCAATTTGTTGATTGTACAAATCACGAAGTTTACATATCTCGCCAAAACGACGATTTACACATTCAAGATCAGGACCAATTGTGCCAAATGTGCTTGTTGTCCAAATATTATCAGCACCTTGAGTTGTCGCTTGTTGATTTCCTGTGGATTGAGACGGACATTGAATTTTCATCGCTTGACAAAGTCGTACTTCTAGCGTGAAATCATGGATACCTACACCAGTTTCTAAATAACCTCGGCGTGGCGCTCGTACTTTGACGGCAGGCAAGTGGCAAACTTGCCCAAATACGAGCGGCCACGCCTTCCCCAGCGCCTCATCTGGGATGTTCGGAAAATCTCCCTCTTCCATGCTGAATCCTACTTGAGTAGAATTTAGCTTTGAAAGAACATTGAATTTTACACTTCTCTGTGATTCGTCCCATTCAATAGGTGTTACTATCTCACCTTTGAAAACGAGAATTTTGTGCTGGGACGAAAGTGATTTTGGCTGAAGATATACGCGAGCAGGTCGTTTATGTATATCGTTTGTTTCATAAATGGTTCTCAAGTGACCATCAATATCATCAAGAGTGATATCTAACTCTTGAGAGTCACTAGCTCCAGTTAGCATCATGGAACCATCAAAACCGCCCATCTCAATAACAAGCGGGCGCGCATTTTCAAACTCTTGATCTGAATAAGTGATAGTGCCTCCATCTACCCAATCAACTTCTAACAACACTATCCACTCTGTTCCCATGTTAGTGTTGAGAATTGTATTGGCAGATGCTGTTACTGTTCTCATCGCTCTTCAAACTCCAGAATTATCGTCATGGTCTCGCTTCCAGGCCAGCCATCACCTGCTCTACCAGCGCCAGCAAACTCAAAAGGATTGTTGCGAAGATAGCCAATCCAAGTATCACCATCATGGTCAATTACCTGGATCATTTTACTGTTATAGGAATTGATAAACTCACGCAATTCCAAGGCTTTATGACGTGATATTTCAAATTCCCATTGAAATCTCATACGACCGTTTCGAGATTTTACATATGTATAGATTGTACCATCTACAGCTCGCATACTTTGAACAGTTGCTGTAAGAGCTTTTGAATCTCCCCAAGTCGGACTTGGAAGTAGCGTAGTTGTTCTGATCCCTGGGTAAGGGGCCTTCATAATGAAACTCATACTTTTACCACCGTCACTGTGTGAGTAAGATTGAGTGTACTTCCATCACTTCCATCTGGCTGTTGAACATCCAGCATCTCGCCCTCAAACTCCAGCGTTACCGTCCAGCGGCACTTGCCATCCTGAGTGGCCACCTCGTTCGGATTGGTTATGAATCCCTGCCACAGTCTACCCTCCCAATCGGTGAGGCCAATCATCTGTCCGACTGTGTCTTGAAGGAAAGTCTGGAGTTCGTCTATCTGGGCCTCTGTGAGGCCCACAATCGTCACGGCAAGCGTCCTGACTCTGGGCCAGTTTGGATCGGCAAATACTGTCAGATAGCCTCCACGGGTCTCACGATTGACTCTGGAATAGGCGTTTCGATCTCGGTTGTCCAATTCAGGGGCTCGAATGATGACTTCACTGGTTCTGACCCCCAAAGGTGGGGTATAGAGAGAGAATCTGTCCGAAGTGCTACCTTGAGGGTCAATAAGCTGTGTGGGAGGTGGATCAACGTCTGTATTGATTGTATTCTCACCTTGAAATGGCGTGTACTGTTTACGTGTACAGGGGGTGTCTTCATACCATGTCAACGCATGCCCAATTTCAAGAGCTTGCTCTACAGTTCTTACCCACAAACCTTCAACTGACACATTATCAGTCATTGTGAGATTGCTAGTAATCTCAAAGCCAAATGAAAATGTGACAGTGTCAGTAAGATTCAAAGTATCAAGTACATTTCCAATTGGAGAGTTTTGCACTAAATTAAGAGTGTGACTTACAGACCTTGTTATAGGTATTGGACTTCGCAGATATTGAGTTAAACTCAGTTCATCTTCAATGAAAACTCGATATGGAGTCGAAGTATGCTGTGAGATGGACAGCCACTGAGTAATTGACTGTTTTATTGGACCTTGAACTACTACATTCTGAGTAAGATTCAAGCTACTAGTGGCTGGAAGAGACGCATTGGCAATTACTGTCTGTGTGAGATTAAGAGTATTGCCAACTGGCGATCTATCGGCGACATAGTTAAATTCAACAACAACCTGATTCAATGTCAGATTATTAGTTGCATCACCAGTTAGTGTGCGACCACCAAGTGAGATAAGATTTAAGGTATGTGAAACACCTACAGGTAAATTACGAGCAACTGTTACTGAATCAGTTAAATTGAGTGTGTGGTCTGTGTACTGTATATCTATCCAGCCGACGGATTGATCTGTCAAATTAAGCGTGCTAGATGCTGATACATTATGAACGCCAGGAGCACCTGTTACTACAAGTACATCTGCGTACATACGTCTTACACGTACTTCACCAGTCTGCTGAGCCTGTCCCAGAACACCTGTATAAACTTGTGACGCACGAACACCCATTATTGCAACTCGATCCCACACTTCACCGCATTAACAGTAGCGGGAGTCCAGGCGCTGGAGGTATCAGGATTTAATTCAACTACAAATACGCCAGTATTATTGGTTGAAGTAACGGCAGCTATATTAGCTGACTCTGTTTCTGTTCCATTGGAATCTACCACTATATGGTAATTCTGATTACTGGTAATTCCTACAGCCAATACGTTTGCCATGATACCATAAATGGTATTGAAATTTTGAGTGGCTTCCATTGTGAAGATGTCTCGATTACCTGTGGTACTATCTTGAACATAGTCAGTTGTCCACATGGCATCAGAGATACCTACATTTTCATAGTGATTTGATGAATTTCCGGTTGTTGCGAAGTTTACACTGTCATCACCATCTGGAAAGATAGTATCGACATGAACAGTTCCTAGAAAATCATCATTATTGCCACCAGAACCATCGCACAAATAAAAGTCATCAACTCTTAAAAAGGCTTGAGTCTGAATTGCTTGCCCTACATCTCCAATCGTACATCGAGTATAGTAATTGTTGCTGCCAAAAGCTGTTTTTATTCCACTTACAGATATGACTGGACAATTATTTATTCTGACTTCAACAGAACCAGCATTTGTTGTGCTCGCAACCGCTTTTATTTCAAGATAGTGCCATTCAAGCCTATCTGTTTTTACTCTACTTCCAGCTACAAAATCACCATCACCATTACGGACAAAATATGAGTCGTTACTTGCACAAAGAGCTACACCACATTGAGTTCCATCTTTGAATTCTATGATAGCCCAATCACCATCAGCCGCCCAGCCATCATCAGTATTTCTTCTACAAGCTAAGCCAGCTATCATTGTATTGTTTGTGGTAAGGTCTGGCGTAGTCATCGCTTGTAAATAAGCAGAAGCACCTAATTCTAGACAATTATCTCCCCACGGACCAGCAGCCAGCTCATTATCAATTTGACTTTCATTTGGCACATAGATATAGGTAGCGGCTACTCGATTTGTTGGTTGAGGCGCTGTATTACCAGCGTCTCCATATGTGTCGAAGCCGTCAATCCAGAGAAGGGCCATTATGATAACTCCACACCAATTCTTAGACTGTTGACTGTGTCAGATGTCCATGAATTTCCATCAGAGTCGTAGTCCATTGAATGTGTAGTACACAGAGGATTTGTTCCTCCAGGTAACAGTCCACGCTCTGTTTGTACGCTGCCTACACTTCCGTTCTGAGTAAGTAGTTTAGCATATTTGTTCAGATTTCCACTTACTTGTGTTTCAGCACTAATCATAATCCCTGCGATAGTACCTCCAGATGGTAAATTACTCAAATCTACTAAAACTTGATTACCTGAAGTTGTTTCGCTGATATAGTCAGAAGACAGTGTGTCTTCATCCATTACAGCATAGAAATCATTACCAGTGCTAGGGGTCCAATTTCCAGATACATCTGCTGATGGAGACAGTGAATAGACGTTGCAGCTTCCAAGTATATCGTTATTTGTGTTTCCTGAACCATCACAAATATAAAGATCATCTAGGCAGAGATAGTTCAAATTATTGTCGCGCCATAATACCCTGCAATACTGATCGAATGCGCCTATGTATTGAGTGTCACCTGAATAATCAATAATCTTGCTTCCATCAAGATAGACTTCAGCAGTTCCACTTGTATTATGTGCCATTACTTTGAATTCCAAGTAGTACCATGTATCGACTTGAAGATCAGTACCACTTGAAGTGTCAATAACACTTCCACCTAGAACCAGTGAAACTTCGTTGGCGCTATTAACTGTATCAACTTGAAGACCGAGCATGTTATAACTAATAACTTGGCCTTGCATATTTGCTTGACGAAAATCAACAATCCATTGTCCATCGGTTATGGTGTTTTCAAATTTGAAAGCAAACCCACACACTAGTACATTACCAGTAACATCTAAAACTGGTGTGACCATAAAAATGGAAGTGTTATCCAATCTTATGGCATTTCCAGTGGACCCTGTGATAATGTCTATTCTCTCATCAAAATGGCCTAGATACTTCCAGGTGATAATGTCGGTAGGATTTATAGCCGCTCCACTAGGACCATATTTCTCAAAGCCATCTACCCAAAGTAATGCCATATCCAGTCTCCTAGAGCACCCGGAGGGACTCGAACCCACAACATCTGGATTACAAATCCAGGGCTCTACCAATTGAGCTACAGGTGCGTGAGGGGCGCGAGACGGCCCCTCACGCCCTTATCAGTTATCAGCCGCTAATTGTATAGGTGACTTTCAGTGTATCACCATTAGCTGTAGATACAACGCTGGAGAACGCAGCCGTGCTCCACAGAGTGCCAGTGTTGCCCGTGCTCTTCACGTTGTTGCTGGACACGAAGATACCCTTTACGTTCCCAGTGGCGTTGATTGAAAAATCAGCCGTGGTGCTATTGCTAATAGCTCGACTAGCCGCTGCGTCTTCGGCCCACGTCACTCGGTTGGACTCGGTGTAGCTGGTGAACTCACTCCAACCTGCGTGGCTGGACAAAGTATCAGCATCATCAAAAGCTGAAAATCCAGAATTATTTACCAGTCCGATGTACCACGTCCCAATTTGAGACGAAGCATGAAATCCGACATCTAATAGGGACTCGATGCCCTCATCGACGATGCCATTAGGCACGTCATAAACGCCTTTCAGCTTGCCAGCGACATCCCGGTGCTCGATGACAAACCGACCTTTGAGATTCAGTTTCTCGTTCATTCGGCTCCCTTTCGGTGAGGTTAGCGAAGTTTGATATTATTGCGTTGCACTTCGCGCCGCAACGCTCGGCCAATCTCGCGCACCGTTTGCTGCGAGCTATCACCGCCGTTAACCGTGACATTGATGTCACCGACATTGGTGACGGTGCCACCCTGTTCACGGTACACAGGCTGGCGACCTTGATTCATAGAGTTAAGCTCTGAAAAGAACTTTTGTGAGTTGCGAGCACTGATTACAGTTTCGCCTCTTGACAGCATGGCATGAATTTTATCTTGTCCACGTCCTCCAAGAGCAAAATAGCTCATTGAACCTCCAAGATACTGATTGGCAGTAGCTGGTTGTTTGATATTTTGACTTGCTGTTGCAGCAGTAGTCATAGCAGTAGCTACTCGCTCTGCCAATCCAGCAATTGTCGTCAAAGTACCGATTGTAGGACTTAATGCCCGTGCAAACTCCCCAATATTAGAAGCCATGTTGCCAGTAGCCGTGGCAGTATTTGATGTATTTGAGGCCACTTTACTGGATGGATCAACCATCTGGTCATATAGATTCTTAGTTTGGCTTACGTCTGCACGAACTTGGCCTTGCAGATTTTGTACATCAGCTAATGTAGCTTTTCGTTGCTGCAACTCATCCCTGATGGAAAATGCTGCTCTTACTTCTTCATCAGTTGGAGCGTCTTTTTTTAACTGATTGTAAGAAGCTTGCTTGGAATTTACATCGGCAGCTAGATTTCTGATTTGCTCATATTGACTAACAGAGTCCTTACTGATTTGACCAATATCCATCAGAGTGGATTGATTCTCTTTAGCTTTTTGAAGTCGGACATCAAATAGCTTCAAAGTATCTTGGTCAACTACTTGACCACTTTTCAATGTTTCAAGCACTCTTTTTGCAACGGCATCAAGTCTGTTATAACTACCAACTTGAGATTCAATTGCCCGAGAACGCTGCTTGGCAAATTCTGCGCTAATTTGTTCATCAGTAGCTAATTTTCCTGCTGCTTTTTGAGCAGCTATGCTGGTGCCAATTTGATCTTCAATTTGTTTCAAACGGATTTGTAATCCAGCACCGGCTTGATCTGCCAAGTCAAAAGCTGTTTTTAGTGAGCCTCCCATCTCTTGAGCTTTGGCGTCTAATTCTGTACTAGCAGAAGCAGCTTCGTTTATTGTTTCAAGGGCTTTTTCGTCTAGCCTCCGATTGTAAGTAGCTACAGTTTCATCTGGTTGCTGAAATACTTTTAATATTTTAGCGGCTTCTTTACGAACACCAGTTGGATCAGTAGTTACTCTTAAAACTATTCGCTCTTTTTCAAAGGCATCCTTTGCGGCCTTGGCCTCTTTGTTCCAATCTTTAGTTGCTGAATTTAGCGCATTTGTAAGTTCTGCTCGTAGAACTCCAAGATTCTTACCAAGTCCAAGAGATTTCAACAACGCGCTTCCATTTTCAGCGCTGGCAAAAATCTGATTGATTCCTTTCTCAATTTCATTCAATCTTTCCTGGGCTCGTTTTCGAGTTCCTTCATCTTTTGCCTCCAAATCTCCACTTGTTTGAATAGCTATTTGCTCTTCAACTAGCTTATTTAGAGCCGCTTGATTTTGCTTCCGTACAGCTATTTCTCTCTTAGCCAGAGGAACAGCCGCTTGCACATTGGCATTGTAGTCAGATATTACTTTCTTTTTCTGATTCAACAGATCAAGGATTCTACTTTCCCATTTCTGAATTTCAGATTGTCTGTTAGTTTGTTCAGCAAGAGACTTTGCTTGATCGGCAATAGCGATAGCAGAATCTATTTCAGACAGTGCTCTGTCTTTTGACTCCTTTGTTGCATCTACATTTCCCTTGGCTTGGAATACCTTATATCGCTGTTGTGATAATTGAGATTCATAGAGACTTAGCTTAGCGTAAGTGGCTTTAGCAGAATCAAGACGGGATTTGAAGCGACGATTATCAATTTCTCTTTGTACATCGTCGATTTCTTTAGCTGAATCTTTTTGTACATCAGCGGCCTTATCAACAAACTTTTCCAATTCCTTGATAGCGTCTCCATAAAGACTGGCCAAGCCTTTTCCGGCCGCTTCTAATACTGCTTTTGACTTTGCCAGAGCATCATCACGCTTTGCAGCAGCGGTAGTTTCTAGCTTATAAATCTCAGCATAGTATTTATTTGCTATTTGAAGCTCTTCATCATAGCCTTTTCTCTGTCTATCAGATTGTCGCTTGCGAAGTTCATCAGCAATATCTTTTGATTTTTTACGTTCGTCATTGATCTTTTTGATGGCATAGTATTCAGCATTATATGCACCGCCAAGAGCTTTACCAGTTACCAGTAATCCTTGTGAAAGACCAGACAGAATCTTGGTAGAATAAATAACCAATGGCATCACAGTTGTGCCAATTGTCGTCCATGAGTTTTTCAACTGCTCAGTTTGTATTGTTAATTGTTGTGCATCTGTTTTGACGAATTCTGCCCATTGCTTGGAAGCAAACTCGGCATCTTCAGTTAACTTTTTTAGGATTTCGTCAACTTTATTTCCTTCATCTACCATTGTGCCAAAGTAACCAGCAATAGCTCTTACGTTTTTCAACAAATCTGCTAACTCTTGTGTAGAGCCACCAGTTTCAGTAGCTAATTTTTGCATTACACCTCGAAGACCACCAAATGTTTTGATGGCTTGTTCACCATCTTCAACTCCCCATCGTTTGAATATTTCAGTCAAACCTTCGCTTGGTTTAAGTAACTGTGTAGTTACTGCTCGTAGTTGTGTAATGGCTGTATCTGCACGTACACCAGAAGTTGTCATGGTGGCAATGGATGCATTAACTTCCTCAAATGAGATACCTAATTGATTGGCAATTGGAAGAACTCTACCAATTGTGTTAGCAATTTCACCTAATCTCAAGCGGCCTTGCTCCACTGTTTTGCTCAGTACACTAGTGATATATCCAGCATCAGAAGCCTTTAGATTATATGAATTGATAACTGATGATAAAGCGTTAATGGCATCGGCTGTTGATGCATGTGTAACCGTAGCCAACTTAGCTGCTTCCGCAGTAAATTTTAACGCATCACCAGCTTCAACTACTTGATTAGACAGAGTTTGATATACACCTTCGGCAATGTCCTTTGCTGGCTTGCCAATGGCATTTGATATTTCAATTACATCTTGAGTAATCTTTTGATTAGTGCCAAGACCGCCACCAGCGATTGTTTGAATTTCAGCTATTGCCAATCCCAGTTCTCTAGCTTCTCCAGTGGCTTCCTTCAAAGCATTAAGAACCAAATTCAAACCACGAACAATCAACTGAGTTTGAAGCACTCGTGTGATAGTTCCAAGAGACACGCTAAACTTGTTAGCACTTACAGTGCCTTTATCCAGCGCGGTATTGACATTAGTCAATCCAGCAACAGAACCACCAGCAGTCCCCTTGAAATTAACAAGAGACTGATTCGCAGCATCCAGCCGTTTTGATAAATTGCCAAGACTGCGAATTGCCGAACTGGCATCAAAACCAAGTTTTTGTGTGATTTCTGGCATATTACATCGGAGTCTTTCTTAGGTGTCGCAACGGGTCTGGCAACTTTGCCGTGCGTGCAACATTTTCCCACGCATCCCTAGCTCTAGCTTGAAAGCGATAGGGAGTAAATCGCACATTATTCGTTCTAGGTTGCGGCCACGGTCCAGCAACCGCCAAGTTATACTCATTATAGTGAAGATGAGCCAGATGAGTGCTATAAAGAAAACCTACATAAGCATTATTTTTGTCTTCAATTACACCACTTTTTGTAGATAGTCTACGTCCAACACTAGTCCTATCTGGAGCATTACCAACTGGCGGTCCAGACGGTACATAAGTACCTAATTCACTAGCTAGCTTTTCAAATGTTGCCCTGGAAGCTCCAGACCAAATTGGAATTGGAGTATCAAAGACAGCCGCTTCTATCCAGGCTTTACCAGCGCGTTCATTTATATTGACCATAGCATTGAACATCAATCTCTTATATGTGGCAAAATCGAAGTCAATGAAATAGAATTCAGTTATGAACGCCACTGGTTTTGGCATTAGAGTCTCACCATTCCAGCCAATCCTAACTTGGCTTTTTCACACCACTCATGCTCGGAAGTTTGGTAGAACGCTATCAACTTTGCTCGTTTAACATTAGAGAGCTTGTCCCAACATAGATAGTTTGGGTGATTCCATCCTGGAGGTAGAATGCCCCAGAACTTGCAAGCTGCCCAAATCACGAATTCTGGTGTTCTGTGAGGGGGCCAGAGGTACTTCCGAGAGACTCCCCCTGACCACGTAGAAAAGAATCGAGCGCCTGTTGAATTTTCTCTTCATCCAGGGCATTGGCCGCGAGAACAGTATTGATTACTCGCTGGACTTCAACTTCGGACATTCCAGCATTCTTCATGTCCTCAGTCCAATTTGACCAAGTATTTGGGGATTCCATATCAACAGTATCCCATTCAATGTTACTTGGCTCAAGTGAACGTAGAACTAGAAATGAGAATCTACGACCATCTCGAATCTTACAAGCCCTCTTATAGTCAGGGTCTTTGTAATCGTAATGATTTCCATCCTTTGTCTGAATAAGTGGAGCAATAGGAAGTGGAAACCTAGCATCAAATTCATCATTGATGTCAGCAGAGCGGGCTTTAATAATCAAATCCCCATCGGGTCGAGGAAGAACCAGAATGGATTCGTTTGGGGTGACTTTCTTTCCACCGATTTTCATGTTTTTCTCCAGTAGGCGTAGGAAAAGAGGTGTGCACAGGGGGACAGATTATGTCCCCCTGCGCATACTAATTAGATCAGCATTCAGTGTCATCTGAACGTGTAATTGTTGGAGCACTTACATTGCACTGACCAGAAACAGCAATAGTTGCTGCCTGCAAATCGTAATCAAGTGTCTCCCAGCGGAAGTCCACAAAGAGAATATCTTCGTCATAATCCGTACCACAAGGAACACAGTGCTTTGCGAGAATGTCAATAGAGTACGGCTCGCACAGGTCACTAGAACTAGACACCCACTCGGATGCTTCGCCCAACTGCTTAATGGCATCAACCGGAGTGATGGTTTTGCCAGACTGTGTTCGTACATATTCATAGACGAACTCAAGCGACAAGCTCACAGGTTGTTCGTCGCCTTCCTTAACCGTGTCAAGATTGCCACGATCACGAAGGTATTCGTACTCTTTAGTCTCGGTCCAGGTCATATTACCTTCGCCAATATTGACTTCGAGTCGCTGATTGATAAAGGTAACAGCATTTTCACTGTTGCCACTATTATACGAACCAGCACCAAGGGCAGGTGTAATGGTAACGCAAGTAGTGGGACCAGAGCCAGCAGGATCACGAGCAGTTACCGTGTGAACAGTATTTGCTGTTTCACCAGCCAAATAGAGCCGAGCACCAACAGGCACCAAGTTAGTGGTTGTAGTGTTCAGCACGACAGTATTGATGTTGATTGTAGTGTCGTTCTGCGTACCATTTGCTGTCAGCGTAGCAGTCCCAGCGAGACCGTCCTGAAGATAAATGGTCACGTCACGCAATTCAATTCGTGCCATGAGTATTTTACTCCTGCAAGAGGTTAGTTATGCAATTCCATACTGAAAACGGCATCACAAACGGCCAGCCTTTCCCTCGTGTCTGGCTTTACTTGGCCGAAGTGAAATATCCGAACCTTCTCGTTCTTCCCCTTGTCCACCCTGAGACAACCAACAAGAGATTGGTCATCATCTGCTCCAGTGCCAAGACGATAAATAGGAACTGGTTCCATCATATCAGAAGCAAACTTTCCAACCCATCGCTGAATAGTATAGGCGTCCGCACCGTCTATATCCATCTGCTCAGTGAATAAAAAGTTAATTACTGCCGAAACATGATAGTACCCGTTACTTATTTCCTTAACTTCTGGGCCGGTGATTCGGAGTTCAACATGGTTCGCCCGCATATCCGCGTCAGATCGTTCGTCGATACCTTCCACGAAGTACGGTAAACTAAGCCCATTGGCCGTGTCAACAAAGTGTTTAACAATGGATTGAAAAGTCCACCGCGCGAGGTTTTCGTCCACTGTCTGGCCTCCGGTTATTCAACCGCCACTGAGACGGTCTGTGTCAAATCGAGAAGATATCCGTTCGCTTTTACATAGTGATCTTGTCGAACTGGAGCTTCTCCGTCAATTCGTTTTGCTTTAATCATCCATGCTGTGTGATACTCGAACTCATCTATCTCTATGAGACTATATCGAGCACCATCATAGACAATCCAATCGTCTTCATCTGGTAAAAAAGTGACTGGCACATCTTTTCTATCTATAATGAACCATCTAGTTCCAACATCATACGATCCTCCCTGAACTATTTTCTTATTGGATGAGATAAGAGAGATAGTCTGAGTAACTTCCCTCATCATTTTTGATGGTAGGACAACTGCTCGTCGTATGTATGTTGACGTATGGTTATGTGATTTTATTCCAGTGTCATAGTTGGTAGTTGTAGTACCCAACTGATACACTGTAATCTCTCCACCATACTCTTTCTTCATCATCCGAATACTTGTACGGATGAATTTGATGAGATTGTAATTAGGTCTCGCCATTGTCTTTCGCCTGTGGGTTACAAACAATTCCACGTCCAGCATGACATGACTGAATGAGAGTAGATACCCACTTATTCTGCTGAGTATTAGCAGCAATTACAGTAATGCATTCTTTCGCAAGAGCAGCTAGTGTTTCCTGCTGATATTTCTCAAGAGTCTCTACGCGCTCGACCAGTTTGTCTTCTCGTTTCCAGTCACGCCAGATAAAGAACAGCACGATGCCAATAAGAGGGCCAAATTCCTTGAACAGTTCAATATAATCCATTGTTACAGTCCCATCATTCCAGCAGCCGATACAGCAATATTGTTGTCCAGCTTCGTGTCAATTGAATCTGCTCCACTGGTGGCTTCCAATTCCATAGAGTCTCTAACTTCCTGCGCGCTTAACGGTTTACCAGTGTTTATTAAACCTGCTGAGTTTTGAGCAATAATCTGAACTTGATTACGATTAAGAATTCCACTCTCGGCATCAAACACATTATTGTTCGCACCTGTTAGTCTAACTGAATAGGCGCCATCTTCAAAAGTCACATTGTAACCATTGATTATTTCAACTGTTCTGGCAAATGTTGTACCAGCTACAGTAATCTCCGTATTATGTCTAAATGGATCGTCGCAATAGATATGATCTTCATCATCCATGAGTGAGCCAAGTTCAGTTTTAAATGCCCCCACATCCAGCTCGTAGAGATTTCCAGTTATAAAGGTCAAATCTGCCTTTGGTATCTGGATTTCTTTTGTAGTGCAATTTATTGTGATGGCCATTTAACACCTCAAACTTGTTGTGTAGGCCCGTGACCATATCGTTGCTGTAAAGCAGTTATAATGAGCTGTCGATTTTCCTGGACAGCAGCTTGCATTGTATTCAGACGATGTTCCAATTGGTCAATTTTTGTAAACAACTCTTTCATCACTTTTCCATGATGAACTAAAGTGTCAGCAATAGCCAGGGCGTTCTTTTCGTTGATTTCCTTGCTCATTATTGATCCCTTACCATTGGGGCTGTAATTGAAAGACCGCCAGATGTAATTGTTCCAGACAAATAGGCTTCCTTATAATATGGTGCAGATGATGCCTGACGTACCCAGCCAATAACAGGTTGATTTCCAGTATAGTTAAAACTATCGGATACCAAGCCATTAGAATCTGTTAACTGTGAAGCAGGATCGAGAATTGTAGTTCCTTCAGTAAGAGGCCCTCCAGATGATGCCTTTAGATAGACTCTGGCGTTAGCAACATTTGAAGTATCAGAAATGTCAATCGCTTTCACTGTCACTGTTACAGTATTTGTTATCTTTGTAGCACCAGGAGAAGCGTTAGAGTTTTGTTTTGTTCCCATGTTGCCACCAGTTGCAGAGATGTTTACCTTTGCACCTGTGAAAACATAGAAAATGGTGTCAGCCGAACTATTAGCAGACCACGTACCGCTTGACAAGGTTGATAGATTGCCACCGTGTGCTGGTGATGTTATATCAGTACCAACATTGATGTAATTGCTTGTATCGCCATCTGAATACTCAAGAGTCACTACATAATTTGTTGACGCGTTAAGAGTATAACCATCATCAAATTCAAAGTTGATAAGTCGAATATCAGATGTTAGAAGTCTGTCTTCAACATTCAATGTATTAGATGTAGCAAGAGCGTTGCCAGTTGGAATACTATCAGTTCCAAGTGTGCCGCTATGGTCATACAGCTTGGCGACTACGTTGCCTGTTGGTGTTCCCGCCACCGACAAATAGAAACTAACAGAAGATAAATCATTTCCAGTGCCAGTAAACGATTGACCAACTCCATTTATCGTTCCGTTTCCAAGAGCTTGATTACCACTTTGATTTCCAGTGCCATAACTATTTGCAGTAGTAGCTGCACTTGAATTTTCCACATGCCATTGAGGAAATCCAGGTGAGGAAGGGTGCCCATAAAATTCAAAATAATTACAAGTGTAATTTCCAGAGGATGGAAAATGCACATGGTCTTCAATTACAAGTCCTAATGAGTTTCCATTTGGATAGAATTCTGGATAAGTTGATACCCAGTTTGTTGTATAGGCGCACACATAGTACAGCTCTTTTCCACGGTCAATTGCTCGTCTTGTCCAATCAGTTGGAATTGCCCACTCAATACTATTTTCACCTACAGTAGTAAATTGAGTTGTGTCATCATAGAGAACATCTAGAGCAGTCCATGAACTGCCATTCCAATATCTCCATTCAAGTACACCTCCAGCTTGTGCAACAGCTACATTAAGTGTCAATTTGCCAAATTTGTTTCGTAATCCATATGCTTGCCACGCATTATTTGCGTTCATACCGCTGGCTACAATATTAGATGTACCTGCTTCTCCGTTCAATACGGCCGACATTTCATAGTAATATGCAATGTAGTCGTATATCCAAGATTCTTCGATTGGCACATCATTAACTGTCCCGGCGACATATGTACTAGATTGTAGATCGTGGGATGATGTTAATTCTGTTCCACGATAAGCTGGAGCAATAACACGACAGTTAATTACTTCAGCATCATTTGCTTGAATTTCATCACAGGAACTAAATGTACATCCGACAACTGATTGATTAGAACTGGAAAGTTGAATATTTCCAGCACCTTCAAATGTGACTCCATTTAATTGAACTGAGTCAATATTTGAAGCATATGTCTCAGCATCAAAGAAAAAGCGATCCATTGGACTGAATATAACGCCGCCTGAAATGCCTTGACGATCATTTCCAGTTCCTACAACTTTTCCAAGTTGAAAGTCAGTGGTACCTGTACTGTTTCCAGCAATAGTAAATCCACTGACATTGTCAAGCGATCCTAGAATTTTAGCCATTCCCCAGTCAAAGGCAGGAATAACATTTAAGTTCTTTGGAGTCACGATCTTCGAGTTTTTGTAGTCAGTGAAATTTACACTACTAGTTCCAGATGAGTCACCAAATATCAATTCACCACGAAGAGAATAAACACCAGTTTTAGGATTACGTGTGAATACCCCATACTTATTAGCTGTGGTATTATCAGCGTCAGCTATTTCCTTAAAACCACTTCCTTCAAGCGTGTTAGTGCCAGTAATTGTAAGTCCTGGACCATAGCGAATAGCGTCAACAAAAATATTTTCGGCTTTTGCTGGTGCTGATGTCATACGGACTGAAACACCGACTTTTGTAATGTTTCCTCTGTTAACAGTGTAGTTTGCAGTGCCATCATCAAATTCAGCACTAACAGGCATTACATAATTGTTCCAGGCTTCATCAATATCAGAATCTGAGCCTCCAATATTCCATTCACCATTATTACCAGTTCCATCTTCAATGTAAATACATATTCCATTGTTTACAGTTGTTTCATACTTGCTCAATTCCGTGAATCGCAACCAAATTCGCAAAAGTTGACCTACCATATTTACACTGTTGAAAGTGTAATAGATTCTGGCTGGTGAACTTGTGCTCTTCAATTTTCCAGCGTAGCATCCATTTCCTTGAATATTCTGGTCAGTGTCAATACAAGAACCAGCCGCTAGATTCTCTACTGACCACCCTGTAGCTGAGTCCGCTGTAGTAAGGGTAGTTAAACTTGAAGCATTTATCGTAAGAGCCACTCTACATGCCCTCTTTGTTAGTAGCTATTAGATCACGCATCAGACGTACGAATGGCGGTTGCGCTTCCACCACTAGACCCAAGTGTACCAGTTGTTTCAAACGTCTTGATTGGTGATGCCCCTCCATCACGCACGCGAACGAACAAAGTGCGATCACCATCATACACTGTTGTAAAGGCTTCAGTATTTGCAGTGGCTAATTTATCAATGTAGCTGATGAATACATTGTTAGTAGCTGACGCGTTATCGGCTCCAAAATCCTCTGATGCATTGAACGTAAAATGAGAAGTATTATACGAATCGTATGCTACTCTTACATAGCGGCCACTGTCGGTTTCGATTCTGATAGTTCCAGAACTTGGTGTGTCATCAGGAATGTTACCAGTACCTACATTGGCCGTTGTCTCACTGTTGCCAGTAAGGGCTGTTTGAAGTGTCATTTGATCGTAATCAATACCAGTGGCTTGGTCATTTGTAACAAGCACTCGATCTTCTGCTGTATAGAGACCATATACCGAGAATGTTACATTATTTGGTGGCGTGATAACATTTCCAGAAAGGTCTGTCAACTTATCAGCGGCTGTTAAATCAGATGGTTGAATACCAAGACCATATGAACCAATGATAGCAGAGCCAGTAGAAGCTCCACAGAAAGGTGTACTAACAGGTTCACGAGATGTTACAGTTCCAGCGTCAGCAGTAGACGAACTTGTTGTGCCAGTAATTACAGCACTAGTTACTGGAGCAGTACCTGTAAGTATCTGAATCCACATCTTCGTTGGTGTAGAAGTGCTATCAATAGCCAGCATCTGACCAGTACCTGTGTTCCATGAAACAGGCTCATAATCAGACCAACTATTAACAGTATTTGGCGTGACAGCAATCTGATGTGTAATACCTCGAAACAGTTCGCCACTAATACCATAAAGGGTTTCAGGGGTACTGTCTTGAGTCATATACTTCATTCTTTCGTAGAAATCATTGATATCATGGTTAGCTGTATCAATGTCCCACTCAGAATAGTAATATTCATCAGTAGTGTCAGCATTAACGTCTAGTCCAACATAGCCTACTGTATTATTTGTAATTGTTGTCCAACTAGCTACAGTAGCATTTGCCGTCTCGTTATTCAAATCTGCGGCCTGAGTCAAAGCCAACACGTTGTTTCCACGGGCCGTGCCATTGATCTTGAACTCAGAATAAGTATAACCAAAAGTTCGACTAATACCAATAAGACGACGACCATCAATATCAGCGCCAGCATCGCGTACTTTTAACATGAAACGATGACTGATACCAGCGTCAGAGTCAGCATTCAAACCACCACCGCCAAAATTCCACCAGTCATCAGAAAGAACGGCACCATTTTGGATGATCTGAATTTGAACTGTAGCGGCACCAAAGTTAACGATGCCGTCATAAATTACTTCCGTTCCACCAGTACCTTGAATGATAGACCCATCATACAAGTGTTCAGCAGCAGCATCATCAATCTGAAAATTATTCTTCAATGTTAGAATGTTATCAGTTGATCGTTCTGATGGTGTCAAGTCTGTAATATCAAGTTCATCGTCGCCTGAACTTACTTCCTGGTCGGCAAAGTCTTGAAGCCATCGGTGAAATTCAATAACAGTGGCATAGCTTGGACTAGCACCACCGTGATCGTCTCCGATATACCGAATATTTCCAGTGGACCGTTCAATGGTCCAGTCGCCATCTACCATTGTCATATTATCAGTTCCTCATTTCAGGGAGTGATAGTGATGTAAGACACTTTTCCAGCTACATATGTGTATGTTGCTGTTTTTCCTGTCTTAGAGTTGTAAACAGTAGCAAGTTTGCCACTGACATAAGTCAAATTGATGGTGCCAGTGGCGGTAGTTATTTGAACTAACTGCCCAGCATTATACGTGAAATTAGTTGTTTCTGGATTCTTTATTGTGTCAGCAGGATCAAGTTGTGACACTTCACCAGAATAAACTACAAGTGGAAGTTTTATCGTCATAGTACCACAACTTCGCCTATTTCAATATCCATCTTGGTAGTGGTTATGGCGCGTCCAACTCGTGTTACAACATACGTATCTGTTGTTGGAGCCGTCACTGACAATGTGCCTACAGTTGAATCTAAGTAATACACAGAGCCAGGAACCAAATAAGTTGTACCTACAATTGAAGTCCAGTTAGCCCTTTCAACTGACCCCTCCGTCAGAACTTCAACGTCATTTCCAGCGGTGTTTCCTGTTAAAACTAATGCGAAGACATTTACTTTGTCAGTATCTGTTACTCCAGGATTACATCCAGCTAGACTAACAGTGTTATTGCTATAGACATAGACTGGCTGACCAGTTATCATGTCAACATGAGCAAGCATGATATGTTTGCTAAGGTCTGGGTCTCCACTTCCATTGCCAGTTCCAGGTGGATGGTATCCATCTAATATCGCATGAGCATAATCTGACAAACTCAAAGTGTCAACAATACTACGTGTCATATCCATGACAAGTGTGACTGAATCTGTTAAATTAAGTGTGCTAGTACCTAGATCATTTCCATGATTATTATGCCAGTCAACGTCTTGATTCAGTTCCAATAAATCAATTGGATATAAGTTTTTGTCTCCAACCTGTGAAACTGAATGTTCCAATTGCAGCGTTGAGACGACCGTTTCGCGCTTCTCAAGCAGGCCGACCCCACCTGCTGAAGTGGGCACGAATGGTTCGGGCCGCTGCATTGGACGTGTTTTCATTTGTATGTGCTTACATTCAACTCAGCGCCAGCAGTTTCTTCAATAAATCGCACTTTACGAAGATCACCAATGTACCAGATACTTTCACCAGCGTGTAGCCTCACACCAACACTGGAAGTTGGATCATTGCCATCATCACGCCATCGAATATTCTGATTGAGACACTGAATCAAAGCAACTCGACCATTGCCTCCGCCAAGACCACAAACTGACGATAGATCAGTTACCTGATAATATCCATCTGGTATCAAGGCTTGGTCGATGACTGATGTAGTCATAGAATCTCTCCAGAGGAAAAAGAACTCGGCGGGCGGGCAACCGCCCGCCGAGGCTATTGAAAATCAAGAGCGTGTGTTTGGTATCCCAGTAGGGATTCCAGTTCTCACACTCTTGCTTTGGTCACGCGTAGAGCAATGCACCCAGATTAACGTCAAGCAGAGCGACGCCCATGAGCATGTCCAAAGTAACCTTTGTGCCCTGGCTGGAGATGTCGTACTGCATGGCGACACGCATCGCCAGATCGCGATACATTCCAATTGCGGCCTGCACGCCAAGCGAGTTGTTCGGAACCGCCAGAGGACGGCTAACCATAGCAACAGCATCTCGACAGAACGCCAAGCACATCGAGCCATGTGGACCTGGGAACGCAGCGTCATTGTCGGCGATGGCGGAATCCAGCGGGCGATCCAGCCATACGTACAATGCCGTGGTATTGATGCTTTCTACCTGTACAATTGTATAGGTATGTCGGCTGGCACCAGTGCTAAAGGCCAACAACTGACCGACGACAGGCTTTTTGTTGGCTGTACAGCCATCCAAGTAAATCCGTCGATCATAGCCAGCCGCATAAGCTGTAACACTGGCATTAGCACTGGTGTGCTCTGCCAAAGCTACGGCGCACGGAAGGAACTCATAGCCAACAGCGTTAGCACTGACGGCATTCTTATACTCGCTTACCAGCGTAATACCAGTAGTAGAGCCAGAACCAGTATGAGCAGAGATTACCTGCGGTTGCTGATCTCCAGTAAACCAAACGAACGAACCATTGGTCACTTCCGTGGTAGATGTCACAGCCTTGTTACCAGTGTCGCCAGCAGCAGCGCCAGCAGTATGATTCAAGGTATTGATATCAGCACCGCTCAGAGGCACATACGGAGTGTTCTGATCCATGAATGTATTGAAACCCAGAATCCTTCCAAGCCGAGCTTCCTCCAAAGCTGTTCCACCATCACCACGTTGATCCGCAGCAATAAACAGTTCAGTAGCCAACAGGCTTGTTTCGGCTTGCGGACTAACGACCAAGTTACGGCCGTAAGCATATGCCTTATTGACGTTCAGCTTTTCACGGCACTCAAGAATGTAATCCTTGGCCGTGCTGGAAGTCATGCCAGCCAGCTTACCAGTGCCATTCGCCAGGAAGCGATGCACTTGACCCAAGAGGATACGGTCGATAGAACGAGCCATTTCCAAAGCCGCAGGCTGCATGTAGTAAGAAATCAATTCCTTGAAAGACAGCGATGCTTCCTCGTCCTTAATGGTAAAGGTCACATAGACGTGCTGATTCAATGGAACCTGCACATTGGTGCTTTGAGCGTCTTGGTTCTCAACCGAGTCGCTTTGAGCTTTACGTCGCATCTCGAATTCCGAAGGCCGACGTGTGTTAACCACGTCACCGTAGCTGGCGACCATCGGACTGAAATCACGGTGAACCAAATTGGCCATAACCATGTTTTCTTCGAGGATTGCCAGAGACTCATTCGCCCACAGTTCAGGAATAAGGGCGCCGTTGTCATTTGCGTAGCACAGGAACAAGTTCATTGTGAACTCCCTATATTCGTGTGAAGTTAATTAGTAACTGCACCCAGGACTATCTATGGCCGCGCGTCCCTGGTCTACGCGAGGCAAAACCCGGTCTTCCCGGTTGACCCTTTACTTGAAGGCGCGGACAATCAAGTGTGGGCAGCTAAATCGCTTATTTTCGTCGATTGCGACTTGGAAGTCCAAGACGTTCTGGATTTTCACGCCGCAATTTCATATACTGCTCAGTAGTGAGTGAACTTACATCAACATCTCCAGCACCAGAGACTTGACCTTGGCCAGAACCGACTCCACTGACTACGTTACTTTCAAACAGATTCCCCCAAATTTTTGGGAGTTCCTTCATTCGCTTAACAGCATCCGATGGAGTTCGGAGTGTTTTGATTTCTTCTCCTGTCTTTTCATCAATATCAGGAAAATCAATCATGGCGACAAAGTCACCATCTTTTTCTTTTAACTCCGTCATTGGTTTCAGCAAAGCAACGATTTGTTCTGATCGAAAAGCACCTGCATTGGCGGCAGCATCTTGCAACGCGCGTGTCATTTTCTCACTTCGGTACTTTGCTTCCCATCTCTCGGCTTTTGTTCTGAAATCCTTCAATTCATTTTGATACTTTTCGGCCTCCTGCTTCCGTTGGAATTCAATTTCCTGTTCCTTTGTTCGGAACGTCTTTCGTAAGTCTTCCAACTGTCGATTCAACTGCTCACGCGCATTTTCAGTAAGACTACGATCTTCTGATAATGTAGCCAGTTCAGCTTCTAACTGACTCATTCGCTCCTGATGCTTTCGCTTATCTTCTGCGAGAATCCTATTAAGATCAGCTTGTGTAAACAGTTTCGTGTCGCCATCACCGCCCTTAGCTGCTGGTGGGTTAGTCGGTGGGTTAGCCGGAGGCGTTGCCGGAGGCGTAGCCGAAGGCGTCCCACCGTCCCCATCGCCTTCGCCGTCAAAACAAAGATACAGGGTAGTAGGAAAGTGATACTTCATAAGTCCTAACCTTTCGTTAGTTAAACCCTACTAATGCGTAGAATACGGTCATCGCTCAGATATGGCTTCAACCACATCCAAATTCGAGCATTTGGAATTCCGTATGCAAGGTACTCTTGACCTTGACTTCCGTCCGCGTAGGTTGTTCGGACGGACGCGTAGACCTGATGAGTAATATTGAGACGATCAATAGCATCTTCAGGATCAAAGCCATCTATAAGGGCTAAAGCAAATTCATAGCAGGCCCATTCAACATTTGTTGGAACTTCATCATCTTGACCGCGTGGAAATTCTAATTCCTGTATCGCGTCAGCCGCTATGATTTCATTTCTAGTTGGTGTATCAATTGTTTTTTTCACATATGTTTCACGATACTCATCATATTCATACATGATTAGCCACACAGAGTGCTTTACACCTTTGTACTTTAATGAGTCCATGACTCTTGTGGCTTCAGTTAAAGCAGCCTGCCTATTGGCAACAGAAGCATCTTCCCATGAATCTGAGTGCAGTCGATTAGAGAAGTAGGTATTGGCCTCAGAAACAGTGCCGTAGAATGCCATTATTGTTGCCCTTTCTTCAGACTCTTACCTTCACCTCTGACTGGCCTTTTCTTCTCATCGCTAAGTGTAGTGTCTGTCGCTTGGGCTCGTTCAGCTTTTCCACCTTGATTATTAGTGGACATATCTTTTACACCTCTCGCAGCAGCATTTTCAAAAGATGCTTGCTCTGGTGATTGCTGGCCTTGAGCTTGTTGTTTTACACTTGTTTGAGCTTCTAAGATTCGTTTTGCTCGCTCAACGTGGTCTTTCTGAGCTTGTAGGTATTCATTTTCATTAAATCCAAGAGCAATTGAAGCTATCTGTTCGCCACAAAGCCCAGCTTCCTGAGCACGGATGATAATATCTGGATCAGACGTTGCATAATCAGCTTTATCAATCTCGGTGAATACTGTACTAAGAGTTTCCGTATCTACCTTACCAGCAAGCAACGCCGTTACAATGTTCTTTGCCAGTTCTTTCTTAACTGTGATGCCCGGCACGGTGTACATGAGTGCAGATAGTTCCTGTGCCTCTTTAATCCGGTCGGTATCATCCTTCAAACTGTATCGGTCAGGATACTTTACGTTGGCAATCTGTCGCTTGGCAGGGTCTTTGTTTTCGTACGAGGACCAATGTTCGGCTATACGACGTTCAGCGCCCTCTAAAACCATTCCAATATATGAAAGCCCAGCTTCTAAGCCCTGATCGGACAGCTTCATGGCCTCTGCTGACATTGCTCGCTGCCCAATCTTGTTCTGCACAGCGAGATTTACCAGCTTCCTGATATCGTCCTCTAGCTTCTCTTGTAGCTTGATGGACGCCATAAGCGGTTCAGGCGATGGGTGAATGAAACTGGGCGGATCAGCTTTAAGGTCATACATTCGACCATGACTGATCCCTGTTCTAACATCTTGTCCAACATTGCTATTGTCGGAAGTGACAGTAGTTCCGTCATCATCAACAAATTGTTTCAAGTGTGTACCAACAGCACGCATATCTCTCTGTTCCACCATAAATGGAAAGTTAGATCGCCATCCGTAAGACACATCACTCGATCCAAGATTTAGCAATGCCACTTGATGTTTATGGACATCTTTTAGCAAACTGCCTTTAATGTCCAGCATTGTAAATGGAATTCGAGTCAATTCTAGTTGAATTGTTGATTCGTCATCTGTTAAAGCATCATTGCCCCACAAATCAATAGGATTATCTTCCTCATCGAATAGCTTCATTTTTACCATGCCATCCGTCGGATCAACCCACATTAGTCTGTAGCGGGTATATCCATTACCATCGGGAAGTTTAATTCCTTGTCCAAAGCCTTGATTGTAGTCGATTCCTCTATCACGTAGGAGAAGTGCTTGAAAGTCTCCTGGTTCTTCTGGTTTACTTACTTGCCATGATAGAATATCTTCAACACAGTAATAGTAACAGTATGGGCGCGCATTTCCTTCGTCGGCCATAGTGCGAAACCCAGCCAATTTTGGCATATCTACATATACACCTACTCGGCCCATTATTAGCAATTCTGTCAGCACATCAATACCGAGAAATGACTGCATGGAATTGCCTTTGTTGTCAACACCACCAATCTCACCAGCACAGGCGCGCATGTAATTTTGACTTCCACCACGACGAATAATATCGCGCAGCCGCTGAAAAATGGCGTTTCTTACATCGTTGATGGCACTTTTAGCGAACGTCGGCATAGGTGTGAAGAATTTACGAATTTTGAAATCTTCATCTGTTTCACGCGAACTGAATCGTTTCAGATTTCTAGTGACATATCGCTCGCCACCATTATAGCAATCACGCCAGTCATACCAATACATCTCATCTTCAAGATATTCAGGATGACGAACGGCTGTAATGAACCTGTTGTCGCGTGTCATTAAATTACCTTTTCCTGAAGGTCGCCACCTGCCACTATTCCAGCGGCTAACGGCAAAGCGATTTCAGCGTAGTTGAACGCATGAGCATAGTGATCTGGGCCAGTGCTTAGATACACAGCCCGTGGATTTCCTAACTCGTCTTTTTCGTATGTTCTTACCATCGCTTTCAAGTGATCTTTGAATTCAAGCGACGTGTCTGCTGGCAATACTACTCTGTCAGAGTGAAATCTACCTAGTGAAGCGTCAAGCCAGTTAGTACGATCCACTGTTACAATAGGGGCTCCACTATCCTCTTCCGAGATTTGCATTTCTTTGCCTGTAACACCTCGTCGATATCGACAAAGATACACATAACCAGGAAAACGACGCGCAAAACGCCTTGCATCATTGATTTGTGGGTCAGCATCTAGAACACATGCTTTAATTTGCCACTCTCTCATCAATGGGTCTAGTAATTCAAAGTTGTCCCCTGGCAATTTCATTTCACAGAGCACTTTGGCAAAAGCTGCTGCATTTAAGTCTCCAGCCCCTTGCAATAAATACTCTATGACAACTATGTGATTCATCTTTCCTTGGTCGATTCCCATCACAATAGTTCTATCTGTGCCAATATCTGGTCGCATATTTTCCTTGAAATACTTTCTGATAGCCGTATCTATTTCGCTTTCCGTTACTTGACCGCCATCTGGAATATATGGCAAACCAAGTTTGGAATTGTTAAATTCGACCATTGCCGCTTCATCACCAATGCCACGAAAATGCGCTAAAGCTAAATCACTTGGCGTAACAGTATAACTGTAAAGTTGGTTGACATAGAAGCTACGGTGATCTTCCTCTACAGACGCTACTGTCGTCTCCCAAATAGCGTCTTTAAGAAAGTTTGGCTTATCTTTATGTTCTAATTTACGTTTGCACTCTTTGCATTTGATATACGATAACTTGATATCAGGGTCTGTTATCGTTTCTCCACAAATTTCCAAACACTCTGGAAAAGTAAATTCCGTTAATCTTCCACATTTAGGGCACTTAAAGTAAAAATGCTCTTGAGTTCCTTGTAAGTACAGTTTATGGATACCATAATTTGGAATTGTAGGAGTGCTAAGACTGAGAACATGTTTGTGTTTTTGACCTGATAAACGCTCTAGAGCCAACCAGATTTGTTTCTGATCCATCTCATCAGCTTCATCTAAGATAAGCACTGAAACTGGAATTGATTTTAGATTGCTATCTCCACGAGAGCCGCGAATGTAAAGATTTACTCCACCAGCTTGTTTTAATCCAACTGTGTTAGTATCTGTAAACAAACCCTTCAAGTAAGGCGAATGAATAAGAGCTGTATTGAATCGTGATTTGCTAAAATCTGATGCGTTTAATGCTGTTGGAAGAACGTATAGTACATCTCTCTTTAGTACATCGACTGTGAAGAATGCGCGATTTATGGCCACTTCCGTCATCCCTAACTGTGCACCTTTCATAATTGTTACAAAAGATGCTGTGCAGTCGTGTGGTATTCTACACCACGGATGATAGTTGAAAGTATAAAGACCAGGAAAGGGTTCACCCATCTCGCGTCGATGGCAAGCCCATCGACTACATACACTTAATGTACGCGACACCAATCCTGATTGAATTGTCGCGGCGAAGTCCTCTTGTAAACCCATCTGCTTCTCACAATATCAGTCTCCCGCCCAGTCAATTCCTTTTTCTATAGCTGACGAGATATCTTCCATTTCCTCAGTGATGACTGGTTCATTGTTTTTTGTAGACAATTTTACTTTCTTCGCTTCAGCTCGCCTACGAATTTCCTCTGCTTTTCGTTCTGCTTCTTTTTGTTTACGTTCCTCGCTGGCTTTTACTTCTGCTTCAATCTCGACTTTCTTCAAATGAGAGTCGATATCTAGAACACCCCATTTAGACCAAATACGAGCAGCATATACAGTATCAGCGTCACTTCGGCCTTTGTTAACAACTTCAATTAGAACTTCCTCAGTGTTGTCAGGAACCTCTAATTGTTTAGTGTGTCTTCCAACTACACCGATACCACCACTAGGTTTACAAGTATAGCGAACATGTTCATACACATTGAATGGATTGTCAATCTTCATTATTTGGCTCCAGCAATAGTGGGGCAATAGTAATGATGATTTGAAGGATAGTAGGCCAGTTTGCCACAAACCAATCCCAGAGATTGGCGAGCCAAGTTTTCCAGTCAGCCCCAATGAGACCGTCGGCCCGATTCCACGGGTTTACGTCCTTTTCGATTCGGTCATTGAACTTTGCAAGTTCGACTTCATTCTCGGACAATGCGATACAGGCATTGTATTCTTCCGTCGAGAGATTGCCCTTCGCGTATTCGCTACGAGCTTGTTTTTGTAGTTTTCGTTTCAGCTTTGGTAGTCGCATTGGAACCTCTCTTAAAGATTTGGTTTTCGGCCTTCACGTTGTGCAATGGCTAAGCCTTGTTTAATGGCTTTCTTTTTTGCGGCCGTTCCTCCCGTGTAACATTTGCCAGTCTTTCCATATTTCCAACCAGCTTTTCCTTTGCTTTGACATTTTTGTACTGGCATTATTCTACCTCATTTGTTCTATCAAGGGCTTCATATGTATGTAGGATAATTAGCATCCACGCATTTGATATCGCCACCACTAAAAAGTAATGCAAAATTCCAAACCATAGAAATGGAAAAGCGAACCAAAAACCTAAGCAAATTGGGCAAAATAGTAGCTTCCAGCCAAAAAAGTCCCTAATAGGTGCGGCCACATTACTCTCACTTATTAGGCATGACATCACACCGACAAATGCAGAATGAATCAAAGCAAGTAAGATGGTATCAAGCATCTCAATCTTTCTTTGTGTCTATTATTACTCGCCACTCATCGGAATAGTATTCTTCATCTACCAAGTTGTTACACTTTAATCCATTCAAAAGAGTAGCCAGATCGGAACCTGAAGTTATATTGTAAATTGAAGAATCAAACTCAAGATCACCTATTTCATCTATCTCAGATAAGTCCATAATTACATGAACTTCATCATCACTTTTACGAGAGATTACAGTAATAGGCTTATGGTCTTTCAATTTAACTTTCAATATGTCACCGTCCATCCCCTGCCAATAAGATTGGCAATAGCTGTGTTAGCTGTTGGACTTCTATTTGAAGCACCAGAGCCAGGATTTAGAGTAGTGTACATAATTCCATTTGAAGTTCCACAAGCATCAACTTCGATGAGTGCTTCGTCAATCTCTGTCGCATTCATTGAACAAGAGACAAGATTAACATAAGAAAGTGGAAAACCACTTGAAATAGTTGGTTTACCAGCAGAGAAATTGTTGTTTCTAAGATAAAGAAAATCACAGTTTACCCACTCTGGATGAAGCGTCATATTTACTGTGTTGGCATGTGTCCAGACAAATTGTTCAAGATTTACCCACTCAGAATGTGTTTCAAGTGTATTAACAGTGGCCGTCATGTTATAGCAATTGAAAGATGTAAGACTTACCCATCCATTATTCGTAGTGAACGTGTCAGCATCTTCAATTGCGTTGTAAGCAAGGTCCAACAGAGTCATGTTGGGCCATTCATGGGATAAATCAAAATTTTCTAGTGATGTGGCCCCTTTTGTATTAAGTGTTTCTAGCTTTGGCCAATCATATGTGTTGATTGTTCCCGCCAAGTTAATACAACCATTCAAGTCAAAATTCAGTAATTCTGGCCATTCTTTTGTTTCAAAAGATGTTATTCCAGTGTTGCTAATATAGCAATACTTTAAGTTTGGCCAGTCGAATGTTTTTACTTGTAATAGTGGGGCATTTGTATAGAGACATAGCGTGTTAAGTGACGGCCATACTCCAGTTGTGACAGCCTCTAAATTGTTTGCATCAAGTCTAATCTGTGCAAGATCGGTCCATTTACTGACCTTTGTCATTGTTACAGATTTGACATTTTGTGCTCTACACACAAAATTAACAAGCGGAGCCGGAAACCTTACACTTACAGTACCGCCTTGATTACTAGACCAATTGAATGTTGGATTAGTTATGTAGGTGTTTACTGTCCAAGTTTCGCCATTGGCGGTATCAGTAGCTTTTAGTTCGTAATTACCAGTGAAACTGTCACCCCAAGTAAAACCAGGAACCATAAAGCTCTGTTCATTCCTGATAGTGATAGCGCCAAAATCTCCATTTTGTGGCACCCATCTGCGTCCTCTATCAATTATGTCAGAACGTCTAGGAAGACCCATAACTTATAACCTTAAACAACAAGCCAGTGAATCACATCATTAGCTGTTACATTGATGGCGTAAATCATTGTTGGGTCCTCTGCTGGTAAAAATAAGGCTTCGCCAGCATCAAGTGGTGTTCCGCAGCTTTCAGCAGTTACAGTGCTACCAACTCCGGCATTACCTATGTAAATTACACTAGTATTGTCGAGGCCAGCTTTTAATTGCACGCCCTTTATTGGTTTGATACTAGTGTCGGTAATGACTTGTTTTGGTGTGTTAGCAGTAGTAAGATTCGTGGTGCCATGCCACAATACAGGAGAAACGTCTTTTTCAATATGCATGTGATCCTCAAATGGCTGTAACTACTCTCACCCACATGGACTCAATTAAGATTAACAAAACTGCTGAGTCACTTGTTAGTCGTAGCTTACCAGAAATGTTGATGTTTCCACCACCAGTCAATCTTACATTTTGACCAGTTAGTATCAATATGTCACCATCCATGCCACCATTCAAAAAGTAAACGTCCTGATTGTTTACTGATTTAAGATGATGTAGAGTCTGATAAATTGTGACAGTAGAACCTGCCACATTTATTGTTTCTATGTTCCCTACATTCACTCTCGGTAATCTCAGTCGAGTCTGCCCCGCACCTTGCATCAGTCCGTCACGGATGATGAGTGGGTCTTTCATAGCTTGATTGGCTGAGCCACCTCAATTTCAAATTCTGTACTAGATAAAGCTCGACCAAGTGGAGCAACAACATTACCGTCAATATCAGGAGCATTAACAGTCATGCGTCCTGCTGTTGTCTCACTTAGAAAGTATTGAGCACCTTCTGTAAGTCCACCAGTCTGGCCAGTTACTGCGTCCCATTCTCCAGTTGTCGCTACAAAAATACCATCAGTTTGTACATCAACAGGATCGGTATCGTTAGTAGTTGTCTCCGTAAGACCAGCAACACGAGACGTGCTGATACTATTAGCCTGCGCCAACAGAATATTGCCTCCAGTTACATAAACTGGCGTGGCTTTATTAACTGTATTTCCAGTGTTGTTTGTTTTTGTTGTACTACGACTTAGATCAAGATGATCGCCTGCTTGCAATCTTTCTACTACTCCATTAGTGATGACGAGGGGTTTCTTTTTTGCCATCGTGTTTTGCTCGCATTTCTATTGCTTTAGCGACATCCTATTGTCAACATATTTGTCAATATCTTTTGCCGTCCAGTAATTTTGACGATAAACTTCTTCACCTTTGTAAAGTAGAATTACTGTTGGAACAGCTTTGATATCTTTTGGTGGTTTGTCTTTGTCGTAGTCCAACACTTGGACTTTGTACCCGGCTTTCAGTAAAGTCGGTAATTCTTTCTTTTTCCATTTGGTGCAGGGATAACACCAGTCGGCTGACCAGACTCGGACTGTGTAGGCGGCTTTACCTTTTGGCTCTTCTGATTCTGGTTTTGGTTCTGGGAGGTTACTTGGGTCGTAGGGGCCGATGCCATCCCCTCTAAGTCCATCCAATCGTTGATTATCTTGTACAGGGCGTTCAACTTTGCTAATGACATTCCTTTCACCAGCACGTTTCTTAACCATCTCTTCAGTTGAAGCCACAGACTGATAAGCCGTGAGTAACGCAAGAGAGACATACAGAAATCCTGCTATTTGAAATCGTGTTTTCATTGTGTTACCGAAGAATGTATGGCGGAATATTCAGTCTCGGATAACCGACATACGCACTTATTGCGAACGAATCACCCTGTCGCAGCATTGCATCTACAGTATCAGCATCAATCCAAAAGGTTCCAGCGGGCATCGGCCCTCTTGTAGGACCAGAAACCCAACCTTCCCCCCAGGAATTGAAACACAATGCTCCAGGGCGGGTATATTTATCATCGTAGCCCGCGAACAGCATAGCATGATACCACGGGCGTCGCTTGCGTGTGAGAAAGCCTTCGCTATCTCGTCTACAGTGACCTTCTCCAAAGCCCACGTTAGAGCAAACAATAACTGGACTTCCATTCGCGATACAGTCTCGCATCTCTGAATACGAGCGACAAATCGCGGTTTTCTTCACCGGATGCAGCTTTGTAAGCGGTTCAAGAGCGTCTGGACAGCCTACTTTACCATATTCTACAGCCTTTTGAGCGCTGTAAGTGGTAAAATCAAACCCTCCAGGATACTCTTGTCGTAGAAGAATGCCAAATCTACTGATCCATTCGGCTCCCCAGTGTCCTGTTGAGCCTCCACCCCATCCATTGTAACCTCCAATTTCAACACGAGAGCCTCCATAAATAGGCTCAGTTGCGCACCAGCCTGCCCATCGCTGTGGATATCTCAAGAGAGCTATTTGGACGGCCGTGAGAACGTCAACGCCACGAGCAAATGCCATTGAGACACAGTCAGGGGCTCCCTGGTCAAGAGGTGTTAGTGGGCGTCCTGTAACTCTCTCCAAAGCTAAGTGTAAAAAGACTGCTAATCCTTCACCAGAGCCTTTTATATCTTTATTTTGCTGTGAAATGAATGGAAATTCATGTCGTCGGATGAAATCATTGAGTGATTTCTGGTCTGGATACCATCCAAAACGATTGTTTGAAGGTCGAAAGGGTATATTTTGACGACTTGCGAACACATTACTAGGAAGCAAATAGCCACTTAATGCGGCAAACATGCTCTTTAGTACGTTCCTTCGAGTTAAGCTCATCTCAGCCCTTTCTCAATCCAGACGCAATCTCCAACCAAACGGCAGCATGTTGTTCGGGTGTCATCAGACGACCGTCCTGTGCCATTTTTAACAGGGCAGCGCCTATTTTGTCAAGCAGAGGTGCCCAAGCAGTGTTAATTGAGTCACCTACGGCCTCTCTATTTGACTCAGCCGTGGCTTTAATCCAATCTTCGGCTGTTTTCAGCTCGTCTTTTCGAGCAGCGATAGCTTCAAAACTCTCGGCAAGTGCTATTTTCTCATCATTTGGCAGGGTATATTGCCACATCCAGAAAGGAATCCACTCAGAAAGTGAATCAGTTACTGGTTGACTGGGAGGACCGATGATTTTAATTATGTGATTCAGTACATCGACTGTGTCGCCTTTTGCGCAGGCAATTGTGAATTGATATTCACCTGTCGCGCGTGCTGAGAATACGGCTCGTCTCCCTTCGTCGTACACTTCAAAATCCTGGCTCGGTGGAACTACTAGCCACTTGAATGAAGCGGCGACCGAGTTACTGACATCAAAGCGGACCAGTTCACCGACGCGGGCAGAATCGGGAGCGACGAGCACGATCTTCGCCTGTACCGGGTCCACTGCTGGACGCGGCTCTTGCGCTAGTGCCAGAGCGGGCATGGTCATGCAAAAGAGTACGACAAGCGAGGCGAATATGTTTTTCATTGTTTCCCCTTGAGGCTAGGTGCTGAAAAACCGTATTGTCGGTTCCAAGTTATCAAGTTCGGCGATTGCCTTCGCCATTCGTTTGAGAGCACGTTCATGTGCCTCTTTCTTACACTTGAATTCCGAGTCGGTTTGAGGCTCCACGACGCGTCCGCACGCACATACCACTTTCATCACTTTATCATCCCAGTGATGTTCGCGGGCGCAGTCGCAGAAAGATTTCATCACATGTTCTTCATGGCTTCGTCGATCTTGGCTTGTTTTGTCTCCCACTCTTTCATTTCAGCGTAACGCTTTAGGTGGTCGGCTACTTCAGCCAATTCCGACACGAGTTCGTATTCGCCATCAGCGAGATACTTGTCGATCATACCTTGAATAGTTTTTACGTCGTCCATTAGTTCATTTTCCCAAGCGTCTTTCGCAGGTTGCATTGACGCTGACTTGTTGGTGAAAGACTGGCTTTTGGCTGAGCACAGTATTGTGCCGTGGTCATGCCAGCCGCTTTAGCTTTTCGAGTTAACGCGCCTGGGTGCTTTATTGCTCCGGCGATCCACTTTTTCTTTTGCTTCGCCATTTTCTTTGCCTCTCGACCGAGCAGCATCTGCTTTTGCGAGAATTGGTCACTTACGTACAGTAGCCATTGTGGCTGTTCTTTCCAAAAAAAATAACCTGCCCAGAGTGCTCGCCTCGAAAGCCAGAGCAGGCTGTCTCAGGATGCTATCCCGAGAGCTGTCCCGAGGCATCGCATCCTTGCGGGTTATTTGCCCTTGCCGCCCTTACCGCCTCCCTTACCGCCTTTACCGCCTCCACATGCCATAGTCTTATCTCACTTGAAGAAAGTTCTGTGGTTCTGTTCCGTAGTGCATCCAGAATACGTCATCCCAATGACGTATGATTACAAATTGTGAATTGAATAGTACCATTATTTCTTCCAGTCTGGACGGCGAGACTCGAACTCGCGGCCCTCTGTTCCCGAAACAGATGCGCTACCAACTGCGCCACGCCCAGCAGCTACAGGCCGGGCGTGGTACTGGCCCGGCTCATTTCACTGGCTGGGTCGTAATGAGTCGCAGAACGATGTTAATGCCTCCAACCACGGCACCAGTAATGGCGACGACGGATGGATACTCCTGGATCAGTTCATGCCCACCAACATAGCCGGTAACGCCAGCCACAAGCACGAGAAGGTTAACCCAGAATGTCTTTGATGTCCAAAGGGATTTGGCTTCAGTTGTGTCTGCCATGTTTCTCTCTCAGTCGTTTGTCTGTTCAATTACTGCTTCGGCGATATCATTGCCGATGCGTTCGACGATCTCTTCGCGATTCTCAATTGTGTCAGGGATGTTTCCGTCGATGATGTGCACGATTTTCTGGGCGAGTTGAATCAGAGCCTGCTTATTCAGGAGTTGTCCAAGTTTGGTTTCCATCGTGTGGCAGCTACTGACCAGTTTCTCGACGGCCAGAAAGGCGTCTTTCAATCCAGGCAGGGCGTTCGCCATCTCAGCGTCCGAGTCGATCATGTTCAATTTTCGCTCGATCAGGGATCGCAGAAGGGCGATTTCACTTCTGACTGACTTCACGTCAGAGTGCTCATTGTGTCGTTGCGGGGCATCCCCAAGATATCTCTTGCTGATAATGTACTGGTTTAGGCGCAGCATTTCCGAGTCCGGTTCGTGAACCTCGCAAAAGCGGGAGCCTTCCATCGCTGGTCGCTGACATTGTCCAGTTACCATCATCCAGTCACACATAAAGAGAGTCCTCCACTTACTATAGGGTCTACTTTTGGGGGGTTCCCAAACAAATTCTTCCAATTTTGTCAAGATTTCCAAAAAAAGTGATTTTGATACCCCTCTTCTGGTGTTTTGACGCGTCAAAGTGGAGTATTTTATCCGCGCAATCAAACCCGCCCGGCTTCCCGAATTCAGCGGAGTTTTCCTGATCGGGAAGATTTGACCCACCCGGTGTCCCTGTTTTAAGGTCGATCTGGAGGGTTAAAAATTTTGCCCTTAAATTTTACCCAGTTGTATTGGAAATCAGATATAACTTGTCTGATCTCTGATACGATTGTGTCTCACCGACAGGCACGGCTCGTGCTTTGGTTCCTGGCGGGTGGGTCGGTTTTGACGCGTCAAGTGAAAATCTCGAAACACCTTCACCTAGGAAAGGGCGGCAACCACTACAATCCCTACAATTGATTCACCCGCTACAATCAGACCCTCCCACCCACGTCCACCCCTGACCACCCACTGGCAGGGTGTCTAGCTAGTCTTAATCGTTACAATCGTGTCACTACAATCGTTACAACTGTACCCCTCTACTGGATTTATTGGAGGGGTGTCGGTTGTAGCGGTGAGGGTGGGGACACCCGGACTGGTGGGTACCTACCTTTGGGGGGTTTCCCCCCGATAGAACCACCCGCCCGAACTATCTGCTACCCACCCACTAGGACTGTTGTTGGTGGGGTTATACCGGCTAGGTACCCCTCTAATGGTATGGTAGGGGGTAGGGCTAATGGTTCAGTTGTGCTGGTGGGTGTGGTTGTAGTGGGTGAATAATCGGTACAGATAGCGCAAGTGCGCTCCCCTAGTGGGTGGTTTCCCCCCAATAAAGGTAGATATGTGAAGGTGGGGATGTATCAAACGTAGGGATTTTGACAGGGCGG
>WOR8_10000296_pt1 | contig 63737 bp, 55 predicted proteins | sample DeeMarSeWOR38_10_FD_19890 | JGI IMG/M metagenome (IMG submission 19890)
GGCGTGGCCTTTGCTGGCACTGAGGAAGAATTGCACACACTCATTTCCCAGGGTGGACAACACCTGGCCATGCCTGCCTGGAAAGGCACGCTCAGTGAAAATGATCTAAATGCACTGGCGGCCTATGTTGTTGATCCGGGCTCTTATCCAGCTGGGGCAACGTTGTTTGGTCAACACTGCGCAGCTTGCCATGGAGATAAGGTACCTTCTGCTCCTGATAGAGATAGCGCCGTTAAGATCATCAGCAGTGGTGGTTCTCACATGACCATGCCCGTCTGGGGGAACATCCTTACACAGGAACAACTGGATGCTTTGGTCAAATATACCTATGAAGCTAGCAAAGGTGGTGGCACTGGTATCGGCGAGTCCCTGTTTGCGAATTATTGCAGCGCCTGCCATGGCCAGTTTGGTGAGGGTGGCGTGAATCCTGCCCTCGCGGGTGACATTATCGCACCCATCAGTTCTGCAGAATTCCTGAAGACTCGCGATGATACTACAATTCGAAATATCATCTCGCAAGGGCAGCCGGACTTTGGCATGTCTCCTTTTGGCGACGCAAATGGTGGCCCATTAGATGACGAACAGTTGGATGCGCTCGTGGAATATATCCGCAGTTGGGAAGCCAATCCGCCGGCGCAAGGACCCCCACAACTCCCGACAGCAACTCCGCCTCCGACGCCCGAGGTAACTGCTCCCACACCCGAACCTATCCCCAGCCTGACGGGCGGTCAATTGTATGCAATTGCCTGTGCCAGTTGTCACGGCGCCTTGGGAGAAGGCGGTGTTGGCCCTGCTCTCGACACACAGGAATTCCAAGAAGCAGTTGACGATCAAGCTTTGTTCGACACCGTTAGCGAAGGCCACACGGCTACTCCGATGGTTGCCTGGGGAGAAAATCTCTCTGACGAACAAATCCAACTTTTAGTCGATTATATTCGTGTTCTGGGAGGCGCCACCCCGGCTGCACCGTCGGTCAGTTTTTCCGAACAAGTTTCTCCCCTCTTGCAGGCGAAATGTCAGGCCTGCCATAACTCAGGGAATGCGCTTGGTGGTTGGGATTCAACCTCATTTGAAGCTATCACAACAACGGGGAATAGTGGATCGGTGGTAATTTTACGCGATATAACCAACAGTATCCTGGCCCAACGTGTAACAGGTACACAGGGAGCAGTGATGCCTCCATCTGGTAAAATGTCGGACGCTGAGATTCAAATCATCCTGGATTGGATAGCCGCTGGCGCTCCAGAAAACTAAATTAGGAGTCTCTATAATAATGAAGAAATTTCGCGAAAAACTCCGCAACTTCTTTTTTCCACCTACAGGTTCGCCGCGTTGGATGTTGATTCTGCCGTACGCCATCTTAGGTGTGGTAACCATCTCTCTACTGGTTGGCGGAGCCTATGTGTGGGATTACACCAACTCACCCCCGTTTTGCGGAGAAACCTGCCATACCATGCCGCCGGAATATGCAGCTTATCAGCTTTCGCCTCACTCGCGTGTAGCCTGTGTTGAGTGTCATATTGGGCGTGAATTTATAGGTAACCAGATCTTCCGTAAGGCCGGTGACGTCAGGCATGTCATCGCTGTCACATTTAATACCTATGAATACCCGATTCGTGCCAAGGGCATGCGCCCAGCGCCTGAGATTTGTGAGAAGTGCCATTCTCCCGAAAAATTTTCAGATGATAGCTTGCGGGAAAAACAACACTATATACCCGATTTAGAAAACACTCCATATAGCATCTACTTGATTCTCAAGACTGGTGGTGGTTCGAAACGCGTCGGCTTAGGACGTGGCATCCATTGGCATATTGAAAACCAGGTGGAATACTTTGCCACTGACAAACTAGATCAAAACATCCCGTATGTCCGTGTGACCAATGAGGATGGCAGCGTGGAAGAATATGTGGACATCGAAGCTGATTTCGATCTATCCTCCGTAAATGCTGAAAGTCTGAAAGGAATGGATTGCATCACGTGCCATAATCGTATTTCGCACACCATTCCATTCCCGGAACAGTCTGTCAATAATGCCATCGCACGTGGGACGATCGACGCTGACATTCCCGATATTCGTAGAATGGGTGCGGAAATCTTGAGCCAGGAATACGTAAGCCAAGAACAAGCTCTGGATGCGATTGCCAATCTAGATAGCTATTACGAAACCACATTCCCCGATTTCTATGCGACAGGCCAGCAAGAAGTAGCAGATGCAATCACAGAACTCCAGAGCATTTATACGACATCAGTGTTCGAAGATCAGGAAGTCGACTGGGCAACCCATCCGAACAATGTTGGGCACAACAATTCTCCCGGTTGTTTCCGCTGTCATGATGGCAAACATCTCAATAACGATAATGAAGCTGTTCGCCTTGAGTGTAATCTGTGTCACTCGATCCCGGTTGTAGCCGGCACGGAAGATTTTCAGATCAGCCGTGGTCCTGAGCCAGAATCCCATCTCAACCCGAACTGGATTGCGCTACATCGCGATATCTTCGATGCTAGTTGCGAAGGCTGCCACACGACGGAAGATCCGGGTGGCACCAGCAACACCTCCTTCTGTTCCAACAGCGCCTGCCACGGTAACGTCTATACCTATGCCGGTTTTGATGCGCCCGCGCTGCGCGAAATCTTGCAGGATCAATTGCCGCCACCGCCTCCCGAGCCGGCCGCTGGAGATACGGAAAATCCGACCTTTGATTCGTACGTTGGTCCGCTCTTTGCGGCAAAGTGTACGTCTTGTCATGGCGAATCGTCTCCCCAAAAAGGACTTGATTTAGCTACCTATGCCAGCACAATGAAAGGTGGCGACAGTGGCCCGGCTATCGTTGAAGGCGATAGCGCTGGCAGTTTGCTGGTTAAGATCCAGAGCGGATCGCATTTTGCGACGTTCTCAGATGAAGAACTGGACGTCATCAAAAAATGGATTGATGCAGGCGCGCCAGAAAACTAGATCCGGCCTCAACATCTCTTGATGTTGTAGAACAAAAAACACCCCGCATCGAAGGATGCGGGGTGTTCGCTTCTTTCTGGACTTCTAAATTGCTACCGGTTCAGAAGCATCTACCTTTACTGTAACATGTTCCTCTTCTGTAAAGCGATGGTCGACCACGCGCAGGTATCGAACACCTAGCGAAAAGGCCAGGAACCCGTAGGCAATCACCCCCAAGCCAACAGCCCATTCGATTAAGGATGGGGTATAGGATGTGTATGACACAGTTGGTTGACCGGGTAGGTAAGAGAGAACTACCAACGCCCCAGACAGGTTGATGTTCCAGCGCATTGCGACCACGCCGCCAACCACCATCAACAAGGCTGCCATGCGCCAGAAGGGGTTGGTACGCGTCTTGCGGTTGAGCAGCAGGATCATCGGTACCACGATGCCCAGCAGCATTTCACCAAACCAGAAGTTGAAGGCCAGCGGACCTGATGTAAGCAGATGCAGACCTTCGGTCCGGCCCGGCTCGTAGGTGTACGTCATGGAAAGGGTATCCCAGAAGCGCCAGTAGAAGTATCCGACCAATCCCCAACCTACAAAGTGTGACAGTCTCTCGATCAAACCGTCATTGACCTTGGCTTTGTTTGTCAGGCGTGCGGCCAACATCGAGACTAGAAGTGTCATCGAGATCCCACCGAGGATCGCTGTTAGTGTGAACATCACTGGCATCCCAGGTTTGTACCAGAATGGGCGTGCTTTGAGCACACCATAGGCACCGCCCAGCGATGCCTGGTGCATACTCGAAAGGACCAGGCCAGCAATGGCCAGATAGGGTGCAAAGTGATGCACTTGCGACATCTTGGCAGTCAGTTTGGGGAACTTATTCTTCAGCCATTCCAGGTTAGCGATGATGGGAAGCGATTCCAGCGCCAGTACCGAGAAGTAGAGAATGATACACATGGTCACTTCCCAGAGCAGCGAGTGGGTGTTCCAGTATATCAGCGCCTGATAGAACTTGAAGGGACGGCCAATGTCCATGAACAGGCAGAGCATGGCCATGCTGTAGCCGATCAAGCCAACCCAGGTTGCCGTGCGTGCTATGGGTTGATAACGTTTCAAGCCGATCAAGTATACAGCTGCACATAGGGAGAAAGCTCCGCCTGCCAGCGCAATGGACGAAAGGTCAATGGTGATCCACAAACCCCAGGGGACCAAATCCGTCAGGTTGGTGATAGACAGACCTTTCCACAGAACCATCACACCAGCAATTACGCCAGCAGCCAGGAACAAGCCCAAGAAAGCCAGCCACGCCAACCAGGGAGTAGGCTTGGGGAGACGAGCACGTAAAGTTGCTATCATGATACTGCCTCCTCAAAATCTTCTGCATCTGCAAGGATGTAATACACGCGCGGGGCGGTGCCCAACTCATCTCGTAGACGGACTGTTTGGTGCGAATGAATGAGCTTGCTGACTTCGGATTCAGGGTCATTCAAATCACCAAAGATACGCGCGCCAGTAGGGCAGGCGACCACGCAGGCTGGGGTGGCATCTTCATCAACGCCGGGCGTCAGGCCAAGAGCCATACCGCGATCAATACGCTGGTAGCAGAAGGAGCATTTTTCGGGGACGCCGCGCGGTCGCCGCTCGACTTCAGGCTGCCCCCATTCCGGGACAGCTGGGTTCGGGCCTTCATATGCTTCCCAGTTGAAGGAACGCGCCTGATATGGGCAGGCTACTTCGCAATATCTGCAGCCGATGCACTTGTCGTAATCCATCATCACAATGCCATCGGGGCGATAGTATGAGGCCTGTACCATACAAACCTCAACACAGGGAGCATTTTCACAGTGCATGCAGGGACGAGGTAGGAACACTTGATGATCTCCTACTTCACCGGCGGGCAGAACCTCGTTCCAGGATATGTCTGGGGAGACGTCATTGTGGGCGCGGCAGGCCAGGGTGCAGTAATTGCAGCCTTCGCATTTGGCCTGGTCAATCACCATCGCCCACTGATGCGGCCCTTTTTCTCCGCCACTGGAGGCTTCTGCTTTGCCCATTGCGCGTGTGCCGGCAATGGTTGCAGCGCCAAGGGCGGTGATTTTCAGGAAATCGCGTCGGTTCACTTTCGTATCAGTCATTGCCGATCTCCTCATCATCTTGCTTGACTGCGCGCAAGTAAAAGCGCTCTAGCCAGGGGGCCAAAACCATGCCGGCTGCCAGGCCGATCAAAGCTGCCAACCCTGCAAAGCCAACTGGGCTAACTGGCCCGGGTTCGGGAGTTACCGAAGCAAGTTCCACTTCTTGCTCTGCCAAGGCTGCTTCTGCATCAGAAACAGTTGCTTCAGGATACAGGGGCACACCGGGGCCGTGCATTTGGTCTACATGACAAGCATTGCAGGATTTCAGGCTGGCATTGAAGGAATGGTCAGGTACGCTGTGGGCTGCACGTTCACCAATTTCCAGATGGTTGATGTGGCAATCTACACAGGAGACTCCTCGTTGATGATGTGCTGAATATGGGAAGTCCATGCTGAGCTTATTGTGGCATGTAATGCATAACTCAGATGCATCCTCATAGGTAGGTGTTTTCCCTTGTGCCGTTGCAACTTGTTTTATAGCTCCACTGTGTGGGTCGTGGCAGACGGTGCAATCCATGCCACGCTGATAGTGTGTGCTGATCTTCCACTCTTGCCAGCCAAAGCGCGTATCGCTGTGACAGCGTCCGCACAGATCAGTGGAGTGATCAACAGGCATGGGGCTTTTCGGGTGATCAGCGGGGGCTTCACCATGACAGGCTTCACAGGTAACGCCATCTTCTTTCCAGGTGGCTGTAGCCGGGTCATAACCAGTAACATGGCAAACCAGGCAGGCGCCCGGACTGCCCTGGGAAACCCACTCTTCTTGAAATACAGGGTCGGAAACAGCGGTGCCATGCGGGCCGCTCATCCAGGTGGTCTGGAACTCAGTATGACAGGCCGCGCAGTTGAGTTCTGATCCTTGGGGTGGTGGGCTGCCTTCCTGCGCTTGTGCTACCATCAAGGTTACACCGGCTGCCAGCAAAGCGAATAGCAAGGCGATTAGCAGTCGTTCAATACGTGAAAACATATTTACATCTCCTCGTTAACGTTAGATATTGACGGGTATGGGCGCCTGGTGAAAGACGTCGCATCCCAGACAGCGTTCTTGCAGGTAGCCGTTTTCCTCGCGAAAGGCTTGCCAGCAGGGCTGTTCAGATCGATAGCCAGCACAGGTTGCGCGCATCTCAGCGGTGCAACCATTGATTTCCCAACACTTCGCCTTTTCAACTGCCGGCAGCAGAAGCTGTTCTTCAGCTTCTGCTTGCCAGCGGGTATCCAGGCGTCGCAGGAAATAAATTGCAACCGCTGTGATAGCAATTGGGATGGCCAGTCTTAGCGCAATCCCTGCGGCGACAGCGAGTACGGGCGTGATGGTGTCCATGGGTTTCTCAAACTTTCATCCAATAGTTTGCCTCACGCCGTCTGATCACCTCTCCCAGTAATAGGATCAACCCGAAGGGGATTCCTAGGCGGAGGATGGTTAATAACAAAACATATTCAGTGGCATTCATTGCATTCTCCTTTCTTGTTTAAAACTTTCACCCTTAGTTTAGCGATGGGGGGCATGGGAAGTAAATTCGGTAGAATACCCATCTTTTTTGAAGGATATGTAAATTGTTTTGTGGGACTTTCTGTGGTCTTTCCCCCACCCCTGAGAGTGTTTTATGGGGTGTTTATCCCATAAAACAAAAAAGATGGCCTTCTTTGTTATGAAGACCATCTTTTTTGAAGATCAAATTTTGTCAGGCTTTGATAATCCCTTTTCGGATTGCATACCGAACCAGTTCTGCGCGAGAGTGCAGGTTGAGCTTACGCATAATGTTCTCGCGATGACGTGCTACCGTTTTCGGACTGATCACCAGTGCTTTGGCGATTTCTTCATTGCTTTCACCTTCTGCAAGATGGGTCAACACTTCCTGTTCACGGTCGGTCAGGTCTTTGCTTGCAGAAGTTCCTTTATCTGTTGGCTCACTGACAAGATAGTCCCGAACAAGTAACTTAGCCATGGTTGGATAGAGATACACCTCGCCGTGAGCAGCTGCACGAATGGCTGTCAGCAGCTCTTCCGGGGCGGCGCGCTTGGGAACATAACCGGATGCGCCCGCCTCCAGCATTTTGAAAAAATATTCCTCATCTTCATGAATGGTCAGGGCGACGATGGCAACCTTTGGAAATTGTGCTTTTATATCACGGGTAGCCTCGATCCCAGACTTGTCGGGTAGACCAATGTCCATGAGAATGACATCAGGCTCGAGGTCCGCGGCGGATGCGAGCGCCTCGGCGGCGGTCCCAGCTTCGCCGATGATCTCGACGTCATCTTCGTTTCCCAGCAGCAGCCGTAGTCCGGACCGGACGACTGCATGGTCATCTACCAGGAGCAGGCGGGTTTTCATCCCATACCTCGCTTTCTTCGGATTGTAATGGCAGCCTTGCTTCAACCAGTGTACCCTGCCCGGGGCTGGATTGGATGTAGACCTCACCACCCAGCAGTGCCGCGCGTTCCCGCATGCCTGCCAGGCCAAGAGATGGTCTGCGGGCGCGACTCATGCGCACCATATCGAGGTCGAAACCGACTCCGTCATCCCGGACACTCACAACTACATCTTTCGGTTGGTATTTTAGTTGAATGTAAACGTCTTTCGCTTGTGCATGTTTGGTGATATTGTTCAAGGCTTCCTGCACAATACGAAAAATCGCGATTTTTAAGGCAGACGTAATCAAGACTTCATCGCCTTCGATCTCTACTTTGACTTTTAGATCTGAACGTTCCTGAACCTTGCCGGCATACCATCGTAAGGCAGCAGGCAGCCCTAGGTCATCCAGATGGGAGGGACGCAGATCGGCGATCAGGCGTTGCAGTTCGTGCAACGAGTCAGCGGACAGAGTTTCCAGGTGCCGCAAAGTTTTGATGATCTGGTCACGGCTGCGGTTGTTCGTTAGGGCTGTGGACAATCCGCGTAATCCCATGCCGATGGCAGTCAGCGCTTGACCGGTTTCATCATGCAGGTCGCGGGCGATACGTTGGCGTTCTGCTTCCTGGGCATCGACAATGCGCCGGAAGAGCTCTCCTCTAAGCTGCTCGCGCTTTTGAGCTTCTTCGAGACGGGCAGCTTGCAATTCGTTTATTTTCTGTTCGGTCTCGACCTGGAAAGCGCGCAGGAATCGAATCACGAAAAATGATGCCGCTACTGCCATTGCCGCCCGGAATAGTTGCACCGGGAAACCAAATATCTCCAGGAAAACTTCCTGATTAATGATGTTTGAGGGAGGTAAGGAAGTTGCCTGAACGAAAAACTGACCAACCACTCCATACCATGCGAAAGCTACCGCAGCCCAGAGCGCATCCTGCCCGAAGCGGACGAGGCCCGATCTCCGGAAAGCGCGTTGTTGCGCAACCAGCCCAATGGCCGCCAGCAAACCGCCCGGCATCGCCAATATGTAGCGTGTCCACACATCTGCTACAGCCCAGATTTCGTCAGATGGATAATTTCCACGCAGGGAAACCAAACCGAACACCCAGATGGCTTCCAGCCCGATGGGCACCAGTGTGATTACTCGTTGGGCAGCTTCTGTGTAAGCCAGTAAATAGGTGCCAAAAGCGATCAATGAAACAAATGAAACGGCTAAAAGCGCCAGCCGCACGTATTCTGGGATGATTGGTTGCTCGTGCCCAATCAACTTTTCAATTTGCTCGAACATCTCCACCCATTCGTGTATGCCATGTACGATCCCAAATCCAGCCAGGGGGCCCAGCGCTTTCCTTAAACGTAAATCTGATGCGCGATTGCCCTCCAGAATGACCAACAACCCCATACTGAAGAAGGCCAGGCCGTAGAGAAAGTAAATGACGATGATGTAGTGAAAATGCATCGGCTCCCACCCAGGAAGGGTTTATTCGTGGGGGTGTTAAGTCTCTTTTCGCAAACGCGTACCGCAGGTGCGACAGAAACGATCATTTGATTGCGCCCGTTTTCCGCATTGATGGCAGTAAACATCTCCACCAACTGAAACCTCGCCACGTGAACGATGACGTTTGCGAGATTCAGGTTTTCCCTTACTAGCTTGCCAGAAATACAATCCTCCGGCCGCGATCAACAGGACGCCCAGCCCGCCCAGTATGTATGGCAGATAGTTGCTTAGGGAAACACGTCCTTGCGTACTCTCATCAACTATCCCGGTTTCAAGGGGTTGATCAGAAACACTCAAGCGGTCGGATGTTTTGGTATAGGTCACTTTTATGGGCAGTTGTTCACCTGCCTCCAAGTCGCTTGTTCCCCATTCGAGCAGGGTTTGCGTAATGCCATCTGGTGTGATATTTCTCATCTGCGGGTCAGTTGAGATTTCAGTCGTATCGACCGATGACTTGACGCTTACATTGAACGTTCCCACCGCATAATCCCCAGGCCAGAGAAAAGTATAGTCGCGTTGTGCTTCTAAGCGAGTCAACGGGGCATAATATTCAATATGATAAGTGGTAGCTGTATCAATAGTCAGGGTAATTACCTGCCAACCGTTCTCCTCATAGGGTTCCTGATAAGGGGCATTCAGCAAATTGCCAGTGGGTGCATAAGCAACGGCAATGACTGTCGCATCTATTGGAACGCGCATGGCTACATCTACAGGTAAGGATGTGTCGTCAGCAAGGGTAAAGTCGTAAATAACCAGCATGGCCGGTTGATCGAATTCCGGCAGTAGCTGTACGGTGAGGGTGTCTAATGCAACCTGACCCTGCGCACTGGCAGGGAAGGAGATAGTAAGAAGAGCAAACAGCAGTGGTATCAAAAGCCACTTGTACAAAGTGCCATGCATAGTGCCTCCGTGAAGGGATGTTTGCTTAATCTTACCATTTATCCCACATTTCGCACCCCAAAACGACAAGGCCTCAGGACAATCACATCGAATTTACGCTCAAATTTCTTTCGGCGCTATTGGCATTTTCTATCAAGATGGCTTTCCCCTCTCCCAGTGGGAGAGGGGAGGGTGAGGGCTTTTTGCAGAACTTGAAGTATTATTGTGCGTGTTGCACTGTTGGCAAACTGGCGCGTGTCAAATGCCAGCAAACACGATTGACTGGTGTTGCCACACCCAGCTTCTCCCCTGTTTTTGTGATAGCTCCGCAAATAGAATCGATCTCGGTCGGTGCGCCTCGGCGTACATCCTGGAACATGGATGAATGGTTGGCCGCTGTCTTGCGGGCCACGTCTTCTGCCGCTGTGACTGCATTTTCAAAAGGCAAATGGATGCCCTGGGCCGTAGCAACTGCCGCTGCTTCCTGTGCCAACACGCTCATCATTTTATGCGCCGCCGGGCGTTGCAGCAATTCTCCATTTGGAACGCGCAACAGCGCCGTCAGTGGATTGATGGCCGCGTTAATCACCAGTTTCCCCCACACCAGCGCCTCCGCATCGTTCACCACCTGGACGTTGAAACCTGCTCCCGTTAAAGCGCCCTCCAGCGGCTCCAGACGGGGATGCGCCTCCGCCGAGATGACACCTTCGCCGCCAGCCCGCACCAGGCCGGGACCAAGCAAGGTCGCTCCGGTGGTGGTCACGCCCAGGGCAACGCGCTGCAGGCCCAGGGTCCCGCCCAGAAGCTCACGGTTGCCCATCCCGTTTTGCAGCGTCAGCGCCAGCCCATCTTCGGCGAGACAGTCCGCCAGTTGTCTTGCAACGCGTTCCGTCTGCCAGGATTTAACCAGCACCAGCGCATATCGGGCGCCGCGGCAATCCGTCGGGTTGCTGGTCGTTTCCACGGGATAGGCATATTCCGCACCATCTGCCTCTATCAGTCTCGCGCCGTTTTTGTGCAATGCGTAGAGTCCATTTTCCCAACTACCCAGCATGGTGATCGGATGCCCGGCTGCGCTCAATCGTGCCGCGAAAAGGGTGGCTAACGCACCCGTGCCGACGATGAGAATGGGTTGTTTTAGATTTCTTTGAGCAGGGCTTGCCATTCGTCCTCCGCCATGTCCACGCTGTGTTCTACCGCGGGGAAGGTTTTGTTTTGTACGTCTTCGAGATAATTGGCAAATGCATTTTGCATGGCTGTGTGAAAGTCTGCATATTGCTTGACAAATTTGGGTGTAAAGCGATCGAACAGACCCAGCAGATCGTGCGTGACCAGCACCTGCCCGTCACAGCCGACACCCGCGCCGATACCGATGGTCGGGATATGCAGTCGCTGAGAGACTAACTCCGCCAGCCGCGCCGGGACGGATTCGAGCACCAGACTGAAACATCCGGCCTCTTCGAGCAGCAGGGCGTCTTCCAACAAACGTTTAGCAGCCGTGGCAGTTTTGCCCTGCGCACGGAAGCCGCCCAACTGGTGCACGGACTGTGGCGTCAGACCCAGATGTCCCATCACCGGAATGCCCGCGCCAGTGATGGCACGAATAGCATCGACACGTTCGCGCCCGCCTTCCAGCTTGATCGCATCCATGTTGCCTTGTTGCAGGAATCGACCTGCGTTGCGTACGGCTTCTTCCACTGAAACCTGATACGACATGAACGGCATGTCGCCAACCAACAAAGCCATCTTAGCGCCGCGTGATACGGCGCGGCAGTGGTGCAGCATTTCTTCCATGGTAACGGGCAGCGTATTTTCGTAGCCCAGCACCACCATCCCGAGCGAATCGCCCACCAGGATCGAATCGACCCCGGCCTGATCCATCACCTGCGCGGTGGGATAGTCGTAGGCGGTCAACATGCTGATAGGGTCGCCGCGTTCCTTCTTCTCACGGAATGTGCGCGTGGTCACTTTTTTGCGTTGTGACACGGTAAAAGTAGTTGGAGCAATGGTAGACATGGTACCCTCCAGTAAAGGTAGAGTCCGCTTTGGCCTTGTTCCCCTGTTGTGGGCCGCTTGCGTTGAATAATGTGCGTCGCACCTTTTTTGTTGGATATGTCGTTGAGGGTAGACTTTTCCATTTAGCGGAATTATTCAGTCTCTCAGGTGCGACGCATCCTCGGCATTCTCACCGTCGCATTCCTCACGGATACACGCGGTATAACAATTATTATTCCATAAAATTGTGTTTTCGTCCAAGTGAGTTGATAAAGAGGAGAGTCTAAAAGAATGGGTTTAAATATTTTTACCACATAGAACGCAGAGTTCACGGAGAAGAATAAAGGGAAAGCTCTGTGCGCTTTGTGATCTCCGTGGTGAATTCCAAAGCAAAGCCCAAAAATTATCTACTCCCCTGAAAAAAAATGTTAGAAGCTCTACTAAGTTTTGGAAATTATGTTTTCAAATTTTCCCTTGAACATGAAGTGCAAAATAGCAGTTGCGAAAAAGATTATCAACAGCGCAGGTGAATTTCGGGCAGCGGGTTTTTTACATCGTATGGATATAACGTCGACCAGTACGCGACAGATATGACAATCACAAGCACGATGGTTGATGCTTTTTTGTAAATATTGCTGGTTATTGGTATGCTGCTTAACAAAATGATCATCGGCGCGACCAGTATGGGCAGCTTGTAGTCAAAGCTGGCAGTGGGGATCATCAGTGCCCCGATTGTGCAAACCATAAGCAGGTACGGGTTCAAACCAGTTTGCCTGGTTTTATATATATGAACAATAATTGCCAGGAGAATGATCCCAAACAGGATCAGAATTAAAATCCCGATCATGTTTGCGTACCGTGAGAAAATTCCAAAATCGCCTTCTGAGAGAAAATATGTAAAACCTGAAATAGAAAGGTCTTCCAAACGAGAACTTTGGAGATTTAATTGTCTGCTGGTTATCTGTTTCATAAAATCCAGGAACAATTGATATCCCATGACAAATAGAAGTAAAAAATTGAAAACTCCTAAACTGAGCATTCTTCGAAGGTTGTTCTTCCAATCCCGCCAATCTCTGATTAACATAAGGATAAAAATCGCGGGATACAACTTGAGTTGAACAGCAAGCAAAAAAAGCAGGTAAGCAAAATAACGATACTTATGCTGGTAATGGAAAATATATATGGCGAATAAACATGCTGCAAACGCAACCATGTTGAACTGGCCTCGCTCGATTTCGAATTGAAGCCCGTATGAAAAAAGACCGATAACTCCCAATAGCAATAAAGTTCCCCACCGTTTTTTTTGTACGATATACATCGGGATAAGAAATGTGGCCAGAATATAGCTGGCGAAAGTGATGAGCGTCAGGAATTTGTAGTAAGCAGGATATCCGAGAATGATAAAAGGCGTGAAAATAGCCAGTGTAAGCGGTGTATAAGGAACAATCCCATCGGAGTAGGGGGATATGCCCCTGGTAAGCCAGTTATTGATATAGGTAACTGTAGTTTCAATATCAAAACCCAATCGAGTGGTCCAGGCGTCGGGTATATATTTATAGAAATATTGAATTTTGATTTTCGAGAAAAACATAGGGGAAACGAAGAATAGCAAATATAGTGCCAGGAATGTGAGCATAACCCAGAAAATCGGGGGCATATCTACAATCTTATGTAAAGCCGCAATAACTTGTTCTTTAGTAAATTTAGTTTTGTTGTGTTTGATTGTGAAAAAACCTGCTCCGACTACAATGAGCAAAATACCTAATTCAATTCCGAGAATCTGTACCGCTCCTAAACCACCTTGATCGTTTCCCGGTTTCAGGGCATCTACTAGGATGGAAAATAGAACACAGAGTGCACCAAGCAAAATCAGCCAAAAACCACTTTTCCTGATCATGATCTATCCTTGAGCTATTCGAAAATAAGTTCCTTTATCATTATAAGAACGAATCTGCGAGACACTTTTATAAAACCAATTGGTTGTCTAGTATAATCATTTTGTCAGTAATTGTATTGCAAACTTGACTTCTGGAAGGAGTGTTTCAATGCGAAAGATGTTTGGCTTCTTGATCGGCATTTTGGTCGGTTCACTGGTCGGCTCAACCATTGCCCTGCTGCTGGCGCCTGACTCGGGCGATGAACTGCGCGCACAACTGCGCGAACGTGGACAAAACTTCATGGGCGAGGTCCGGCAAGCGGCTGATTCACGCCGGATCGAACTCAAGGATCGCCTGGATACACTGCGTGCACCACGCGCGTAATCCGGCCTAAGAGAGTGTCTGAAAACTATTTCAAAAAATTGACTTTTCAGGCACTTTCTAAAACCCCAGCTTTATATTCAATTCTGTGTTGATTTTCCTTCAACAAAATAACAGTTATCTAGCAAAGCCTCAACATTTGTTGATGCTCTTTTTCGAATACCCTCACTAAAAAGGGAATCCACACGGATTCCCAAAGACTCACATTTGTTGATAAAAAGATCATCGATCAAATGATGAATTGGGGGCGTTATTTGGTTTTCATAATTTGGGACGACTGTGAATAGAGATTATCGAGGAGCGGCTATATGAAGAAACGCCAATCATAAATCCAATCCATATTAGCCATCAGTTTTAGTGTGCTGGTGGTTTTAATTTGTATTGGAGCAAGTGTCGCGATATGTATCCTTGAAGGTACGATCTCGTCGGCTGCAGTTCAACTGCTGGATGCTGCGGATAAAGCTGCCCAGATTAAGCGGGATGGCATCGCGATAATGGACACCGGGATTGTAAAGCTCGAAGAGTCTGTCCGTACTGTGGAAGACGCCTCTGCCCAACTCAGCCAGAATATAAATGATAAAGGTGTGGTGCTCGTCCTGTTACCGACTACATTGGAACAGGAATTGACTTTAGCCGCGCAGTCTGTGCGGGATGATTTTGCAGCAATTCGAGATTCCCTTTATGCTACACAAGAGACGGTGCAGGCAATCAACCGCCTACCTTTTATTGATCTCCCCGAACTTACTCTGGTCGAGCAGCTCCAAACCAACGTAGCAACGATGAATACCCAAGTGGAAGAACTAAAAACTGGAATTGGTGAGTTTCGCTCACAGCAGGCCACAACTATTTTAAAGATCACCGAGGCGACTACCAATCTCAACGACCAGTTGGCCGGTCTCCGCTCGGATTTGGCAACGACGGATCAAGAGCTCGGTTCGTTCCAAAATAATGCGCGGCGGTGCAAAAGCTGGTGCCAACCTCTCTGCTATTGATAGCGATTGCAGTGAGTCTGATGGCGATTTGGATTGGGTATTCTCAGATAGTGATGATCAAAAGATCTATAAGCTGTCTCCGAAAGATAGATAACCTTGCGGTAGTCAAACCTAAAAATGATTTTGAAGAATCTGCCGCAACTACAATGAAATCCACTATGAGCGATGAAGTGGAGCTGAGCAATTCAACCCAAACGGAAGAAGAATAGCCACTACTAATCTGACCTGGCAAGTTCTATGGATACTCTAAGAATTGACGATAGTTCTTTGGTAGAATAATGACGCTTGTGACATGCAGGCGTTATACTCCGCCCCATCTGCAATTCGCTTCGCATTCAGAACTGCGGCCTGTTTCTGCAGTTCTTTGCTTTTAAGCGCCCTGATGATGGATTCTGCCAACTTGTGCGGGTCAGTGGCGTCTGTCAGCAGGCCGTTTTCCCCGTCCGTGATCCACTCGCGGATCGATTCCAGATCCCCTGCCACTGGGAAGCAGCCGCAAGACATACCCTCCAACAGCGAATTAGGCGTACCGTCATGCACGCTGGGCGAAACTAGCACCGCCGCGCGGCGATAGACTTGTGCCATTTGCGCGTGCGGCATGGGAGCCAACAGTTCTACAGCGTGGCCGATCTCAAGCTCTTGGATCCATTGTTGCACTTGGGCTTCGCCTGCCATTGAAGCGCACAGAAAACGCGCCTGCGGGATTTCTTTCAGTACCAGCGGGATGGCCTTGAAAAATACATCGTTGCGAACATAGGCACGCAAGCCGCGCGGGTTGACGACTACTGGCTCTTTCTCCAGTTTTTCGGGTGGAAAGAATATATCTGTGCGGATACCGCCGCTGCTGGGCGTGACCAGGGTTGGCCGCTTGGCAGGAAAGCCCCATTCCTGCGCCAGGCGGATGTCACGTTGGCAGTCGGCGTGTAGGGCGTCTGCAACTTGCATGGCCCAGCGCGTGTAATGGCGCATCAGCCGTGTGGACGGAGCATGCAGGGTGAAGTCGTTACCCCATATCGAGATCAGTAACGGAACGCCGATATACGCATCCGCGGCCAGCATGCCTTCGTAAGGGATGCGCAGGGCATGGATCAGGTCTGGTTGCACGCGTTCGATCAGCATCCGCAGTTTGCGCGCGGAGCGGGCAATAGTCAGGGGGCCCAGATAATGTCTGATAGCGGTGCGCAGCTTTATAGCCCGGGACGATGCGTAGCGGGAGGTTTTCGAAGTGGAAGAACGTTTAGTCCTGCTGAAAGCAACCGGGGTAATATCTAACCCTGCAAAGTCCAATTCAGGTTGACAGGCAAAGGTAGAAGCGAGATGGACTTCATCACCGCGTTCAACGAAATAGCGCATCCAGTTGATGGCAATAGGGGAGCGGCCGTCGGCCACGAAAAGCAGTCGCATGGGGGCATTATGCCACATTCTTTGCCGATGTGTTATTGCTGGATGAGGAGAGCCGTAGTATAGTTAATGCAGTACCGCTACCCCGCGTTGACGAGGTAGCGGCACGAGGAGAGCAGGTATGAGCAAAGGGCATGTATTGGTAGTAGAAGATAATTTGGATAATTATGAACTCGTGCGTACTATTTTGGAGATGGTCGGTTACGATACGTTTCTGGCAATCAACGGCCGGGATGGAGTGAACGCAGCTCGCAAGCAAAAACCTGATTTGGTTTTGATGGACATGTCAATGCCGGAGATGGATGGATGGGATGCAACAAAACGTATCCGAGAAAACCCGGAGACTGCACAAATTCCTATTATTGCTCTGACAGTGCATACCCTACCCTTAGAAATGAAACGTGCCCTGGATGCCGGTGTAGATGCCTATCTGCCAAAACCTTATGATGCAGGCCAGTTGATTCGGGTGGTTGAAGGCACCTTAAAGAATTCCAAACGAAAAAATAAGAAAACCAAAAAGATTTAGCTTCAATAAAATGGTATAGTAGGCCAGTCTGCTTTGTGCAGAAAAACACAATTTGTATAGCGAGGTAAATGTATGAAACAAATTTGCGTAATCGGTGTTGGGTATGTCGGTCTGGTAACCGGTGCTTGTTTTGCCGACCTGGGAAATCGTGTTGTTGCTCTGGACATAAGTGAAGAGCGCATTGAAAACCTGAAAAAAGGCATTCTGCCCATTTACGAGCCAGGACTCGAAGAACTGGTCGAACGCAATGTCAAGGCCGGGCGTCTCTCCTTCACAACTTCTTACAAGGAAGCGGTGGAAGGGACTGAATTTGCTTTTATCGCTGTGGGCACACCCTCTGGGGTAAACGGCGAAGCGGACTTGCAGTATGTAGCCTCGGCTGCTACATCGATTGCTGAAAATATGAATGGCCCATTGATCATTATCAACAAATCCACGGTTCCAGTCGGGACCGGTGACTGGGTGGCCGATATTGTGAAGGGTGCCCAACCCAAGCCAAGCGACTTCTGGGTGGTCTCATGCCCGGAATTCCTGCGTGAAGGTTCAGCGATCGGTGACTTTATGAATCCGCATCGCACGGTGCTCGGTTCGTTGTATCCTGAAGCTGCTGAGAAGGTTGCGCAGTTGCACCTGCCGCTGCGCGCGCCGATCGTGATTACTGATCTGCGCACGGCTGAGATGATCAAGTATGCTTCGAATGCTTTCCTGGCAACAAAAATTTCATTTATGAATGAAGTTGCTGATATTTGTGAAGCCCTCGGTGCAGATGTGAAAGAAGTTGCCGCAGGTATGGGGTATGATGCCCGCATTGGCCGGATGTTCCTGGATGCCGGTTTAGGGTGGGGCGGTTCATGCTTCCCCAAGGACGTGTTGGCGTTGGCTTACATGGCTGAAGAAAAAGGACTCGATCCCACGATTTTGAACACGGTTATGGAAGTTAACTATAACCGTCGCAAAGATGCTGTGGCTCTTACTGAAGAGTTGACTGGCGGTGTCAAGGGCAAAACGATCGGTTTATTGGGCCTGGCCTTCAAACCTAACACAGACGATATGCGCGATGCCCCCTCCATTGACATTGCCCAATCGCTCACAACTGCGGGTGCCAAAGTCCGCGGATACGACCCGGTAGCGATGGAAGTTGCCGGTCCGATATTACCTGCTGTAGAAATGTTTGATGATCCCTACTCGATGTCGGAAGGCTGTGATGCGCTAATGGTTCTTACCGAGTGGAACGAATTCAAGCAGCTTGATCTTGAAAAGGTCAAAGGCTTGCTTAAATCCCCGATTATCTTTGATGGTCGTAACATATACGAGCCTGAAGATATGGAAAAGATGGGCTTCAAATATCGTGGTATGGGACGCGGGTTCAACGGAAAGTAAACTTATTTGCTTTGCAAAGAGTCGGGTACAATTGCCCGACTCTTTTTATTATGGAAACAAAGAATACCCCCCCGGTTTGTGACTACGAAGGCTCCGATTACCAGACCTCATTCTGGGATCAAGGTGGCCGTGAATATGAAGACCGCACCGAAGCGATTGCACTGAAGCGTTTGCTGCCAGAAAGCGGGCGTCTTATGCTCGAACTGGGCGCTGGCGCGGGACGCAATACGCCGCGTTATGCTGGATATGAACGCGTTGTCTTATTGGATTATTCCACCACTCAGTTGCAACAGGCGCAGGAGCGGTTAGGGAAATCGGACCGTTACATATTTGTCGCGGCGGATGTGTATCGGCTGCCTTTTGTGGATGGCTTGTTCGATGGCGCGACCATGATCCGTACCCTGCATCATATGGCAGATGCGCCCAAAGCATTGGCGCAAATACGAAAAGTTTTGCAACCCGGATCCATTTTCATTTTGGAATTTGCCAATAAAATGAATTTCAAGTCGATCTTGCGCTACTTATTGGGCAAGCAGAAGTGGAGTCCGTTTTCGTTGGAGCCGGTCGAATTCGTGGAACTGAATTTCGATTTCCACCCCAAAGCTGTGCGTGGGTGGTTGGGTGAGATCGGTTTTCAGGTTGAAAAAACTTTGACAGTCTCACATTTTCGTGTGGATCTGCTCAAAAAGCTTATCCCAACTGGTATCCTGGTTGCGCTCGATTCGCTTGCGCAGTGGACCGGGTCGTTATGGCAGTTGACGCCTAGTGTTTTCGTGAAGGCAAGTTTGGGCGGGGAAAGAAGCGAAACTGTCCTTGGAGACGTTATCCAGTGGTTCAAGTGTCCAAGTTGTGGAGTTTCACCGTTGGAAAACCATATTGACTATCTACAATGTTCTTCGTGTGGCAATCAGTGGGCCATCCGTGATGGGATCTATGATTTCAGGGAGCCGCTAAACAAATAGCGATGTTCAAGAAAGGTAAGCGCAGAGAATTTCTGGCAATGGTTATCCTGGGGGTGATTTACATTGTTTCTCGATTGATATATATTCGGGCGGGGGTTCAATTTGATGCAGGTACCATCACGCGCAATTGGCATTTTGTGGATACTTATCTGCTTGAAAATGATTTGTGGCGCAGTGTCTTCTATTTGCACACTCAGCCCCCGCTAATGAATTTACTGGTTGGGCTTGTTTTACAAACGTTTCCCGAAAGTTACGCCGATATTCTATATAGTTTCAATTTATTAGGAGGTCTGGTTTTAATAATTGCTATCTACTTTTTGGGGAATAAGCTTGGCTTGAAGCGATACATTTCATTTATTTTGGCAGCCTGGTTTTCTACAAGCCCCGCAACTGTTTTATATGAACATCAGATGTTTTATGCTTACCCATTACTTGTCCTTTTGGTAGTGTCGGCAGTGTTTTTTGCGCGATTTATTGAAAAAAAGCGTCCTTTGGATGGACTTATCTTTTCATTTTCGCTTGCAGCTATGGCGCTGACCTGGGGGTTATTCCACCTTGCCTGGATGTCCGTTTGCTTTGTGATTGTTACTGTTTTATTAAAAGATGAATGCAAAAAAGCGTTGTGGTTGCTCCCGGCCTTTCTTTTGGTATTTTCCTGGTATATGAAAAATGGGATTCTTTATGACTCGTTCACGGCCAGTACCTGGTCGGGGTTAAATGTTTTCAAAATAGTAACGAATCGAATTCCAGAAGATGTGCGAGAGAAATGGATAGAGGATGGGATTGTCTCAGAATTAGCCCTCGTACCGCCATATCGCTCGCCAGAAGTTTACCTAAAATATTTTCCGGAAACCCCGGTGACCGGTATCCCATTGTTGGATGATCATGAAGAATCGGATGGATTTCGAAATCAGCACCATCTCAGTTATGTTTATGCAGGAGAGCGTTATTTGAAGGATGCTATTCGCATGGTTTTATATGCGCCCCGATATTATTTCAATGTTCTCCCATATTCTGTGTACATCTTTTTTCATTCTGCCAGCGATTATAAGCACCTGCTGAGTCGGGACAAAATTATGGAATTAGACACTTTGTGGAATCGCTTGTTCTATGGTCAATGGCAAAAAGATGAAACTTTACAGGAACGTTCGAGCACTGTCTCTCTGGACCATGTAGCCTGGTGGCTGCTCTCAAGCTTTGTACTTGTCATTATCGCTGCTCCCGTTTACCTGTGGCAGCGACGGTCTGAGCTTTACACCCCAAAGTATGGCCTGATCCTTTTCATGTTTTGGAATATCTTGTTTGTATCTGCTGCCGGGATATTTCTGGACATTGGCGAAAACAACCGTACGCGCTTTAGCGTCGATCCTTTTATTTTGCTATTGACAGTCTTTTACTTGCGAAGATTGTTTTCCAAAAAGAAGACAACTTAGTTCCCCAATCCATGTTGAATTGCAATGACTGCTGCCTGCGTGCGGTCGGATACTTCCAATTTTTCCACCACCCAGAAATGTGACAACCCTAACCGTCTCAAAGGTGTCTTTTCAAGGAATTGCAGAATCCCTCGTAAGACTTTCCCAAAGGCCCCAAAGCGGGCGATGATGTTGTCATAGGCGCCAAAAATGGCCGTGCTCTCGATGAATTTGACGGGCAAACCTGCAAATAATTTCTCCAGATCACGTTTGGAATAGACTTTCACATGCGGGGCGAGTTTATCCCGCCAGGCACGCGGCAGATAGTTTACGAAAAGTTTGTTGCCGAAATAATATTTTCCCTTCCAAAAAATCCCGTGTGTTTCAAAGGGGTAGCCGCGGTTGGGCACGAAGAGCACGATCCTCCCACCGGGCTTTCCTGAAGCAGGGTCGGGACTTCGAAGCACGCGGATCATTTCACGTATGGCCTGGGCATCATCCTGGACGTGTTCGAGCACTTCGTGGCTTAGAATCAAGTCAAAGGTCCCGGAAGGAAGCGGGAGGGATTCACCTGCCGCGTTGAGGATGTTGGGGGAACGAGTTCCGGCCTCGGCGGTGCGTTCAAAATCGTATTCCAATCCAATGATCTGCCCAGCGTAGGGAGCCATGTGCTCCACGTACATGCCCACCCCGCAGCCGTTCTCCAGCACCCGGCCTTTAATGCGCTCGCCAGCGGCTTTTAAAATCATTTCCAACCTGCGTTGCTGCCCCTCCCTCCAGACGTAAGATGGCTCGCCGCGTAGCGCGGCTTTTTGCATATCCCGTTCAGTCATGGGCGGTATTATATCTGCAAAACCTTGCATGTTTACTACAGGTGTGCTAGAATTTCAGGTGGAAGAAGCACCAATACCGGCAGCGTCGAAAAGTGGGCAACCCCCACTTTTCTGCTTGTAAAGAACAAATATGGAGCAAGAACAGCATGACAAAGAACGAATTTGCCCTGGCTTTCAACGAAGTACTGGAAGATAAACAACTGCCCAAGGAGATCATCCTGGGAGCGATTGAGTCCGCTATGGTTTCGGCCTACCGACGGGCTGTTAACGCATCCAGTGCGCAGCATGTGGAAGCTAAAGTCGACCCGGAAACCGGGCAAGTATTAGTTTACGCGGAAAAAGAAGTAGTGGAAGAAGTGCTGGAAGACCGTACCGAGGTGACGCTGGAAGAAGCCAGGCGCTTCGACCCAGACGTTGAGCTTGGTGACATGGCCATCGTTGAAACTACACCTGCTGATTTTGGCCGCGTTGCCGCGCAGACCGCGCGGCAGGTCATCCAACAGCGTATCCGGGAGGCCGAACGTGCCGCACAGATGGAGTACTTCGATAAACAATCGGGCGAAATCGTCAGCGGTGTTGTGCAGGCAGCCAATGCCCAGTCTACTACGGTAGGGCTGGATATGAAAGCCGAAGGTGTTATGCCCGGCAACCAGCGTATCCCCGGTGAACGCTTCCGTTTGCATGACCGCGTCCGCGCAGTGGTACTGGAAGTGAAAGACGGACCACGTGGCCCACAGATTATCCTTTCGCGCTCGCATCGCAACTTCCTGCGCCGTTTGCTGGAGAACGAAGTCCCCGAGATATATCATGGCATCGTCGAAGTACGCGCTATTGCCCGTGAACCCGGGCAGCGCGCGAAAGTAGCCGTTATGGCTACCCAGCCAGGTGTCGACCCGGTAGGCGCTTGTGTGGGTATCAAAGGCGTGCGCATTCAAACCATCGTCAAGGAATTACACGACGAGAAAATTGACATCATCCAATGGGATCCCGATCCCGTAGTTTACATTTCCAAAGCCATCAGCCCGGCGCGCGTCAACGGGGTGTATCTCTCTGAGAAGCCCGATTCTGGCCGTACTGCGACTGTTGTGGTGCTAGAAGACCAGTTGAGTCTGGCGATTGGCCGTGACGGCCAGAACGCTCGATTGGCCGCCAAGCTGACCGGCTGGCGCATTGATATCAAGTCACTGATCGAAGCTGCTGGCGATTCGATTCGCAAGATTCAGACAGATACTGAACTGGCTGAGATGCTCCCAACCGTAGCTGAGACCGTGCCGGCTATTGAAGTAATCCTGACCAAGAAGGCTGAAGGTCGCCCGATCACGCCGGAAGAGTACACACAACTGTCCCAGTTTGTGGACCGTGTCGAAAGCCGCACCATCCAAATCCAGGAAGAAGCAGCCCGCGAGGAAGAAGAACGTGTGACGGCTGCTCGGGCTGAGATCCCGGTGACGGCCTTTGAAATGTCGATCTATGATGCCGGGATAAAGGAGCACATCCTCAACATCTTGACCGAGGCTGAAATTGAGAACGTCGGTGATTTGATGCTGACCTTGAAAGTTGACCCGGATAAAATACTGGGTTTGTCAGGGATTGGCCCCAAGGCTATGGAAAACATCGAAGAGTCTTTGGCTGCGTTAACCTTCCCAGAACCTGAGCCGGAACCTGAACCTGAAGTTGAGGCCGAAGCGGTTGAGGAAGAAACTCCAGTAGCTGAACAGGTTGCAGAACCCGAAGCAGCTGTTGAGACGCCTGTGGCCGACGAGCAGGTAGAGGCCCAGCCTGAAGCGGTTGCAGAAGAAGTGGCTGAAGTGCCTGTTGAAGAGAAAGTCAAAGAGAAGAAATCCAGGAAAAAGGATGAGGAAGAACTCACAGAAGATTCTGACCTTGTCAAAGATGACGTTTCACTGGATGAGTTGTTTGCCCTGAAAGAAATGTTCCAGACCGGACGTGCCAGCGAAGACGAAGAAGATGAAGAAGAACCCGCCGGTAAGAAAAAGAAGGGTAAGAAGAAAAAGAAGAAACACGTCGAAATAGAGTTCGATGAAGACCTTGGTGAAGTTGTCGCGCGTAAGAAACACAAGCGCGGTGATGATGATTATGGCGATCATTGGTAAATTTTAAGAAAGAGTAAGGTGGCCAAAAAAACTACCCAACGTGTAAAACATATCCCGCAGCGGACTTGCGTAGGCTGTCGTACGGTAATGCCGAAACGTCAGTTGATCCGCATCGTCCGCTCGCCTGAAGGGGTGCAGGTAGACTCAACGGGAAAACTAGCCGGGCGCGGTGCATATTTGCACGACCGGCGTTCCTGCTGGGAGCGAGGCTTGAAAGGCGCATTGGCGCGCGCGTTGAAGACTGAATTGGTCACTGAAGACCGAGAGCGTTTGCAAGCATACCTGGAAACGCTACCAGAAGAGTCCGGCGAAATGAGCGTGGACGGAACGTTAACCATGTGAACGATTAACCTTTTGCTTACATGGCACTTTCCCGCTAACCGGGCCTGGCTTCGCAGAATGGGGGGCGAAGCGTTTATGTGTAATATACCAGGAGGTGGCATATGAGCGAAAACGGCAACAAAATTGAACTGCCTGCCAACATCGTGATCCGCGATCTGGCACAGATCATTGAACAAAGCCCTATTGACATCATAAAAAAACTGATGAGTAACGGCGTGATGGCAACTATCAATCAATCGGTGGATTTCGATACCGCCGCAATTGTGGTTGCCGAATACGGATTTGATGCCGTTCCTGAAGTGTACGAGGAAGAAGCCAAGGAAGAAGTTGGTGAGATCCCACGCTGGCGGCGGTTAATTGCGGACGAGGATGAGTCTGCGCTGGTCAATCGGGCACCGGTAGTTACCATTCTCGGTCACGTCGACCATGGCAAGACCTCCCTGCTGGATGTCATCCGTGAGACGAACGTGGCGGAAGGCGAAGCTGGTGGTATTACCCAGCATATCAGCGCTTATCAGGTTGAGATGAAGGGGCGCACGATCTCCTTCTTGGATACGCCCGGTCACGCGGCTTTCACGGCCATGCGTGCACGCGGTGCCCGGGGAGCCGATATTGTCATTCTAGTGGTGGCCGCCGACGATGGTGTTATGCCACAGACCAAGGAAGCCATTGCGCATGCCAAAGCGGCGCGTGTGCCGATTGTTGTGGCGCTCAACAAGATCGACAAAGCCAATGCCAACCCGGATAATGTCAAACAGCAACTGGCGGAGCAGGAACTTGTCCCCGATGAATGGGGCGGCAGCACAATGGTCATCCCGGTCTCTGCCAAGCAGAAACAAGGTATTGACGATTTGCTGGAAGCCATTCTTTTGGTCGCTGACAGCACCGACATCCGCGCCAATCCCGAAGGAAGCGTTATTGGGACGGTCATCGAAGCAGAAGTAGACAAGACTAAAGGCACGGTGGCAACCCTGCTGGTCCAGAACGGAACGCTTCGCTCCGGCGACATTGTGGTTGCTGGCAACGCCTATGGGCGTGTACGTGCCTTATTTGACTTCCGGGGAAAGCCTGTCAAACAAGTGGGTCCATCCACGCCAGTAGGTGTGTTGGGCTTTAATGACGTGCCTTCGGCAGGTGACTTGTTCCAGGTTGTAAACACAGATAAAGAAGCGCGCGCGATTATTGCGGAGCGTGTTGAAGAACAGAAACAAAGAAGCCAGGAAGGTAAAAAAGCTTCCCTGGAAGATTTGTTTGCTGCCTATCAGGCTGGCGAGGCCAAAGAATTGAGTCTGATCATCAAAGCTGATGTGCAAGGCTCGCTCGAGCCAATGATGTCAGAGCTGGAAAAGCTCGGCAAAGGTGAGATCGGTGTCAATGTGCTGCATGCAGAAACCGGTAACATTGGCGAAAACGACGTTATGCTGGCTTCTGCCTCACAAGCCATCGTCATTGGCTTCAATGTGCAGGCAGATGTTGCCGCACGTCGATTAGCTGAAAAAGAAGGCATCTCGATCCGTTTGTATGACATTATCTATCGCATGACCGAGGATATTGAGAAAGCTCTCAAGGGCATGCTCGACCCAGTGGTGACAGAAAAAGAGATTGGCCACGCCGAAGTGCTGGCTGTTTTCCCGATCTCGAAAGTAGGCAAGATTGCTGGTTGTAGAGTACGCGAAGGCGAATTGCGCCGCAACGCCAAGGTACGCCTGTTGCGCGGCGAAGACCTGGTCTTCGAAGGTGAAATGGCTTCGCTCAAGCACGAGAAAGAATCTGTGCGCGAGGTCCGCACCGGATTCGAATGTGGAGTTGGCTTGAAGAACTTCCATGATATCGAAGTTGGTGACGAACTCGTTTGCTACGTTTTGGAAAAATCTTCGTAAATATTGATGGGCGGGGGCATCCCCGCCTGATTAGCTTTTGGTAGACTATGCCATCAGGAATTAGACTTCAACGTATCGCGGATCGTATCCGCCAGGAGCTCTCGGAAATGCTTATCCGGGAGATCAGTGACCCACGCCTGCAGCAAATTTATGTCACAGATGTAACGGTGGACAGGGAATTGGCCTTTGCGGATATTTACGTTTCGGCAGTAGAAGGGGGGGAGCGTTCCAAGGAAGTTTTGGCTGGTTTGAAGAGCGCCAGCGGTTTCATTCGCCGGGCATTGGCCGAGCGCATTGACTTACGCACCTTTCCACGCCTACGCTTTCGCTGGGACCCAACTCCTGAGAACGCCGATCATATCGAGAAACTGCTCGATCAGTTGAAAAATAAAGACACTTAGTGGAGTTAATTAACTAGAATGACCGAAGATATCATCGCGGCAATCAAAGATCGTTTAGGGCACGCTCAAAAGATACTTATTACTTCACATGTGCGCCCGGACGGGGATGCCGTTGGCTCGCTGCTTGGGTTGGGCTTGGCTTTGCAGAACGCCGGGAAAACCGTCCAGATGGTGCTGGCTGATGGGATACCGTCCAGCTTCAATTATCTGGAGGGCAGTGACCGGGTCCGGAGAGAACCGGATGGAGATTTCGACCTGTTCATCACTGTCGATTGTGCAGATTTCAAACGGGTCGGTAAGCCGTTCCAGTCCTTCCGTCAACCAGATGTTAATATCGACCACCATATCACCAACGAGCGCTTTGGTGTCTTGAATTTGATCGAAGGGAAGGATGTCGCTACCGCGTCCATCCTGACCAAATATCTGCCAGCCTGGGGTTATGAGATCACCCGGCCGATAGCGGCTGCCCTGCTGACCGGTATCATCACTGATACACTCGGTTTCCGCACCTCGAACATGACTCCTGAAGCCTTGCGCCAGGCCGCGACGTTGATGGATACCGGTGTGAATATGTCTGAAATTTACATGCGTGGGCTGGTCCATCGTTCTTTTCCTGCTGCACGCTATTGGGGGGCGGGACTTTCTAAGCTGGCTTCTTCAGACGGAATTGTGTGGAGCGCACTGTCGCTTGAAGACCGCAAAGCGTGTGGCTATAGCGGGAACGATGATGCCGATCTTATCAATATGATCTCTGCAATTGATGGGCACAAAGTAGGTATGATTTTTGTCGAACAAAACAACAATCATGTAAAGATCTCCTGGCGTGCCCTGCAACACGGCGTTGACGTTTCACCCATCGCAACATACTTTGGCGGTGGCGGACACGCTGCCGCAGCTGGGGCAGATATCGCCGGTACTTTAAGTACAATTCAACCATTAGTACTAGACAAGACTAAAGAGATATTGAAACTTTAACCAAAACTTCAAGAAATGTGTAATAATAAGATAAGAAAGGGATGATTTAGGAGGAATTCGGAATGAATAGTCAGGATGTGAAGAACGCAATATCCGGCGTTTTGGTCGTCGATAAACCTGTAGGCATGACATCTCACGATGTGGTGCAAGCCATCCGTAATGGGACAGGGATACGCCGCGCCGGGCACACGGGAACGCTCGACCCGCGCGCTTCTGGTGTGTTGGTTGTATTGATCGGTCCGGCAGTGCGACTGAGTGAGTTCGTATCTGCTTCGGATAAGCGCTATCAGTCTATCATTCGTATGGGTAGCTCTACAGACACGTTTGATGCGGATGGCAAGTTCACTAGCGAGGATACACCCGTCACTGTGACGGAAGAGGAGTTTGAGAAGGTTCTTAAAAACTTCGAAGGCGAGATCGAACAGACCCCGCCGCAGTATTCCGCCGTCAAGGTGAAAGGCCGCAAGGCTTACGAAATGGCTCGCAAAGGCGAAGAAGTGGAACTTGAGCCGCGCATCATTCAAGTCCATCACCTGGAAGTGCTCGAATGGGCGCCCCCCGAAGTTGTGGTGGACGTGCATTGCTCATCGGGCACTTATGTTCGTTCGCTGGCCAACGATCTGGGCGAAACGCTCGGCACTGGCGCATATCTGGTCGGCTTGCGCCGCACAAAGAGTGGACGTTTCACGTTGCGCGATGCGGTGCCTCTGCGAAAATTGCAGGAAGCCTTCCAGAGCGGTGACTGGTACCAGTATCTCATCCCGGCAGCAGAAGCGCTGGGCGATTGGGAAGCGCGCGAACTCGATCCCGACGAAGTGGAAGATGTGCGCCACGGGCATCGTGTAAAGGCTGATCCTGATACCAAGTTGGATAGCTGGGTGCGCGGCGTCAGCACGCAGGGCGAATTGGTAGCTCTCCTGCTCTGCATGGAAGGCGAAGAAGAAGGCTCCCGGGAATGGCAGCCTAAAAAGGTTTTCTTCCAATCCGGATAGCATAATGTAGTAGCGACTTCCCCGGCACCGCCCACTGGGGCAGGTGTAGTCGCAAATGAACGGCTAAAGCCGTTACTACAATGATTCATTATCGCTCATTAGAAGAAGCATCTCTACAAGATTCCTGGCTCACGATCGGTGTCTTTGATGGCGTGCATCGCGGGCATCAGGAAATTCTGGCAAACTTAACAGCAGGCGCGCATAAAAATAGCGTGCCTGCTGCTGTGCTTACCTTTTGGCCGCACCCTGCAGTGGTGTTGGGCAAACGCTACGACTTAAAAACTCTGACCACCCCTGAAGAACGCGCGGAACTACTGGGCGCGCAGGGCGTTGACGCAGTCGTCACCCATCCGTTTACCCCCGATTTTGCAGAACTCTCCGCACTGGACTTTATGCGCCTCGTCTCCCGACGCCTGGGCTTGCGCTCGTTATGGATAGGCTATGACTTTGCCCTGGGCCACAACCGCGAAGGCGACCTGGAACGTCTAACTGAGATCGGGGGAGAGCTTGGGTATGGGGTGCAGGCTATCGGTCCGGTGAAGAACGGCGAGGATGTGCTTTCGTCCAGCCTGATTCGTCAACGTATCCGGGAAGGGAACGTATCCCGCGCAACCGAAAATCTGGGTCGTTATTATGCCCTGTCTGGCCCGGTCGTGCATGGTGACGGGCGCGGGCGCAAGATCAACATCCCCACGGCCAACATCGATTACCCCAAAGACAAGGTTATCCCGGCTAATGGCGTGTACGCCACCTGGATTTGGGTGGACGGCCAGCGTTTCCCAGCGGCCACCAACATCGGCATCAACCCGACCTTCACGCCTGATAAGCAAACACCTAATGTAGAGGCCCATATCCTGGATTTCGACCGCGACTTGTACGACCAGGAAGTGAAACTTGAATTTGTTGAATACTTACGGGCGGAAATGAAGTTTGATAGCGTAGAAGCGTTGCTGGAAAAGATCCACGCGGATATTGCGCAAACGAGAGAAATTCTAGTCTGAGAAGATGCGAAGCGCTTACTTGCTCGAAATGCTAAAGTGACAGTCACCTGTAAGTGACTGTCACTTTTTTATAGAATTTTTTGTTGTATTTGCCTTTGCATTGTTCTATACTAATAGTTAAATAATTTGTCATTGCGAACCCCATGAGGGAGAAGCAATTTTCTCATTGCAAGGAGACTGCTTCGCTGCACTCACAATGACACCAGGCAAAGGAGGCAGTTATGGCACAGGCAGGTATTCATGGCATGGTAGCGGCAGCAGTGCGGAAATATGTTCCAGGGAAAGAGTGGCTGATGTTGGGGATCGTACTGGGCAGCATTTTTCCCGATATGGACAATATCGCAGTCGCGGTGGCGACGGTAGCAAAATTGCCCACGCACGGCCTGCACCGCACCTTTACACACAGCATTTTTACGATACTGTTGGTGATAGGCCTTTTCTACCTGGTTGCGACATTGACCAAAAAGCCGCGTTGGAAAACCTTTGGTATCGGTTTTGGTGTTGGCATTCTGATGCACGTGTTGCTCGATCTGGTCATCTGGTTCAACGGCGTGGAAATCCTTTGGCCGTTGCCCTTATGGGTTAATCTATGGGAAGGTTTCCAGGTCCCGGAATGGTTGGGCAAATTCTTGATGCCAGCCGAGTTCCTGTGCTTCGGACTATTCTTTCTGGTGTTGGCTGCGCTGGCGCGTAAACATCAAACGGATGCCGGGTACCAGTTCTGGTTACGTGCCTGGATGATCGTGCAATTCGTGTTGTTTGCGGCCTTCACAGTCATGGTCTATACCATGGATAAAGGCTTTATGACGGTCTATGGCGCGGTCTATTTGCTGTCATTGTTCCTGGCCTTTGGCATCGTAATTCGGATGAGGAATACGGTGGAGGCTTTGGGGTAGATCAGGCAAGAGCGACCCACCTGGTGTAAATAATGGCTTCTTCAGGCAAAAAGCCCTGACTAAATATCCAACAGGCAGGCCTTTACGAGTCGCCCTTAAACATATCCCCATGTAAAAAACCAACGCCCCGTTGACGCACGGGGCGTTTTCGTCTATATTCAGCCAAGCTCAAACCATATGCCGAAGGATTATTTATGCCCGCACCCAAACGAGAGATTTACTTGCTATCTTCCAAAGATCTATCCCCTGAAACGATCGCCGTTGCCTTTGCTAAGACATCCCGCTTTCCCGATTCCTTCCGTGACATTGCCGCTGAACTAACCGATGAAAAATCGGCCCAATTCCACGAGAAGTGGGTGGTCGGATATGGGCACGCCTCCGTGGCGGAACATGCCGTGCTGCATCTAGCCATCGAGAATTCATCTCGTGTCGCTATGGAGGCCATCGAGAGCAATCGGCTGGCCTCCTACACCGAGAAATCCACCCGTTATCAGAAATGGGATGCAGATTCTTTTTATACGCCGGTTGAGTTGGACGGACATCCGCTTCATGATGAGTACGTTGCTACCTGCCGCATGTTATTCGAAATCTACGCGGCTTCGTTGGAGCCGGTCAAGGCAGTGATCGCTGAACAGGTTCCGCGCCGCGATAACGAAAAGGATGAAGCTTACGACCGCCGCATCCGCTCCCGTTATGTGGACGTGTGCCGCTTCATTCTACCCGCAGCTTCACTCGCCAACGTGGGCATGACGGCCAACGGACGCGTGATCGAGAACTCTATCCGCAAGTGGTTGTCCAGCCCGTTGGCGGAAGTGCGTGAGATAGGCGAGACGGTCAAGGCTGTGGCGCAAGGCGAGTTGCCGACGCTGGTTAAGTATGCAGATGCGGTGGAGTATCTTGTAGAAACAAGTGAAGCCCTCACCCATCGCCCCTCTTCCTTAGGGAGAGGGGTTGGGGAGACGGGAGATTGGTGCTCTACCGTCGATTACGACAAAGACGGCGAAAACAAAGTCCTAGCTGCCGCGCTGTACCGTTTTGGGAATATGTCTTTTGCAGATGCGATGGAAAAGGTTCGTAATGTGTCAGTGCGTGAGCAGTTGGCCGAGTCTCTGCTGGGAAAGTTGGGGCGCTTCGATGTCCCACTGCGCGAACTCGAACACTGTACCTACACCTTCGACCTGGTCATGGATCAGGGTGCGTACGCCGAGTTCAAACGTCACCGCATGATGACGCAGACGCCGCAGTTGCAGACGGCTGCGCTGGGGTACACGACTCCGCGTCTTATCACGGAAGCAGGCTTCGGATCCGAGTATGAAGCGGCCATGGACGCGGCGCAGGCCATGTGGAAAAAACTCAACGAGTTCAATCCGTACATCGCGCAGTATGTCGTTCCCAATAGCTTCAATCGCCGCGTGCTGTCCACGTTCAATTTGAGAGAGGCGTATGCTTTTTGTCAGTTGCGGGCAGCCTCGAATGCGCATTTTTCCATCCGGTTGGTAGCGCAGCGCGTGTATGAAGAGATCACGCGCGTGCATCCGCTGTTGGCGAAATATATGGTGTTGCCGGATGAGCCTTGGGGGATGATTAGCGAGGAATACTTCAGTTAAGTGAAGACCTCCGATTTTTTCGAAAAAATCGGAGGTCTTTTTTTAGTCGTCTTCGTCTTTTTCTATCCCAAATATCTCATCGATCTGCGCCATGATTTCGGGAGTAAACTTATCCACAAACTGCATGGCCTTCATATTCTCATACACCTGTTCCACGCGGCTGGCGCCAGTGATGACGCTGCTGACATGGGGATTTTGCAAACACCAGGCCAGCGAGAACTGCGCCAGGTTGGCGCCCATCTCCTTGGCGATGGGTTCCAACGTCGCTACCCTGGCGAGTTTTTCCTTATCGGTCAGATGATCGTGCAACCAATCATAGCCATCCAACGTGCCACGGCTGTCCTTGGGAATGCCGCCCTGATACTTGCCGGTTAACAGTCCCGAAGCCAGTGGGCTCCAGGTTGTAGTGCCATATCCATATTCCTTGTAAACACGCTCGTATTCCGGGGTAAAACGATGGCGCTCGAACATGTTATAGATTGGCTGCTCCACGATTGGCTTGTGCAAATGATGTCGCTCAGCGATTTCGATGGCCATTGCAATTTCTGCCGCCGACCATTCAGAAGTACCCCAATATAGCGCCTTGCCCCATTCGATGATGTTGTGCATGGCCCAAACGGTTTCTTCGATGGGCGTGGTAGAGTCAGCGCGGTGGCAGTAGAGCAAATCTACGTAATCAAGTTGCAAACGCTGTAGCGAGCCATTGATGCCTTCGATCAGGCGTTTGCGGTTGAGCGTGTTGCGTTCGTTCGGGCCGTCTTCCAAGCCCCAGTAGATTTTAGTTGATACCAGGTAGCTGCCCCGCCGCCAGCCTAATTTTTTGAGCGCTGCCCCCATCACTTCTTCAGACTTCCCGTTGGCATAGATCTCGGCGTTGTCGAAGAAGTTCACGCCCGCATCATATGCGGCGGCCATCATGTCCACTGCGGAATCGACTCCCGCTTGATTGTGAAAGGTGACCCACGAGCCAAAGGAAAGCTCGCTTACCTGTATTCCCGCCCGACCTAGATGACGATACTTCATGTTGCCTCCTGAAAATTTTTATGTGCTGATTATACCGCTCAGCCACAAGTATAATCTGGGCATGAAACGGTCCCTGTTGCTAATCGTTTTCGTGCTCTCCGCCTGCGTACCGCAGACAGTGGAACAGACGCCCGTCCCCCCCCGGGCCTTGCTGCCTTATACTACGCGTACTCCTAGTGCCACACCCGAGGGGGTAGAAGGATTGGTCGCCGTGATTGAGACATCTCTGCCTTCGCCCACGCCATTTGTCTACGAAGTCCAGTCTGGCGATACGATGGGTGGTATCGCTCTCAAATTCGGAGTTTCATTGGATGAACTCATCACGATCAACCCGGATGTTTCCCCGAACAGTATGTCCATCGGGACGAAACTCAACATTCCCAGCAACCCGGCCAGCCCAACTGGCGTTTCAACCTCTACGCCTGTGCCTGCTACCATTAAACAAATCGAGTGCTATCCTGCAGCAGAAGAAGGCATGTGGTGTTTTGTGTTGGCCTATAACGATACACCGTATGTGATCGAAAACCTCTCCGCGCAGGTAACTCTGCAAGATCCAGATGTAGGTACTCTAACCAGCGCCCCGGCGCTTTCACCCCTGAATATCCTGCCGCCGAGCGCAGCCCTGCCGCTGATGGTCTTCTTCCCGCCTGAAGTGCCTGCAAATGTCCGCCCTCAAGTCCAACTACTAAGCGGCATCCACCTTCAAGCAGACGACGAGCGCTATCTGCCCGCCACGCTACACAACACTTTGGCAGAAATGGACAGTTCCGGGCGTAACGCGCAGGTCAGCGGAACAGTACGCCTGCTGGACGATGCGGCTCCTGCGAGATTGATCTGGGTGGCGGCAGTAGCTTATGATGATGCCGGGCGCGTGGTCGGCGTGCGGCGCTGGGAATCAGGTGCAGGAATACCACCTGGCGGCAGCCAGCAGTTTTCATTTGAAGTTTCGAGTTTGGCGGGGAAAATTGAGCGAGTAGAGTTTGTGGTGGAAGTAAGACCTTAGCTCCTCTCTCACTTCGTGACACCTCCCCAATTCCCCTGTGAACTTCAGCGGGAAAATAGGGAGGCCGGGTGGGGCCTATTTCCCTTCTAACCACATATATCTTTCAATCGGCATATCGATCGGCGTGAAAATGTAGCCCTTCACATACGGTTTAACCAACCGATACGAAAGCGAATGGATGGTAAACAGCACGGGGGCATCGTCCACGATCATTTGCTCGGCCTGCTGATACATCTCAATACGCCGTGTCACATCTTGTTCCACGCGCGCGGCTTCGAGCAGCTTATCCAGCTCGGGGTTGGAGTAGTCACCGCTGTTTTGCGCCGAGCCACTATGGAAGAGCACATCGGCGAAGTTCTCCGGATCGGGATAGTCCGCGCACCAGCCGCCGCCGAAAATTTGTCCATGCTCACCCGCGTATATCTTGTCTATGTAATAATTTGGTTCCAGGTTCTCCACCATAATTTCCACACCCAGCACCTGCTGCCACATTTGCGCCAGGGCTGCCACGTCCGCGCCGATGTTGGAGCCAATCCCTGCGTCTGTGTAGATGATTGGCGGCAGGTTTGATCCATATTTTGATTCGACCAGATGTTGGCGAGCACGCTCTGGGTCATAGGGCAGGCCGTTCAGCCCGATATTGAAACCGGGCAGGCCGGGCGGGAAAATGCCGATGGCGGGCAATGCCCGCCCGTTGAGAACCACGTTGATGTATTTCTGACGGTCAAATGCCATCGAGAAGGCCTGCCGCACCTTGACATCGTCAAAAGGCGGCTGAGTTGTGTCGAAGGTCACGTAGCCAGTGCACAGGTTCACGCCGGTTACCAGTTCGTTGTGTAGCGGTTCGGTTGGCTCGAGAAAGCGCTCGGCGGAACCATACGATATGCCGGTTATGTCGATTTCACCCGCTTCATACAATCGCAGGCCAACACCGCTATAAAGTTTAACGATCACAGTCGGAATAGAGGGCTTTCCCAGATAGAAATCGGGATTGGCTTCGTAGGTGATTTGCTCGAAGCGTTGCCACTCGGTCAGTTTAAAAGGGCCGGTGCCGTTGGGCGTGCGGAACCATTCAATGCCCGATTCTACATTGGCTTTATCCAACACGAAAGCAGTTGAATAGGTCAACTTGAGCAAGAAATAGGGCTTGGGCGCGTCAATTGTCACTTGTAGGGTGTGCTCGTCCAGCGCCTGCAACCCCGAAACGTGTTCTGTTTGACCAGCGGCCATTTCGCGTGCGCCAAGGATGTCGCCCAAATAGGTCAACGCGGTATCAGAACTCAATGTAGGGTTAAGAGCGCGCTCCCAGGAGTAGACTACATCCTGCGCGGTCACCGGACGCCCATCGTGAAATTTGGCATTCTCCCGCAAGTGGAAGGTGTAAACCATGCCGTCTGAGCTGACATCCCATGTTTCGGCCAGGTCGGGGGTCAGGTTCAGGTGGGGATCGAAGGCGACCAGTCCGCTGTAGACCAGCTTGTCCCCGGAGCCGTGTGTGGTAGCGGGGTCGTACTCACGTGGATTGGTGCTCTCGCCTCCTGCCAGGACCAGGGCCTGCTGAGGCGATCCCTGAAATGGCTTCCCGGCTGATGCGTTTCCCGCGAACCCCGCAACGACTGCGACCAGCATTGCGAGGGTGACAAATATAAAAACCTTACGCGCCTGGTTCATTATCATCTCCTTTGCGCTTCTGAGATGCAAGGTAAGCGCCCAGCGCCAATACACCGATGAGCAGTACTAAAACGCAGCAAACGGCAGCCAGCATCAATGTCAGGGTAAAGGGTGGGCCGTTTGGTTGTGTTTGCGGCTCCGCGCTGGAGGATGTTGGGATGGCGTGGGGTGTTGGAGTTACTACCAGCGGCGCTCCGGCGAAGGGTACATACGTGGGGACGAAGGTCGGGGGTGGTTGGGTGGTTGGTTGCGCAGAAGCAGTTTGCGGCGCAGCCCCGACCGCTTCGCGCCAGGCGTTATCGAGCCCGTCAATATCAAATCCATAGACAGTCAGCAGTGCATCGTCAACGGTGGTCCCATCACGAAGGGCGATCAGCAAGGCATTCATTTTATCTTGTCCGTATGTTTCGATCAGGAATTTAACGATGCTGTAGGACTGGCTGTAGGAGAGATAGGCCCGGCTGGGAACTTCAGAAAATCCACCGCTGAGTGAACGGACACTGAGCAACTGGTTGTTGCTGATGGCTTCGTTAAGCTGGGCTTCGGCGGAAGGATCCAGTGCGCCTTCGCTGTAAACAGCCAGGCCTTCGCTAAGCCAGGTGGGCACATCGCCCAGGCAGGAGAAGGTGAGATGGCCGACCAACACGTGGGTGAGTTCGTGGGCGATGGTGGTGCGCCCCCATTCGAGATCGCGCTGGGAGATTCCGATGATAACGATATTGTGATCGGCAAAAGCCAGGCCACCGGTCCAAGATGGTTCGTACAGGATAGCATCTTTCATATCGTCAGTGTTAGCGTAGATGTAAAAATTAATTGGCTCATTGGCTTGCAAACCGGCATCGTTTTGCAGGCGTTCCAACCCGTTTTGGGCGGCATTAAGCAAATCATTTGCAAAAGCTTGATTCCCGGAATACCAGTGTAAGTTGATGGGGTCAGATGTGACAGTTTGCCAATCGTGTTCAGAATCGAGCCAGGTTAGAGTCTGTTTCTCGGAAACGTTTTCTACTCCGTTCTCATCAGTATAGCGCCAGCGCCACCACAGTGTCGCCCCGGGGGGGAGCGAGCCGGATTGTCGCATTTCCCAGGTCCATTCAGGAATAATGGTTGTACCTGGGGTGAATTGCGGAAAGGCTTTGGCGAGGACAGTACCACAAGTTAACTGCTCTGTGCCGTATTCAAGGATCACTGATGTGATCGAGATGTCGCTTTGGATGGTTGCACGGAAGGTGATACTTTCGGGAAAGTTGAGTGTGGGCTGGTCAGTTACAACGTCCCCAGATGGGGCAGCGGATACAACTTCGGATGGAGAAAATGTAAGGGTAGCGAGCAACAGACTCAAGGTCAGAAAAAGAAGCGATAACTTGATTCGCATGGGGCCTCCAAAAACTTGAAAACGAGATGAGTTTATCATAGCCGTGCAATCCCTTTCAATATTGTCAACCTGCCAAGTTTGACGCATCAATACCTTGCATGTATAATCTTTTCACGCCCCCCATCTGGGGGAGTTATTTGAGGCACGCTATGGCGTTACGTGGAAATTTACGCGATTTTACGATCACACAACTCCTAAATCTTATCAATCTGGCAGGCAAGACCGGTACGTTAGTCGTAGATGGGTCTGCTGACCAGGCTCATGTTGCGTTCCAAAATGGGAAACTTGCCTTCGCGCGAATCGGACAGGAAGATAATCGCCTGGCAACGGTGTTGCATCGTGCCAAAAAACTGACGGTCAATCAGTACCGTGCGATTGTAGAGCGTGCAGGTGAAATGACGGATAAAGAATTGGGGTTGTTGCTGATAAATGCGGGGTATGTAACGCAGGAAGATATTCTTATCAACTTGCAGGATTATTTTACAGAGTCTATCCGGCGGTTGTACACCTGGGTGGAAGGGTCTTTCCGATTTGAAGCGGAACTGCTCCCACCGGATGATCGCATCAACGTTCGTTTGGACCTGGAAAATTTAATTATTGAAGGGTCGCGACAGTTGCGCGAATGGGAGCAATTGCAGGACGAAATCCCAAGCCTGGAAATGGCTCTGAAATTCACCGACCGACCGCTGAAAAATGTCAACTTGAGCGTGGAAGAATGGCGGGTTGTTTCATACATTAATCCGAAGAATACGATGAAGCAGATTGCCAGTGCCAATAAGATGAATGATTTGGATGTCCGCCGCATTGTGTATGGCTTGCTGCAGGCTGGTCTGGTTGACATTGTTCGCCCAGAAGGTGTGAAGGTCGCGCAAAGCCCGAAGATGTTCCCAACCCAGAACAAGGAAGAGCAAAAGTCTCTGGTGAATAAGCTTATCGGACGCATTCGTTCTCTGTAAACATCACGCTTGGGAAGGATTTGGAATTATGCAAACAGTCAAAATGGTTGTGACAGGCCCCTTCAGCGCTGGCAAGACTGAATTTATTCAGTCTGTCAGTGAGATTGATGTTGTTGCTACGGAGCGAAAGATCACGGGCGCTGATGAACGTTCGGTTAAGGAAGCTACAACCGTGGCGATGGACTTTGGTCGCATCACAGTGGACGAAGACCTGGTACTTTATCTATTTGGAACTCCCGGTCAAAAGCGTTTTGACTTTATGTGGGAGATCCTTTCTGAAGGTATGTTGGGTTTTATTGTAATGGTAGACAGCACCAGGCCAGAAACCTTTCGCGAAGCGCGTTCGATCCTGGAAACTTTCCGTGCTTATGCGCCTACACCTTATGTTGTGGCTGCCAATAAGCAGGATAAAAAAGATGCCTGGGAGTTAGAGGATATGCGTCACGCGTTACGCCTGGATCCGCAAGTGAAGTTTTTACCCTGCGTAGCGACAGAGCGTGACACAGTAAAAGAAGTTTTGCTGGAATTGTTGTACAGTATCCTTGCAGAAATGGAGACCGGGGGGTAGGGGGACGACCGGTATTTAGGTTCAGTGTCTTCAATCACTACAGACCAGGGAATCGTTCATTACGAAGTTTACGGGCGTGGACGCCCAGTCATCTTGTTGCACGGTTGGCTGGGTTCTTGGGGTTTGTGGCAGGAAACTATGGCTTATTTAGGCCAGTATTATCGCACTTATGCGCTTGACTTTTGGGGATTTGGGGAATCAGGCAAGAAACGTGAAACTTACGCCGTACAGGATTTCGTCAGTTTAGTAGACCAGTTTATGAACCAGTTAGGCATTGCGAAGGCCCCACTGGTTGGTCACAGCATGGGTGGGACGGTCAGTTTATCGGTAGCAATCAAGTATCCTGAACGTGTATCGAAGGTAGTGGTGGTCGGGTCACCCATTGCTGGTTCTTCGCTGGCGTTGCCGCTGAAGTGGGCTGGGTATCGCCCCATTGCATTTTTGCTCTTCAATATGATGGGCGCGTTTCGATTCGGTATGCGGGTTGCTTCGCCATTCATCTGCCGCGATCCGCGTTTCTCAGATATGATGGACCGCGATCTTTCCCGAACAACTGTGGAATCGTTCTTGCGTAGCATTGCTTCATTACGGCGTACGGACTTGCGCCCGATGCTGGATGACATCAAAATTCCTGTGATGGGCATGTATGGGGATAAGGACAACATAGTCAGCCCAAAGCAGTGGAAGCCACTTTCTGCAGGGGTAGAGCAAAATAAAACCGAGCGCTTTCCGAAGGCCGGGCATTTCATCATGCTGGATGAATCTGAGCCTTTCATGCACAAGCTCAAGTTGTTTCTTGACGAAGAACCGCCTGTTGCATGATGGATACATCCATCGACTTTTACTTCCCGAATAAATTGGGGCGTATTGTGTTATTAGCGTTCGAGGAAGTCATGGGGAAGAATGGGCTCAATGCTGCTCTTAATCTGGCATCGCTTTCTTACCTGATCGAAAATTATCCGACGAATGATGAGAAACAGGTTGTTTCTTTTGAAACATTCAGCCAATTACAAAAATCCCTAGAACAGGGATTTGGTCCGCATGCCGGGAGAGGACTTACTCTACGTGCCGGGCGAGTTTTTTTCTCGAATGGGTTGCGTACTTATGGCCCTGAATTAGGTTTGAATGATACAACTTTTCGCTTGCAGCCCCCTGATTTGAAGTTGATGGATGTTTTACGCACAATGACAGTTTTTTTTAACCAAAAAACAGACCAAAAGATATCTTTGAATGAGTCGGAAGATAAAATCCTTTGGAAGGTTGAACGCTGTCCTTGGTGTTGGGGGAGGCGCGAATTTGAACCATCTTGTCAATTTACTGTGGGTATGTTGCAAGAAGCGTTATACTGGGTTAGTGGCGGAAAGTTTTATAATGTAGTTGAAGAAACCTGCATTGCACAGGGTAATCCCGCCTGCCTAATTGTTATTTATCGGAACCCATTGACTTGAATCTTGCAAATTTGTTAAGAATATTCTTTTCAAGAGGCTGCCAGGTTGTGAGAAAATAAATTAAATGTTGAAGATCATTCTAAATACCCCTCATATCATAAAGCCGTTCAACGAACGTGCGCGGGATTTGCGCATTCAAAACCAACCACTCTGGCTCTATCAACGCAACATGCTTGCTCCTTATGTGACCAGCGAACGCGAGTTAGAGCCCGGAAAGCGCCTGCCGCTTGTACGCGACCCAACCCTGGTTTATCGAGACAATTTATATTTCGACGAACCATATATCTCTGAATTCATGAAACAAGCGAAAAAACGTAAACGCGCCGTACGGGCAGCTTTTTCGATTGATGATCCAGCATTTAAAGAACACGCTCTACCTCTCTCAACATCTTATACTCCTGCTGGCGATCTGTTTTTAGCCGATCTATGGTATTACCCAAATGGCCCGGTTGCTGACGTGGACCCGCTGGTGATCGATCTGGGTTCGCGTGAGATGGGATACTACCATGTTCCCACCTACATGGCGGATCAAACCGGCGATCTGACATTCAATGTTCCGTTGCGGGCTTTGATGGCAATTGATTCATGGGTGCATATACATTTGGTCGATGTTGTGTTTGGACTTTTTGCGCGTGGGGCGCGTTTTGAAAAACGTCTGAATGAAGATACCCCTTATAAGTTGAAAGTTATCAGCAAAGCGCTTTATGAAGGACGCCAGTTGCTCGAAAGCTCCGAACTGGTCACTATTGGAAAAAACTGTGTGATCGATCCGCGTGCAGTTATCCATGGGCCTACAACCATTGGAGATAATGTCATTATCAACGCTGGCGCTGTGATCGAAAATTGCATTATCGGCAATAATGTAAATATTTCTCAGGATGTTCAATTGATGCTCTCTGTTGTGGGAGATGGAACCTTTCTGCCATTTCGTGCGGCCATGTTCATGACCACTATTATGGAAAACAGCATGATCGCGCAAAATACTTGTTTGCAAATGTGCGTTGTAGGACGTAATACGTTTATTGGTGCGGGTTCCACTTTTACTGATTTCAATCTGGTACCGGCTCCCATTCGCGCGCTGGATGGTAAGAATAACCTGAGTCGTTCTAATCGACCTGTGATTGGCAGTTGTGTGGGGCACAATTGTCGCATCGGCTCTGGTATGATCGTCTACCCGGCCCGTACAATTGAATCAGATGTAGTGTTAGTGGCTTCTAAAGATAGACGTGTTATAGACCGTAATGTAAGCTATGAAGAAAGCGACCACCACCGCTTGAAAACTTCATCTTTACATCAAGTGCTCTACCGTCCGCAGGCGGAACAACCGGAGGTGGAATCCTGGTAGGGCGATGGATACGTTTGCTTTTATCATTCACCCGATTGACCCTAAGCGGGATGTCAGCCGGAAATTTCCGTTTTTAGGACGCGTTCTGACAGTAGGGCAGATAGACTTTTTTTCAACGTTCTTTCCCCCTATCTATATTTCAGAGATTGAAGGCATTACCTCCATTTCTACCGGGAAACAGGTGAAGGGTTGGTTCATCGCTGCACCTTACACACCCAGACGAATGTTGGAGTTGCCAGAGCGGGTTGTTTATCGTAAGATTGTGCAGACAGGCCGTATGGCCGAACGTCTCGGAGCCCGGATATTGGGCCTGGGTGCCTTTACATCGGTCATTGGCGATGCCGGAGTGACCATCGCCCGTTCGCTGGATGTACCTGTTACTACAGGTGATGCATATACTATATCCATTGCGGTGCAGGCGATTCGTGAGGCAGCCCGCCTTATGGATATTCCGCTGCGTAATGCGACGGCTGCGGTGGTAGGTGCTTCGGGTACGATTGGCCGGATCTGTGCCGAACTGTTGGCAGAGGATGTAGAACGGTTGTATTTGATCGGCCGCAGGGAAGAGCCATTGATTGAATTACGAGAGCTGGTATCGGGTCCAGGAAGAGGTGAATTGATTGTCAGTACAACGATGGATGTTTTGGCCGAGTCACAACTAATTTTGACGGTGACGAGTGCAATCCAAGATGTCATCCATCCTGAGCATTTGTTGCCCGGGAGTGTTGTGTGTGACGTGGCGCGACCTCGTGATGTTTCTGCAATGGTAGCAGCGGAAAGAGATGATATATTAGTGATTGACGGTGGAATGGTTGATGTGCCAGGCCCCGTTGATTTCCACTTTAATTTCGGTTTTCCGCCGGGCAAATCCTATGCCTGTATGGCAGAAACGATAGCTCTGGCTCTGGAAGGTCGTTTTGAAGATTACACGCTCGGCAAGCACATTACTCGTGAACGTGTAGATGAGATTACAACCATTGCCGAAAAGCATGGCTTTCGCTTGAGTGGATTCCGTTCGTTCGAGCGAGAAGTAACGCCGCAGAAAATTGAATCCGTGCGCCAGAATGCCCGAAAAAGGGCTCGGCGCGTATAAAGGAGGCTCTATGGGTAAGCCCCGCCTTTTGGTCGTTGAAGACGACCTCGATATCGGGAATATGCTGAAAATTTATTTCAGCGGCCTGGAGTTTGATGTGGATGTAGCTGTCCGCGGCACCGATGCGTTGGAAAAGACTAAGCAGGTGCTACCGCACTTGATTGTGCTGGACATCATGTTACCGGATATTGACGGGTATGAAGTTTGTCGCAATTTGCGGACAAGCACACGTACCAGCCACATCCCGGTGATATTCCTGACGCAGAAGGACGAGCGCAGCGATAAGTTGCAAGGCCTTGAACTGGGCGCGGATGATTATATAACCAAGCCCTTCGATATCGAGGAATTGAAGCTGCGTGTGCAAGGCGCTATCCGCCGTTCAGAGCGTGAAAGCCTTACAGATCCGCGTTCAGGACTCCCGGCAGGTCGTTTGATCGAGGAACAGTTACGCAATATCATCCGCGAGAAAGATTGGGCACTGATTGATATTAGCATCAACCATTTCAACCCTTTCCGCGATGTGTATGGTTTTGTGGCCGGCGATGATGTGTTGCGCTTCTCCGCCATGATGATCGGTGAAGTAGTGGATGAAACCGGTACTTCGGCGGATTTTATCGGTCACGCAGGTGGCGATAACTTCATTATTATTACCACTGAAAACGCCGCTCCGTCGATCAAGCAACGTTTGAAAGATCGGTTTGAAGTAGAAGTGCAAACACACTACAATTTTATTGATCGTCAACAGGGATACATGGTGGCTCAGACATCGGATGGCCCTGCCAATGTGCCATTTATGACCCTGGCAGTTGGCGTTGTTGTGCCTTCAGAGTATGGATTTGCCGACATTCGCGAAATCACAGAAATGGGTGCAGAAGCGCGGCGCAAGGATACTCCGGGCGAATTAGTGGAGTAAGGATTTCGTTGGTAATGGAAAGCTTGGGCCTGGGTCTGGTTTTGGTTGTTGTCGGATTGGTATTTGTATTACTGGTCCGGATTTTGTTGCGGATATTGCTATCTGGCAACCAACCTATAACTAACCTTCCAGTTTCTTCCTTGTTGACTCCTGATAATTTGGAGCAAAAGGACGCCGTTATCATCATCCAGGGTGGTGGCCGAGTTGAATATTTGAATAGAGCTGCTCGACAGTTGTTTGGCCTAAATGAGAATGAACAGGCCGAATTGGAACGCTTGACGCGTTACACACGGCCTTCCAATGAATTCTTATCCCTCCTTTCCAAAGAAAGCCAAAAACGAATCTCCATTGGTACTCAACTGACAGAGGCGACTTCTTATCTCGTACCTGGGCTAACTCCTCTAATGATGGTAGTTCTTCGAATTCTGGATCTTACTCCAGCATTATCTATGGGTGATGATGGGCAGGTTTCCGCCTCGATTTTACGCTCGATCACTGACTTTGGAAAGTCGATTTCAAGCAGTCTCAACCTGGATGATACTTTACAGGCCATCCTGGAAAATGTTGGACGGTTGATTTCTGCAGATACCTTAGAGATCAAAGTTTGGGACGAAGCCAGTGAGCTATTGATTCCGTATCGTTTTGAAGGGCGCTCAGGTGAACCTCGTACCCTGCGACGTGTGAATAGATCTTATTTTGGTGATTATGCCGATTTGCTGCTAAAGGAACATAAACCGCTTTTTCTCTCGGAAACTGTTCCAGGAAACGGCGAAACAGCGATCAATGGCGCAACGGAACCCTATTCGGTTCGATCCTACATCGGTATTCCCCTGCTGGATGGTGGAAATCTGATAGGCACACTTGAAGTCGGTCAATCAGCAGAAAGCAGCTTCAGCCAGCATGATCTGGAACTGCTCCAACTGGTGTCTGGACAAGCAGGAGTGGCCATCCGCAATGCGTTGCTCTATGAGGCAGAACAACAACAAACAGCCGAGTTGACTGGCATTGCGAACCTAGCACAAGCCGTGAGCGTAAGCCAGGATATGAAAGAACTATTTGAGCGCCTGGTCAAGAGTGTATCTCCTTTGTTTGATGTTGAAATTCTTGGTTTTTTACTTTATGACGAGGGCAAGCGCACGCTCGAAGGGCAGGTCCCGTTTCAAGGGCTACCTCCGCACATTGTGGAAATATACCGCACGAACCTTCCCGACGAGAAAGTTGCTTCCGATGTAATCGCATCTCAAAAATCCCTATTGACCATAAATGCTGCGGAAGATGAAACCTGGGATGCGCTCGGTATCCAGAACCTGGCGCAGGCTGCCAGTTTGCGCGATTCAGCTTTGGTGCCGTTGTTGGCTGGCAGGCGTCTGATCGGTTTTATGCAATTATCTAATCATCGACAGGGTGTTGTTGCCTTCTCCGGTGAAGAATTACGCTTAATGAATATCGTTGCCAATCAGGCCACGGCTATTATCGAGAATGCAGTACTGGTGCAGCAAGCGCGTCAACGTGCTTACCGCTCTGATGCGCTGCGGCGTGTTGCAAGCCTTTCAGCATCTGCCGCTTCAGTGGATGAGGTGTTGGTACATTCAATCCGCGAGTTGGCGCATCTTTTCCAGGCTGATTCAGCGGCAATCTTTTTGATGGATGAACAAAACGGCGAATTACAGCTCCATAACGGAAGCATTTACGGGGTCGAGGATGATGCGGCGGAAGCATTGTCGCGCATGTTTGTGACAGATTTGCAGTATCGGTCGACTGTATCAGGCAGTCAAAAGTCCTTCATTTCTGGCAACTTGAGCAGTGACCGACGGGTCTTGCCGGTTTATCGTCCAATTATTACAACATTGCACATGGAATCGGCGATGGTTGTGCCCTTAGTGGTGCGTGAGCGCGGTTTGGGTGAATTGATGCTGGGGAGTCGAAAGCCTGAGTTTTTCAACTCATATGACTTGCAGGTGGTGACAACAGCTGCCGGACAACTTGCATCTGCGTTGGAAAGCGCTCGCCTGGTTAGCCAGACGGATGAGAACCTGCGTACTCGTGTAGATCAGTTAACTGCCGTGATGCGGATTAGCCGTGAATTGAATGCTTCGTTAAATGTAAACAAGTTGATGGAATTGGTACATGATGAGAGCGTGCGTACCACGCGTGCAGACTGTGGCACAATTTTGCTTTTTGATCGGCCAGTTACGGAAGACAAACCAAATATTCAATTCTCCGTTGGTTGCCCTGTAGATGATAACCTTGTCGATATGCTTGCACGTATTGCCAGTTCTGATGAAGCGCTGGTGATCGCAGATTTTGAGGAAGACGAACTACCAGCTCCGCATAGCGACGCGCGCTCTGCTTTATTTGTCCCCATTTATCAAAATGGTAACCTTGCTGGCGTCATTAACCTGCATGCCAGTAAGCCAGATTTTTTCACCACAGATATCGTAGATTTAGTGCAAACCCTGGCAGTACAGGCATCCATTGCCTTGAACACAGCCAGCCAGTATCAAGCAGAACACCAACGCGCTGAGTTATTGCATCGCCGTGCTGAAACAATGTCAGGCCTGACAGAAATCAGTTATGCGATCAATTTTGATCAACCCATCGAACAGCAATTACGTGCCATCGGAAATGCTGTTCGTGAATCCACACCTTTTCAGGCGGTGCTTTTCAGCGTATATGAACCGGAAACCGGGTTGTTGCGCCGGGTAACAGGGATAGGATTCTCACAAGATGTGTTGGGTGAAATGCTGGGTCGCAAGCAGCCCCTGACAAGCATCCAACAATTGCTCAAGCCGGAATTCCGCATCAGCAAGTCGTATTTCATCCCAGCGGATAAGACGCCTGTTATGCCAGCGGATGTCCATACAGTCACGTTGGAGCTTAATGGAGACACGAGCTCGGCGAACGCTTGGAATCCGGATGATTTTTTCCTCGTTCCCCTAAACGATGCACAGGGGAATCCACTGGGGCTGCTCAGCCTGGATGCACCGAATGACGGGTTGCGGCCTGACAAAACTACGATTGAAACCATTGAGATATTTGCAGCACAAGCTTCACTGGTGATTAGCAATACAACACGATTTGGTGATCTGCGCAATCGTGTGGAAACGCTTTCATCCGGCCTGCAACGCCAGCAACGGTTGCTCAGCGTAAGTCAAAATGACTTGCCGCTTCTCTTGCGCAAGGATCTGGAGCAAACTATCTCCATCCACAATTTGGACCGTCGAGCGCAGCGAGTCCGTGCTGGGTTAGCGATCACAGAATCTGTCAGCCGTCAATTGGATTCATCCTCTGCGTTGCTGGCGTTAGGGCGCGAAGTACTCACCCAACTTGGAATGTCGGTGGCGTTGGTAGCTGAAGATGCACCTGAAGGTCCGCGCCTATTGCATGTTCTGGGCAGCGTACCACGTGCCACTAGCCCGGAAACGTTGTTTGGCCAGCGTAATCCATTACGTGCTTGTTTACAAACAGGTGAAACAATTCTGGCAGCAAATGAAGATGAAGCAGATGAATGGCACGATACGCCTCTACTCAGCGGTTTGCGTGCAAAAGCTTTTATTTGCTTGCCTGTTATTGTTCAGAAAAAGACCATAGCAGCCATCATGGCAGTAAGTCCGGAGGCGATGCCAGCATTCACGGATGAAGATCGTCAAGTCTACTATCAAATTGCACGTCAGACGTCCGTAATCTTGCAGAATATTTCCCTGCTGAGTGAAACCCGTCGCCGCTTGCAAGAAGTGGATTTGTTACTCGATTTCAGCCGTCAGATCAGTGGTTTATCGCCGGATGAAATCGTCCAGGCGTTGCTCGAAAGTGCTCGGCGGGTAATCCAGCCAGCTGCGCATGCAGGTGTGGTTTTACTGTGGGATGAGGTTACTTCACAACTGACACCTCGAGCCTGTGCTGGTTATGCAGACAATGATAGTGTGATCAAAATCAGTTATCAATCTGGCGAAGCGTTACCAGGTATGGTGTTCGAATCGAAATCCCCGCGTCGTGTGGATGAGATGAATTTTGCACGAGATTACGCGCTTTCAGCAGAAAACCTGTTTTTATTCCGTCAGGCTACGGGTGGTCGCATGCCTGTTTCTACTTTATTGATCCCCATTGTGGCGGGCGCTCAAGGGTTGGGCGTTTTAGTTTTAGATAATTTCAACACGCCAGCCGCATTTAAGCCAGAAGATGAGACTCTACTCCTGTCACTTACACAGCAAGTGGCGCTTTCACTGGAAAATGTCCGTTTGGTGCATGCGACTCAGGAGCGGGCCGGTCAACTCCAGGCATTGAATGATGTTGCCACTTCCATGACTTCGAGCCTGCGGAGTGAAGAATTGGTAAGTTCTTTGCTTGATCAGTTACGTCCTGTTCTGCCTTTCGATACAGCTACGTTATTGTTACTTGAGGAAGAACACTTACGTGTTGCGGCTGCCAGTGGATTTACGGATTTAGAACAACGGCTGGGATTAACTGTTGCTGTGTCGGACAGCGCTTTGTTCCAGGAAATGATTCGTGTTGGGGAACCCATCTCAGTAGTTGATGTGCGGGGAGATTCGCGTTTTCCACAGATAGAAACACCGCGCTTATCTTGGTTGGGCATTCCGCTCATTTCTAAAAGTGAAGTGGTTGGTGTGATTGCGCTAGAGAAGTGGCAATCAAGCTTCTATACACCAGAGCATGTACAGGTGGCAACAACCTTTGCCGGTCAGGCAGCGGTTGCCCTGGAGAATGCGCGCCTTTATGAAGAAAGTGTAAACCGCGCAGCGGAACTTGATCAGCGCTCCCAGCGTCTGGCTTTATTGAACCGTTTCTCTTCTCAACTGAGCGGATTATTGGTTGCTGATGATATCCAGAAAGTCACAGCAGTAGAATTGCGGAAGGCTTTTGCCGCTATGCGGGTTTCGGTCGTGCAGTTAGAAGGACAATCGGCAACCTGGACTTTCGCAACTCCAAAGCGAAATGCTAAGCTGCCTCAAACATTACCAGATGCTCCGATATTCGAACATTTACGCGAGTCACATGGTGTGTTCACCACCAAAGATTTCCTGGGAGAGTCTACTGTGGCACCATTGGCTCCTATGCTTGGCAAAGAAACAAGTTGTGTGGTGGCATTGCCCCTCATAAGTGGCGGTATCCTGCGCAGCATCCTGTTTTTGCAGTTACCTGCTCAAGAACGTCCAAGCACATCGGAAATTGAGTTGGCTCTCACGGTTGCCAATCAAGCTTCTGTAGCGCTTGATAGCGCGCGTCTGTTCCAGGAAGCCCAGCGCCGTGCACAAGAAACAGCGGTGTTGGCAGAGGTCGGTCGTGATGTTTTATCTACGCTGGATCTTGAAGATGTGCTGGAACGTATTGTTGCCTATGCAAAAGACTTGCTCCAGGCCGAGACGAGCGCAGTCTACCTTCCTGAACCTGACTCGAATGTGTTGCGCGGAATTGCTGTTGTAGGAAAAGATGCAGAGGAAATCAAAAACTTTCCTTTGGCTATTGGTGAAGGGATTTTGGGCGATATTGCGAAACAAATGGTGGGTGAAATTGTTAATGATGCTGAGAATGATTCGCGTGCCCGGACAATAGAAGGGACGCAGGAAAGTTTGCATGAACACTTAATGAGTGTTCCTGTTCTTTCAAAAGAGCAGTTAACCGGTTTGATGGCTATTTGGCGTACTGGCAAGGGTTTAGAATTTACAAATGTTGAGTTGGAGTTCTTGAACAGCCTTGCACAACAGGCGGCTGTAGCGATCGAAAATGCACGTCTGTTTGCTGAAACACAGCGCCTGGCGGAAGAACTCGAACAAAGAGTGATTGACCGTACAGCTGAGTTGGAAAGCGAGAAAGCCAACACCGAAACCCTGCTGCGTATCCTGACAGAAGTTTCCGCCAGCCTTGATCTGGACCGCGCCCTCAGTCGTACGTTGGCTTTGCTGAATGAAGCCGTTGGCGGGGAGCAAGGTACAATCATGCTCTTGCACGCCGAGGACAACTTGCTGCACTACCGTGCAGGTTATGGTTATTTGACGGGCAAGGATGAACTGTCAGAGGGCCGTGGCTTCACGCTTAAGGTTGGAGAAGGTTTGGCAGGCTGGGTGGTCGAGACTCGCGAAGCCACGTTAATTAAAGATCTGCACAAAGACGAACGATGGGTCAAGGCAGGATCTACTTCGAGCGAGCACCGCAGTTCGATTGTTGCGCCCTTGTTGGTTGGCGAAGATGTGATCGGTGTATTGATGGTTTTCCACCGGAATGTCGGTTATTTCGGACCGGAACGTTTAGGCATGGTAAAAGCCATTGCCGGACAGGTTGCTATTGCCATCAACAATGCCCATTTGTATGAATTGATCCGCGATCAGGCTGAACGATTGGGAAGCATGCTGCGAAAAGAACAGGAAGAAGCCAGCCGTTCGCAGGCTATTTTGGAGGCTGTGGCTGACGGAGTGGTAGTGACTGGCCCTGATAACAGGATCACTTTCCTGAACAGTTCTGCTGCCGCTATACTTGATCTCGAAGCGGAAAAGGTTATTAACCATTCTCTAGATACCTTTGGGGGTATATTTGGCAAAGCTGCTGGCACATGGATGCAAACCATTAATGACTGGTCGAATGATCCAGCCTCTTACCAGGTCGGTGACTCGTATGCAGAGCAGTTGGAACTCGAGGATAGCCGTATCGCGCTGGTGCATCTGGCCCCGGTTATCTTGCAAAACGATCTCTTGGGAACGGTATCCATCTTCCGTGATATTACGCACGAGGTCGAAGTAGACAGACTGAAGTCCGAGTTTGTGGCGACGGTCAGTCATGAATTGCGGACACCGATGACCTCCATCCGTGGGTATGTGGACATCTTGCTGATGGGTGCAGCAGGTGCCTTGAATGAAAACCAGTCGCATTTCTTAAGCATTGTTAAAAATAATACAGAGCGCCTAAATATTCTTGTGAACGATCTATTGGATATTTCACGCATCGAGGCGGGACGTGTAACGCTGTCTCCGCAACCACTTGATTTGCGTGATGTAGCCGAAGATGTGCTTGCAGATATGTTGCGCCGTTCACAGGAAGAAAACAAGCCCATGGCCTTCTCTCTGGATGCGGGCAAAGACCTGCCTCGCGTACGAGGTGATTCAGAACGTGTCCGGCAGATATTGGGCAATCTGGTAGATAATGCCTATCATTACACCCCCGAAAATGGACAGGTAACGGTGCACCTGCATTCTGTGAACGGCAGTGAAGTACAGGTGGACGTAGAAGATTCTGGTGTTGGTATTTCCAAAGAGGATCAAGCACGCATCTTTGACCGTTTTTATCGCGGTGAAGACCCGCTCGTACTGGCCACTCCCGGCACGGGGTTGGGATTAGCAATTGTAAGACAGTTGGTAGAAATGCACGATGGTCGCATCTGGCTTGAAAGCGGCGGGGAAGGGCAGGGCAGCACCTTCTCCTTTACATTGCCCGTAGATAAGAAAGGCGAATAGAAAATACAATGACAAAAATATTGATCGCTGAAGACGAACCTGATATTCGCGACCTGGTCGCTTTTACCTTGCGTTTTGCAGGATATGAAGTTGTGACCGGTTCAAATGGCGAGGAAGCCGTAGAGGTTGCACAGAAAGAATACCCTGACCTGATCTTGTTGGATGTGCGCATGCCGCGCATGACCGGCTACGAGGCCTGCAAACAGATCAAAGCCGACCCCAAACTAAAAGATGTACCGGTTGTATTTCTTTCTGCCAAAGGACAGGAAGCAGAAATACGCGACGGCATGGATGCCGGTGCTGAAGAGTATCTACTTAAACCGTTTGCTCCCGATCAGTTAACCGAACGTGTTCGCTCGATTCTGGCGAAGTTCGGAAAATAAAGATTGTAACTAGAAAGATCTCTTAGCATGAGCGCGATTCTTTTGGAAGGGCAGATCGTTCACTATGAGGTGCTGGGACGAGGTCGCCCCATCATCTTCCTCCACGGCTGGGTTGGGTCGTGGCGCTATTGGATCTCGTCCATGCAGGTTGCCTCCACATCCTTCCGCGCTTATGGCCTCGACCTGTGGGGATTTGGGGAATCTGCCCGTGACCCGATGCGCTACACCATCGACCAGCAAACTGACCTGCTTAGCCGTTTTCTGGATGAGATGGGGATCGGAAAAGTAGCCCTTGTTGGGCATGGACTTGGCGCGCTGGTGGGCTTCAACTTCTGCTCTCGTTGGACGCAAAGTGTTGACCGTATGATTGGGGTGAATTGCCCGTTGTATTACGATTCAATCAACGAGCGCTTACGGACTTCATCGGTGCCAGATTTGATAACCTGGCTCGGCAGCAAAACCCCTGAAGCGGCCACTGCGCTCGCCGACGCATCCAAAGCGGACCCTAAGGCTATTACCGAATCAATCAGCAGTTTCCAGTCGAATGGTTTGTTCGGTAAAATGCGTGGGACGCAAATTCCATGCCTGCTCGTGTATGGACAAAACGACCCCGCCATCCCGGCTCCGCCTGCGGATAGTTCCATCAATTTGCCACACATGATGTCTCACGTTGTGCTGGATGGCTCGGGGCACTTTCCCATGATCGATGAAGCCGCTCGTTTTAACCGCTTACTAACAGACTTTTTAGCACTTGATTCGGGCGTAAGTCCACGCGAGTTGCAACATAAAGACGAATGGAAGCGACGAGTGCGCTGATCGGGGCAGACAAAACGGTCTGCCCTGTTTTTTTTTAAGCTTGACAAGTAGGTATTCACCCCCTTATACTCAATTTGACAAAACCCAACGGGGAGTCCGTTCTACGGGCTGAGAGGAGCGTTCGACGCTCGACCCGCAACACCTGATCCGGATCATGCCGGCGGAGGGAAGCTGCGATGCAATCTATATCCTCCCCGGCGGAGGATGTTTTTATGCCAAGAATCATTATTTTTGCCAACGGGGAACTGCCAAACCTAGAATCTACGCGTGCTTTACTGCAACCGGACGATTACCTCATTGCCGCTGATGGTGGCGCCAATCACTTGATGAAAATGGGGATTTTGCCCGAGGTCGTCATTGGTGACCTGGATTCGGTCGATGAAGATACTCTTTTTGAACTCACAACTGCTGAAGTCAATATCGAACAATATTCCGAAGACAAAGATGAAACTGATATCGAGCTTGCCTTGCGTTACGCGGTTGAGTTGCAGCCCGCGTCGATTCTGATTGTTGGAGCGCTGGGTGGTCGTCTCGACCAGACGATAGCCAACCTGTCCATTTTGACAGACCCGATGTTGCCAAAAATTGACATCCGCCTGGATGATGGGGTGGAGGAAGCATTCTTTTGCCGGGCATCCGCTGCGAATGGGGGGCAGGCGGTAGTCGTGGGGCGAAGCGGGGATACCGTCTCGCTAATCCCCTGGAATGGCCCTGTGGAAAGTGTCGTTACTGAAGGCCTGCAATGGCCGCTGTATAGTGAAACCCTGTATCCTGACAAATCTCGCGGTGTCAGCAATGTGATGCTGGGCGAGTCTGCTTCGGTCAAAATCGAAAACGGACTTCTACTAATCGTGCATCGCCGCGAAAACCTTAATCTTAAATCGTGAATCGCATATCGTAAGATGATAGTTTGGAGTTCCATGAATAAAAAACTTATCCTACTTGCCCTGCTCATTTTCTCACTGACAGCATGTGGGCCGAAAGATTCCACTGAACTGACCGTAATGACTCACGATTCTTTCGCTATCAGCCAGGAAGTAGTAGCGGCTTTCGAGCAGGCCAATGATGTCAAAGTGATCTTCCTGGCAAGCGGCGATACCGGTGCGGCGCTCAACAAAGCTATTCTCACCAGGGATGTCCCGCTGGCTGATGTGTTCTATGGTGTGGACAACACCTTTCTCTCCCGCGCTCTCGAAGCGGACATTTTCGAGCCATACCAGTCACCCGCGCTTGAAAATATCCCGGCTGCCTTCAGACTTGATTCCGTCAATCGCCTGTTACCGGTGGATTATGGCGATGTGTGTATCAACTACGATAAGGCCCACTTCACTGAGAAGAATTTACCTGTTCCGGCTGTACTCGAAGACTTGCTCAAGCCTGAATACAACGGTTTGCTGGTTGTGGAAAACCCGGCCACCTCTTCGCCTGGCCTGGCTTTCCTGCTGGCAACGGTCGCGCACTTTGGTGACCCTGGCTATCTCGATTTTTGGGCGGCCTTGCGCGAAAACGGACTGGTGGTGGTGAATGACTGGGAGACAGCCTATTACGCCAACTTCAGCGCATCTTCAGGGCAGGGCCTGCAACCGATGGTTGTTTCATATGGTTCCAGCCCGGCTGCAGAAGTAATCTTCGCTGAGACGTCACTGGATGACGCGCCCACCGCCTCGATTGTCGGACCCGATACCTGCTTCCGTCAAATCGAATTTGTCGGAATCCTGAAAGGGACCCAGCAACGCGCCCTGGCCAAGAAGTTCGTAGACTTTATGCTGGGCCAGGGTTTCCAGGAAGATATGCCCCTGCAAATGTTTGTCTTCCCCGTAAACCCGGATGCGGCCCTGCCGGATGCCTTTGTAAAATATGCTCAGATCCCTGACCAGCCCGCCCAACTCGCCCCGGCTGACATTGCCGCCAACCGCGAAAAATGGATTCAGGCTTGGACGGAAACAGTGCTGCGATAAAATGCTCGTGTTTGCGAGCAGTTGCACTGCGAGCCTGCAAACTGGAGATGTACAACTCATCCGTAACCAGTAGATAAAACATCAGATGAATTCAATTACAAGCCACAGAGATACAAACACTCGAAGATTTATTTTTCTTCGTTTCTTTGCATCCTCGCGGTTACACTCCCGTCTGTTTCTCTGGTTCTTCCCGCTCACGTTTATCGGCCTATTTTTCTTCTATCCACTTGTTCGTATTCTTGCCTATAGTTTTGATGTAACTGTTCTCACTTCTGAGAATCTTAATCTCACTTCTCACGTATTACATTTTACGCTCTACCAGGCTTTTCTCTCCACCCTCCTCACCCTACTCCTCGGCCTGCCCGCCGCCTATCTTTTCGCCCGCTTCGACTTCCCTGGCAAAGCCCTGCTGCGCGCGCTGACAGCCGTTCCGTTTATGCTGCCAACGGTTGTAGTGGCTGCCGGGTTCAATGCCCTGCTGGGTCCGCGCGGATGGCTCAATCTGGGGTTGATGAATATGTTTGGTTTGGAAACGGCTCCTGTCCAGTTTGTGGGCACGTTGTGGGCCATATTGCTGGCGCATATCTTTTACAACACAACTATTGTGATCCGTGTGGTGGGCAGCGCCCTATCCCAACTTGATCCACGCCTTGAGTCTGCCGCGCGCACCCTCGGCGCGGACAACCGCCGGGTATGGTGGCATGTCACGCTGCCATTGTTGCGTCCAGCGTTGTTGGCGGCGGGAACCCTGGTTTTCCTGTTCGATTTCACCAGTTTCGGTGTTATCTTGTTGCTGGGCGGCCCCGGTTTTGCCACGTTAGAAGTCGAGACCTATGTCCAGGCGCTGCAAATGCTCAACTTGCCATTGGCAGGCCTGCTCTCGGCGGTGCAATTGCTATGTACGCTGGCCTTTTCCGTTTTGTATACACGCGTGGTCGCAAAGACGCGCGTGCAAGTTTCCCCGCGCGCTGCGCAGTACAACCTACGCCGTGCCAGTGCCTGGCGGGAGAAAATCTTTGTGGCTGGCCTGGGCTTTTTATTGATCACATTTTTCGTCCTGCCGATGCTAGCTTTGCCGTTGCGGTCTGTTTCAAGGATGGAAGCTACGCGTGGGCAACGCACGGACGTGCAATATGGCCTGACAGGCGACTACTACAGCGAACTGTTTGTCAATCGGCGCGGCTCGTTGTTTTACGTGCCGCCTATCCGAGCGGTGCTAAATTCGTTGGGCTTTGCCGGGCTGACAGTGTTGTTCTCCCTGCTGATGGGGTTCCCGGCAGCCTCGGCCCTGGCGCGACCCGGTAAACTGGAACACTGGCTCGACCCGTTACTAATGCTGCCGCTCGGCGCCTCTGCCGTGACGCTGGGGCTGGGGTTCATTATTTCATTCAATCGGCCGCCTTTGCGTTTGCTGGCCTCGCCCTGGCTGATTCCCTTGGCACATACCATGGTGGCCTTGCCCTTTGTCATCCGAACGTTGCAGCCTGCATTGGCTTCTATCCCCGAGCGTTTGCGGGATGCGGCTTCCGCACTGGGGGCATCTCCCTTCCGCGCCTGGCTGGCTGTGGATTGGCCGATCATCTGGCGCGCATCGCTGGCTGCGGCGACGTTTGCATTCACGGTCTCGTTAGGTGAATTCGGCGCAACGGCCCTGCTGACCCGCCCGGAGTACCCGACCATCCCGATTGCGATCTATCGCTTCCTGTCGCAGCCGGGCGGCTTGAACTACGGTCAGGCCATGGCAATGGCGACTATATTGATGGTTTTGGCTACGGTTGGAATTTTGTTGATTGAAAGGTTGCGCTTGCCTGGAGCGAGAGAATTTTAAAGATGGTCTCAATTCGCCCCTTGAAAAATGCTCAAGGCTACTCGACCACCTGAAATTATTATGCTTGAATTGATTGATACTCATAAATCATACGAAGATCAACCGCTGCTCTCCGGAATCTCTTTCGTTGTCGAAGCCGGCGAGACCGTTTGCCTGTTGGGCGCCTCGGGGAGCGGCAAGTCTACGTTGCTGCGGATTATCGCCGGATTGGAACAATCCGAAAGCGGACAGGTGCTTTGGAACGGTAAAGACCTGGCATCCGTGCCCACGCACCAGCGCAATTTTGGGTTGGTGTTCCAGGATTACGCTTTGTTTCCACACCTTACGGTGACCGAGAATGTAGCATTTGGCCTGAAAATGCAAAACCTACCAAACGATGATATCAAATTGCGCATAACCGCTTCGTTGGAGCAGGTCAATATGAGTAGTTTTGCAAACCGGCGCGTGACCGATCTTTCGGGTGGCGAGCAGCAGCGCGTAGCCCTGGCGCGAGCGTTGGCTCCCCGTCCGCGTTTGTTGATGTTCGATGAACCATTGGGGGCTTTAGACCGTACCCTGCGCGACCACCTGTTGAGCGAATTACGCGTGATTTTGCACGATAGTGGCGTCCCGGCGATTTATGTCACACACGATCAGGAGGAAGCCATTGCGATTGCTGACAGGATCATGTTGTTGCATGATGGACATATCGTGCAGCAAGGCATGCCCGCGGAGGTGTTTGCCCATCCCGCTTCGGGTTGGGTGGCGAATTTTTTGGGGTTGGGAAATGTTATCGAGGGGAAATGGCTTGGCAATGGGCAAGTGGAGACAAAGCTTGGAGTGATAGAAGTGGATTGTGAAACGGAAGCAAGCAAGGGGGAGGCTGTAACGCTGTTGATCCGGCCTGAGCGTGTATACCTAACTGAAGATGGAAGTGGTTTGAAAGGCCGAGTGGCCGATGTCCTGTTCCAGAAAAATGGATTCCGTGTAACGTTGGAAAGCGGCTTGTATTTTTATACAGCTGATCTGCTGAAAGTAGGCGAGAGACTGACTTTTACTCTGGTGCCAGAATGCCTGGGCTGACTGATATTACTGTCCTGAAGCGCAATTTGGCTGGTGAGGTGACCTGGCAATATGATGGCCGCGTGTTGAAGCGTGAATCGAACTGTGTGGTGTTGGAAGCCTTTTTCAATCGCGATGATATGCCATTTATGGATGTGGTCTTGAAACGCGATGATCGCTTTGTGGAAACGTTTTACACTGAGCGCTGGTATAACGTGTTTGAGATCTATGACCGCGATAATGGGAAGTTTAAGGGTTGGTATTGCAATGTCGGTTACCCGGCCGTATTGGAAAAGTATACGGTTTCTTACATCGATCTGGCGCTCGACCTGTGGGTGGCCGTAGATGGCACACAAACGGTTTTGGATGAAGATGAGTTTTTGGAATTGTCGATTGATGTGCGAACCCGCGCGCGGGCGCTTTCGGCGTTGGAAGAGTTGAAGCAGAAGTTTGCAAATGAAAAGCCTCCGGCAAATACCGGAGGCTAAGCGTCAGGGCAATCTTTCTAATACACGCCCAGTTCGTACAATATCATATCCCCGAATTGCCAACCCAAAGAGCCTATAACAACACAGCAACAGCACAATACTGCAAGAACTGCAATAACAATGATAAGCGTTCGGTTATTCTTTTTTGGTTCTTCTAGCGGGGGCATTCCCATATTTTCAGCCATTTTCTTCTCTCCTTTAGTTTAGAATCCGCCTTCAAGGAAGGGGATGGACAGTAGTCCCAAAGCCATCATTCCCGCCATGGCGAGACAGACGCATAATCCAATTGCAATGCCTGCATAGCCCATAATAAGTCCAGCAGTTGCCATGCCGTCACCACCGAGTTGGCCCTTGCTGCCCTTGATTTCGTTCTTTGCCATGTGACCAGTGATGATGGCGACAATGGACGCCAGGCCGGGGAGTATAGTCCAGCCCAGGATACCAAGAACCATACTGGCAATTGCCATATTACTATTTGGCTTGGTGGGTGGGGTCTGATAGGGTTGATCAGAATAATCGGTCATAATTCGTCCTCCTTCTTTTATTATTATATATCAATTCTCTTGATTGGCTTTCTCACGACGGCGCTGTCTCCACTGGAAAAAGAGTACAACCATCACGATCAGCATAATCGCCATCAGGATTGGGATCACGATAGCAAGGATTGACATAACCGTAGAAATAATGTCTTCCGCGATGCTGACCGGCACGTTTCCGGCTCCGCCGGTAGTGGCTGTCACCACCGGGCGTACAGCCACTGATTTTACGGCATGCACGCTGCCGGCTACCAACAGGCCGCTGATCAATGCCAGCACCGGACTTATGTCGGTGATAACATTTGCGCTGGCGGCGAAGACGATCGCACCCGCCACCGGACGGACAAAAGTCTGGATGGCATCGTTGATGTGGTTGACAGCTGGAACTTTATCAGCCAACATCTCGATGATGACCAGAATCCCCAGCACGATCAAAACCCAGGGGTTAGCCAGCAAATCCCAGGGATTACTCAATATGATCCAGTCGGTGTAGTGGGCGATTACGCCTACTACCAGTAAAGGGATATACGCATTCAATCCGGCGCTGGCTGAGAGCCCGAATGCGGTGAAAACACCGAGTAACATTTCCATTTGAAACCTCCTGATAAATTAGCCGAGCGGGAACCCGCCCCAGGTGCCGGTCAATTTTAGGCGCAACAAGTCAATTACTGAGATCATTAAAAATGTCAGTGTCAAACCGGCCAGGGTTGGCATCCAGAGTTGCTTGAGCCTCTCAAAGGTGTTTTCCTGACGCATGATGATAACCCAGACGATACTGAATACCATCGAAAGCAGCGCCAGTACGCCCACCACACTCAAAAAAGCAATTGGATACAGAATAAAGGGCTGCTCGCTCAGGATACCCAGATCGATCAACAAAATGATTCCCAGCAACCCACCGAACTCCTTCCAGGCCAATGCCGGGCGCTCGTCCGCGTTCCGCCAGAGGGTCTGATTGACCACCGGGAACAACACGGATGCCATCGCGATGCCCATCCCGCTGCCGGTCAGCAGGCGCAGGGTATTGTTCGGAATGTAAATATTTGAAACCTGTGGCAGGAAGCCATCATAAGTCTGCTTGAGTAGATACAGATACGAGTTCGATCCGTCCACGCCGAAGGCCACAAAAAAGAGCGCCAGTATAGCCAGGATACCCTTCAAAGGCATGCTGCTGCGCTTGCGGCTGATAAACCCTAAAAATATAAGGCTGATAGCCGCCGCATTAAACTCTCCCGTGCAGCGCGCACACAACGGCAATTGACGCTCACCGATGTGAAATGAACGATGGTCAATCCGGTGGCAAACGGCGTATCCGATCCCGTCTGCTTTGCCCAGCAGGCCTGGCGGTGTAATAAATAAGAACCCGGCCAATACGAGCAGGGCGGCTATGGGGACAAGCCAGCGTGTCAGCTTGCTGGCAACCGATAATGTCTTTTCGCTTTGCATTTGGTCATTATCCCACATTCTTCAAAAAATAATCGCGACTTTTGGGTGTGAAATGCGGGATTATATGGGCTGAATGTACGAAATGCAAGCAGCCCGATTTGGTGTATGATAATAATGGATGCCCCATGCGCAAGACGATTCTTATCACGCTTCTTTCTTTAACCTTAGCCTGTCAGCCGGTTGCCAAACCTGATTCACCACCGACAATCACCCCGCTATCCATCCCATCTGAAACCATTGCGCCGATCCAGCCCGACCTATACCTGACGCCCACTCCTGGCTACCCGGAGGAAGGCTACGGCCCGACCGATTTCCCCCCAGACATCAATCCGCTGACAGGACTCAGCGCCGCCCCATCCACGCTGGATCGCAGGCCGATGCTCATCAAAGTTTCGAATTTGCCCAGGGAGGTACGTCCCCAGTTTGGGCTTTCGCGGGCGGATATTGTCTATGAATATTACACAGAAGAAGGTACTACACGCTTTATCGCCATCTATTACAGCCAGGATGCAGAGCAGGTTGGCTCGATCCGCTCGGCGCGCTTCTTTGATGAGCATATCATCCGTATGTACAGAGGCTTTTTCGTGTTCGGCAGTGGTGATGAGCGTGTGCGGGATCGGTTGTATAGCGCTGACTTTGCCGACCGGCTGATCGTGGAGTGGCAGGCTGAATGTCCGGCCCTGTGCCGCCCTGATCCGGTGACAAATTATTTGATGGCGGATACCGTCGCCCTTCACGAATATGTGCGCGAGGGTGGCATATCCGATAAAAGGCAAGATTTAGATGGTATGCGCTTCCGCATGCAAATTCCGGGCGGGGGCCAGTCAGTCGAACGAATATTTGCCTGGTATTCGGCCGTGATCTACAACCGTTGGGATTACGACCCGCCCAGCGGACGCTATTACCGTTATGTGGATGTGGAGAATGCCTTCGAAGGCCAGCCCGAAGTCTATAAACCGTTGCGCGATGCGCTTGGAGACATCCCCATAGCGGCGGACAACTTGGTAATTTTGTTGATGCCGCACACGTTTTACTCAGAATCGCCCGAAATTGTTGAGATGCAATTTTACAAAGCCGGCCCGGCCTATGCCTTTCGTGACGGGCAGGCCTATGATTTGGAATGGGTGCGCGAAAACGAAGCAGGTCTGTATTCTTTGTACACAAACGATGGGGATGTATATCCCTTCAAGCCGGGCACTACCTGGTTCGAAGTAATGGGCTTGAGCACGAAGATAAACAAGAATGATAGAAACTGGCGATTTGAAATGCGATTTCCTTAGTAGGGGCGATCCGCCTAGCAATATCATAGCACTGTGATAACTCTGAAGGGTCGCCCTTACTTATTAAGACCAGAGTGCCACCCAATTGGGTGGCACCCGTGGTGCGCTGTGGCTTCGTTCCTAATTGAGGAGTGATGCCACAGCGCTAAGTTTGGTACTACTATCCATGAGCATCACCTCCTCCTTTCATAGGATGGCGATTTATGTAGTTCCCCCGGCAGTGGTGGAAGTATGTCATATTTCAATTCGGATGTCAATAGTACAATTTTGATTCGAAGGGAATTGTAATGATTTCAGATGATAAGGTAGCATACACTTTTTTTGTTGTTTGCTACTTGATACCTTTTGACAGTCTTCGCAAGCGTTGTTTGGCTATCATGGGCGAAACTATGTAGGAGGCAGGTATGAAATCTAATCCAACTCGTTTCTGGTGGACGGTCATCGCCCTTGGCTGGGCCTTTGACTTTCTTTTCTGGAAGAAAGCGCCCGGCATCAATTTTGCTCTTTATGTTACGTTGTGCTTGGTTACAGGAGTTTTGTTATTGCGTGTGGAGGGGCACCGCCCAACGCGCAACACGCAATTGCTCCTGCCACTGATCGCTGTGTTTGCCGCCATGACCTTCATCCGGCGAGAACCTATTACAGTTTTCCTGTCGGTTGTATTGACGCTGTTCTTGATGGGAATATTCGCCATATCCTTCCTGGGTGGACGCTGGCCTTTATACAACTTGCTGGATTATCTAAATGGTTTTCTGCGGCTGCTGGGCAGCATGATCGCCCGTCCGTTGGGTTTTTCAGCTGAGGTGAAGCGAGCCTCTTCGGATGGGGAGCAGGCCGAGGGGCGGGAAAGAGGCGCATCTAAGATTTGGCCGGTGGTGCGCGGCATCTTGATCGCGCTTCCGATTGTGGCAATATTTGCCTCGCTGCTGGGCTCTGCTGACGTGGTCTTCGGTCAACGCCTGGAAGATTTCATCGAATTGTTCAATCTGGAGAACCTGCCGGAGTACATCTTCCGCCTGGTGTATATCTTGATATTTGCGTATGCGATTGCGGGTGTATATTTGCATGCCGCTACGCAGAGCAAAGATGAGAAACTGGTGGGTGAGGAGAAGCCGCTGATGCCAGCGTTCCTGGGCTTTACGGAAGCGACCATTGTGCTGGGTAGTGTGGCAGCTTTATTTACAGCCTTTGTGTTCGTCCAGTTCCAATATTTTTTTGGCGGGCAGGCCAATATCCAGATCGATGGCTATACTTACTCTGAGTACGCTCGTCGTGGCTTTGGCGAATTAGTAACGGTAGCATTTTTCAGTTTGCTGCTCATTTTGAGTGCCAGCGGCGTAACGAGGCGTGAAACAGAAACACAACGCCGGGTATTTTCAGGTTTGGGGATTGGCATTGTGGTGCTGGTGCTGGTGATGCTGGTATCGGCCTTTCAGCGCCTCCTGTTGTACGAAGCAGTCTACGGTTTCTCCCGCTTGCGCACATACACGCACGTTTTCATGCTGTGGCTGGCCTTGTTGCTGGTGGCGGTGGTTGTACTGGAAATCTTACATCGCGAGCGTGCCTTTGCGTTGGCAGCAGTGATAGCCTCACTGGGATTTGTGCTCTCTCTGGGGATTATGAATGTAGATGGATTCATTGTCCGACAGAATGTAAGCCGGGCTATGGGGGGAGCTGGCTTGAAGGTTAGCCAAACAGGACGTGCAGACTTTGACGCATCCTATCTTTCAGAACTTTCGCTGGACGCTATTCCCGCGCTGGCAGAAGCGTTTCGAACGAAGCCTTTGCCTGCTTCCGTTAAAGAAGGCGTAGGTGCGGCACTGGCTTGTTATTCCACTGAATCTAAGCGAGATAAAGATCCCTTGCCCTGGCAATCCTTTCATCTTTCCCGCGCGAATGCGGCCCGGATATTGAAATCTCTTGAATCTGATTTAGAGGCATACCAGATAGACGATGAGGATTGGAGTTATCAGGTTATAACGCCTTCAGGAGAAGAATACCGTTGTAATACATTCTGGGATTAAAAATCTACCTATCCGATAAAGAAAATGCGACCTGCACAGGTCGCATTTTTGCAATGAGAGTTTGTTTCTTATTTCGGTTTCAAGCGAGCAGTCAGATCGCGTAATTGCACAAATGAAATTGGCTTAACCATCACAAAATCAGCTATTGACTCATAAGCCTCGGCTAACCTGGCGTCTGCAGTGGTAAGCATAATGTATGTGTCACCGAAGCGTTCATCCGCTTTGATCTCTTTCAGTAAATCTGCACCTGAAACATGCGGTAGATGCATATCCAAAAGAATCATGAAGGGGACCTCTTCTTTCAGTCGCTGTTGCGCTTTCAAGCCGTCTTTGATCTGTTCAACTTGATAACCAACGGTTTCCAGTGCATCTGCAAAAATTGTACTGAGATCCTCGTCATCTTCGATAATAAAAACTAATGTGCTCATGATTGCTCCTTTACCATGCTGATTGTTTTAATGGGAAGCGTGATTGAAAAAGTACTCCCCTGGCCCAGTTCACTGGAGACTGAAACACTCCCGCCCATCAAATTAACCAATTGTTTGACAATTGATAATCCTAGTCCAAAGCCACCGTGAAGGCGAGTCGTGGTCCCCTCAACCTGGCGGAATGTTTCAAAGATATGTGGTATTTCTTCTTTTGGAATACCCTTCCCTGTATCTGAAACGGTAATGCCCCATTGTGTATCATTCAATTTGGATAGTTGAACATGTACCGAACCCTCATCCGTAAATTTGACAGCGTTATTGACCAGGTTGATAAGGATCTGTTGTAAACGGGCGCTATCTCCGGTGAGAGTATCTGGCATGTTTGAATCAAGTTCGCTTGTTAGTTTCAGGCCTTTATCAGCAGTTAATTTGTCCATCACGATGTGGAGGTTTTCCAGCAAGCTTGATGGTTTTATGGTTTCGTATTTGATTCTTAGTTTTCCCGCCTCCATCTGGGCCTGGTCGAGTAGGTCATTGATCAAGCTAAGCAACCTGCTTGAATTGGATACGATCCGGCTGGTCATTTTGGCTTGTTTTTCATTCAGCGGACCGTAGATTTGCTCCATGAAGATTTCCGCGTATCCAAGGATAGCGCTGATCGGGGTGCGTAGTTCATGAGAAACCATTGCAACAAAGGCGCTCTTCATTTTCTCCAACTCAGCTTCTTTTGTAAAATCACGGAAAACCGCCACCGTTCCGACTTCGCTGCCATCGCGGTCGAACACCTGCCCGGAACTGATAGAAAGCGTCTTTTTGCCCCATTCCACGCGCTGGCTGGCTTGTTGTCTGCTTTGCTTGGTCAGAACACCTGCAAGCGTACCCT